>Ga0307374_10003285_pt1 | contig 27764 bp, 30 predicted proteins | sample OX3MG_FD_202532 | JGI IMG/M metagenome (GOLD analysis project Ga0307374, IMG submission 202532) | Soil microbial communities from Risofladan, Vaasa, Finland - OX-3 | ecosystem: Environmental > Terrestrial > Soil > Coastal area > Acid sulfate soil | place: Finland: Risofladan, Vaasa | collected... | reverse complement strand
TGGGATGTTATTGAATCACTATCAAAGTCTGATATGGAACTTGAGTCTATGAAGAGAAATATGAAATTCTATCATGACACTTGATGCCTAGGAGATAATAAAATTCTCAAAATTTCCTTTAAATTGGACCTTGACGTAATGGTACCACCATGCAGGTAAAAAGACGCAGCAGTTTCTGGTTTTTGCTTCCTATCATATTCAATGTTGTAGGAGGAATCATTGCATTTTTTGTCATACGAGAGGACGATCCCAGAAAGGCTCGAAACTGTCTATACCTTGGAATAATACTCTGTATAATACCTGTTTTGTTGATTGTTATACCGATACTTGTTGGAATTATCATAATTCCACATGTCGGTCCGCCTGTTTCGCCCAACACACATTATGTGTAAAATATCCCGCATTAGACTATGGAACCATGATGAAAACCAGTAAGATCAATTTTGTCGTTTTGAATTACTTTCATTAATACTAAATTCTGCGATCAAATTTACTTGTATACATCACTTCGCATTGACACATCATAAACACACACCTCTCCTGCTTTGCGGAAAAAGAGAATTCTGTAAATGCCAACGCGAATTCTGTAATGATTGTTGTAGCCCTTTAATTTCTTTATGTCTAATCTTGTCATTGGCCAATCTCGTTCAAGTTCTTTTAATACGTCTTTGATCCTTTTCTTAAGATCACTTGGAAACCTGTCAACTTTATCGGCAATATCTTTTCTGATGCTAACTTTGATGGTCAAATTTAGTTTAACGACTCTAGTGGCACATAGTCAAATTTTTCTTTAGATTTCTTGGCTTCAAAATTCTTTATTGTTCTAATCTCATACTCATCTGGGATGTCTTCTTTTATTACTGATTTTTCCAAAATTTTCTGTACTTTTGTAAGCTGCAAGTGAAGTGCTCGTATCTCTTTATCCGTAGTTCGTTTGTAAACTCTGAATTCTTTCAAGAGTCTTTCAATCTCATGATGTGACACTGTTCTAGTCTCCATTGAATAATCACTATGTCGTAAATTCAAATAAAAAGGGTTCTATTCACTTTTATATATTGCAAGAAATATTGTGCACAAGTATAAAATGGCTCAAGTACGATAATGTTCTATACGCTAGAGTGGTTCCAATTAAAAACACAGCACGGAAACAAATATCTTTTTGGTAAAAAGACAGATTTGTTGATTATTCTTCCAATGCTGGTTGGAATTACGTTATTTCCACATGTTGGTCCGCCTGTTTTGCCCAACACACATTATGCCTAGAAGATTTCTTGACAACTTGACAAAACCTGTTGGTTAATCTTGGAAAGTTGCCAATATGTCTTAAATATAGTTGGCTAGTTATGTATGACATGTCAAAAATGACATCAAATCATGAAACTTGTACAATAGGTTTTCACAACAAAAGTGAGCAAGCTAAAGCGTTCTATGAATTGATACACTCCAAATCACAATTCAGCGGTATTGGAAAAAATACTTTTGTCATACAAAAAAAGGACTGCGAGTTACTCAAAAATGAGAATATAAAGTATGATATAATAAAATAGACAGTGCCTGATCTTAAGGTGGAAATTTTACCTCCTCTTCTCTACAATGAAGATCGTGCTTGCAAACGCAAGAAAATAGAGGGTGAAAAATATTCTGAAACTTTTGAGGAGATTGTTGATAAATTTGGCGGTTGTACGATAGACAATTCACCTTTGTTGGGTGGATGGATAGACCCTCTCACAAAAAAACAAATCAAAGATGAAAATAGTACATATTTGGTAGTCTGTAAGAAAACAAAAAAGAATCTCGAGTTTTTTCGTAAATTAAAAAAGAAATTAAAAATTAGATTCCAGCAAAAAGACATAATGATGTACTATGTAACTATAAACAAATTCTGACTAGTTCAACTGGTTTTTAGGCACTGCCAAAAAGTGGGGGGTTCATGTCCTGATAACTTTGGGACCATTAGTTAAAACGTTTAAGAGAATAAAAGATCAAAACAGAATCATGAAATAGCGAGTTTTGATACAGCAAGACGAAGATGGCATATTTGTAGCCAAGTGCCCATCCTTGCCTGGTTGTATATCACAGGGAAAAACACGTGAAGAATCATTGGCCAATATCAAAGATGCAGTAAATGGATATCTGCAAGTCTAAAAAAACACAGAGCCCCTTCCTCATATGGAAGAGGAACTTGTAGAAGTGCCTGAAATCCTTATTTCTGCAATCAAAATTATGCTGTAATCTTTCTAGTCTTGGTTTCTGATGACTCTAGAGCTCTCTTTGTAGCAATCTCAAATATCAGTTTGTCAATGTAAAATCCCTGCTTTGAGTCTAAATTTAGTTTGTACATTATGGCTTTTCCAACGGTTCTTGTTCTTGATACAACTTTTTGCTGTTCCAAATTTTTGATTTCATTTAGTGCTGTTTTAAAAGAAACTCCGGAATTTTTTGCAATGTCTGATATCGAGTAATCCCAGTTCTTGAATGTTGCAAGAAAGTCTAGAATTTTTGATGTACTGCATGGAAATACGCTTTCAAAGGGACCTCTTTGTAATGCTTTTCCAAGTGTCTTTCTTTTCATGATATCACTAGAGGTTATATCATTAATATAATTACCTATTATTATGTAAAAAATTACATAATATTTATATCAATCAGCGAGCACTTGGGACTGATGGATGATCTAGGCAAGGCAATTCTTAGAAAACTGCTATACGATAATAGGATTGGTGCAAGGCACATCTCTCTTGAAAATCTAAAGACTGGATTTCCATCTCATATAAAAGGGGATGTTGATAAAAAATTGAAAAAACTAGTAAAGGAAAATCTTGTCTTAAAACATCCTACATCTTATGGTCCTCAATATGCTCTAAACCCAACGCGGCTGCAGGATATTGTGGACTTGGTTTCTTGATATGTTTGTGCATGAATCAGTTAAAACGTTTAAGTAAATAAAAGATCAAAATAGAGTTATGAAATACAGAGTTTTGATACAGCAAGACGAAGATGGAATATTTGTAGCCAAGTGCCCATCATTACCTGGCTGTATATCACAGGGAAAAACACGTGAAGAATCATTGGCCAATATCAAAGATGCAGTAAATGGATATCTGCAAAGTCTAAAAAAACATAACGAGCCCCTTCCTCACATAGAAGAGGAACTTGTAGAAGTAAGTGCCTAAAATTCCAGTAGTTTCTGCAATCAAAGTTATCAAGGCGTTAGCAAAGATTGGCTATGAAGCAGATCATCAAACTGGAAGCCATGTTATTTTAAGACACAGAGACACCGCACAAAGATTGACAGTTCCAAACCACAAGGAGATAGCCAGAGGTACTCTGAAGGCCATTATTGAAGAGGCTGGATTGACAGTTCAAGACTTTACAGATCTCTTGTGAGATTGGTAGTAGTTCCTATGAAATTTTAACAGATAGCCCGGCCCAGATTCGAACTGGGGTCAAGGGCTCCAAAGGCCCCTATGCTTGACCGCTACACTACCGGGCTTCTTTGGAACCTTCGTTTGTATTCCTTTATAATCTTGTTTCTGTCAAGTTTGTGACTCCTATCTCAAACCCAGCTTGCTTCCATCCACTCTAAGGATTAATGGCATTGCATCAAAGTTCCCCTTCACTGCTTCTTCCAAGCCCACTAGGATTGCAGAACTTTTGCAACCCCTTGTAAGATATATTCATGGCAGCTACTACGTCTCTGTCCATTGATCTCTTACAACTACTGCACCACAATTGACGATGTTGGTACTGGTCCTCTTGGGTTCTACTCCCGCATGTTGGACACAGTATGCTGGTGCGCACTGGTGATACAAATCTTACAGGGACTCCCTCCCATGCTGACTTGTATTGTACCTGTCTTTGTAATTCGTAGAAAGGCCAGGAGTTCATCATTGCTCTGTGCTTGTTTCCCTAACCGTTTCCTTTTCTGTACATCTTACGAATTCCTTTAATGTCTTCAAGTATGATCATAGAGTTTGACGCTTTTGCTTTTTGTACGATATCTTTTGAGATTCGATTAAGAAATTGTTTGACTCTTCTTGCTCTCCTGTTACCTAGTTTTGAATAGATTTTCTGTCTTATCCTAAAATCATTGCGTTTGAAAGACGATGTTACCTTTTTGGTTCGATATGCAATTTTTGGAAGATCTCCGGTGTCATACATTATCACTTTTTTATAATTCCCGATTGTAACATTTCTCAGATTTCTGTCTATTCCTATGATTCCATCGCATTTGATTTCCTTAACCTCCCTTTGTATGCCGAGACTAATTGAATCTGGCGTGATTACAAACGATTTGACCCTTAGTGACTTGTCTGAGAGAATTTGTTTGGTGTGGCTGTTTAATGTTACATTGACGTATTTACTATCTCCTATTGGGATTGAAAGTGACATCTCGTTTATCTTGAATCCATAACATGAGACAAGATATGGTTTCTGTACATGAGATGATTTGGGATTCTTGCCTTTGCGAATTGAGCGTTTCATCTGCGATAATCTTCCACAGGCCTGTGACATTGCAGTAAGTTTGTATTTTGACTGGATTTGATATTTATCCAAATCCTTGTAATGCAGTGATGAAAATTTTCTTAGTGTTGATATGTTGCTATTAAGACCTAATCTGATGCATTCATTTACCATTTGTCTAAATGTCTCCATAATGTTGCAAAGTTCTTGTGTTGGTGTAAACCGCTGTCTTATTGTTTTGTATACTAGCAAGTAGCAAGTTCTACTGGTATCATATGATAAATCAAAGGTTATTTCACAATAACTGCGATCTGTTTGGTATCTCATGACCCGTGAATTGATAGTTACTCTAGTTGCATTTCCGAGAAGCTTATTAGCCATAAAATTATTTTAAGTTTTGAGATGCGATATCTGCTTGCAGCCATGATTCTTGCATCTTTTTGCCTTGTACCAATTGGAAATTCGTATGCACAGACCCCGAACAACCTGGCAATATTTGTGCAGATTAAAGTTGTAGATTCTGGAGGAAACTTGGTATCATACCTAGAGGCAACAAAGATAACTGTGGCAAATGTTGCAAAACTAAATTTGTTGCTTGACCAAAACTCGCAGGTATTTTCTAAAAGCTTTGTGACAAATGGGGCTCAAAAATTTGAGGTGATAAAGGCAAACGATACTGAGGTACATGCATCTGATACCATCGTATCCCAAAACATGATCTCCTCATCAGACGGCCTTCACTCTGTGGTGCTTGCAACTGCCGACCATGATGGGTATCCTGTGGTTAAGGGGGATACGGTCACTGCTTACTGGACAATAATTCGTCCTGTCTAGTCCTTTTGGATAATAATATCCCTACTCCTATTGCAAAAAATACTGACAATGAGACAAACCTGTAGGGCTGGTTTGTCTGGTCTGTAAATGCAGACAAAAGCGGGGAGATGACTAATATGGAAAATATGAATATCAATATGGAATCTGCATGCAGTATTCCTTTTCGTGAGGCAAAAAATAGCATCACTGTTAGTGGAAGCAAAAATATTACTATGACATAGTCAAACCTCATCTGCATTGCCATGGCAGAAAAACCCTGCCAGAACTCGTTTCCACCAACACTTGCAAGATCCGTGGTACCAGTTTTCAGGTATGATATGCCTGCAACCATTGCTATAACTAGTACTCCATAGGATGCAAGCGAGATTATCTTGGAACGCTTGGAAAGAGTTGATCTTGCAATGAAATAAAGCGTCATGGGCAAAAATACAACTGTCAGGGCTTTGGAAAATATTGATAAAACATATGATGCAGGTGATGGTGGCCAGAACTTTTGAACTAGATACAGTCCAAATAGATACAACAGTATCCATGAATTGTCATAACTTGCTGTGGTACTATATCCCAAAAAGATCTGACTTTGCAGCAATACGGCAGTTGACACAAGACCCGCAAATCTTTTTTGCGTGATATTTTTTGTGAAAAAATATGTTACAAGTAATAATGAGATGCTTGTTAGAAACGGTATTACCCTGATGTTGCCAAATATATGAAGCGAGGCAGAAAGAAGCAGGTATCTTACATGCGGCTCAAAGGAATGTGTAAAGTCTGAGATGGTCCATGTCTGAACCCTGTCCTTTACTCCCTGATAGTCAACCCATGTCTCCTCTTTTGATAACGTTCCTGCAGTTAATGCAGAAAATATTGCAAGCAGTATGATGATTCCTATGATGGCCTGTTTTTTTGACACTTCAAAATTTGTAAGCCTTGATACTATTGGTCTGTACTTGCATTCCTTTTTTTTGCGGTATGTTATACCGATGCCAAGAAGAATTAGATTTATGGCAACAAGCGGTATTGCCAAGATTCCTGGCTGGAGTGGATTGACAAATTCTGGAGTTGCTACAACTCCCTGAAATGGGCTGGTAGACCTTGTTAGTAACGCTGGAAATACAACTGATGATATGCTAAGAAGAACTATGGCTACAGTTGGAATGAATACTATCCATGATAACATGTTATTTTTTGAATATGTCTTGGTCTTTGGTTCTTGTATATCATCGGGCATCTCTTTTTTTGGCTTTGCCACCCTTTACCTAAAAAACAAGTGGTTTAAAACCTGAACGGAAATGCGGCATGTTTTGCTGGTCTGAAACTTGTTACTCTAACTTGTAACTTTGAGTTCCTTCTTTCTTGCAAATATAGTTGTAATTCCTACTATGAGAATTGCTGCTATCTCAAAATATATCCAGGTTTCATGTGAAAATGATATCTGCTGGTTGTAAAACGGTACAAAGAGCGGAAACTTGGCATCATCTCCTGCAAATATATCAAAGGAAAGGTGTGACAGTAACCCTGCAATGGCAACAGCTCCAAGTCGATAGTCTTTCTTTCCAAATAATATCATCAATACTATGACAGAAATAATTCCAAATGATATGGAATGACTCATTCTTGATAACGCGTCAAGATGTGTTAACGCAATCAGATGATCTGAATCAATCAAGACAGCAAAAAGGCCAGTCAGTATTGTATACCTGAAACTTAGAGTTGCAGCACCTGCAAACAGTCCCCATAACACATGTCCTGATATTTCATGAAGGTTTAGTCCCCCTGCGGGATTTCCAAGCGGGCCCTTTTCTGCTAGAAATATTCCAACAAAGGAAAATCCTGCTGACAAGACACAATATACGACTCCAATCTTTATTATGTAGAAAACATTTTTTGAACTGATCTGCAATGTGTTGTTCCTATGTTGAAATCCACATTATTAATCCTCTAATTTAGATGTGTGATTATATCATCTAGTCGAACTTGGGATATCTGCCATACTCGTGATGGTATTTTACAATCTCTTCTTGTATCTCTGTTCTGACTTTTCTCCAGTCAAAGTGTACTCAATACTACACAAACGCACGTACATGATTGGATGATCTCAGTCTTCAAAGTGTTACAAAAGATAACTCTGTATCTTGTCATGCCTGTTGTATATTATATTGTAAGATCTATCAAGCAGCTCATAGACTCCATACTCATCTCGTTCTAGTTTGATAATGCTTTTTGTGTAAAGACATGTCTAGGTTTTTAGTGGCAACGATATCATCTCCATATTTTCATAGAAAAATAATAAATCATAATTAGCTGCAAATGTAACCAGTTAGCTGTGTTGCAAACTTGGTATAATATGCAACATGGGACTAGATGAGTTATGAGCATTTATGAAACATTGTCAGTACCATTTAGGTACGTAGACTCGCTTGAGCAAAAGCAACACATCCTGTTGCTTTATGAGGACCCGGCCTATGCAAGACTGATTGAGTTTCGTTTCATAAAAAACGGACTGGCAGATGGTGAGACCTGTGTGTATGTAACACACGAGGATTCGGGCTCTATCGTACTGAAATTCTTAAACTATGGAATACCTATGCAATATTTCCAAAGCGGCAAGCTGAGGATAATACAGATGCGTGAGACATGCTGCAACGGAGAAAAGATGCTTGAAAAATCAAGGAAGGATGTGGAGACAATACTTGATGGCTTGGTTCCTCCATATCGTATAGTTGGAAGAATTGTCTCAAACATAAGCACCATTGATGGAATTTCAGTCCAACTCGAGCTTGAAAAAAAGACACACTCTTGCTTTGAGGACTTTCGTGGTTCTGTCATGTGTATCTATGACATATCAGAGATTGAAAAGACAAGGAGAAAGTCATGGATGGAGGATCTTCGCCAGACACACCACACCATAATACATGCAACAAAGTTTGGCAAGGGCGGAGTGCTCTGCCCCCGATAATTTTTTATTCTCTTAATTTGGTTTCTCTGAACGGTCCTGCCTTTTCCCAACAGTCTTTAAAATAGTCAAGACACCACTCGTGAAATTCTTTGTCCTTTGAAAAGAATGCCTCGCTCATGTCTACATCGCCCCCAACGGAGGAAAACATAACTCCTGCCTCCTTTTCGTTTAGTATTACTATGGTCTTGGTATCCTGCTGCATCTTTCTCTCAATCTTTCCCTGCTGGATCAAGTCCTTGAATCCCATCTTGTCAAACACTTGCCTTCTCTCCTTTGGTATGACTGCGGATTCTGAGAAAATTGACTGGATCTTTACTCCAGAGTTTATCTTTTTGACAAGCAACTCCATGAGGTCAGGTGTGTAGGGAACCTCAAACAGTATGTTGTAGATGAATTTTTCTGCGTCACTGTAGATTTCTTTCCATTTTTCCTGTACCCCGACAAAGCCTTTTACGGTATCGCCTTTTTCCAGGGCGCCCATCCTTTGGATGTATTTTTCTGGCAGCTGATCAAGATCGTGGTTTTTGAAATATTTCTTGTTTGTAGACAGAAAACCAATAAGCGATACTTGAGAAAACAGTATCTTTCCTGTGGTGGTGCTACCATAGCTGCCGTCTGGATTTTTTACAATCAGGTCTGCCTTGACAAGCCTCTCAAAGTTTCTGTAAACCTCTGGCACGTGGCCTCTAGCTCCTTTGCTATGGTAGATACCTTGACAGTACCATCTTGTAGTTTTAGTAAAATTGCCAGGCGTTACTCGGTTGCAAGTTCTAGAAAATCATTTGTAGTCTTTTCATAACCGCCCTTCATTGTGGTGTCTTCGTGTTGTAACAATCTAAAGGTTCTCATGGTACCATCAAGACTCGGGCCAGTTGGTGTCACAACGAAAACAAAACCCCCTGAATCCCCTGTATTGGGGAATGAAAATTATTTGGGCCTCCCTTGAACCGCAACCCTGGTACTCTGTTGCTGGCGCCTTTTTCATGCATTGTATTTGTCTGAAATCCTATTTTAGAAAGACTTGACAGTTTAGCTAAGCTCTTGTGATACTAGCTAAACCAACAATATCTGTCAATATATGATCCATATCATTGATGAATACGCTAAACGTTCCCTTGGATAAGATTGAGCGGTTCAGAATTAAGGATGTTATAACAAGGATCAAGGCTGCAACGCATGACGAGATATCGTTTGGTACCACCCAGAAGAGCTACTGCATGGGAATTGTCGACATGGTAAACTCGACAAAGATTACTGCACACCTGGAAAACTCTAGGATGTGTGAATATTGTAGAATTTACCTAAATTCCATGGCAGAGATTGCAAAAGAGTTTGGCGCAGTTGTGATAAAAAACATTGGGGACAGTATACTGTATTATTTTCCTGATACCTGTGATGCAGAAGATGATACTTCGGTACAAATTTCTCTAGAGTGAAGCCTTGCCATGGTGGAATCATGTGGGGAAATCAACAGGCTCATGGCAGAGTGTGGCCTACCGCCTGTTAGTTACAGGGTAATCTCTGACTATGGAAAATTGACAATTGCAAAATCTTGCATCTCTACATGTGAGGACATATTTGGTCCAACTGTAAATACATGTGCCAAGATAAACGGCATTGCCATGCCAAACAGTACAGTTGTGGGCGGGGACCTGTACCAGATAGCAAGACAGTTCAAGTATTATGGATTTCATTCTTTGGTTGGTTTTTCTGTTGGGGTGAGGTTTGATTATCCAGTGTATTCTCTTTGCAGGAAGAGATGACTTAGCTTGAATGGAAAATACTTAGCTGGAAACACAAGGCACAGTAATGTGTCCCAAACTGGAACTAGATACATGCAAAGCATCAACTGACTCTCCAAGATACAGAGAGAGTGCATTTGTAATGATAACATGTGAAGACTGTACTGAATCGTTGGTAGAGTCCTTAAGGTCAATATCTGAGGTAAAAGAGGTCCAGCCAACCTGTGGGAACTATGATGTCATAGTAAAGATAGAGGCAGACTCTGCCGAGTCCTTGCGGGAAGTAATTGTTTCCAAAATAAGAAAGATAGAAAAGATTCGTGCAACTACAACTCTGATCTCTTCTCCAATTCTTGTTTATTGAACATTTTTGAAAAATATCTTATCATCACTAGGAATTACTAGTTAGAATCTGTCTCTGTTATATGCGGTATAAAAAAGTAAAATCAGTATTATTTCAAAAATAAAGGCTGTCGCCGATAAATCGTTATATTACAACCTATTGTCAAACCAATAGATTGCTTCATCTCTCAACTCTAGATGAATATGATAAAAGTGGAATGTACAAAATTTACAATAAATGGCCTGAACTGGCTATGGATGCATATCAACTCAATCATGATTTAATAGATTTCAAAAAAATTGACCATATTGTTTTTGCAGGAATGGGAGGCTCTGGCACGATAGGAGATGTATTTTCATCAATACTATCAAAAACCAATATTCATGTTGCAGTAGTAAAGGGATATCTTCTTCCCAACACTGTTGATGCTAATACGCTTGTAGTTGCAACAAGTGTATCTGGAAATACAACTGAAACTTTGACCATCTTGAATACGACTCGTAAACTAAATTGCAAAGTGATTGCCTTTTCATCTGGAGGAAAAATGCAACAGTTTTGCACAAAAAATAGGATTGAATATAGAAAGATTCCAAAAAATCATTCACCCCGTGCTTCTTTTCCAATCTTTTTATATTCAATGTTAAATGTTTTGGCACCAATAATCCATATAAAAAAAGAAGATGTTGAAGAATCAATCTCTTTATTGGGATCTCTTCGCAAGGAAATTGATTCATCTAATCTTGCAAAGACAAACCCCTCTTTACAATTGGCAGAATGGATGAATGGCATACCTTTGATTTATTATCCATTTGGTTTGCGTGCAGCTGCAATGAGATTTAAAAACTCGTTGCAAGAAAACTGTAAATTGCATACTATTTCTGAAAATGTCATTGAAGCTTGCCATAATGATATTGTCGCTTGGGAAAAAAAATCAAATGTTATGCCTATTCTATTGCGAGGCCAGAATGATTATGTTAAAACTAAGGAACGATGGGATATACTGAAGCAATATTTCAAAATAAACAATATAGATCATTGGGAAATATCATCAGTTAAGGGAAGTATCTTGTCAAAGATTACTAGTTTGATCTATCTTTTGGATTATGCTACAATTTACCGTGCCGTACTTTCTAAACTTGATCCAACACCAGTACCATCTATTGATTTTGTAAAACGAAGGCTAAAACCATAATCTGAAGATATCATCTTGTATGGATTATTTTGCCATGTCAGATCATGGTCAAATTAGCTAAATTGGCAAATATTTGCAAGATTTGATCACCGGTATTATTATTTACATTCTACTATACAATAAGTATGGTGTGTGGATTGTATTGCCTAGTGTAAAATTACGATTCTTGAGAGTATTCTATACTAAAAATATTGTCAAGACTGCATTGTTGTGCTCCCTTTTTCTTTCAATTTTTGTTTTTATGTTTCCAGCACATCAAGCCATGGCTGTACCTGCAGTAATCTTTGATGTTTCAACATATACAATGGGCGATACAGCAGTCATTACTGTTAGTGATCCTGCTGCCAACACAAATCCAGCTGCAATTGATACTGTTACGGTAACTATAACATCAACTACTGATCCAACTGGAATTCCAGTCACATTGACTGAAACAGGAGTTAACACTGGAATCTTCAAGAATACTATACTTGTCTTTACAACTGGTAACGCACAATACTCTTCTGGAAATACTATAGTAGTGAGTGTAACTGATGCAACTCTTAATACTGACCCAAATACCATCCAAACCGTAAATACTAGGGTAGATCTTTTTTTTCCAAACCTTGTCACTGACTCTACCATAAACCCCTTTACACTCACTGAGACTGGATTTAATACTGGTGTTTTTCAAGCCAAGCTCACCCTTACATCAGGGGCAACTTCTGCTAGTTCAATTCATGTCACAAGCTCTGACATACTTAGCGTGACAAACTTGGTCAGTGGTAAGGCCACAAACGTAGTGATAGTCCCAACCCAAACTGGAGTTAATTCAATATCTTCTGCTATAGGTGATACAATTACAGCTTCTTATTCTGGAGCAACTCCTGCAACAGCTACAATAGTTGCTGGTATTGGAGGCGGTGGTGGTGGAGGAGGATTAATTCGTCCAGGTCTTGTGCTGGATATAATAGCAGCATTAGGATCTATTGGAGGCTCTCCATACGTAGTATCACCTCCTTCATTTGGAGGCCTGGACTATCATTTTTCTGATGGCTTGACATTTACTCAAGGAGACAACAAGACGATACACGACATATCACACTACAACCAAGAACTGCCAAAACAGGTTATGGTTACAGGAGATAAAGTCAACATGACATTCAAGACATTTGAGAGCTATTATTCAGAGGGTGTTATTCACATGGGACTGTATCTCATCCCAAGAGGTCAAGACATGATAACGCCAAAAAGTATCGCCTCTATCGAGTGGAATAAAGGAGAGCCTGCCAAAGTCATGGATCCCAATCACATATTGTCTAATGCTAATGCATCTTCGAATTCTGATGACAAGTTCCAGTATACCAAATTTTTATTCACTCCAATGAAATCATATGATAAAATGTCATTTCTTGTAAGGGCTTGGAATGATCATCATTACACTACAGATACTAGGATTCATGATGCAGTGGAAATACCACCTATCAAAGTCTTCCTGCCTTATGGTACCATCAAGTATGACAACTTTATGGATTTACAAGCAGCCTTGCACAAGGACCAGTTTTCCAAGCCAGAGATACTATCCCACATTCACGATACAAGTTCAGTCTTTCCAAGTCAAGGAGGCAAGGTCTATTGGCTATATGATACAGTAGATCATTTTGTAACTCTAGTCATTTCAGATGAAAATGATAACGAGCTATTTTCCCACAAGTCATCACTTCAGCCCTATACCATAGAAAAGAAAGGCGACTACAAATTCATGTATTTTACAGTCCAGCAGTTAGACAGATGGGATACAAACCAGATACAAAAGGCAATGAAGGTAGAGGAAGAAAAAGCGTTGTCAACAGCATTAGAAAAAAGAATCATGCCGCAGAACAAGTGGTAGCAAAAAATCTACAATGACATGAGAGCGCAAAAATTTGTTGATATGGTAAAATACATGGACGAAAATTATCTGATAAAATGGCACAATTTTCATTTTAAAATATATTAATTTTAATAATTATTCTAAATCACATGATAATTACAAAAATTCTAATCTTGTGTTAAGAATGGTTAAATAATATAAATTTGGTTTTTATACTGGATGGTAGAGTAGACATTATTGAAAATTACTCTAATGTGAAATTAAAAAGAATTTTCAGTCTTACTATTTTAGTAATAATTTGTTTTGTAAGTTTTATGGGATTTAATTCTGCATTTGCAGATTGTGGAAATGCTCAAGACTTTCCTGGCGTGACAGCATGCATTAATTTTGATTCTCCTGATTGGTATTATAGCGATCATGGAGCGATAGTCAGTGTTACTCGCTCAAATGATCAACCAAATAACGGTGTACCAAATGAAACAATTCAAGTTATTTTTGGAACAAATACCGATCCCTATGGTTTCAGCTGGAGCTGTTCTCCACTTACTTCAGGTTGTGGAAATACGCCACTGACATTTACAGAAGATGGCGATACTGGTAACTATTACTTATCTGGCGGCATGATTGGTTCTCATGTAATACCTGGATACTTGACGCTTACATTGGGGCAAACTGATAGAGGTAACCCTTCTAACTGTGCTGGTTGTTACAAAGATAATATCCAAAAACCTGCCTTGAAAACTGGTACTACTGATACTATATGGGTTAATTTTGGTGGTTTTGTTGCTGCCCGATCAATTACATCAGCTGATGATTCCTCATCATTTCCTAGAACTATACCCGCAAATCAACCTCAATTAAGAACTGTCATATCTTGTCCCACCGATCAAAATACCAATAGTCAAGATCAAGATGGTGATGGAATTTGTGATGCATGGGAGGATCAGTCAACAACTGCACCAGCCCCAAGTGCTACTCCTCCAATTCCTGCTCATAGCGGTTCTTTGTATATTCCTTGGACAAATAATGGCGTAACTAGTGTTTATCAATATTATTGTGGTTCTACACCTTCTGATACTACAAAACCCTTGGGAGATAGGGCAAACCCAGATCCAATTTGTCCTACTCCATTTAAGAAAGATATCTTTGTAGAAGCAGACTATCTAAAAAGACATCACCCCGATGTAACTACAAGTCTTCAGGCAATAAAAAATTCATTTAACAATGCACCTGTTCCTATACCAACTAACTGTTCTCCAAGTGCTTGTTCAGCTGGAGTAAATCTTCATGTGCAAGTAGATGAGGAACTTCCATTTCACAAAGACATAATGTCAATTCCAAGTGCAGGTGCTCCACTTGTTGCAGGATCTACTGATTTTGATATGGTAAAAGCAAATTACTTTGGAACACAAAGCGATAGGACTGTATGCCCTCCAGGTACTAATAGCTGTGGAACATACATCACAAATATCTTAACTGAAAAAAGACAAGTCTTTCATTATGCTCTATATGGTCACTTCCAGAATGACGGTACTGGTAGTGCCTCTACATCATCTGGTGCTTCTGAATTACCAGGAAATGACATGTTCATCACTTTAGGAGCATTCACAGGTGGAGTGGGAAGTATTGATCAACAAGAAGGAACCTTCATGCATGAATTGGGTCATAATTTAGGTTTGTATCATGGAGGAGAATACCCTGTACTAAATCCAGCTAATGATACTTATGACAATTGTAAGCCTAATTATCCTAGTGTAATGAGTTATTCTAGGCAGTTTTCTGATCTTGATCCTAATAGAGTACTAAGCTACTCAAACGGTGTTTATTCCAACATCTATTATGCACCGCTAGGTGAAACTGGTGGACTTACTGAATATCCTTGGTTTCCAACTACATATCCTAATCAACAGACACTCGCTTGGGGAGTCACTGATGCTAATGGTCTTGTTCACATTCATACCCTGATTTCTGGAAGCGCCTTTGATTGGGATTGGAATAACAATGGTCGAGTTTTAACAAACGAATTGCCCTCTACTATGAATGTTAACAATCTTGGATTCCATGGATGCAACACTGTATCACCTGATCCAAATGCAATGATCACGTTAAACGATTTCAACGACTGGGCAAATCTTGGATATGACATGAAAACCTCAACAGGTTGGTATGATGGTACTGTATCTTCTGGAACAACAGCTGTCCCCCTAGAAACAGGAATACAGGCTGGAATGTCTTCTCATATAATAGGTCATACCATAAAAAAATCCATGTGGCATGATGGAGTATACAAAGAAGACGTGATTAAAATGCGTGCGGATCGTATTTATGAACTTGATCAATTCGTACAGAGTCTTAATTCATCTACATTCCATTCAGGTATAAATAAAACTGCACTACATAATGGATTAACTTTAGCAAAATCTTTTGTAACTCTTGATTCACTGTATTCTGCAACTAACAAGTTACAAGATCTAAGAAATAAGATAGTAAATTCCACTATCGCAAATTCAAATATGATAGACTATCACACAATAAATTACAATGTCACAAGTCCTAACATGATATATTATAACATTACAAACCACCCGATTACAAATTACACCATTACAAATTACAACGCTACAAATTACTCAACTAAACAAGAACTACTTGCTAAATTCGATAGCGTGATAAAGTCATTCTTGTTAGCATCAATGCCCCCAGAGCACTATAATGAAACTAACTTCCACAAGCCAATTTGGTATGATGCAAATAAGATAACAAAATTTGTCCAATGTAATTCTGGCCGTACACCATTAATCTTTATGCAAACTGGTCATTCCATTTGTGTATATCCATCAACTTATGGTAGTTTATCTGCAATATCTGTGAAAGGAAATCCAGTTTGGATATCTCCAGACAAGTATATTGCTCCAAAAATAACTCCACCTATCACAATAACAACTCCCTCTATCACCATAACTCCCTCTACAAACACACAACCTACATGCCAACAAGGATACTACTATGATGCAAAAACTAACACCTGTCTCCAAGCTACAACAATTCCACCTACCACAATTCCGCCTGTAACAATAAGACCTAGTCCTTAATCACTAGTCCAAGTTTGCCTGTTTTGTATATTCTACAAAACTTGTTATGACAGTGTCCATGGCATGTTCTAAATTAGATTTTGGAAGAAACGCCAAAGGAGCCAACAAGCCATGCAGATGTATATCTAATGTTGTAGTAAGCTTTGTTGAGGAGCCATTTTTCTCAAAAATTTCCGTAATTTTTGTTCCGTTTGCATCGCCATCAAGAACTTCAAGCACGTGTTTATCATATGGAATGATTGTATGTCTTACAAGCATTTTTGTCTTGATTCCAATTTCTGCTACTTCTTCCTCTGCATAAATTGTGTTATTGGTCTGATTCATTATCTTGACAGACACATAATTCTGAGGTAAAACCTTGGGATAATTACTTAGATTTGCCATCGTATTGAAAATATCTTCTTTTTTAACATTTACGATCTTGACAAATGTATCTTTTGTTATACCTCCCTCTGGAACTAGAGGATTTCCTATCTGATAATTCATGTAAATTATTACAAGTGTGGTAATAAACATCACAACTCCAAAATAGATTAGAATTTTCTTATCTTGTTCTTTCAATTTTATTTCACCTTTTCAAACAATTTGAATACATTGAGAGTATATTTTCTTGCATTTTCTGAATACTGTATTTTTCTTCCAATGTTTTTCTGCCAGAGTCTCCCATCTGTTTTGCCATGGTTGGATTTTTAACTATCTCAATAAGCATATCAGACCATTCATTCTCATTGTGAGGGGAAATGACAAATCCTGTTACCTTGTGGGAAATGATATCAGACATGGGTCGTATGTTGGAAACCAATACCGGTTTACTCTGTTCAAAGGCTTCAAGCATGACAAGGCCAAAACCCTCACACAAACTGGGAAAGACAAGTGCCTGAGAAGTAGATAATAGTCGTAATTTTTCATCCTTTGATACAAACCCAGTGAATTTGACATTCTCTTGTAAATTCAATTGGTTTACTAATCCTTCTAAATTCTTTCTATGTGGACCATTTCCAACAATAAATAATGTAATCTTTGGATATTCTTTCCTTGCCAAGTTTATGGCCTTGATAACTACTTCGAGATTTTTGTAAAAAACAAGCCTTCCCACATAAACGAACTGGTAGGGATCCTGCTCCATTTTCTTGATGGTGTTAATTTCAATTGTATTTGGAATTATGTAAATAGAATTTTTCGTTCCAATTTTTAATAGGTCATCCTTTGTTGCATCACTAACCGTATGAATGGCTTCGCACCGCAACTTGATAATAATTTTTTCAAAATAAGGAGCTAGAGTAACATTTAATCTTGAAATATTACTTTGTTTGCCCCATGACTTCCAGTAATTTTTTCCACACAATGAAAACACATCATGAACTGTTGTAATGTGTGGCTTGCCAGTCAAGATTGAAAGCATAGAACCAGCTAGTGCTGGGGCAAAATTATTTGAATGAATTATATCTATTTTTTCTTTTTTTATTATGGAAATACCTTTTCGTAGTGCACTCAAAGAATATGTGATGTTATCTCTAAATCCTGGAGGCAGCCCACCCTTGTATTCCAGAAGCGGAGGAACAAAAACGATCTTAATATTTTGATGAGCGGGATATGTTTCGCCTTTAATCTGATTAGTTATAACCCATACTTCGTTACCACTATCAGCTAGTGTCTTTGCTATCAAACTAAATACGTACTCTCCACCACCTTTGGTAGTTGAAAAAAATTGTGTGAGTAAAAGTATTTTCATATTTTTAATTTAGAACTGTTGTTGCATACCTTAAGAATTGCTAATTTGATAGTCCTGCAAAATAGCTTGTATATGCATCAATCACTTTTGTCGGTTCTCCTATAACGTGTATCTTACCGTCATTTAGAAACATAGCCCTGTCACAATTGTCTCTTATTGCATTCAAGTCATGCGTGACCAAAACGATTGATTTACCTCTTTTCTTAAATGAAAGAAATGTTTCATGGCTTTTCTTCTGAAATCCAATGTCTCCAACAGAAAGAATCTCGTCCATCAAAATTATCTCGGGATCAACTTGTACTGCTGTTGCAAATGCTAGTCGCGCATACATCCCGGATGAAAAGTTCTTTAATTTTGTATCTTGGAACTTTTCCAATTCAGCAAATTTTATAATTTCATCAACCTTTTCCTCTATCTTTTTTTTGGAAAAACCTAATAATTTTCCATAGAGAATAACATTACTTCGGGCAGTCATCTCCACCTGAAAACCTGCACCCAAGCCTAAGAATGGGATGACAGAACCGTTTACTTCTATAACACCTAGGTCTGGTTTGTATATTCCCGCTATGAGTCGAAGAAGAGTGGTTTTACCCATTCCATTTCTTCCCACTATGCCAAACATCTCACCTTTTTTTACATCAAATGAGACATCATTTAAAACACACAATTTTTCATAATATTTTTGCTTGTTAAAATAACCTGTTATGGCTTCATAAACTGAATTTCTTTTTTCATGATAAATTCTAAAATCTTTTGTAACATTTTTTACGTTTATCGCTATTTCTGTCATTTATATTTCCTCAATAATTTTATTGCTTAGCTTTCTAAAAACGGCATAACCGATTGTAAAAATAATAAATGTCATACCTACAGTAACAGCTACGTCATTTACTGATGGAAGTGTGTCATACAGTACAGCATTGTGGGCAAAATTAAGAATTTGAACCATGGGATCAAAAACAAGGATTGATTGTATGTATGATGGCAAGATATCGATTTTGTAAAAAATAGGTGTCAGGAAAAAACCAACCTGAATAACTACTCCCCAAATGAACTGTGTATCTCTAAACTTTATGTTCAATACTGAAAGAGGAAGTGCTAGTCCTAATATCAAAATGAATTCTAGAATCAGTATCAGGGGCAAAACTGCAATGGTTTGAGGAGGAATGAATCTGAATGCCACCATGAAAATCCCAAATACTATCATCTCAAGGGTCAACATGATTAACGAAGTAAGGGTAGCACTGATTGGGGGAATTTCATTTGGTATGTGAATTTGTGTTAAAACTCCGGCACGTGATAAAGTACTATTCAGTGAAACCTGAGTGCCTCTTACAAACATATTCCACATTATTAATCCAAGCAAAAGATATAGCGGAAAAGATTCAATTGCTGATTTGAAAATATTAGTAAAGACAATATATAATACTGACAAAAGCAAAAGAGGCTCCAAAAAAGTCCAAATGAATCCCAACACTGAATTTCTGTAACGTACCTTGAGGTCTGCTATGGCAAAATCCCAGATGAGAGACTTTTTATTCCATACTTCGTTGTGCCATGACAATTATCTCGCCTACTGTGAATTAACTAGACATATGCCATATTAGTATTGGCAGTGAACTTAATTTGTCTTCCAACTTTGTGTTATTATAATTAAAATAATCTTTTGATTTCTGACGTTATAACAGCTTATTTACCTGATCAAATCATTCTAGCAGTAAATGATAAAGTCAAATAAACAAATTTCACCTAAACTAGTAGCAAAAAATGTCTCCATTGATAAGACTGCAAAAATAATTTGTAAATCATTACAACTTGGTAAAAACATAATAATTCAGAAAGATGTAGAATTAAAAGCACGCACAATTAAAATTGGAGATAATTCCATAATATGTTCAAAAACCAAAATACACTCAGGAATCATAGAAATAGGTAGTAATTCAAAAATCGAAAGCTATTCCAAAATCTTTTCTGTGAAACATTTCAGACTTGGAAATAGATCTGACTTATGCATCTGTGATATTACAGGATATGAAATAAACATAGGAGATGATTTTTTTTCCATTCCAGCAGTAGGACAACTATTGATTGTGGAAGGTGGTCTTCCAACAAGCAGACTTTCTATTGGAAATAGGTGTACAATTCATGCAGTCCATATCAACATAGCAATGCCAGTCCAGATTGGAAATGATGTTGGTATAAGCAACGGAACAAAATTTTATACGCACTACTTTTGGAATTCTATTTTCGAGGGATACCCACAAAAATTTGCAGGCATAACAATATCTGATGGATGTATCATTGGAGCAGATTCATTCTTTTTACCTGGGGTAACGATTGCTAAAAACTGCATAATTGGAGCAAGGTCTGTTGTCACAAAAAATATTGGTGCAAACTGTGTGGCAGTAGGCAATCCTGCAAAAATTATTCAAACAAATTACCAAAAAAAGATCTCTCCACGCAAAAAGCTAGATCTTTTGCATGATACCTTGGATTGGTATTTCCAAATACTGCATGCTAAGGGATATCTTGTTAAAAAAATTGATAAAAAGAAATTAGAATACAAGGTAACTGATAAATCTGGAAAATCAACAATAATTCTTTATGCGGTAAATACCAAGGATGTAAAAAGGGAAAATAATCTCATAGCAATATCATTTCATGATATGCCAATTCGCAGGAACTCGACTATTCTTAATTTGATAACACGAACAATAAGTGGTTCTGAGAATGAATTAACTGATGATTTAAGGGATTTTCTCAGAAAAGTCGGTGTACGGATTTTTTCCAATAGGAGATTCAAATCAATACCGTTTCTTGTTGAAATGTAAGGTGTAACTTTTACCAGATAATGTAATCTCTTAATGAATCTGTGTTTGTTCATACTTCTTTCAATTCTTTGAACCCTCCATTTTACTTATAATATTAATAAAACAACTCATTTTTTATAATAATTAATTACCTTGGTGACTGCCTTAATGACATCTTCTACATCTTCATCTGTTAATCTTGCAGAAAATGGTATTGTAATAGTTCTTTCTGAAATATGTGTAGAGTGAGGAAAATCAAAGTCTTTGAAACCAAATATTTCTTTGTAGTATTTGTGTAAATGAAGAGAAATATAATGAATACTAGTTCCAATATTTTCTCTTAGTAGGGCTTTCATGAATTCATATCTATTAATCTTCAGATGTTCAGGATTTAGTAAAATCGTGTAAATATGTCTGGCATGAACGGTATTTTTTTCTTCTGGTATTGGTATTGTAACAGGTAAACCGTCAAAGGCTTCGTTATATCTTTTCCAAATCTGCTTCCTTCTCTCAAAATATCTGTCCAATTTTTTCATTTGACTTATTCCCAGCGATGCCTGAATATCCGTCATGTTATATTTGAAGCCTGGAAAAAGAATTTCATAAGGTTTGAAATCATTGTCTCTTTCCCGCTGCCACGCATTTTTATTAATTCCATGAGAACTGTACAATCTCACCTTGTTTGCATATTTCTCATTATTTGTTGTAAGCATTCCTCCTTCTGCAGTAACTATGTTTTTTGTAACGTAAAAACTAAAGCAACCCATATCACCAAAACTTCCTATTTTTTTATCCTTATACTTAGCTCCAATCGCATGAGCTGCATCTTCAATCACTAGAAGATCCTTTTGTTTCGCAATTTCCATTATGTGATCCATTTTGCATGGTCTGCCTGCAAAATGTACTGGTAGAATTGCTTTAGTATTTGGGGTAATTGCTTTTTTAATCAAGTCAGGATCGATATTCATTGTATCTTTTTCGACATCTACATAAACTGGTTTTGCACCAACATGTAGTATGGCATTTGTTGTAGCTGCAAATGTCATTGGTGTTGTTATCACTTCGTCTCCTCTGGATATGCCAGCAGCTAACATTGATAGGTGCAAAGCGGCAGAACAAGAACTCAGGGCAACTGAATGTCTTGTACCTATATAATCTACAAATGTTTTTTCAAAACTAGCTACCCTTGGACCAGTAGAAATCCAACGTGATCTAAGGCATTCTACTACTTCACTAATGTCGTCTTCTTCAATAAGGGGAGTCCCAAATATCAACAAATCCTTTCTTACGGGTTTGGTTTTTTCTATTTCCATATTAAAAATCACTATTGAACTACCATTTGTGAATTTAAATGTGTAATTGAATCCAAGATTAATCTTATGCTATGCGATCTGCTGTTCAAATTCAAAATATGTTAGAAAGCAAACAAGTCAATAATTTTATTATTCTATGATTTCAAATAACCATCGAATTACATACTAAATTTGTTACAAAGACCCATTCATTGTAGAAAATGAAATTACTGAGGATTTTAGAGATTTTTTGAGAAAAATCTCCATGAGAATAATCCTCTAATAGGTGATTTAATTCATTACCAACAAGATCTGATAAAGAAATGAACATACCACGAATTGTATCTGGATTACGAATAAAAAATGAGGAACGTTGGATAGAAAAAACACTAGAGTCGTTATCGGAAATTTGTAGTGAAATAGTGATACTGGATGACGGTTCTACTGATAATACAGTAAAAATTTGTAAAAGCTTTCCAAAAGTGGTCGATATTCACAGTCAATCAAATCTCCCATTTGATGAAGCTAGAGATAGAAACACCGTATTACAAATGGCATTAAAACAACACCCTGATTTTTTTCTTACTATTGATGGTGATGAAATAATACAAAAAAATGCTAGGGAAATCTTACTCGAAGAACTCTTGGTACTTTATCCAGATGCACCCATGTTTGAATTTTATGTTTTAGTAATGTGGGATAAAATGAATCAATATAGATATGATGGAGTTTATAGTAACATATGGGCAAAAAAATTAATCAGAATGTCACTACAACCAAAAAATCTCGCTTATCCTTCTACTGCTTTGCCAGGAAATTTACATGGTACTTTACTTCCTACAAATTCTATAGGATGGGAAAAATCTGTCCGAAGTAGAATGAAAATATTTCATTATGGTAATTATGATGAAGAGCTCAGACAAAGAAAATATAAATTTTATACAACAAAGGATCCTAACAATAAATTCTTTGATGAATACATTCACATTATATCTGAAAAAGGAAAATTTTCTGGTCCTGATGGAATGAAATTTAAGTTTTTACCTAACGACGTTTACATTTCTGGCATAGAATAAACAATTCTTCATTTGTGGAATATGGTTACACTGATATAACAAATACAAATTACGTTAATTGTAACCATAATTTCTTAAAATAATCCCTTGGTTTGAATATCTTATCTTCTATTGCGATCTCAGTAATTAATACTGACTGATTCTTAGTATGATCATTACCACATGTTACAATAACTCCATCATCTCTAATTGAGCATATTCTACCTTGCATTCCTCTAAAATCTTCATTTGTTAGTTTAGCTTTTTTAATATAGATTTTTTTCTCATTGTAAAAACAATATGCATTAGGAAAAGGATCACTTAAAGCTCTTACCAAGTTATACACTTTCGTTCTATCTTGTGACCAATCAATTTTACCATCATCAGGGAATCGCCGAGTACAAATAAAACCCTTAGTATGATTTTGTTTTTTTGGTTTTACTCTATGCTTTTCTATGAGAGATAGTGTATTAGTTACCACATCTGGAACTTGAGATAATATTTTTTTGTAGACGTCATATGCTGTTTCATCTACGTTCACAGAAAGTTTTCTTTGCAATATTATGTCGCCCGCATCTACATCTTCAACTATATAATGTGCTGTTATTCCTATTTCAGTTTCACCATTAATTATGGCCCAATTAATGGGAGAAAAACCACGATATTTTGGTAATAATCCACCATGGATATTTACTGAGCCAAATCTTGGAATCTGAAATATCGTTTTTGGAATTAACCTTCTCCACCCTATGGATAAAATTATATCTGGGGCTAAGTGTTGTATTTCTTTTTCATCTTGTTCTGTTAGAGAAATTTTCTCTACTACTGGAACATTATACTTTTTACATTCCTTTGTTACTGATTCGTACCATATCTTCTCATGCGTATCCATATTTGGTGGATGCGTATATGTTCTAACTATGTCACGTTCATTTCGTTTTAGTTCCTGAAGAGCTTTGACACCAGAATTTTCATGTGCAAATAACACTATTCTCATTGTTTTTACAAACAAATACAGAGATAAAAATTAAGATGTATTATTAATCCAAAACCACGATTAGAAAGAAATATTTTTTCAATTAGACTATATGTTTAATTTATAGATGCCGAAGATATTAACTAGTTTGGTTTAGGAAATGGAAAAAGTCTTAGTAATAGGTGCACATCCTGATGATGAAACATTAGGCGTGGGTGGAACTATTGCACTACATTCAAGAAATGGGGACAAGATCTATGTATTGATATTTGCAGATGGCGAATCAGCACGTAGTGGGGGATTCAATAATATTGAAAAAAGACAAAAACAGGCTAAGAAAGCTTGCGCACTTTTGGGTGTGACTGTTCTTAAATTTTTGAACTATCCAGATCAGAAATTAGATACAATCTCACTAGTAGATTTAGCTAAGCAAATAGAAGACATCATTAGAAAGTGGCATCCTACAATAATATACACTCACTATGGAGAAGACCTTAACCAAGATCATAAAAGAATTTTTGATGCAACCTTGATAGCTGCAAGACCAATTCCTAATTCTAGTGTAACACAATTAATTTGTTATGAAACTCTTTCATCAACAGATTGGAATCCTATGAATAAATTTCATCCAAATTTATTTATAGATATAGATGATGTTTTAGAAAAAAAAATAAAAGCTTTCTCACAATACAAAAATGAAATTATGACATACCCACATCCTAGATCAAAACAGGGAATCATGATCAGAGCACAATTCTGGGGTTCAACAGTGGGTGTAAAACATGCAGAAGCCTTTCTAAGAATCAGAGAAGTAATCAAAAAAATTAAGACCATGAACATTAGATCTTAAACTACCATCTATTATAAAATAAGATAATTATGAATATTGTTATTATTTTTACTGAAATTAATTTTAATGTTCATAAATTATCTACATTTGGAAACCGATGGAATATCCGCCATCTAATACAAAGACCTGTCCAGTTAAATAATTGGATAAAAGTAGAATTTTTATCAATTCGGAAATTTCACTTGGATGTCCTAATCTATTAGCTGGTATGTTGCTAATTATTTTGTTTTTCATTTTTAATGTAAAATCATTGAACATGCCAGTATCAAAATAACCTGGTGCTATGGCATTTACTGTTATATTGTATTTGCCTACTTCTCTTGCTAAAGACTTTGTAAAGCCGATTATGCCAGCTTTTGATGCTGCATAGTTTGACGCTCCGATAGTGCCTGTTAACGCTGTAACTGAAGATATGTTGATAATTCTCCCAAAACCTTGCTTTTTCATTTGTGGTAAAACAGCTTTACTGAAAAAGAAAGTCCCAGTCAAATTAGTGTCTATGACACTTCTCCATGATCTTTCATCAAGTTTGTGTACTGTTCCATCCTTGTGTATGCCGGCATTATTTATTAAAACATCAATTCTTCCGAATTCCATCAATGTTTTATTTACGATTCTTTTTACATCAGAAAATTTTGAAACATCCCCTCCAAACACACGAATATTGTCCTTAAGTACCAATTTTTCTGCGAGGATCTCTGCATCTTTTTTTCTTTCATTATAGTTGATCACTACATTAAATCCTGCATAGACAAGAAATTCTACTATGTTAGCTCCTAATCCTCTTGATGATCCCGTAACTATTGCTGTCTTGTTTGATTTTTTTAATACCATGTCTTCTACTAACTTCTTTCTACTTCGACCAAGTCTAGACCGAATCCCATTGTTATTCCAACAAGTAATCCTTTTCTAATCTTATCATCTTTTGTGAAGGCATTCTTCAGTATTGTTGGTAAACTTACCCCAGTCAGATTTCCATATTGTCTTAAGGTCTCATAGGATTCTCCAATCTGTTCATTCCTTAACGCATATACATCCTTAAATTTATCCAAAATTTTCAAACTCCCTGTATGTATCATCACTTTATCCTTCTGAGACATATAAGACTGTGCAGATTGCTGATCAAAGTTATTGATATCTTTTCCAAGGGATTTCATCAGAACTTTCTTGGAATATTCTGACGCAAGTTCTATTACATTGGGTTCAGCTGTTAATTCGTATTCGTATAAATGACTTGGACTTCTAGGATTCAATCGTACACATGCTTTTCGAAAATCAAACTTATCAAAATTTACACCATGTGTAATCTTACCGATTTTAATTCCATTTTTTTTACTTGAAGACTTTGACAATATCAAAGCAGATACACCATCTCCAAAAAGAAATGAAAACATGGTGGACACCCACTTTTTAATCTGGGTCTGACGATCATATGTCTCACCTATTTCTTTTGGATTTTTTATCATAACCTTTTCCCTTAAATGTGGAAGATACCAACCAGAATTACATCCTGATATAACTACCAAGACATTATCGTTATCATTGTGAACAAGCATTTTTCCAAGTTCTAGGAGCTTGGGAAACGTTGAACATGCCATACCTTGTAAATTAAAATGAGGAATAAAATTCGATAGTCCAATTTTTCTTACAAGTATGGAACTAAGCCCAGGACTCAAATAATCACTATTTTCTGAAGCAGCTATAAGGCAACTTATGTCATCTAATTTTAGACCCACGTTTGTGATGCAGTTCTTAGCTACTGATGCAGAAAGATCTGATATGGGTTCTTTGAAATCTTGAGTATTATGTTTTGGATTATCGATTGAAAGATAATTCTCTATTGGTTTTATGAAATATCTCTGTCTTACACCTAACTGAAGAATATTCTCCTTGACTTTGTCTGATAATGTATTGCCTAATATGTCAAATAATTCTGTAGTTGAATACTTGAATTCTGGATATTCACATTCTATTCCAATAATCTCTACTTGGCTATTCATCAACTTTGTACATTGCTAAGTTGTTGATATAGTTAATATATTTCAATTAAAGTAAAATTATCCGTTATGAAACAAACAGATACGATAATGCCAATAAACATTAATCGGATATAATGATGTGTAAAACATGCGTTTTATTCACTCCAAAAAAACTGACGAAAGTAAATCTTATTGTTTAACAAATAATTTTTTGAAAATAGACAAATTTCGGAAGATTGTAAATCAATTTCATAAGCTATATTGTTATAATTATCCGACAACTACTGAAAATACTTTCTGGATGGGAATACAGGCTCTGAAATGTCCTTTAGATCTATGGATCTATCAAGAAATATTATCTGAAACAAAACCTGATCTAATTATAGAAACAGGTACTCACAAAGGAGGCTCTTCTTTATTCCTTGCATCAATATGCGACATTTTGGATAAAGGGAAAGTAATTAGTATAGATATTTCCTCGAATGAAAAATTACCAATTCACAAACGAATTCGCTATGTAACAGGCAATAGTGTTTCTATGGATATTTTTGATCAAGTAAATAATCTTATATCTGAATACTCGGCATCATCTAAT
>Ga0307374_10003283_pt1 | contig 27771 bp, 34 predicted proteins | sample OX3MG_FD_202532 | JGI IMG/M metagenome (GOLD analysis project Ga0307374, IMG submission 202532) | Soil microbial communities from Risofladan, Vaasa, Finland - OX-3 | ecosystem: Environmental > Terrestrial > Soil > Coastal area > Acid sulfate soil | place: Finland: Risofladan, Vaasa | collected... | reverse complement strand
GATCGCGCGCGTCCTCACCGAGGAGGGCTTCGTCGACGGCTATGAAGTCTCCGGTGACGCGCCGATGCAGTTGCTCACGGTGACGCTGAAGCCCGGAAGTCCGCGTGGGCGCGCACTCTCCGGCCTCCGGCGGATCAGCCGCCCGGGTCTTCGCGTATACGCGCGCAAGTCGGAGATCCCGCGCGTGCTCGGCGGACTTGGCGTGGCGATCATCTCGACGTCCCGCGGATTGATGACTGGACGCGCGGCGCAGCGCGCCGGTCTTGGCGGCGAAGTCGTCGCGTTCGTGTGGTGAGGCGTCGGTAATGTCGCGTATCGGCAAGCTCCCGATCCCCGTGCCCGCCGGGGTCGAGGTCGCCCTCGAAACGGGCAACCGCCTCAGCGTGACCGGGTCGCGCGGGACGCTGCAGCGCACATTCGCGCCGTCCATGCTCATCAATGTGGAGACGGGAACGATCACCGTCGATCGCCCGTCGAACGCGCGCATCCATCGCTCGCTGCACGGGCTCACCCGCACGCTCGTCGCGAACATGGTGCAGGGTGTCAGCGGTGGTTTCACCCGCGAGCTCGACCTCGTCGGAGTCGGCTTCCGCGCCTCGAAGCAGGGCGGTGACCTCGTGCTGACGCTCGGCTATTCGCATCCCATCCGCTACACGCCGCCGGAAGGGATCGCCATCGATGTTCCCGCTCCGACGCAGATCGCGATCAGCGGATCCGACAAGGAAGTCGTCGGTCAGGTGGCCGCGAAGATTCGCTCGTTCCGCAAGCCCGAGCCGTACAAGGGGAAGGGCATCCTGTATCGCGGCGAGAAGCTGCGGCGCAAGGCGGGCAAATCGGGCAAGGCCGGCAAGACCAAGTAACGAGACCAAGTAGTAAGTAGAAGGCTGATCAGCATGTTCACGAAGCACGATCGACGCGCCGCTCGCGCGCGGCGTCACCGCCGCGTCCGCAAGCATGTGTCCGGCACTGCTGCGCGTCCGCGTCTTGCGGTGTTCCGCAGCCTCCGGCACATCGGCGCGCAACTGGTCGACGACGCCACAGGCCACACCATCGTCGCCGCGTCGACGACTGAGCCTGGGCTGCGTTCAATTCTCGGCGACGCCAACGCCTGCACCACCGCCGGCGCGACCGCTATCGGCAAGACGATCTCCGAGCGAGCGAAGGCGGCCGGCGTCGACACCGTGGTGTTCGACCGCGCCGGCTATCTCTTCCACGGCCGCGTCAAGGCGCTTGCGGAGGCTGCCCGCGAGGGTGGCCTGAAGTTCTGACATGGGAATGCGCATGGATCGCCGCGATGATCGCGGCAGTGAATTTCAGGAGAAGATCGTCTCGCTGAACCGCGTGGCCAAAGTGGTCAAGGGTGGTCGGCGCTTCTCGTTCAGCGCCCTGGTCGTCGTTGGTGACGGCAAGGGGCGCGTCGGCGCGGGTCTCGGCAAGGCCGGCGAGGTGCCCGACGCCATCCGCAAGGGCGTCGACGATGCCAAGAAACACATGATCACGGTGCCGATGGTCGGGACGACCATCCCGCACGAGGTGCGGTACAAGCTCGGCGCCGCCAAGGTGATGCTCAAGCCCGGCGTCCCCGGGACGGGCGTCATCAGCGGCAGCTCAATGCGCGCCGTCGTCGAGGCAGCTGGGATCAAAGACATCCTCACCAAGAGCCTCGGCACCGACAACCCGATCAACGTGGTTCGGGCCACCGTCTCGGCGCTTGCGAGTCTGCGCACCCTGGCGTCCGTCGCCGAGCTGCGCGGTCGTACCCCGGAGCAGATCGTGGGCAGCCGCAAGATGGCGGATCGGATGCTCGGCCGCACGCCGGCCGCGGCGGACGCCCCGCCTGTCGAGGTCGTCGCACCGTGAGCACTGTTCGCGTGACGTACCGCAAGAGCTCGATCGGCTACGCCTGGGACCAGAAGCGCACTCTCGCGGCGCTCGGCCTCAAGAAGCTGAACCACACGGTCGAGCACGAGGCGACCCCTTCGATTCGCGGCATGGTCCACAAGGTGCGCCACCTCGTCAGCGTTGACGGCGAACCGGCGGACTCCCCGGCGGGCGTCGCGCTGCTGCAGAGCCTTGGGTCTCCTGCGGAGGACGCGGCATGAAGCTGCACGAGCTGAGCCCGGCCAAAGGCAGCCGCAAGACACGCAAGCGGATCGGGCGCGGTCATGGTGCCGGTCAGGGCAAGACGAGCGGCCGTGGCCAGAAAGGCCAGGGGTCGCGTTCGAGCGTCGGACTTCCCACCGGCTTCGAGGGTGGCCAGATGCCACTCAAGCAGCGGCTCCCGAAGCTTCGCGGCTTTCACAACCGCTGGCGCAAGGAGTTTGTCGTCGTCAATCTCGGCAAGCTCGGGCGCTTCGAGAAGGGCAGCGTCATTGACGCGGACGTCCTCACCGATGCAGGGCTGATTCCCCGCGCCTCCTCGCCGATCAAGGTGCTCGCCGCCGGTCAGCTGAAGCATGCGCTGACGCTCCGAGTGGATCGGATCTCGGCTGCAGCCCGCACCGCGGTGGAGGCCGCCGGCGGCAGCGTCGAGCTCGTCGGCCCTCAGCCCGAATCGGAGATCGTGACCCGTGGTCGCGCAGCCGCGCGTGCGACCAAGCAGGCGGCGAAGTCGGACGCGGCCGACGCTCGCGCAGCAGCGGCTGAGAACGCTCCCGCTGCGGAGGCGCCAAGCCGCCGCACCAAGAAGGCGGAGACGAAGGCAAAGGCGGGCAAGACGTCCGGCACGACGTCCCAGCAAGCAGCCGAGGCCGCTGCCACATCAGACCCGGAGCCCGACGGCGCACCTGACAACGAGGCGGAGACCGAGGACTCGGAGTGAACCTCCTCCAGGCGCTTGCCCAGGCACTGCGGATTCCGGAGCTGCGACGCAAGCTGCTCTTCACGCTCGGCCTGCTGCTCGCCTTCCGGATTCTCGCAAGCATCTCGATCCCCGGGGCAAACCCGATTGCACTGAACGACCTGTTCTCCGGCAACTCGCTGCTCGGGCTGCTCAACCTTTTCAGCGGCGGTGGTCTGCAGCGCTTCACCATCGTGGCGCTCGGGCTGAATCCCTATATCAACGCCACGATCATCATGCAGTTGATGACGGTCGTCTCCGTCCGGCTCAAGGAGTTGAGCAAGGAAGGGGACGTCGGGCGCAAGAAGATCACGCGCTACACGCGCTGGCTGACCGTCCCCCTGGCGATGCTCCAGGCGTACGGCTATCTCGCCCTCTTCACCAATCCGCAGGTGACCAAGGACGGCCCGATCCTCGCGAACCCGTCCGGGGCGACCGAGATCAGCATCATCCTCACGCTCACCGCCGGAACGATCATTGCGATGTGGCTCGGTGAGCTCATCACGGAGTACGGCGTCGGCAACGGCGTGTCGTTGATCATCTTCGTCGGCATCATCGGCAGGCTGCCGGCGGCGATCGTCGGGTACGGCGGTACCGGTGGCACCGCGCATCTCGTGCAACTCGTCGTGATGACGCTCATCGCTGTTGCGGTCACCGCCGGAGTCATCGAGGTCCAGCAGGCACAGCGCAAAGTCCCCGTTCAATCGGCGCAACGTGTCCTCAACGTGCGCACCGGTATGGCCTCGCAGGGGCGGCGCAACTTCTTACCGCTGCGAGTCAACGCCGCGGGAGTCATCCCGATCATCTTCGCCATCTCGATCATGACCTTCCCAACCATCTTCGCCAACCTCTTTCAGAGCAGCACCGGATGGACGCTGGCGGTGTCCTCGTGGATCACCACCAACTGGCAGGCGACCGGCGGCTTCATCCCGCTCAACTTTCTTTACAACGGCATCTACTTCCTGCTCGTGATGGGCTTCACGTACTTCTACACCGCGATCGTCTTCGACCCGGTGGACGTCGCCGACAACCTCAAGAAGCAGTCCACGTTCATCCCAGGCATCAGACCGGGTCGGAGCACCGCCGAGTATCTCGGCAAGGTCATGGGCCGGATCACGCTGGCGGGCGCGCTCTTTCTCGCGATGATCACCGTCGTGCTCCCGCTGTTGACCGCGGTGCTCACCGGAGTCCCGTCGACGAGCCTCTACCTTGGCGGCACGGCGATTCTCATCGTCGTCGGCGTCGCGCTCGACACCATGAAGCAGATCGAGACGCAGCTGCTCATGCGCCAGTACAAGGGATTCATCAAATGATCGCCGTGATGTTCGGCCCGCCGGGGAGCGGCAAGGGCACGCAGGCATCCCGTGTCGCAGTCCGCCTCGGGGTCCCGCACGTCGCGGCGGGCGACATGCTCCGCAACGAGGTGGCGCGCGGCACCGACCTCGGCCGTGAAGCCAAGCCGATCATGGACGCCGGCGGTCTCGTCCCCGACGATCTCGTCGTCCGGATGATCAACGCCCGGCTCAACCAGCAGGATGCTGCCAAGGGAGTGCTGCTCGACGGGTTCCCGCGCACCGTCCCGCAGGCCGTCACGCTTGACCGGATGCTCAAGGTCCGCGACGACTACGTCGCCGAGGTCATCTCGCTCGAGGTTCCCGAGGACGAGTTGAAAGCACGCATCCTCAAGCGCGCCGACACTGAGGGCCGCAGCGACGACACCGCCGAGGGTCTCGCGAACCGCCTCGTCGTCTACCGCCAGGACACCTGGCCGGTGCTCGACCACTACCAGTCGGTTGGCACGCGCATCGAGACGATCGACGGCGTCGGCGACATCGACACGATCACCGAACGCATTGTCTCGGCATTGCGCCATCACGGTGTGGCGGTGCTCTCCGAATGAGCCCCCGCAACATCGACAGCTTCCGGCTGAAACGGCCCGACGAGATCGAGAAGATGCGCGTGTCGGGCAGGATCCTGGGCGCATGCCTGTCGCACCTGGCAGCCGAGGTGCGGCCCGGCATGACGACGCTCGACCTCGACCGCGAGGCGGAGACATTCATCCGCGATCACAACTGCATTCCCGGCTTCCTCGGCTACGACGACTTCCCGAACTCGCTCTGTGTCTCGATCAACGAGCAGGTCGTACACGGGATCCCGGGACCGCAGGTGATCCATGACGGCGATCTCGTCTCGCTGGACTGCGGGCTCATCCTTGAGGGCTGGTGGGCCGACAGCGGGCTCTCCGTCGCCTGCGGAGACGCCTCTCCGGAGGTGCTGCGCCTCATCGACGTCACCCGCGATGCGCTCGACCTTGGCATCGCGGCGGCCAAACCCGGCAATCACATCGGTGACATCGGCGCAGCGGTGCAGCGGTTCGTCGAGGCCAACGGCTACTCGGTGGTGCGCCAGTACGTCGGCCACGGGATCGGCCGCGACATGCACGAGCTGCCCCAGATCCCGAACTACGGCACCGCCGGCACGGGCAACATGCTGAAGCCCGGCTACGTCATCGCGATCGAGCCCATGGTCAACGTGGGACGGCCTGAGACGAAAGTGCTGGACGACGACTGGACGGTGGTCACCTCCGACGGCAAGCTCTCCTGCTACTTCGAGCACACGATTGCAATCACCGAGTCCGGGCCCGAAGTCCTGACGCTCCGGCCCGACCCGGTCATGGCGGACGTCTAGTGGGTTCGGCCGGTTTGCCTGAGACTCGGGCTGCGGTTTATACTCATCACCTCGGGCTCTCGTCAGAGCCTGGTTCGGCGCGCACGCATCGGGGCACCGCCGGCACCAGCGTCACGGATCGATCCGGGGCGCAACGAGCACCAAGCCATCGGCGCCCTACGCCGCCAATCACGAGGAACGCGTCACCGGAATGAAGGTCAGAGCATCTGTCAAGCGTCTCTGTGATCACTGCAAGGTCATCAAGCGCCACGGGGCGGTCAGGGTGATCTGCGAAAACCCCAAGCACAAGCAGCGTCAGGGGTAGAGCAGACCCATGGCACGTATCGCAGGCGTCGACGTCCCTCGTGACAAACGAATCGAGATCGCCCTCACGTACATCTACGGGATTGGGGCGACCACAGCCAAGCGAATGCTGTCGCTGGCGGGTGTGGCCGCCGATACCCGGACGAAGGACTTGAGCGATGCGCAGGTCGGCAAGTTGCGTGACGTCATTGCGAAGCAGTTGCAGGGCCGCGTTGAAGGCGACCTCCGGCGTCAGATCGCGCTGAACATCAAGCGTCTCACCGAGATCGGCACGTATCGAGGCTTGCGCCACCGTCGTGGCCTGCCCGTTCGTGGCCAGCGCACCCGCACCAACGCACGCACCCGTCGCGGACCGAAGAAGACAGTGGGCGTGCGCCGCAAGAAGGCGACGAAGTAGGTCATGGCCAAGAAGAAGAAAGTCGTTCGAACCCGGCGCCGCGAGCGCAAGAACATCGCAGTGGGGCACGCGCACGTGCTTGCGACGTTCAACAACACGATCGTGAGCCTCACGGACCCCGACGGCAACGTCATCGCATGGGGATCGGCCGGCGCGCAGGGATTCAAAGGCTCGCGCAAAAGCACGCCATTCGCCGCGCAGGTCACCGCCGAGGCGGCGGCTCGCCGCGCGATGGAGCACGGCCTGAAGTCGATCGAGATCTTCGTCAAGGGACCGGGCGCCGGCCGCGAGGCGGCGATCCGCAGCCTCCAGGCGAGCGGCCTCGACGTCAGCGCCATCTCTGACGTGACCCCCATCCCGCACAACGGCTGCCGTCCGCCGAAGCGGCGGCGGGTCTAGGGAGCGCCGATGGCCAATCAAGCCGGTCCCGTCTGCAGGCTCTGCCGTCGCGAGGGTGCGAAGCTCTATCTCAAGGGCGCCAAGTGCCTCACCAATTGCACGTTCGACAAGCGCAGCGGTCTGCTCCCCGGACAGCATGGCCTCGCGCGCCGCCGCAAGGCGAGCGACTACGGCATCCAGCTCCGTGCGAAGCAGAAGGCGCGTCGCATCTACGGTGTGCTCGAGACCCAGTTCCGCCGCTACTTCGAGCGTGCCGAGAGCGCCCAGGGCGTGACCGGTACGGTGCTGCTCCAGCAGCTCGAGCGTCGTCTCGACAACATCGTCTATCGCCTCGGACTCGCCAGCTCGCGCCGCGAAGCGCGCCAGCTCGTCAGCCATCGCCACTTCAAGGTGAACGGCAAGGCGCTGAACATCGCGTCGGCGCAGCTCCGTCCCGGCGACACCGTCGAGGTGCGCGAGCGGAGCCGGAAGATGCTCGTGCTCGAGAACGCGCAAGCGCTGGTCAGCGGTCGCGCTGTGCCCGACTGGTTGACGCTCGACGCGGCAGCGTTGCGCGGCACGGTGATGCGCCTGCCCGAGCGCCACGAAATGGAAGCCCAAGTCGAAGAGCAACTCATCGTTGAGTACTACTCGAGATGACGATGCTCCGCGCCCATCGCGGCGCGACGTTTACCCTGTTGAGGAGGCCCTGAATGGCTGTTGACATGATCACGTCCCCTGCCGTCAAAGAGATCGAGAGCAGCGCCGGCTACGGCAAGTTCGAGATCGAGCCCTTGGAGCCGGGTTTCGGCGTCACGCTCGGCAACTCGTTGCGCCGCGTGCTCCTGTCGTCCCTCCCCGGTGCGGCGATCACCTCGGTTTCCATCGAGGGGATCGCACACGAGTTCAGCTCGATCGAAAACGTCAAGGAAGATGTCACCGAGATCCTCCTGAACATCAAGGAGATCAACGTGCTCTCGCACAGTGCCGACCCGGTGCGCATCAGCCTGGATCAACACGGGCCGAAAGAGGTCACCGCAGCCGACATCGAGCTTTCGAGTGACGTCGAGATCCGCAATCCCGATCAGCACATCGCGACGCTGGACTCGCCGAAGGCGCAGTTGCGCATGGACCTCATGGTCGAGCGCGGCAAGGGTTACGTCACCGCCGAGCGCAACAAGAAAGAGGGTCAGGCAATCGGCGTGATCCCCATCGACGCCATCTTCACCCCGGTCCGCAAGGCGAACTTCTACGTCGAGAAGACACGCGTCGGGCAGGAGACGGAGTGGGACAAGCTTGTTGTCGAGGTCTGGACGGACGGCACCCTCGCACCGGTCGAGGCGGTGAGCCGTGCGGCGGGTCTCTTCACCGAGCACCTCGGACTCTTCGTCCGCTTCGGCGACAACCTCGCAGCGCCGACGCACACGACCGCGCGCGGCAACGACCTGCCGAGCCGTTTGGCCGACGTGCCGATCGAGGACCTCGAATTGAGCGTCCGCGCGCTGAACTGCCTCAAGGCCAACGACATCACCAAGGTCGGGCAGCTGGTCGCGATGAAGCAGGAGGAACTGCTCACCCTGCGCAACTTCGGTCAGAAGTCGCTTGACGAGATTCGCGAGAAGCTGGTGCAGCGCGAGCTCGTCACGCCCGAAGAGCTGGAGACGTTGTTCCAGCCGATGTCGAGGTAAGAGGACCACCTCATGCGACATCGGATCGCCGGAAGAAAGTTCGGGCGCAGCGCAGCGCATCGCCAGTCGATGACGCGTAACCAGGTGACGTCGTTGCTGCGCTACGGGCGGATCACGACCACCGAGGCGAAGGCCAAGGAGTTGCGCCGCTGGGTCGAGCGCGTCATCACCGACGCCAAGCCGGACGATCTCAACGCGCGTCGCAAGGTCGCGCTGTACGTGAACGATCGCGAGGTCTCGAACAAGCTGTTCGGGACGTACCTCGACCGCTACAAGGAGCGCCCCGGTGGCTACACGCGTGTGGTCAAGTTGCCGCCGCGCAAGAGCGACGCGTCGCCGATGGCAATCATCGAGCTGGTCGAATAGGACCCGACACCGTGCCCACCTACAGCCTCACGCTCGAGTACGACGGCACCGACTTTGCCGGGTGGCAGATCCAGCCACGCGTTCGCACTGCCATGGGCGTCCTCCAGGACGCGATCCTGAAGGTGACGGGCGAGTCGCCCGCGTTGACCGCGGCCGGACGTACTGATGCGGGCGCGCACGCGCACGGGCAGGTTGCAGGCATCGTGCTCGAGCGCTCCTGGGCGCCCGACGCGCTCCGTCACGCGCTCAACGCCGTGCTGCCGGCTGACCTCGCTGTGCGCGACGCCGCCGTGGCCCCCGACGGCTTCCATGCGCGACGCGATGCCGTCGAGCGGAGCTACCGCTATCTCATCGTCTGCAGGGACGGGAATGCGCCCATGTCGCGACGCACAGCATGGACCGTCCGCGGTCACCTCGACGTCGACGCGATGCGTCTCGCAGCGCAACAACTCGTTGGCACGCACGACTTTGCGGCCTTCGGCAGCGCACCACGTCCGGGCGGCAGCACGGTGCGCACTGTCACGTCGATCGACGTGAACCGGCACGCATTCGACGCCGCTGCGGGCGCTGTGTCGGCGACGCCAATCCTGGAGACGGTGATCATCACCGTGAGTGCGGACGCATTTCTGCGCGGGATGATGCGTTCGTTCACCGGTGCCCTCGTGAAGATCGGCCGGGGACGCGCGAGTGCCGAATGGCTCGGGTCGCTCCTCGAAAACGCGACCGAGCGTGAGCCGTCAGTGACGGTTGCACCTGCCCGCGGGCTGCATCAGTGGTCCGTCCGCTACGAGACGATGCGAGACACAGATCGTGCGGCGCACCCCACTCAGGAAAAGAGGTGCGCAGCATGAGCGGCACGACGACGTACCAGGCAAAGCCGGGTGAGCTGGAGCAGCGCTGGTTTCTCGTCGATGCGCGCGGCCAGACACTGGGACGGCTTGCGGTGAACATCGCGCGAGTGCTGCGAGGCAAGCATCGTCCGCAATTCACGCAGCACATCAACACCGGCGAGCACGTCATCGTCATCAATTCGCGCGACATCGTGGTCACCGGCCGCAAGCGCACGCTGAAGACATACGACCGCTACTCGGGGTATCCGAGTGGCCGCCATGTGCGCACGTACGACGAGGCGATGGCCGTCGATCCGACGGCGCCGATCCTGCACGCGGTGCGCGGCATGCTCCAGCACAACACCATCGGTGCCGAGCAACTCACTCATCTTCGCGTCTACGCGGGCGCCGAGCACCGCCATGAAGCCCAGCGACCGCAGCCGATTACCTTCGGCGAGCTAGGGGAGATCATCGTTGCCAGCAGCAGTTGAGGCGTACAAGCAGGCGACCGGCCGGCGCAAGACGGCTGTCGCACGTGTGCGCATCGTCCCTGGCGACGGCGTCATCACCGTCAACGACCGTTCACCGAGTGAATACTTCGGGCGCCGTGACCTCGAGACCGTGGTCACGCAGCCGCTCCGGCTCACCGAGACGACGGGCCGTTTCCAGGTATCGGTCAAGGTCGGTGGCGGCGGTATCGCCGGTCAGGCCGGCGCGGTGTGTCACGGGATCGCGCGGGCGCTCATCGCGGCGGATCCCGAGTTGCGTGCCGTGCTGAAAGCGGCCGGTCTGCTCACCCGCGACTCGCGGGAGAAAGAGCGCAAGAAGTACGGCCTCAAACGAGCTCGGAAGGCGCCGCAGTACACCAAGCGGTAGTGGGCTCGCCGCCCGTCGCCAGGGAGACGGCGAGGGCTCGTGTGCTCGGATGTCCAGTCGACGTCGTCGATATGGCTGCGGCGGTCCGGGTTCTGATCGACGTTGTCGAGCGTCGGCGCCGCGATGCGATGGCGCGGCCCGCGGTGGTGGTCACGATCAACCCCGAGATGGTGATGCTCGCGCGGCACGACCGCGCCTTCGCCTCGCTGCTGGAGTCGGCCACGTTGCTCGTGCCCGACGGCATCGGCATCGTGCGTGCGCTCCACCGTCGAGGGCACCCTGAGGCGACACGCGTCGGTGGGGCGGACCTGATCAGCGCATACCTCCCGGAGGCCGAGCGCCGTGCCCACCGGATCGCGCTTGTCGGCGGTGCGCCGGGCGTCGCCCGGGCCGCCCGCGATCGCATGGTTGCGGCCCATCCCCGGCTTCGCGTCGTCGCAGCCAGCGCCGGAGCGCCGGACGCGCTGACCGCCTTGCGGCTCGCTGAGGCGCAGCCGGAGATCGTCCTGGCCGCCTTCGGGGCCGGACGCCAGGAGCAGTTCCTCGAGCGCCGGCTCGGTGCGATCGGCGCTGCGGCCGGCATTGGAGTCGGCGGTTCGCTCGACTTCCTCGCCGGACGCGTGCGCCGCGCACCGGCCACGATGCGCCGTCTGGGCCTGGAATGGGCGTGGCGGCTCGCGATCCAACCGTGGCGAATTCGTCGACAAGCCGTGCTTCCCGTGTACTGGTGGCTCGAACACCGTGAAGCTCGCCGCCCGATGGACGCCCCGCGGCGATGATCTCCGGGTGCTGAGCGTCATCGTTCCGGCGTACAACGAGGAGCAGCGCCTGCCCGCCACCCTGGTCAGGATGCGTGAGTACCTCGACGGTCGCGAGGAGCCCTACGAGCTCTTCGTCGTCGATGACGGCAGCAGCGATTCGACGCTGACCACGGCGCGCACGATCGCCGGGGACTGGCCCCAGATGCATGTCCTCACGCTCGCGGAGAACACGGGGAAGGGCGCGGCGGTGCGCCTTGGCATGCTCGCCGCGAACGGCGAGCACAGGATCTTCAGCGATGCGGATCTCAGCACACCCATCGAGGAGATGGAGCGGCTCCGCGAGCGGCTGCACGGTCAGTGCGCGGTGGCGATCGCATCGCGCGCGTTGCCAGGCTCGCAGATCGACGTGCACCAGCCCGGCCGGCGCGAGGTGATGGGACGGACGTACAACCGCATGCTCCAGGTCGCGGCGCTCAAGGGCTTGCACGACACGCAGTGCGGCTTCAAGGCCTTTACCGCAGAAGCGGCGATCGCGTGCTTCGAGCCCTTGCGCACGCTGCGCTTCGGGTTCGACGCCGAAGTGCTGCTCCGCGCGCGGCGTCTGGGCTGGACCGTGGCCGAGGTTCCTGTGCGCTGGGAGCACAAGGAGGACTCGCGCGTGAGCGCGGTTCGCGATTCCGTCGGGACTCTTTACGATCTTTTGCGTCTTCGGTTCATCGTGCGGCGATAATCGCTGGGTGAGAACCGCGCACCGAGCCACGTCCGCAGGGCATATCGATGTACGGGTGGCAGGCGCCCCGCTCGTGGGCCTGCGCTTCCACATGGACTGCCGTGCGGCGGACCTCGAGGATCTGGCGTCCGACCTCGAGCGTCAGCTGATCGAGATCGGGGCGCGGCGGGCCAACCTGCTCGTGCGTCTCCGCCGCGTCGAGGATGCCCGGCAGGCAGCGCTCGAGGTGTTGCCGGCCTTGTCGTCCCGTCCGCCGGCGCTGCTCGCGGACATCACGGCGACATTCGCCGAGGACCTTGATGTGAGCACGGAGATCACCCGCTTCGAGGCGCGCGCCGCGGGGATCCGGGCGCGTCTTGGCCAGATCGCCGACGAACAGGCCGTCCTTCGCAAGATGAGCCGCGAGCTGGCGCAGGTGCCCGGGCAGTCGACCGTCGAACCCGACCAGCGCGCCAGCCGCTACAGCCAGGCGGCGCGGCAGATCTATGAGATCGCCGACATCGAGCATGCGGAGACGGCGCGACTCATCCTCGAGGGGCCGATGCAGCGCCTCTGGGACGCGGCGCTCGAGGCCGAGCTGATCGGTCGCAGCATGGCCCGAGAACCCGCGACGGCGGTCGGCGCCAGCGCCCGCTGCCGGACCGCGGCGGCGGACGCCTCAGACCAGCTCGGCGAGGTGATCGCGGGTCTCTTGCCGCTCAATCCGGATCGTGGGCTGGTCGGGGCCATCCGGGAGTTGACCGCGGGCTGGGCGGAGCGGGGCACCATCCTGCTCCACCTCCTCGGCAGCGAGCGCCGGATGCCGCAGCTCGCCGAAATCGCGATGTACCGGATCCTCGAGCAGGCGATCGACAACGCGCTCACCCACGGGCGCCCGCAGCGGGTCGACGCGATCATCTCGTTCCTTCCGCAGATGGTGGTCGCGGTGGTCAAGGACGACGGCGACGGCTTCGACGTGGGGGCAACCGACGCACGCCTCGGTCGTACCGACGGACTGGGCATGATCCAGATGCGCGAACGCGCCGCCCTCGTCGGCGGTCGCGTGCAGGTCCGGAGCGGGCTCGGGCTCGGGACGGAAGTGCGCGTCACCGTCCCTGACGGCCGCGCGACGACCTAGCGACGAAGCCTGCGGCGGCGCAGCGCGTCAGTACGATCCTGCGCATGGCATCGAAACCGCAGAGCTTCCGCCTGGCCACGTCGAACGGCACCACGGTCGCCGGAGACGTCGCAGTGGCCGACAACCCGTACCGACGTTTCATGGGGCTGATGGGCAAGCGGGAGCTCAAAGCCGGTGCCGGCCTCTACCTGCGGCCGTGCAGCTCGATCCACATGTTCTTCATGCGGTTTCCCATCGATATCGCCTTTGTTGACAAGGACAATCGCGTCGTGCGGCTGTATCACGGGCTGCGGCCGTGGCGCATGTCGCGCATCGTCCGTCAGGCGAAGGCCGCCATCGAATTGCCGAGCGGCGCGCTGGCACAAGCCGGCGTCAATGTGGGTGACCTCCTGACGATGTCCTGATTCAGTACCGTCGTCCACCGCACCACCAGCGCTGGAGGAACGATATGTACGAAGCACTGATCGCGGAGACCGTGACGATCACCGGTCATGGCGGCGACGAGATCGGCGGGTATTTTGCGCGTCCACTTGGGGCGGGACCGTTTCCCGGGGTGATCGTCATTCACCATGCGCCGGGATGGGATGAGGGGACCAAGGAGATCGCCCGCAAGTTCGCGTATCACGGCTACATGGCGATCAGCCCGAACCTGTATCACCGTTTTGGTCCGGAGCTCGCTCCCGACGACGCCGCGGCGGCCGCGCGCGCAGGCGGGTGGGTGCCCACCGATCAGTTTCTCGGTGACGCCCGCGGCGCGCTGACATACCTGCGGGGGCTGCCGGTCAGCAACGGCAAGGTCGGCACCATCGGGTATTGCTCCGGTGGACGCCAGTCGTTCCTCGCCGCGTGCGAGCTGCGCATCGATGCGGCCGTCGACTGCTACGGCGCGCGGGTCATGCAGGATTCACCGCCTGACGCGCCGTTCCGGATGGAGGCGGTCATCGATCGCGCGCCGAAGATCTCTTGCCCGATCCTGGGCCTCTTCGGGGTGGAGGACCAGAATCCGTCGCCGGCCGAGGTGGCGCAGATCGATGCCGAGCTGACCAGCCTGGGCAAGGAGCACGAGTTCCACTCGTTCGACGATGCCGGGCACGGATTCTTCTCGGTCGACCGCCCCGCGTACCGGGTCGCCGCGGCCGTGGAGGGATGGCGTCTCGTCTTCGATTTCTACGGCCGGCACCTGCGGTAGGGGAGATCGATATGTGCTCGTACATCGTCGAGAAGACCGATATCAACGGGAGCGCCAAGGCTTCCGGCGCCTGGCAGCCGATCACCGGCGCCGTGGTGTCCGTCGATCATCCCTTCCATGCGACCCTCGACCACGCGCTGTTGATCGACTTCGTGAACGTCGGACGCCCGGTGAGCGAGCGGGTCGCGCTGGAGTTGAGCGTCGTGTCCGCGCGGGAGCTGATCACGTGCATGCAGTCCGCGCTGGATGCGTACGCGGTGGAGGTCGGGTAGGGCGGGCCGGGGACCCTGCGATCGTCCCTCGGAGGTCCCCGCCGGCACGGGATACATCTCTGTGTGCTCGGAGATCTCGCCCGCCTGCTCCTCGATACCGTCGCCCCACGCCACTGCGCCGGCTGTGACGCCGTCTCCCGCGACCCCATCTGCCCCGATTGCGTTGCGCAACTCTCCGCGATGCCGGTCCCGCGCCCTCGTCAGATGGGCCACGGCACCGCGTTTGCCGGATTCGAGTTCGAGGACCTGGTGCGGACCATCCTGCATCGAGGGAAGTACGGCAGCGATCGCGGGGCGCTCCGTGCCATCGCTGCACTGGCCTCCCGGCGCATCCAGGCCCGTTCGGGCTCTTCGGCGCGCCCTGCCTTTGGCGCGCCACAACCAGCACCCGACGCCATCGTCGCCGTCCCACTCGGTCCGCGCCGGCGCCGACAGCGAGGCTACAACCAGGCGGACATCATCGCCCGCGTCGTTGCCGACATCCAGAAGGCACCTGTCCTCGACGGCCTCCATCGAATCCGGGAGACGCCGCCGCAAAGCGCGCGCGACGAGCAGGGACGCCGGAGCAACGTCGCAAGCGCCTTCGCCTGGAAGGGATCCGCACTCGCCCAGACGCGCGTCTGGCTCGTCGATGACGTGCTCACGACAGGGGCGACCGCCGAGGCTGCCGGGGCGGCTTTGATCGCAGCCCGCGCCGTTCGGGTCGACGTCGTGATCGTGGCGGTGGTGCCGTGACGGGCGTCCCCTGCCAGAATGAAGAGGAGCATGTCCATATTCCGGAAGCCGCTCAACAAGGTCCTGGGGGACCCGGTGCGGCGTGAAATCAAGCGATACGAAGGCGTCGTCGGGCTCATCAACGACCTTGAAGCCGACATGTCCGCGCTCTCCGACGAGGAGCTGAAGGACAAGACCCGGGAGTTCCGGGAGCGGCTCGGCGTTGAAGGTACCGACATCAGTCACGGGCAGCCCTTCGCCGCCGGGCTGACCGAGGAGAGCGAGGAGGAGGCCTTCGCTCGTGCCGAAGAGGAGCAACGCGATATCGAGCGCGCTCGGGCGCTCGACGATCTCCTGCCTGAGGCGTTCGCGGTGGTCCGCGAGGCCTCCAAACGGACGCTCGGCATGCGCCATTTCGACGTGCAGCTCATCGGCGGCATCGTCCTGCACCAGGGACGCATCGCCGAGATGAAGACCGGAGAAGGCAAGACGCTGGTCGCGACTCTCGCGCTCTACCTCAACGCGCTCGAGGGACGCGGCGCGCATCTGGTCACGGTCAACGACTACCTCGCGCGACGCGACGCGGGATGGAACGCGGCGCTCTACGATTTCCTCGGCATGTCGGTGGGCGTCATCGCCGGCCAGGATCTCTCATTCGTGTATGACCCGACATACACCGACGACACGCACCCGGATGCGCGCCTGCAACATCTCCGACCGTGCTCACGGCGGGAGGCATACGCGACCGAAATCACGTACTCCACGAACAACGAGCTGGGGTTCGACTACCTGCGCGACAACATGGCGCAGAAGCTCGATCGGTGCGTACAGCGCCGCTTGCACTACGCCATCGTCGACGAGGTCGACTCCATCCTTGTCGACGAGGCGCGGACGCCCCTGATCATCAGCGGTCAGGCGAGCGATCCCACTGACAAGTTCTACACATACGCTCGTCTCATTCCGCGACTCGTCGCGGAGGACGACTACACCATCGACGAAAAGACCAAATCCGCGACGCTCACCGAGGAGGGCGTCGAGAAGATCGAGAAGTGGACGGGGCTCTCGAACGTGTACGACATGGAGCATGTCGCCGAGGCGCATCAGATCAACCAGGCGCTGCGCGCACACGCGCTCTGGCATCGGGACAAGGACTACATCGTGCGCGACGGCGAGGTCATCATCGTCGACGAGTTCACCGGACGCACGATGCCCGGTCGCCGCTGGTCGGACGGCCTGCACCAGGCGATCGAGGCGAAGGAAGGCGTGAGCGTTCAGCAGGAGACGGTGACGCTCGCGACCATCACCTTCCAGAACTTTTTCCGCATCTACGACAAGCTCGCCGGCATGACCGGCACCGCATTGACCGAGGCCGAAGAGTTCCACAAGATCTACAAGCTCGAGGTTGTCCCGATTCCGACGCACCGCGACATGATCCGGCTCGACGAGCCCGACCTCATCTACAAGACCGAGGACGGCAAGTATCGGGCGGTGGTCGACGAGATCTCCGAGCGCTACAAGAAAGGACAACCGACGCTTGTCGGCACGACGAGCATCGAGAGGAGCGAGCGCATCAGCCGCATGCTCGACAAGCTCGGTGTGCAGCACTCCGTCCTCAACGCGAAGCTGCATGAGAAGGAGGCCGATGTCATCGCCAACGCGGGCCAGGCCGGCAGCGTGACGATCGCCACCAACATGGCCGGCCGCGGTACGGACATCGTGCTCGGTGCGGGTGTCCCGGACCTCGGCGGTCTGTACATCATCGGCACCGAGCGGCACGAGTCACGTCGCATTGACAACCAGCTGCGTGGACGCGCCGGTCGTCAAGGCGACCCCGGCGAGTCTCGCTTCTTCCTGTCGTTCGAGGACGACCTCATGCGCGTGTTCGGTGGTGAGCGCATGCAGGGGATCATGGGCCGGCTCGGTGTCGACGAGGACACGCCGATCGAGTCGAAGATGGTGTCGAAGCAGATCGAGGGTGCGCAGGCGCGCGTCGAGGGATCGAACTTCGACAGCCGGCGCCACGTCGTCGAGTACGACGACGTCATGAACAAGCAGCGCGAAATCATCTACGGAGAGCGCCGCAAGATCCTTGAAGGCACCGACACGCGCGCCAACTTCATCGGGATGGTGGAGCACGTTGTCCAGTCCGAGGTGCCGACCTACTGCGAGGGGCGACATCGCGAAGCCTGGGATTTCGATGGTTTGTGGGAGCGGATGCATCAGCTCGCGGCCGGGTTGCCACCGCTGTCGGAGGTCAGCACCGAGAGCCTGGGCAACTCGGTGGAGGAGGTGTCCGAGACCTTGAGCGGCGAGCTCATCGGCCTCTACGAAGAGAAGGAGCAGGAGTACGGCGCCGAGTTGCTCCGTGAAGTTGAGCAGAGCGTCATGCTCCAGGTCATCGACACGCGGTGGCTCGCGTATCTGACGCAGATGGACCACCTCCGCGAAGGGATGGGGTTTCAGGCGTACGGTCAGATGGACCCGCTGGTTGAGTACAAGGCCGCCGCGTTCACGGCGTTCCAGGACCTCACCGAGGATATTCAGCGCGAGATCGTGCGGGCACTGCTGAATGTGCAGATCCGGCGCGTGGATCCTGCGACGGCCGGGGGGCTTGGCTCTGACGGTGGGCCGGCGGATCCGGCCGGCGCTCTCGAGGCTGGGGCCAACGGGGCTGCAGCAAACGGGGCTGCCGGGAATGGCGCAGCCAACGGGGCTGCGACGCCTGCTCCCACCGCCGGCGCCGCCGAAGCAACAGCGCCCGCGTCACCGCGTGCCGACCGGCCTGGCGGCGCGACCGATGGCGCACACGTACCGCCCGCCCGCCCGGCGGCGGCGCTGGCGAGCGGTGCTTTGGCGCGCGCGACCGGCACGCGGGTGTCGGCGCCGCTGACCTCGAAGCCGATCGTGCGCAACATCGTGGAGTCGTCCGGAGCGGGCACGCAGCGCGCGGGCAGTACTCCGGCCGGCGCTGCGAATGGTGACCTCGCCCCGGCAAGCGGACCAGGAAGCGGGAAGGTGGGACGCAATCAGGCCTGCCCGTGCGGGTCGGGGAAGAAGTACAAGTTCTGCCACGGCAAGTAGCGGGGCGCCGAGGCCGCGGCGGCGCAGGACTGCCGCTATCCGCGGTGAGGAGTTCAGTCTTCGGCACCTGGACGGGTGCTCGTCAAGCTGGACGAGGATTCACGGCAAAGTCCCGCAATGGCGGTTCGGGAGGCTTGCTTCGCGCTTGAGGTCGTTAGAGAGGATTCGGCGTGCGGTCGCGCGGGGCAGGTCGAACTCCAGGCTGCGTTTGACGGCCCGCCCGCTCTAGAGGGACCGTGGCTCCGTATCTGATTCGCCGCTCCGTTCAGGGCGTCGTCACCCTGTGGGTGACCTGGTCCCTGATCTTCGTCGCGTACTTCGTTGCGCCGGGAGACCCGGCCGCGGAGCTGTGCCGGCCCGGTTGCCCCCCAATCTTCCTCCAGAGAATCCGCGTGAACCTTGGCCTCGATCACCCGCTCTGGCAGCAGTATCTCGAGTATTTCGGTCGCATCCTCCATGGCGACCTGGGGTACTCGTATGGGAGCGGTGCGCCGGTGTCATCCATCGTGCTCCGCGCGCTCCCGGTCGACATCTCGCTCGCTGTCCCGGCCGCGATCATCTGGCTCGGTATCGGTCTCAGCATCGGAACCTTGGCGGCTCGACGTCCAAACAGCCGCCGCGCCCGGGCTGCGACGCTCTTCGTATTCGCCGGTCTCTCCATCCCCACCTTCATCCTCGGGGTCGCGCTCATCGACATCTTCGGCGGCATTCGGATCCATGGGCAGCACCTCTTCTTACTCCCGGGTCAGAGCTGGACCCCCTTTCAGGTCAGTCCATTGGAATGGGCGCACGGCTTGATCCTTCCCTGGATCACGCTGGCGTTCGTGTCGTCCGCGACGTACGTGCGGCTCTGGCGCAGCTCGCTTCGCGACGTGCTTGGACAGGAGTACATCACGGCGGCGCGGGCCAGGGGAATATCAGAGTCGCGGATCACGTACCACCACGCGCTGCGAGCGGCGATCTCTCCGGTCATTATCCAGTTCGGCATCGACCTCGCCACCGTGCTCGGCGGAGCAATCGTTACCGAGGTGGTCTTCCAGCTCCCCGGATTGGGCCGGACGATGGTGCAAGCCATCCTCAGCGAGGACCGACCGGTTGTGCAGGGAGCTGTCATCGCGACGTCGGCCTTCATCGTGGTAGCCAGCATCGCGGTGGACGTGATTCACACCCTCATCGATCCCAGGATCCGCACGTAGGTGCATGATTCCGACCTCCATCAGGTCGGATTTCTCGCTGATAGGATCTCGGAATGACTGGTCGTCGACGCACCTTGGCCGTCCCGATCGCTACATTCGTGACGGTCGCTGTCGTGGCCACGTTGGTCTTGGGTAACGTTGTCTACGCGGATTCCTGCGGGGCGGGATGGACGGGTTACGTTCCGCTCGGCTCCTGCGTCAAGACGTTCTGGTCGGGAGCGTTGCTGCTCGGCCCGACGGTCGGGCTGTTGGCGGGTGCCTGCGCGGCACTGTTGACGCGCCGCGCGGCCTCGCGGCGACCCGAAGCACAGTGATCGATCGGTAGAGCGTAGACGCTCCCTGGCGCGCCGGCGTCGCCCGGCCAAACCTGACCACCTCGCAATGTGCCGGACAGCTTCGCCCCGCCAGCCGCACTCAGCTGAACTTTCGCCGATCTCCCGAAGGCACGGAACCCGACTCGACCGTCCATCGAAACCCAAAGGGCAACAGGTCCGCAATCGGCAAGGACTCAAGGACCCCGTCAACGGGGATCAGCACACGAATACCAGGGTGATAGTCGAGCAGCACCTGCCGGCACCGCCCGCATGGGGGCAGGATACCGCGCGTCCGATCGGCCACAGCGACGATCACGTCGAGCCGCTCCACGCCCAGCTCCGCGGCGTTTCCCAGCAGCACAAGCTCCGCGCACGGCCCGCCGGTGAAGTGGTACACGTTCAACCCGGTCACAATCCGCCCGTCGGCGGCGCGCGCCGCCGCGGCGACCGTGTGCACCCTGCCGTCGCCGCACCGGTCTACGATCTCCGTCGCACGCTCCACGAGCTCGCGGTCCGCGGCATCGAGTGGCCTGCGCATGCTCATCGAGCGCCTACCGCATCCGGATGAAGCTCGCGTTCTCCCGAAACTCGTCGAGCGTCCGCGCATCCATGTACGACATCGAGCTCCGCAACCCGGCCACGTAGCGCTGCACGACATCGGCCACATGCCCCTTGTAGGCCACGATCGACTCCGCGCCCTCGATGTACTCGGGGTCCTCGCCGGCGAATTCCTGCTGCACAGAGAACGACGCGGCGCCGCGCATGATCTTGAACTTCTTGCCGTCAACGACCAGCACCCGCCCGGGGGCCTCGTAGGTCCCCGCAAGCGCCGAGCCGACCATCACGCAGTCGGCTCCCAACGCAAGGAGCTTGCACATGTCGGCCGGGCTGCGGATCCCGCCGTCGGCCACGATCAGCGCGTGACGGCGCACCTGCGCGCACGCGTGCACGCTGTACGGGGTGGGCGCGTAGACGCCCGTCTCGGTCCGCGTCTCGCACACCGATCCCCCAGCGATACCAACGCGAATCGCGTCAACCCCGAGATCCTCGAGCCATGCAAATGTCTCGGCAGTCGCGACATTCCCGGCGATGATAAACACGGGCACGGACTGCTCACGCAGCCACCGCACCGCGCGCGCCACCTGCTCGTGCGCGCCGTTCGCGGTGTCAAGACACACGATCCGACACCCGGCGTCGACGATGCGCTCGAACCGTTCATGGAAGTCGCCGGTCACCCCGAGCGCCGCGGCCAGAGCGCCGCTCGACGTGCCCACCTCACGGATCTGCTTGGCCTGCTCGTCGGTGCTCTGGAAGCGCGGCAGGATCCCGAGCGCGCCGTGCTGCGCGAGGGCCTGGCACATCTCGACGCCGCACACGTCCGGCATCGGCGAGCCGACCAGCGGCACCGACAACCGCAGCGGCCCGAACTCCACGGCAGGGACCGCCTCCGTTCGATGCACCAGCGTCGATGGCACGCGCGGGACGAGCGACACGTCGTCGAAATCGAACGCGCGGGGCAGGTCGGGAAACAGCTCGCCGATCGCGGCGGGAACCGCGCCGACGGCGGGGTGCATCAGATCATTGTGAAATACTCGGGACATGAGCGAGCTTGCCGACCGCGCCTCCGACGTTGCCGCCCGCATCGCCGAGCTTCAGGGGCATCTTTGACCTCGACGGAAAACGCGTCCGTCTAGTCGAGCTCGATCGGGACATATCGGACCCGGATCTCTGGGACGACCCTCGCCGCGCCGCCGCCCTCAACCAGGAGGCGTCGCGCATCCGTGATGACCTCGCCACCTGGGAGTCGCTGACGCAGCGTGCCGTCGACACCCGCGAGCTCGCGTCCATGCTCGACGCCGAGCCCGACGAGGGTATGGCGACCGATCTCGAACACGAGATCAAGTCCCTCGAGAAGGAGATCGCGCGCCGCGAGATCGATCTCCTCTTCAGCGACCCGTACACGGACCACGTCGCGCTCCTGAGCATCCACGCCGGGGCCGGTGGGACGGACTCGCAGGACTGGGCGGCCATGCTGATGCGCATGTACCTGCACTGGACCGAGGAGCACAAGATGCCGGTCGAGTTCCTCGAGGAGTCGGTGGGGGATGAAGCGGGCATCAAGTCGGCCACCATCCGCATCTCGGGCCCGCGCGCCTACGGGCTGCTCAAAGGGGAGCACGGCGTCCATCGCCTTGTCCGCATCAGCCCGTTCGATGCCGCCCATCGCCGGCACACGTCATTCGTCCTCGTCGAGGTGACCCCCGAGATCGAGGATACCGTCACCGTCGAGATCGATCCCGACGACGTCCGCACCGATGTCTTCCGGTCGAGCGGCGCCGGTGGCCAGCACGTCAACAAGACCTCATCGGCCGTGCGGCTCACCCACATCCCGACCGGCGTGGTCGTCACCTGCCAGAACGAGCGCTCGCAGCAGCAGAACCGCGACGTCGCCTGGCGGGTGCTCCGGTCACGGCTGCTGGCCCTGCAGCAGGCTGCGCACGCCCAGAAGATCGCCGATCTCAAGGGCGAGCTGATCGCGGCCGAATGGGGCAGCCAGATCCGCTCCTACGTCCTCAACCCCTACACGATGGTCAAGGACCACCGAACGAACGTCGAGGTCGGCAACACTCAGGCCGTGCTCGAGGGGGGCATCGATCCCTTCATCGAGGGATACCTCCACTGGGCGGCCGACGAGGAAGGGGAATCGAAGGCATCCTGATCGAACCACCACGCATCGCTGCCGTACGAAAGTCACCGTCCTGTGAAATTCGACGGGAGTCTGGCGGAACCCCGGTCTATACTGGCCGCCGACTCAGTAGCGATCCCAGAAACCATCTTATGAATACATCGCCCCAGGGGGCAGCCTGGTGAGCGTGGCGGTCGCCGAGCGATCTGCGGCCCCGCCTCAGCACGCGCTGCGCCCAGTCATCTCCTTTCACGGCGTCAGCAAGGTCTACCCGAACGGAACGGAGGCCTTGCGTGACGTTGATCTGGCGATCCATCAAGGCGATTTCTGCTTCCTCGTCGGCGCGAGCGGCGCGGGGAAGTCAACGCTGGTCCGTCTGCTCATCCGGGACGAGGCGCCATCGACCGGTCGCATCTTCGTCGAAGGGCAGGAGATCAGCCGGATGTCCCGGCGCAAGCTTCCCAAGCTTCGGCGCAAGTTCGGCATCGTCTTCCAGGACTACAAGCTCCTCACGCGGCGCACGGTCGCGCAGAACGTCGCGTTCGCGCTGCAGGTGACGCGGCCCGGTCAGCGCCACATGCGCGAGAAGGTTGAGGAGGTGCTCTGGATCGTCGGTCTCGAGGACAAGCTCGATACGTTCCCGGACGAGTTGAGCGGTGGTGAGCAGCAGCGGGTCGCGATCGCGCGCGCGCTGGTGCACCGACCGCGCATCTTCCTGGCGGACGAGCCCACCGGCAACCTCGATCCCGATACGTCGTGGGGCATCGTGCAGCTGCTCCTCCAGATCAACCATCGCGGCACCACCGTGCTCATGGCGACGCACAATCGTGAGGTCGTCGATCTCGTCCGCCGTCGCGTCATCGCAATCGAGGGTGGGCGCGTCGTCCGCGACGAGGCCGAGGGACAGTACCTGCGCGAAGGAACCGCGACCCTGTGAGGCAGATCGCAGCCTCGCTCTGGTTTGCGTTGCACAGCGCGGGACAGAACTTCCGGCGCAACCTCGGCGTGTCGCTCGCGGGCGTTTTCACCATGGGGCTGATCATCTTTCTCGTCGGCGGCGGGCTGCTGTTCACGCACTCGGTTGACACCGTGCTGCAGTCGCAGGAGCAGAACGCGAGCCATCTCAAGATCTACATCTCGGACAACGCGTCGCTGGCCGCGATCACGAATTTCGAAAGCCGCCTGAAAAGTGATCGACGCGTCATCTCCGTCAGCTTCGAGACCAAGGACCAGGCTGCGCGACAGGCGTCGCAGAACCCCGACATCTCACAAGCGCTGAGCGTCCTCGGCAGCAACCCGCTGCCCGCCTCGCTCAACCTCGTCGTGCGGAAGCTGACCGACCTGAGCGAGTTCAACGCGATGGCGGCGGCAACGCCGATCGTCGACAAGACCACGCCAACGGACTACAACTCCGACGTCATCTCCAAGCTCAACGCGGTGATCACGATCATCGAGTGGGTCGGCGCGATCATTGCCGTGATCCTGATGACGATCAGCATCGTGATCATCATGAACACGATCAGGACGGCGGTCTATGCGCGTCGCACGGAGATCGAGATCATGAAACTGGTCGGCGCCACCGACTGGTTCGTGCGCTGGCCCTTCATTCTGGAGGGCATGCTCGGTGGCTTATTGGCCGCAATCTTCTCCGGAGCGGTCGTCTACGCCGCGTATCGCGTGTTCGTCCAGGCGGCGCAGGGCCATCTGTTGAGTGTGCCCTTCGACGGGCCCTACACGGTCACCCTGCTGATATTCCTGCTCATCGGCGGCGTCGCCGTCGGTGCCTTCGGGAGTTTCCTCGGCGTACGGCGTTTCCTCTCGGCGTGAGAGGAGGGAGGCTGGTTGGCGGCATCGTGTCGCTGGCCATAGCCACGTCGCTGTTTGCCATCGCAGAGCCGATCGCTGCTGATCAGATCACCGAGCACATCAGCCGGGAGCAGCGTCAGCTCAACCAGGCCAAGGCGGAGATCGCTTCGCTCAAGGCGCAGATCGCCGCAGCACAGAACCAGGAAAGCGCGCTCACGGCGATCATCACCGGCCTCAACCAGCAGATCACCGCGACACAGGCCCAGGTCGCGTCGGCAAAGGCAAAGCTGGCCGCCATCAACACGCAGCTGAGCGCCGCCCAGACGCAACTGACAGACGCGCGCACGACGCTCGGCACGGAGGAAACGCAGCTCTCGCGAGAGCTCGTCGTGTACTACGAGTTCGAGAACGAGTCGACGCCCCTGAGCAACCTGCTGACATCCGGCAACTTCAATCAGTTCTGGACTGACGTCATCAACGGTGGCCGCATCAGCGCGCGCGAGCTGCAGACGCTTGACATCGTCACCGCGCAGCGCGATGCGGTGCAGACCGACGTCGGGCGTATCAGCCGCGACCAGCAGCAACAGCAGCAACTGCTCGGCCAGCTCTACCTCACCGAGCAGTCATTGGACGGCCAGCTGTCGGTGCGCACCGAGGCGGTGGCTTATCTCGCGCAGATTCAGGCGCAGGACGAGCGCAGCGCGCAGGAGTGGACGGCCGCCGAGAACACCATCAATGGTCAGATCGCGCAGCTGCAGAAGGAGGAGGCCGCGGCACGGGCCGCCGGGGGTGGCAGCGGTCACTTCATCTGGCCGGATACCGGACCGATCAGCCAGGGATTCGGGTGCACGCCGTACCCGTTCGAGCCGTACGACCCGGCGTGTCCCCAGAGGCACTTCCACAACGGACTCGACATCGCCGGCGCGTGCGGCAACCACATCGTCGCGGCGAACGCGGGCATCGCCCACATCGAACCATATGAGCCGTACGGCTTTGGGCACTACATCATCATCGTCAACGGCAACGGCTGGCAGACCCTCTACGGGCACCTTGCGAGCTTCGCAATCCACAACGGACAGACCGTCGCAACGGGTCAGCTGATCGGCTACGAGGGGACGTCGGGCAACTCGACGGGGTGCCATCTCCATTTCAGCGTCAATCACAACGGTCAGTGGGTCAACCCGCGCGCCTATCTCGTATAGGCGCATCCCCGGAACGTCCGAGACAAGGGCCGGAGGTATCCGCCGATATACTCAGCCGCTGTGGCCGAACGTTTCGACATCGCCATCCTCGGCGGCGGGATGGGCGGGTATCCGGCGGCGATCCGTGCGGCCCAACTCGGCCTGCGGGCTGTCCTCGTTGAGGAGGACAAGGTCGGCGGGACCTGCCTCCATCGCGGATGCATCCCTGCCAAGGCGTTGCTCCAGAGCGCCGCGCTGCTTGATGAGCTCGGCCACGCGGCCGCGTTCGGCGTCACCACCGGCGACGTCAGCTTCGACTACGCGGTGGCCGGCAATCGGCGCGACAAGGTGGTCGGGCAGCTCCACAGGGGCGTCCAGTTCCTGCTGCGCAAGAACAAGGTCACCATGCTGAGCGGGACGGGGCGCCTTGCCGGGTCCGGACGCCTCAGCGTGACCGCCGCCGGAGGGGAGACGACGGACGTCGAGGCAGGTGCCGTGATCATCGCCACCGGTTCGCGGCCGAAGCAACTGCCCGGCGTTCCCGCCGACGGGACGGCGGTGTTCACCAGTGATGAGGCCCTGAAGATGAACCGGGCGCCGGGGTCGGCCATCGTCCTCGGTGCCGGCGCGGTCGGGGTCGAATTCGCGTCGCTCTATCGCAGCTGCGGCGCCGATGTCACGGTGGTGGAGATGCTGCCGAGCCTCGTGCCCCTCGAGGACGCCGACATCGGCGAGGAGTTGCGCCGGCAGTTCGAGGCGCGCGGGATCACCTGTCTCACAGGGCACCGGCTGGACCTCGGGTCCGTCGAGCGAGGTGACGATGGTGTGAGCGTGACCGTTGCCGCTGAGGATGGGAAGGAGCAGCGGCTCACCGCTGAAGTGCTGCTCGTCGCCGTCGGCCGTGCCGCCAACGTCGAAAACATCGGCATCGAGGGCACGGGGGTGGTTGTGGAGCGTGGCGTCATCGTGGTGGACGGGATGCTCCGCACCGGCGAGGCGGGTGTGAGCGCCGTGGGCGACGTCGTCGGCGGTTTCCAACTCGCGCACAAGGCCCTCCACGAAGGTGTGATTGCCGTCGAGGCCATCGCCGGGCGCGACCCGCATCCGCTCGACCCGCGGCTCGTGACGCGCACCACGTACTGCACGCCACAGATCGGATCCCTGGGCCTGAGCGAGGCCGAGGCACGTGCGGCCGGCCATGACGTGGCAATCGGCAAGATGCCATTCCTGGGCAACGGCAGGGCCGTCATCTGGGGCGATACGGACGGCTTCTGCAAGGTCGTCGCCGACAAGGCGTCAGGGGACGTTCTGGGTGTGCACCTCATCGGCCACGAGGTCACCGAGCTGATCTGGGGACCGGCGCTGGGCGGCCTGCTCGAAGGCACCGCGTTCGAGATGGGACACGCAGTCGCGCCACACCCTACACTCAGTGAAGTGCTCTCAGAAGCTGCCCTCGCCACCAGCGGCGAGGCGATCCACATTTGAGCGGCAGTGGAGCGTTCGAGGCAGCGTCAACAGTGACAGCTTCGATCGGAGGGACGGCTCGGCGATGGCCATGACCAAGACGGAAACCAGAGCGCGGGCCGGCCTCGATGCGGAGACGCTCCGGCTCATGTACCGGCACATGCTGCGCTCGCGCCTGACGGACGAGCGGTTGTGGGTGTTGAACCGCCAGGGACGCGCGCCGTTCTGGATCTCAGCGGAAGGCCACGAGGCAGTTCAAGTCGCCTTTGGCATGAACCTGAGGCCGTCCTACGACTGGGTCGCGCCGTACTACCGCGACCTTGCCCTCACGCTCGTGCTGGGCATGACACCGAAGGACCACATTCTCTCGGGACTGCAACGCGCTGATGATCCCAACAGCGGCGCTCGTCAGATGCCCGCGCATTACGGATGCCGGCGCCTCAACATCATCAGCACGGGTTCGTCGATCGGCACGCAGCTCATCCATGCGAGCGGCATCGCACTCGCCTCGCGTATGCGCGGCGAGGACGCGGTGACGCTCACGTCGATTGGGGAGGGCGGCACCAGCGAAGGCGACTTTCACGAGGCGCTGAACTTCGCCGCCACCAAGAAGCTCGCGGTGATCTTCCTCGTGGAGAACAACGGGTTCGCGATCAGCGTGCCGTGGCAGAAGCAGATGCCCACGCAGGACGTCGCCGATCGTGCCAAGGGCTACGGGATTCCCGGCGTCGTCGTTGACGGCAGCGACGCCATCGCCTGCTACGCCGTCGCACGCGAAGCGGTCAAGCGCGCCCGTCGCGGCGATGGCCCGACGCTCGTCGAAGCCAAGGTCCTGCGCCTCACCTCACACAGCTCTGACGACGATCAGCGCCGCTATCGCAGCCGCGAGGAGCTC
>Ga0307374_10003282_pt1 | contig 27771 bp, 26 predicted proteins | sample OX3MG_FD_202532 | JGI IMG/M metagenome (GOLD analysis project Ga0307374, IMG submission 202532) | Soil microbial communities from Risofladan, Vaasa, Finland - OX-3 | ecosystem: Environmental > Terrestrial > Soil > Coastal area > Acid sulfate soil | place: Finland: Risofladan, Vaasa | collected... | reverse complement strand
GTCGTTCGACGCCGCCGAAGCGGCCTAGGCAGACTGAGCCCCATGATCGCGATCCTCGGATGCGGACGCATCGGCGAAGCGCTGCTCGGTGGCCTGCTCGGCGCCGGCTGGACCGACATCGTCGTCACGAGCCGCACCGAAGTCCGCGCGACGGAGCTCCGCGACCGGCACGGGGTCGAGGCGACGACCGACAACGCCGGCGCCGTCGCGAAAGCAGAGCTCGTCGTCGTCGCGGTGAAACCGCAGGACATCGACGTCCTGCTCGCGGAGGTCGGACAGCTCCTCACGAATCAGCAGACCGTGCTGTCCATCGCCGCCGCCATCCCGACCGCGCAGATCGAGGCGCGCATCGCGCCCGGCGTTCCGGTCGTGCGCGCGATGCCGAACGCGCCGTCCGTCGTGCACGAGGGCATGGCCGGCATCTGCGCCGGCGCACATGCGGGAGAGGCGAATCTCGCGCTCGCGGAGGACGCCCTCGCGCATCTCGGCCGAGTGGTGCGTGTTCCGGAGTCCGCGATGGACGCTGTGACCGCGTTGTCCGGCTCAGGGCCGGCGTACTTCGCATTGCTCGCCGAGGCGATGATCGAGGCGGGGATCCTCCTCGGCGTCTCGCGCGAGATCTCGACGACGCTCGTCGTGCAGACGATGCTCGGCACCGCGAAGCAGCTGCGCGATCTCGGCATGCACCCGGTCGAGTTGCGCGAGTCGGTGACCTCGCCCGGAGGCACGACCATCGCCGCCATCCGCGAGCTCGAACAAGCGGGCGTTCGCGCCGCCCTGCTCAACGCGGTGCAGGCGGCGATGACGCGCGCCGGCGAGCTCGCGAGCGCGCACGAATGAGCAGCCTGGTCGAGATCGTCGTCGACGACGATCCGGCGGCTGTCGTCGCCGACCTGCTCGCGGCTGCCGCGCGCGAGGGCGGCCACGTCGTCCTCACCGGCGGCTCGACTCCCGCCGACGCGTACGAGATCGCCGCCCAGCGCCAGCGCGACTGGAGCCGGACCGAGCTGTGGTGGGGCGACGAGCGCTGCGTCCCTCCGGAGGACGAGCGCTCGAACTACGGGATGGCGAAGCGCACGCTGCTCGACAACCTCGACGTGCAGCCGTCGGCGGTGCACCGTATGCGCGGCGAGCTCGGCCGGGACGCCGGCGCAGAGGACTACGACCGGGAGCTCGGCGACCTGGCGCGCTTCGACCTCGTGCTGCTCGGCCTCGGGCCCGACGGGCACGTGGCGTCGCTCTATCCCGACCAGCCGACGCTGGACGAGAGCGAGCGGCGCGTGCTCGGAGCGGAGGCGAAGCTCGAGCCTTACGTCGACCGCATCACGCTGACGCTGCCGATGCTCCGCGCTGCACGTGCGATCGTCTTCCTCGTCGCGGGCGCCGACAAGGCGGAGGCGTCCGCGCGCGCGTTTGCGAGCGAGCCCTCGCGCGCGACGCCCGGAAGCCTCGTCCGCGCGGTCAGCGGGACGACGACCGCGGTGCTGGATCCCGCCGCTGCGGCACAGCTCTAGGGGAGCATCCTCGACGGCGGCAGGTCGACCGCCATGCCGCGCGCCGCGGCGAGGACCTGGAGCACGAGCACGGTGTCGGCGACGGGCACATCCTCGAGGAAGTCTTTGCGTTGCTCGAAGTCCCCGAGGATGTTCTCGAGCGCGACGGCGTATTCCATCCGATCGAGACCGGCGATCATCCACACGGCGTCGGCGATGTCGCGGGGGAAGTCGTTGCGGCCGACGAGCGTCTCGGCGAGCACGCGGGCTTCCACGTCGCGATGGAGGACGAGCAATGCGAGCGTCGCCGCGTACCGGCCGATCGGCGACTCGGCCTGGGCGGCGCCGGCGTCGAGCGCCCACCGAGCGGCCTCGGAGGCGTCGTCGCCCGCAAGGAGGAGCGCCTTCATCGCCGCGATCGGTCTCCCCCACGAGTCCGGTGGCGCACCGTTCCAGCTCTCGCGATAGCGCTCGGCCGCGCGCCGTAACCACGCCGCCGACTCCTCCCGGCGCCCGTCCATCAGCAGGCACAGGCCGGCCGCCCAGGCGGCGTTCCCGAGCTGGGTCAACTGCCGCTGGTCGAGGTCTCGCCCCTCGCCACTCTCGTAGCGCGTGACCGCTGCAGCCGCCTGCTCGTTCCACGTCATGCCGGGAGTCTACGAACGTCTGATTGACTATTCAGTCATGCGGGAGCTACGGGAGGTCTTCTTCGTCGACGGGGTGCGCACGCCGTTCGGCAAGGCCGGCCCGAAGGGCCAGTTCTGGCGCACCCGGGCAGACGACATGGCCGTCAAGGCGGTGCGCGAGCTCCTGCGCCGGAACCCCGCGATCCCGCCCGAGCGAATCGGCGACGTCGTCCTCGCCGCCACGGCGCAGGTCGGAGACCAGGGGCTGACCCTTGGCCGCGACGTCGCGCTCCTCGCCGGCATTCCCCACACTGTTCCCGGCTTCGCGGTCGACCGGATGTGCGCCGGCGCGCTCACCGCGGTGACCGCCGCTGCAGGAGAGATCGCACTCGGCGCGGCCGACGTCGCGCTCGCGGGCGGCGTCGAGCACATGGGCCACCATCCCATGGGCGAGGACGTCGACTTCAACCCGCGCTTCGCCTCCGAGCGCCTGATCGACGAGTCGGCCGCGGTGATGGGACGAACCGCGGAGAACCTGCACGACCTCTTTCCGGCGATCACGCGCGAGCGCGCGGACGCGTTTGCGCTCACGTCGCAGCAGCGGGCCGCCGCGGCGTGGGCGAACGGCGTCATGCGCGAGACGGTCGTACCGCTGGCCGTCTTCACCGACGACGGGTGGAAGGTCGCCGAGCGCGACGAGTTCCTGCGCGACGACACGAGCCTCGACGGGCTCGCTGCGCTGAAGCCCGCGTTCCGCGCGGGCGGCCGCGTCACTGCCGGCAACTCCGCCGGATTGACGGACGGCGCAACGGCTGCGTTCCTCGCAGCCGAGGAGACCGTCGGCGAGCTCGGTCTCGCGCCGAAGCTGCGCCTCGTCGGCTACGCGTACGCGGGCGTGGAGCCGCACCTGATGGGCATCGGGCCGGTGCCCGCGACGAAGCGCGTGCTCGAGCAAGCAGGCATCTCGCTCGACGACGTCGATCTCTTCGAGCTGAACGAGCCGTTCGCCGTGCAGGTGCTGACGTGGTGCGACGAGCTCGGCATCTCCTCTGACGATCCGCGCCTCAACCCCTACGGCGGCGCCATCGCGTGCGGCCATCCGCTCGCCGCCACTGGTGTGCGCCTCGTCGCGCAACTCGCCTATGGCCTGCGCGAGCGCGGCGGCCGCTACGGGCTGACGGCGCTCTGCATCGGCATGGGCATGGGCGCGGCCATCTTGTGGGAGAACGTGCAGTAGTGGCGGACACTGTCTTCAAACTGAACCGCGCGGGCTCGATCGCGCTCGTCACGATCGACAACGGCGAGGACTACCGCGTGCCGACGACACTGGGGCGCTCCGCGTTCGAGTCGGCCGTCGAGGTCATCGACGAGCTCGAGCGCGGCGACTGGAGCGCAGCCGTGTTCACGGGCAAGCCGTTCATCTTCTGCGTCGGCGCCGACATCGACGAGTTCGGGCACATCGATGATCCGCGCGAAGGCATCCGCGCCGGTCACAGCCTGTTCGCGCGCATCGGCGCACTGCCGTTCCCGACGGTGGCGGCGATCAACGGCGCATGCCTCGGCGGCGGCCTCGAGCTCGCGCTCCACTGTGACGCACGGACGATCGCGTCGAACGTCCGCCATGTCGGCTTCCCCGAGGTCGCACTGTCGATCATCCCCGGCTGGGGCGGGACGCAGCTGCTCCCGCGGCTCGTCGGCCCGGAGACCGCCGCGCGGGTGATCGTCCTCAACCCGCTCCGCCAGAACAGGCTGCTGACGGCGACGGAGGCGGTCGAGCTCGGCATCGCCGACCGCCTGATCGAACCAGTCGAGTTTGTCGACGAGTCGCTCGCGTTCGCACGCGAGCTCGCAAGTAACAAGTTGTTACTTGCGCGGGGGGAGCCGGACTGGTCGGAGCTGGAGACCGTCCTGCGCAAGACGCGCGCGCGTGTCGACGATGCCGTGCACGGCGCCACGCTCGCGCCGTACGCCGCGCTCGACCTCATCGCCGGCGCGCGCGACTGGACGGTCGAGGAGGGCTATGCGGCCGAGGAGCAGGCGATGGCCGAGCTGCTGCCCAGCCCGGAGGCGCGGGCCTCGGCGTATGCGTTCACCGTCGTGGAGCGCCGCTCGAAGCGCCCGCCGAACCTCCCGGAGGCGAAGCCGCGCGCGGTGCAGAAGGTCGGCATCGTCGGCGCAGGGCTCATGGCGACGCAGCTGGCAACGCTCTTCCTGCGCCGCCTCGAAGTGCCCGTCGTGCTGCGCGACCTCGAGCAGTCCCGCGTGGACGACGCGCTCGTATCGATTCGCAGCGACGTGAAGCCCTTCCTCGGGACGATCGTTGACGGCGGAACCGGGTGGGAGCAATTCGAAGGCTGCGATCTCGTCCTCGAAGCGGTGTTCGAGGAGTTGGACGTGAAGCGCGAGGTGCTCGGCCAGGTGCGGAGGATCGCGCCCAGCGCGATCCTCGCCACGAACACCTCGTCGCTGTCAGTCGAGGCGATGGGGGCGGACGTCGGCCTCCACTTCTTCAACCCGGTGGCGGTGATGCCGCTCGTCGAGATCGCCCGCACGCCGGCGACGACGGACGAGCAGCTCGCGACCGCGTGGGACATCGTCAAGAAGCTGCGCAAGCGCGGCGTGCTCGTCGGCGACGCGCCCGGCTTCGTCGTCAACCGGCTCCTCACGCGCATGACCACCGTCTTGATGGAGGCGCTCGCGAACGGCAACACCGTCGAAGAGGCGGACGAGGCCATCCTCTCTCTCGGCATGCCGATGGCGCCGTCGGTGCTGCGGGAGATGGTCGGCCCGGCGGTCGCCCAGCACGTGCTCGAGACGATGCACGCCTCCTGGCCGGATCGTTTCCCGCTCACGGCGCCCTCCGGCGGCGAGCGGCGAACACTCGAGGAGATCCGCGAGGAGGCGCTGGCAGCAGTCGCAGACGAAGTGCAGCATCTGCTCGCCGAGGGCGTGGTCGGCGACCCGGCGGACGTGGACGCCTGCCTGATCCTCGGCGCCGGCTGGCCGCTCTTTCTCGGCGGCGTCGTCACCCGCGCAGCCGCTCTATCGTAGGAGCGTGAGGATCCCGCAGCCGTGGCGCCGGCTCGCCGACTGGATCGTGAGCATCGCGCTCGCGGTCGGGTTCGTGCTCGTCTTCGAGACCGAGGTCGCCAAGCCCTATCGGATTCCGTCCTCCTCGATGGAGCCGACGCTGCACTGCGCACGGCCGGGCGCCTGGTGTCTCGCCGCCTCCAACGACCGCATTCTCGTCAACCGGCTCGCGTACGACCTGGAGAGCCCCAAGCGCGGGCAGATCGTCGTCTTCACCGCACCGCCGACGACGGCGAAATGCGGTCCCGGCGACAGCGGCTCCACCTTCGTCAAGCGCCTGATCGGGCTTCCGGGCGACACCGTCTCCGAACGGAACGGCTTCATCTCCATCAACGGAAAGCCGCTGGCCGAGCCGTACGTCGACCCGGCGCTCCGCGACCACGAATCGGGCACCTGGCACGTTCCCGCCGGCCGCTACTTCTTCCTCGGCGACGATCGCGTCCACTCGTGCGACTCGCGCGTCTGGGGCTCGGTGCCGCGGAGGAGCCTCATCGGCCCGGTGCTCCTCACCTACTGGCCGCCGGACCGGATCTCCCTGCACTAGCGCCGAACGGTAAGCTCGCCGCCCGTGGCCGACGACTGGCGCATTCGCATCGAGGTCGAGGAGACGCACGCCGGCGGTCTGCTCGACCGGCTCGGCGCGGATCTCGGCGAGGAGGCGCGCGAGCTCGCGCAGGCCCTCGAGCAAAGGCGGCTCGCCGTCTCGCGCGACGGCGATGAGATCTTCGTCTATGCCTCATCGCGCGCCGAGGCCGAGCGCGCCCACGGCGTGATCGACGCCCAGTTGCACAGCCTCGGCGGCGAGGCGCGGGCAAGCAAGGTCGAGCACTGGCTCGAGGACGAAGAGCGCTGGGACGACGAGCCGGCCGGCGAGACGTGGGAAGAGGAGGAACTCGACCGCGGCTACGCGCCGTGGGAGGTGCGCGTCCAGTGCGCCTCGCGGGACGAGGCGAAGTCCCTCGCGGAGACCCTCGAAGGCGAGGGGTACAACCCGGTGCGCCACTTCCACTACCTCATCGTCGGCACCGCGTCGAAGGAGGACGCCGACGCGCTGGCCGCCCGCCTGCACGGGCAGGTCGAGCCGGGCGGCGAGGTGGTCTGGGAGGCAACTCCACAGAACCCGTTCGCCGTCTTCGGAGGCCTGGGGAGCTAGCCCGGACAGGTTGACGCTCCGGGAACGCCGGGTATGCTTCGTAGAGCGCGGCTCGGTCCAGGGGACTCATCGAGCGGCGCCACCTTTGGAAGGCCTGCAGCACCGCTCGTGCTGCGCATATGCAAGAAGCCATTCAGCACACGACCTTTGCGGAGGCGAACGATCCGCTCGCCGCCGCGGCATACCGCGCAGAGACGTGGGCCGGTGAGCCGTTCCTGCGTGACGGCGAGGATCCGGCGCAGGCCCTCGCTCCCGGCACCGCCAGGCGCCGGGCGCTGGACGAGGCGGTCGCGGAGATCGAGGCCGGCAATCATGCGCCGAGCACGCATTGGAAGGTCCGGTTCGGCCTCATGCTCGGCCTCGAGCGCATTCTCGCCGAGCCCGAGCCGCGCACGAAGAGCGGCACGGCGCTCCGGCGCCATCAGGTGGACGCGCTGGCCGGAATGCTCACCGAGCTGATCTCCGCCGCGCAGCGCGCGGAGGAGAAGGAGAACGGCAACGGGAACGGCCACGCGGTCGCCGAGGTGGACGAGGAGGACGACGAAGACGACGTGATCGTCGTCGACGACGAAGACGAAGACGAGCCCGAGCAACTGACGCCCGAGCAGGACCCGGGCGCGATCCGGCGCTATCGCTTCCGCCATCCCACCGCCTCCGGCAAGACGATCGCCGCAGCGGGCTTCGTCGATGCGGCGCGCACGCTCGGCGTCCTCATCCTCACCCACCGCCGCCTGCTCGTCTCGCAGTTCACGCGCGACCTGACCGACGAGGGCTACGGCGACCGCTTCACGGAGGCGATCGAGAGCGGCAAGGAGCCGGCCCACACGAACCCGCTCACCATCCAGACGTACGCGTGGTTCGCGCGGCACGTGGACACGCTCAGCCGCAACGCATATCAGCTCGTCATTTGCGACGAGGCGCACACCGCGCTGGGCGAGAAGACTTCAGCCGCGATCCGCTCGTTCCCGGAGCCCATCTACATCGGCATGACGGCGACCGAGCAGCTGATCGCGAAGCAGGTCTCCGACGTCTTCCCGGCATCGGTCGACGACCTTCCGTTGCAGGACGCCGCACGCCGCGGCCTGATCGCCCCGCTCCGCTGCCTGCGCGTCCCACCGGTGGCCGCGATCAACTCGGTGCCGATCGTCGGCGGCGACTTCGACCAGGAGATCCTCGCCAAGACACTCGACCACCAGGCCCTGAACCAGGCGGCGGCGAGCCTGTACCGCGACCGCTTCGACAACACACCGGGCATCGTCTACGCCGCCGGCGTCGACCACGCGTACAACCTCGCGCAGGAGTTCCGCGCCGCCGGAATCAAGGCCGAAGCGGTGTCCGGACGGACGCCGCCGGTGAAACTCGCGGAGACGCTCGCCGCATACGAGCGCGGCGAGATCAACGTCCTGATCAATGCGCAGCTGCTCGCGGAGGGCTGGAACTCGCCGCGCGCCACGGTGTGCATGCACCTCGCACCGACGGCGTCGAAGCGCGTCTACCAGCAGCGCATCGGGCGAATCATGCGCATGCACCCGCGCAAGGAAGCAGGCATCGTCGTCGACTTCGTCCCGAAGGGGGCGACGCACAACGAACGTGTCGTCTCGCTCCACTCGCTGCTCGACGCCGACTTCTACCGTGAAGGCGCGCGCGTCACCCCCGCGCCGCGCCGCCGCGCGCAACGCAGGGCACGCCGCCGCCTGACGCCGGCGCCGTGGCTCGTGCCGGTGACACCGGACGTCCGCCGCCGCATCGCAGTCATCCTGCGGGAGTGGCAGCGCGTCGACCCGCGCTACCTCGACGAGGACGAGCAGCGCTACTGGGCGACGATCGCGGGCCGGCAGATCCGTTTCGACGAGCGCTCGTCGTTCGTGCAGAAGCTCACGGAGGGCCGGGCGAGCAAGGGCGCAATGGAGCAGTTCCTCTCCACCGCCGCGGCTGAGAACCCGAACCGGCGCCTGCGGCTCATGGCGTTGCAGGACCGAGTCTCGATGCGTGTCGAGCGTGCAGATTTCGACGATCTCGTCACGCTCGTGACGCAGGCGCCGACGTGGGAGAAGGAGCGCCTGGCCGGAATCCGCGTGCTCCTGCGGGCGATCGCCGACGGCAAGCCCGACGCACCCGATCAGATCCTCGAGCGCTGGACGTGGCGGCTCGCGCGCGCGACGCGCAAGGTGCAGGACCGGCGCGCATCGACCGAGTATCCGGAGGCGAAGCGCCTCCTCGGCGCACTCGCGAACTCGCGCGGCCATCGCCACGAGGAGAACGCTGCGAAGCTCGTCCAGACCGCGCTCGAGCAGCCGGTCCAGGTGGGCGCTGCGCTCCTTGCGTCCGCGGAGGGCTACACCCCGCGCGCGACGAAGCTGCTCGACGACGCGCGCGAGAAGCTCGGCTCGGTCACCGAGGTCGCGCTCGCGCTCTCCGAGAACCTGCCCGCGCCGAAGCAGCCGTCGAGCTCGCGCCGCCGCAGGCGGCGCCGCAAGAAGCCCGGCACCGGCCCTGAAGCGACGGCTGCGACCGCGACGACGGAGCAGGGAGACCAGCAACAAGCCCCGTCTGGTGCGCCGAAGCGGCGGCGACGTCGCCGCAAGCCGTCAGCGGCCGCCGCGGAAGCGGGCGGCGGCGAGCAGGCCGCCGCCGGCGGCAACGAGCACGGCTCCGATGACGGCCCACTTCGCGCTGCCGGTCATGAAGGACCCGCCGATCACACCGATGCCTTGAAAGAAGAACACCACTCCGGCCAGGATGAGCACGAGGCCGGCGGCGCCCGCAACGGCGCGAAGGACGAGCACTCCTAGACGGCAGGCCCTTCCGGGCCTTCGTCCTGCTCTTCGCGCTCGCGGAGGAAGCGGGACAGCTCGGCCGCGAGCGACTCGCCCGACGGCAGCTCTCCCTCCGACGCGAGCGCATCGACGCGCTGCTCGAGCTCTTCGACATACGCCTGCGTCTCCGCGTCGGTCGAGACGGCCTCGCTGACCTGCTCGGCGTACTCCTCCGCTGCGTGCTCGAGCTCGTCGAGGTCGACGTCGACGTGCATCAACTCGCCGAAGCGCCGCACGAGCGCGAGCGCCGCGCGCGGGCTCGGTGCGAGCGACACGTAGTGCGGCACCGCAGCCCACAGGCTCACCGATGCGATTCCGGCTTCGCGGCACTGGTCGTGCAGGATCCCCACGATTCCGGTTGGGCCCTCGTAGCGGGACGCCTCGAGGCCGAGCTCCGCGACGAGCTCGGAATCGGTCGCCGCCGCCGTCACCGGCGCCGGCCGCGTGTGCGGCACGTCGGCCAGGAGCGACCCGAACGTGACCACCATCTCCACGTCGAGATCCTGCGCGAGCTCGAGCACGAGGCCCGAGAACGTGCGCCAGCGCAGGTTCGGCTCGATGCCGAGGAGGAGCACCGCGTCCCGACCCGCTCCCGGGATGGACGCGTGGAAGAAGGCGTTGTCGGGCCAGTCGACCTTTCGCGTTTCACCGTCGACGAGCGACACGTGCGGCCGCACCGACTGGAAGTCGAAGAACGACTCCGGCTCGATCTCCGCGAAGCGCGCTGCGTTCCACTGCTTGGCGAGATAGGCGGCGCCGAGCGATGCCCCCTGGCCTCCATCGTTCCAGCCGCGGAACGCGGCGATCAGCACGGGCCGCTTCAGGCTCGGCGTGAACGAGACGTTCAGCTCGGGCATTCACGGAGTTTAGTGACGCACTGGACGCCACAGCCTCGCGACCAGGCCGACCGTCCAGGCAAAGAGAACCGCCGCCGCGACGACGTGCGCGACCACCACCCACCACGGCACGGTGCCGTACGTGCGGTACTGCCATTCCCCGATTCCCATCTGAACAAGCAGGATGACGAGTAGCGCAGCGCAACCTCGGAGAAGCCACGGCCATTGCGCGCGGCGGGTCCACGCCCACGCGCCGAGCACGAGAAAGACGATCCCGAACGCCGCCACCGCGCGCACGTGCAGCCACACGGCGTCGTGAAAGTTCCCGATCCGCTCCACAACCTTCGCCCCGTTGCTCCCCGGGAAACGGCCGGCACCCGTCGAGAGCGTCCCGGTGACGACGAGCACGCTGATTGCGACGAGAAGGGCCGCGCCGCCGGCACGTGCGATCGCCGGAAGAGGCGGGCCGCCCGGATACGCAGAGAGCAGCGTGAGAACACCGAGTCCGAGCACCGTCAGCGACAACAGCAGATGCGAGATGACGAGGTACGGGTTGAGGTCGTAGTAGACGGTGATCGCGCCGAGGGGCGCCTGCGCGAGCGTTCCGACGAACACCGCGGTCGCGAGCCAGCGCCCGCGGCGACCGAGCGCGGGTGTGCGCCACGCCGCGAGGGCGAGCCCGAGCGTCGAGAAGACCGTCAGCGCCGACACGACGCGGTTCGAGAACTCGATGTCGGAGTGGTAGCCCTTCGGCAGCGCGTGCGTTGCGTTGCACGTCGGCCAGTGCGGGCACCCGAGGCCGGAGCCGGTGAGGCGTACGGTCGCGCCGGTGCCGACGATGACGATGAGGCAGCCCACAGCCCACCAGGCGACCCGGCGGAAGCCGGCCGGGCTCAGCTCTCGTCGAGCTGCTAAACTGACGTTGACGTAAGAATGAAGTTTCTTCGGAGTCGCAGACATAGTCGTCAGTTCAAGTGGTGGGTACTCTCCTGCACCAGCCTGGGGATGCTCCTGGCCACCGTCAACTCGGGCACCCTCATCATCGCGCTCCCGGACCTCGAGCGCAGCCTGCACACGACGTTGCTCCAGCTCGTCTGGGTCATTCTCGTCTACATGATCGTCTCCACCGTGCTCGTCCTGACGGCGGGTCGGTTGTCCGACCTGTTCGGGCGCAAGCACGCCTACGTGCTCGGCTTCCTCGTCTTCTCGGCCGCGTCGCTCGGCGCCGGCTTCTCCGGTAGCGGGACGCAGCTCATCCTGTGGCGCGTCCTCCAGGGCGTCGGCGGCGCGTTCCTCTTTGCGAACGCGGCCGCACTCGTCACGGACGCGTTCCCGAAGGAGGAGCTCGGCCTCGCCATGGGCACGAACACGATGGTGGCTGCGGTCGGGCTCGTCATCGGCCCCGTGCTCGGCGGCGCGCTCGTCGCGATCAACTGGCCGTGGGTCTTCTGGTTCAACGTTCCGATCGGCCTCGCCGGCTCTGCCTGGGCATATCTCGTGCTGCACGAGATCTCCGGCCGCGACGAGGAACGCGGGATCGACCTGGTCGGGACGTCGACGTTCGTCGTCGGACTGACCGGCCTCGTCCTTGCCCTGTCGAAGGGCGGACTGTCGGGCTGGAACAACTCGCTCGTCATCGCCGGCTTCGTCGCCGCGATCGTGTTCCTGCCGATCTTCGTGCTCATCGAGCGACACGGGCGCGCGCCGATGCTCGACCTCTCGCTCTTCCGGAACAAGCTTTTCGCAGCAGCGTCCGGCGCAGCGTTCATCAACGGTCTGTCCCGCTTCGCGCTCATGTTCCTGTTCGTCTTCTACTTCCAGGGCCCGCAGGGGAAGTCCCCGATCGTCGCCGGCCTCGAGCTCGCGCCGCTGGCGGTCGGCATGCTCATCGCCTCGCCGCTCGCCGGCATCGCCGCCGACCGCCACGGGTCACGCGGCCTCGCCGCGCTCGGCATGCTCGTCTCCGCGGCGGGCCTTGCCGGAATGACGACGCTGCAGGCGCACACCTCCTACATCTGGAGCGCGCTCTGGCTCCTGCTCGTCGGCATCGGCTCGGGCATGTTCAACAGCCCGAACACAGCGGCGATGATGGGCGTCGTCCCGGTGCACAGGCGCGGCATCGCCGCGGGCGCGCGCGTGATGCTGCAGAACACCGGCGCCGTCATCTCGATCGCGTTCGTGATGGCGGTCATCACCTCTGCGATCCCGACGACGGTGCTGTTCAAGATCTTCTCCGGCGTCGCGTCCGGCCTGTCCACGAAGCAGCTCGACCCGTTTATCGCGAACATGCACGTGGCGCTGTGGGTGCTCACCGGCATCTCGTTGCTCGGCGCCGCCGTGTCGCTCATGCGCCCGGCGCACGTCGTCGGCGACGTCACGCTCGACGAGATCTTCGAGGCGGAGGCCGCATGATTCGCATCGGCGAGGTCGCCGAGCGGACGGGGCTGACACCACGCACGATCCGCTACTACGAGGAGATCGGCTTGCTTCCCGGCCCGTCGGAACGGCGCAAGGGTGAGCACCGCGCCTACGACGACGACGACGTCGAGCGGCTCAGCGAGCTCACACGCCTGCGCGACCTGCTCAACCTGTCGCTCGAGGAGCTGAAGCAGCTCGTCGAAGCCGAGGAGGCGCGCGCCGCGATCCGCAAGCAATTCCGCGAGAGCGACTCCGACGCCGAGCGGCTGCAGCTGCTCGACCTGGCGCTCCCGCACGTCGAGACGCAGATCGGGCTCGTCCGCCGCCGGATGGAGGAGCTCAAGCGGCTCGAAGCAGAGCTTGTCGAGAAGCGGAAGTCGATCCTCGCGCGCAAGCGCGAGCTCGCTACCTGACGAAGACTCCCGTTCCTTCCTCGACTGTGCCGACGCGGCGGAGGAAAAGGTCGCGCACGCGGAACTCGCTCTCGAGCGACAGCGCCTTGTCGGCGGGAAGCGAGATCAGCAGTCCGCCTGCGGTCTGCGCGTCGTAGCCGAGGGCGAGCACTTCTTCGCCGACGCCGACCGCGTCGACCGGCGCGTATTCGCGGTTGCGCGGGTCCCCGCCCGTGCGCACACCGGCGAGGGCCGCCTCGAGCGCGCCGTCGAGCGCAGGCAGCTCGGCCGCGTCGAGCCGGATGCGCACGCCGCTCCGTGTGGCCATCTCGTGCGCGTGGCCAAAGAGGCCGAAGCCGGTGACGTCCGTGACCGCGTTCGGGGAGAACGGCCGCAGCGCCTCGGCGGCGTCGGCGTTGAGCGTCGTCATCCAACGCACGGCCTCGCCCGCATCCACCTTCGCCGCGAGCACGAGGCCGGTGCCGAGCGGCTTCGTCAGGAAGAGGGCGTCACCAGGTTGTGCGCCTGCCTTCGTCCAGATGCCGTCGGGATGCACGGTGCCGACAACAGCGAGCCCGTACTTCGGCTCGGCGTCGCGGATGGTGTGACCGCCGGCGAGCACCGCGCCCGCGGCGCGCACCGTCTCGTCCGCGCCGGCGAAGACGGCGGCGGGGACCTCGTTCGGAAGCTCCTCCGGAAAGGCGGCGATGGAGAGCGCCAGCAGCGGCGTCCCGCCCATGGCGAAGACGTCGTTGAGCGCGTTCGTCGCAGCGATGCGCCCGAAGGTTGCCGGGTCATCGACGAGCGGCGGGAAGAAGTCGACGGTGAAGACGAGCGCACGCTCGTCGTCGAGCTTGTAGACGGCCGCGTCGTCCGCGGGGTCGAGGCCGACGAGGAGGTTCTCGGCCTCCGCCGGGACGAATCCGCGGAGCAGCTCTTCGAGCCGGGACGCCGCGTACTTCGCGGCGCACCCACCACCCACGGTGAGACCGGTGAGCGCGGGTGCTTCCACGCGGTTTACTGTACGCGCGGTGGAGAGGGCAGCGCTCGTCACCGGTGGGTCGTCCGGGATCGGTCTCGCGATCGCGCGCATGTTGCGCGACGAGGGCTATGGCCTGACGCTCGCGTCGCGGCGCAAGGAGAAGGTCGAGGCCGCGGCGGCGGAGCTCGGGGCAGTCGCCGTCGCGGCGGACGTCGGGGACACAGACGACTGCGCACGGCTCGTCGCGGAGCACCGCGAGCGCTTCGGCCGGCTGGACGTGCTCGTCAACTCGGCCGGAATCGGCATCGGCGGGCGTGTCGAGGACCTTCCCGTCAAGCACCTCGACTTGCAACTCGGCGTCAATCTGCGCGGGCTCTTCCTCGTCACGCAGGCAGCGATCCCGCTGCTGCGCGAGTCGCGCGGCTGGATCGTCAACCTGGCGTCGATCGCAGGCACCATGCCGACGCCGGGTCTTTCCGTCTACGGCGCGACGAAAGCGGCGGTGATCTCGCTCACGCGCTCGCTCAACGCCGAGCTGGACGCCGACGGCGTGCGCGCGATCGCGCTCTGCCCCGGGTTCGTCGACACGCCGATGGCACAGTGGTCCGGGATCGAGCCGGACGAGATGATCCGGCCCGAGGACTGCGCCGAGGTCGTGCGGATGGCGCTGCGGCTCTCGCCGTACGCGCGTATCCCGCAGGTCGTCGTCGAGCGCATGGGCTCGACGAACGGCGACGTCCCATAGTGCTTGCGGATTTCCCGCGGGTCGAGCTCCTCTTCGGACCGTCTCCCGTCCATCCGCTCAAGCGGCTGAGCGAGCGCCTCGGCGGCCTCGTCGACATCTGGGCGAAGCGCGAGGACTGCAACTCCGGCCTCGCGTACGGTGGCAACAAGGTGCGGAAGCTCGAGTACCTCGCGGCCGACGCGCTCGCGCAGGACTGCGACACCCTCGTGTCGATCGGCGGCGTGCAGTCCAACCACACGCGCCAGGTCGCGGCCGTCGCCGCGCGGCTCGGACTCAAGTGCGTGCTCGTCCAGGAGCACTGGGTCGACTGGCCCGACGTCGTCTACGACAAGGTCGGGAACATCCTGCTCTCACGGATCATGGGCGCAGACGTCCGGATCGTCGACGCCGGCTTCGACATCGCGTTCCGCCCGAGCTGGCAGGAAGCGCTCGACTCGGTCGAAGCCGCCGGCGGGAAGCCGTATCCGATTCCGGCCGGCGCGTCCGACCACCCGCTCGGCGGCCTCGGGTTCGCGCGCTGGGCAGAGGAGGTCGCGGAGCAGGAAGCGGCGCTCGACGTCTTCTTCGACACCGTCGTCGTCTGCTCGGTGACCGGGTCGACGCAGGCGGGGATGGTGGCCGGCTTCGCCCTCCAGGAACGAGAGCGGCGCGTGCTCGGCATTGACGGCTCCGCAAAGGTCGAGCAGACGCTCGACCAGGTGACGCGCATCGCGCACGCGACAGCGGCGGCGATCGGCGCCACGCGCGAACTCGACGTCGTCCTGCTCGACGAGTGGAACGCAGGCACCTACGGCATCCCGGACGCGAAGACGATCGAGGCGATCAGGTTGTGCGCCCGGCTCGAGGGCGTCCTCACGGATCCGGTCTACGAGGGCAAGTCGATGGCCGCCCTCATGGACCTCGTCAGCAAGGGCCGCATCGAACCGGGCTCACGCGTCCTCTATGCGCACCTCGGCGGTCAGCCAGCGTTGAACGCCTATGCGGGGGTCTTCACGCCCGGCTGAGGGACGATGCGGATGTACGGCTTCGGCTCTTCCCACTCGCCGAAGATCTCCTTCGCGTCGTCGTTCGAGACCGACCCGGCGATGATCACGTCGTCGCCCTGCTGCCACTGCGCCGGCGTCGCGACCTTGTGCTTCGCGGTCAGCTGGAGCGAGTCGATCACGCGCAGCACCTCGTCGAAGTTGCGCCCGGTCGTCATCGGGTAGACGAGGACCAGCTTCACCTTTTTGTCCGGGCCGATGACGAAGACGTTTCGCACCGTCTGGTTGTCGGCCGGCGTGCGCTCGAGCGGATCGCCCGACGTGCTCGCCGGCAACATCCCGTACAGCTTCGACACGTTGAAGTCGGCGTCGCTGATGATCGGGTAGTTGGGCGCGTATCCCTGCGTCTCCTCGATGTCCTTGGCCCAGTCGCCGTGGCGGTCGACCGGGTCGACGGACAGCCCGATGACCTTCACGCCCCGGCGCTCGAACTCCGGCTTGATCTTCGCCATGTACCCGAGCTCGGTCGTGCAGACCGGGGTGAAGTCCTTCGGGTGCGAGAAGAGCACGGCCCACGAGTCACCGATCCAGTCGTGGAAGCCGATCGTGCCCTCGGTCGTCTCAGCCTCGAAGTCCGGCGCGGTGTCACCGATGTGCAGTCCCATGTGCGGCTCCTTCCCTCACTATCTCTTTTGAAGTAATGCCGCCGTAGCTTACAGCGCGCCAAGGGTCAAGCGAAGGCGGCGCCGAGCAGGGCGCCTCCCTCCGCTGGTCCGGAAACGCGCACACCTGCCTTCACCGCGTTCACCGGCAAGGAACATTCGGTTCGGCTGCCGTCAGGCCGAAGGAGAAAGTGAGCTGAGAAGCCGCAGAGCTCCCGGGATCCGCGCCCATCGAACGGCGCGGTCCCGAATCTACGATCTACCAGTAACCCCCGTCGCTCATGCCCGTGCCGTGCTTCGCCCCCGCGAGGAGTGCAGCCAGCATCACAGCAGCGATGAGAAGCGTGATGAGCCGTGCTTTCGTCACCTTGTCACCTCCTTCCTCGTTAGAACCGGACGTCCTGCAGCGCCTCTGCCGCGGTGCGGTAGAGGTGGGCTGCGAGCCTGTCATCGCCGCGCCGCGCCGCAAGGTCGCCCCGGGCGACCCAGGCAGCTGCGCGATGGCTGGCGGATCCGAGCCGGCCGAGGCTTTCCTCGGCGGCTGCGAACGCCGCCTCCGCCTCGTCGAGGCGGTCCTGCGACAGCAGCGCGCGTCCGAGCACGAGCTGCGCACTGCCGATCTCGTCGAGATAGTCCTCCCGGCCCTCGAGCAGCTTCAGCGCGTGACGGGCCTGCTCTTCGGCCTGCCCGATGTCACCGCTGCGCAGATGAACCTGCGCGAGAGACGAAATGGCGCGGCCGGCATCTCCCTCGTGGCCGATGTCGAGCGCAATCCCGAAGGCCTCCTTCAGCAGCGAGACCGCTTCGTCGGTCTTGCCGAGCAGGAAGTTGAGACCACCGAGGTTGTTCGTCAGCTGACCGACGTGCACCCGGTCGGCGAGCGCCTCGTACGCGCCGCGCGCCCGCTCGGCGTACGTGCGCGCGAGGATCCAGTGCCCCTCGCGGTCTGCGACGAGCGAAGCCTGGAAGAACGCGTCGCCGATCGTGCGCGGATCGCCCGCGTCCTCGGCGAGCTGAAGCGCGCGCTCGATGTCCTCGCGCGCGGCCTCGTAGTCGCGCATCCGGCGCCAGCAACGGGAGCGCCAGGACAGGATGTTCGAGCGAAGCGAGTCGGACGGCATGCCCGAGCGCTCGGCAAGACCGAGAGCCTCGTTCAGCAGCCCGAGCGACGTCTGCACGCTGTTCAGCTGGTAGCGGCAGATGCCGAGCGCGTAGAAGACCTCCGCGCGCTCGAGATCGGAGAAGTTCCCGGACTCGACGATGCCCCTCGCGGTGTTCAGCAGCTCGAGCGCAGGGCGGAGCGCACCGAGGCGCATCTGTGTGCGGCCGGCGCCGATGAGCGCTCGAACCTCCAGCTCGGAGACGCCGGTCGCGCGCGCAGCGGGGACGAGCGTCTCGAACTCGGAGGCGGCGTCCTCGTTGCGGTGCGCCTCGATCAGCGTCTCGGCGCGCGCGAGAGCCGCTTCGAGCCGGCCGCGCTCGTCGGTCGTGACGCCGTTCGCGAGGAACCCTGCGTCGCAGCCGAGGCGCACGGCGAGCCAGCCGATGGTCTCCGTCGTCGGGCGTGTCTTGCCGCGCTCGATCTGGGAGACGTACTCCTTCGAGAAGCGCTCGCCCGCCAGCTCGCTCTGCGTGAGCCCGGAGGCGACGCGAAGCTGACGAAGCCGCTCTCCGAGGCGGAGGGCGGACGTCGTGGCTTGGCTGCGAGGTGCGGTCTCTTTTGCCATGCGGCTAGCGGTAGTGAACCCTACGCTTCACAAAAACGCAAGATGGCCGACTCGGCCATCCCCCTAAAAGGGCATAAGCAAGCGGCAAAGACGGTGAACCAGCGGGTTTTCAAAATCACTTGACCAGGGTACTTGACTCGCCCCGGGACCGGACGTATAGTGCGGCTCACCTTGCAACCGAGCCGGACGCCAGGCGGGTTTGCAGGGGGCGCGTCGCCGCAGCCCAGCGACACCGGAAATCCCGCCTGAGCCGCAGAGCCGGGGCTCCGATACGCAGGGAGTACGCGCCTCTAACAAGAAAAGGCCCCGGAGCCGCAGCCGGGGCCTTCTTCTTTTCTACGCGCGCATCCAGTCGAGGCGGGCTTTCCGGATGCGGTCGACCTCGTCGTCTCCGAGGAGGCCCACTCGGCGGCCGACCATGCCGAAGACGCCCCCGGCGAGGAAGACCCACGCCTCGGCCTCCGGGTCGCGGTCGGCGTGGAGCGAGCCCTCGGCCTGGCCGCGGCGGATCGCATCCGCGACGAAGTCGTGCACCTCGCGCATGTGCTTGCGCAGGTGCTTCCGCAGCTCTGCGTCCTCCGCCGCCTCGCCGAGCGCCTGCACCCACAGCTCCGCGAGCTGGAACTTGCAGTCCTTGACGGAGAAATGGCCCCGGCCCATCTCCTTGAATCCCTCGGCGATGTCGGGTGCGCCCTCGAGAACCTCGGTCCATCGCGCCCGCGCCGTGCTCCACACGTGATCGAGCGCCGCGAGGTACAGCTCGCGCTTCGAGGCGAAATGGCGGTACAGGATGGGCTCCGAGATGCCCGCCGCCCGCGCGATCTCCGCCGTCGTCGTGCCGCGGTAGCTCCCGTCCGAGAAGACGCGGATCGCGGTCTCGATCAGGAGCCGGCGGCGCTCGGCCGCCGGCAGCCGCACGGGGGCGACGCTCACGCTGCCTCCGTGAACGTGGGCTTGGACTCCGCTGCGGGCTCGCGGTGCCGCGCGTGCTGCAGCGTCGTCGCGGCGATGACCGCGCCGGCGAGGGCGATGAACGCGGCAACCGTCGTCGCGTGCTGGAAGCCGGAGACGAACGCGTCGGTCCTCGAATGGCCGGCCGCGAGCGACGTCGAGATCCCGGACGCGACGATCGCCCCCATGATCGCAATGCCGAGCGAGCCGCCGACCTGGCGCATGCTGTTCAGCACCGCGGAGCCGACGCCGGCCTTGTCCGGCCGCACGGAGGCCATCGCCGCCGCGGTCGTCGGCGCCATTGCGGCGGCCATGCCTGCGCCGCCGAGGATCATCGCCGGGAGCAGGCCCCACCACGTCGTGTGCGCGTTCATGCGCGAGAACAGGAAGAGCGACACGGCGACGATCGCCATCCCGCTCGCGACGAACGGCCGCGGGCCGAAGCGGTCCGACAGCCGCCCGGCCTGCGGCGCGAGCAGGATGATCAGCAGCGTCCACGGCAGGAACGATGCGCCCGCCTGGATCGGCGAATAGCCCAGGATCTGCTGGAGGTAGAGCGAGACGTAGAAGAACACGCCGAACATCGCCAGCCCGACGAGCAGCATGACGCCGTTCGCGCCGGAGAAGCCGCGGTTGCGGAACAGGCTCAGGTCGAGCATCGGAAGCCGCTGGCGATGCTCGAGCAGGATGAACGAGACGAGCGACACGACCGCGACGGCGAAGGCGCCGAGAATGCGGGCCGACGTCCATCCGTAGGTGTTCGCCTCGATGAGCGCGTAGCTCAGCGCGAACAGACCGAGCGCGGACGTGAAGAGCCCCGGCACGTCAGGCCGCTGCACGAGCGAGGTGTCGCGCGACTCCTCGATGAAGGCGAACGCCGCGACGATCGCGATCGCGCCGATCGGGACGTTGATGAAGAAGATCCAGTTCCAGTTGATGTGCTCCGTGATCACGCCGCCCGCGAGCGGCCCGATCGCGAGCGCGAGAGCGGAGACGCCCGCCCAGATCCCGATCGCAGTCCCGCGCTGGCGCGGGGGGAACGTGACCGTGATGATCGAGAGCGTCGACGGGTTCATCAACGCCGCGCCCACACCCTGCACGACACGCGCGCCGATGAGGACGGTCGCGCTACCGGCGAGACCGCAGCCGAGCGACGACAGCGTGAAAATGATGAGCCCCACGACGAAGATCAGGCGCCGGCCGTACAGATCGGCGAGCTTGCCGCCCGTGAGCATGAGCGCCCCGAAGGTCAGCGCGTACCCGGTGACGACCCACTCGAGCTCGGAAACCTTGAGGTGCAGCGACTTCTGTAGCGTCGGCAGCGCCACGTTCACGATCGTGTTGTCGAGCATGATCATGAACAGGCCGAACGAGACGGCCGCCAGCGTCCACCACTTCTTGTTCTCCTCCGCGAATATGCGAGCCTTCAAGCCCTCACCTTCCCCTGTTAGCGACTACTAAGTTAGTGCAGACTAGCATGAGCGACTTCGTCTGGGAGCCGACTCCCGAGTACGTCGGGCGCGCCAACCTGACGCGCCTCGCCGGCCGCCTCGGCGCCGACGGCTACCCGGAGTTGCACCGCATCTCCATCGAGGAGCCGGACCGCTTCTGGCCCGTGCTCATCGAGGATCTCGGGATCGAGTTCTCGCGACCGTGGGATGCCGTCCTCGACGATTCGCGCGGCCCCGAGTGGACGCGGTGGTTCGTCGGGGGCCGGCTGAACGTCGCGCGCGTGTGCGTCCACCGCCGCGCAGCGTCCGACGCGGAGGCGCTCGTCGGGCTGTACGAGGACGGCGAGCGGGACTCGCTCACCTGGGCGGAGGCGTCGCGGCAGGTGACGCAGCTGGCGGAGGCGCTCGTCGAGCTCGGCGTCGAGCAGGGCGATCGCGTGGCCATCTTCATGCCGATGTGCCCCGCGGTCGCGATCGCGTCGCACGCGTGCGCGCACGTCGGCGCCGTCCAAGTACCGATCTTCTCCGGCTTCGCCGGGCCTGCGATCGCAACGCGGCTCGAGGACTCGCAGGCGAAGGTCGTCATCTGCGCCGACTGGTCGCTGCGGCGCGGCAAGCGGATGGACATGCGTGCGACGCTCGACGATGCCGGACGCTTCGCCGTGGAGCACGTGATCGAATGGAAGCGCAGGTCGCGTGCGTGGCCGGAGCTCGTGACGAAGCAGTCCGGAACGCTCTCGCCGCTGGAGGTCGAGAGCGAGACGCCGTATCTGCTCGCCTACACGTCCGGCACGACCGGCAAGCCCAAGGGCGCACTGCACGTGCAGGGCGGCTTCCTCGTCTCGATCGCGCGCGAGACGGCGTATCAGACCAACGTGAGCGCGGGCGACCGCATCCACTTCGCCACCGACATGGGCTGGATCATGGGGCCGTGGACCGTCGTCGGCGGCGGTGCGGCCGGCGCGACGATCGTGTTTGCCGAGGGCGCGCCGGACTGGCCGGACGACCGGCTGTGGCGCCTCGTCGAATCGGAGCGCATCTCGATGCTCGGCGTCTCGCCCACGCTCGTGCGGGCGCTCATCCCGAAGGGCGAGCCGCAGACGGATCTCTCCTCGCTGCGCGCGATCTGCACGACGGGCGAGCCGTGGAACCCCGACCCGTACCGCTGGCTCTCTGAAAGGGTCGGCGGCTCGCGCGTCCCGATCGTCAACTGCTCGGGCGGCACGGAGGTGGGCGCGTGCTTCCTCACGACGATCGTCACCGAGCCGATCAAGGCGGTGTCGGTCGGCTTCCCCGCACTCGGGGAGGACATGGACGTCGTCGATGCCGCGGGCAACGCCGTCCGCGGCGAGGTGGGCGAGCTCGTCTGCCGCCGCCCGTGGCCGGGGATGACGCGGGGCATCTGGGGCGACGACGAGCGCTACCTCGACACGTACTGGCGTCGTTTCCCGGGTATCTGGACGCATGGCGACTGGGCGTCGGTAGACGCGGACGGCTACTGGTTCCTGCACGGGCGCAGCGACGACACGCTGAACATCGCGGGCAAGCGCATCGGCCCCTCCGAGCTCGAGTCGGCCGCGATCGCGAGCGGCATCGTCGCCGAGGCGGCCGCCGTTGGCGTCCCGCACGAAGTGAAGGGCGAGGTGGCGTGGATCTTCTGCGTGCCGAGCGGCGATGTCCGTGACGACTCGCAGGTGGCGAGCGCGGTGACGGACGCGCTCGGCAAGGCGTTCAAGCCCGACCGGATCGTGTGGGTGAGCGCGCTGCCGAAGACGCGTTCCGCGAAGATCGTGCGTCGCGCGGTTCGTGCACGCGCCCTCGGCGAAGATCCGGGCGACCTGTCGACGCTCGAGAACCCCGAGTCGCTGGAGGAGATCGACGATGCTGTCAGCTGAACTGCGCGGAACGGCCCTCGTGACCGGCGGCGGTCGCGGCATCGGCGCGAACATCGCGCGGGAGCTCGCTCGTGCCGGCATGCACGTCGTTGTCACAGGCCGCACCGCCGAGGAGGTCCGCGCGGTCGCGGAGGAGATCGGCGGGCGCGCGCTCGTCGGCGACGTCTCGAAGCGCGAAGACGTTGCACGCTGGTGCGGCGACGTCGGCGCGGTCGACCTGCTCGTGAACAACGCCGGCATCTCCGGGCCGGAGGATCCGCTCGGCGACCTCGACGCGTGGTGGCACACGTTCGAGGTGAACGTCCTCGGCACGTACATGTGCTGCCGCGCGTTCGCGCCCCTGATGATCGAGCGCGGCGGCGGCCGCATCGTCAACGTCGCGTCCGGCTCCGCGTACCTGCCGCCGCGGGGCGGCCCGAGCAGCACCGCGTACCCGGCGAGCAAGGCGGCCGTCCATCGCTTCTCCGAGGTGCTCGCTGCCTCGCTGACGCCGCAGAACGTGGTCGTGTTTTCGATCTCGCCCGGGCTCGTACAGACCTCGATGACATCCTGGCTCGGCGGCGACGCACCGTGGACGCCGCCGGAATGCGCGCCGCGGCTCGTGCACGCGCTCGCGACGGGCGAGTTCGATGCGCTCGCCGGGCGATATCTCCATGCGGAACATGACCCGCCGGAGGAGCTCCGTCAGCGGGTCGACGCGATCCTCGAGGACGACCTGAACGCGATCCGGCTCCGCCGTTAGCGGTTTTCGCCTGATAGTCTCAAACCTGTGAGACTCGCCCTCGCCCAGATCGACCCCACTGTCGGAGACCTGGCCGGGAACCGGGCGCTCATCCTCGACCGGCTCGAACGGGCGAAGGCCGCAGGCGCGGATCTCGCGGTGTTTCCCGAGCTCGCGGTGACCGGATATCCGCCGGAGGACCTGCTCCTCCGGCCGGGCTTCGTCCGTGCCGCCGAGGAGTCGCTCGAGCAGATCGCGGCTGCCGTCCACGGCATCGTCGCGATCGTCGGGGCGCCGCACGCCGACGGTGGCCACCTCTACAACGTCGCCGCCGTCTGCGCCGACGGCGAGGTGAAGGAGCGTGCGCGCAAGCAGCTCCTCCCCAACTACGGCGTCTTCGACGAGGTGCGGTATTTCACGCCGGGCACGAACGCCGCGCCGATCGAGGTCGGAGAGACGAAGGTCGGCGTCACCGTCTGCGAGGACATGTGGCGGCCAGGGCCGCCGGCGTCGAAGCTGGCGCAGCTGGGCGCGCGGCTGCTCGTCAACATCTCGGCGTCGCCGTTCCACATCGGCAAGGACCGCTCCCGCGAGGAGATGTTCCGCACACGCGCGCGCGACAACAACGCATACGTCGCGTTCTGCAACACCGTCGGCGGCCAGGACGAGCTGCTCTTCGACGGGCACTCCTGCGTGATCGACGAACGCGGCGAGGTGATCGCGCGCGCACCCGGGTTCGTGGAAGCGCTGCTCGTCGTCGATCTCGACGCCCCAGGGCCGATCGCGGCCTTCGCGGACGAGCTCGAGCAGATGCGCCAGGCGCTCGTGCTCGGCCTGCAGGACTACGTGCGCAAGAACGGCTTCTCGCAGGTGCTCGTCGGCGTCTCGGGCGGCATCGACTCGGCGGTCGTCGCGGCGCTCGCGGTCGAGGCGCTCGGCCCGCAGTCGGTGCACTGCGTGTCGATGCCGTCGCGCTTCTCCTCCGAGGCGACGCGCACCGACGCGCGCCGGCTCGCGAAGGATCTCGACGCAGGGTTCCAGGAGATCGAGATCGAGTCCGTGTTCGAGACCTACCTCTCGGTGCTCGGGCCGTTCTTCGCCGGCCGTGAGCCCGATCTGACGGAGGAGAACCTCCAGGCGAGGATCCGCGGCACGCTGCTCATGGCGCTCTCGAACAAGTTCGGCTGGCTGCTCGTCGCCACCGGCAACAAGTCGGAGCTCTCCGTCGGCTACGCGACGCTGTACGGCGACATGGCCGGCGGCTTCGCACTGCTGAAGGACGTGTACAAGACCGACGTCTTCCGGCTCGCGAGGCATCTCGGGACGATTCCGCAGTCGATCATCGACCGAGCGCCGAGTGCCGAGCTGCGCGACGACCAACTGGACGAGGACTCCCTCCCGCCCTACCCGGCACTCGACCGGGTGCTGGAGGCGTACGTCGAGGAGGACCGCACGCTCGAGGAGCTGTCGGCGGACGGCTTCGACCCCGACGTCGTCGAGCGCGCGGTGGCGATGATCGATCGCGCCGAGTACAAGCGCCGCCAGGCGCCTCCCGGCGTACGACTGCGCCCGAAGGCATTCGGGCGCGATCGGCGGACGCCGATCACGAACCTTTGGAGGAGCTAAGCGCCATACCGGATGTCCTGGCGCCCGGCCTCCGGGTCGTCTTCTGCGGGATCAACCCGGGTCGCGTGTCGGCGGCCGCGCATGCGCACTTCGCCAATCCGCGCAACGACTTCTGGCGGCTCCTGCATGCGGCGGGCTTCACGTCGCGCCTGCTTGAGCCGAGCGAGCAGTTCGGGCTGCTGACGGAGCGGATCGGCGTCACGAACGCGGCGCCGCGCACGACGCCGGGCTCAGGCGACTTGCGGCGCGCCGACTTCGCCGGGGCGGCCGAACGGCTGGAAGGAATCGCGAGCGAGCTCCATCCCGGCTGGATCGCGTTCGTCGGCAAGGAGGCCTATCGCGGCGCGTACGGCGAGCGGCCGAAGCTCGGCGCGCAAACCCGCAGGCTCGTGGGGACGAAGCTGTTCGTACTCCCGTCCACATCACCGGCGAACGCGGCAGTCCCGTGGGATGAGCGGCTGTTTTGGTTCCGCGAGCTTGCGATGCTGGCACTCGCGCATTCCTGAAGGCCGCAGCCTAAGCCGGGCAGAGCCGGCTTACGCGGAGGCGAACTTCCAAGTGCGGAGCACTTCGCGCGGCCTTACGCAGCGTCGAGCTCTTCGTCCACCACCCGTGCGTCGATCCGCTCCTCGAAGATCTGGCGGAGCATCTCCCCGGAGACGGGCAGCGGGTAGCGCGGGCGGCGCGGCTCGAGCTTGACGACGGTGACCGTCGGCTCCCAGCCCCGGTAGCAGCGGGCGTAGCACTCGTCCTCCGACAGCGACCGCAGGCGTCGCACGACCACGAAGCCTAGGTCCGGGTCCGGACGGCATCAGTCTTCCAGCGGCGCCATCGTCAGCCCATGTCCGGCGAGCTGTTCCCAGTACAACTCCGCCTGCTCGCGCTCGCCCGACCACACGATCGCCTGTCCCGAGCGGTCGATCCGGGTGGCGAGGCGCATGCCCGCGTCGAAGTCGACGCCGGGGAGGACGGACGAAAGCGCGAACGCGACGCCGTCGAACGTGTTGTGGTCGTCGTTGAGCACGATCACGCGCCAGGCGCGGCCGAGCCCGCTGCGGTCGCCGCGGTCGAGACGCTCCTTCGGAGGTGCGAGGGTGCTCATGGGCGACAGGGTAGTGTCCGGCCGTGGCGGTGGAATCGAACGCTGGGGACAGGATGAATCCTGTCCCCGGACCACATTCGTTCGACATCGACGCCGTCCGCGCGCGCTTTTCGGCTCTGAGCAGTCCCATCGCCTTCTTCGACGGGCCGGGCGGCACGCAATGCCCGGACTCGGTCATCGACGCGGTCGCCACCTATCTGCGCGAGTCGAACGCGAATCTCGGCGGCCACTTCGCCAACAGCCGCCGCAGCGACGCCCTCGTCGCGCAGGCGCGCGTCGCTGCCGCGCAGTTCCTCTGGTGCGAGCCGGACGAGACGATCTTCGGCGCGAACATGACGACGCTCAACTTCGCGCTGTCGCGCACCGTCGGCCGGACGCTGAAGGCCGGGGACGAGATCGTCGTCACGCGCCTCGACCACGACGGCAACGTCTCCCCGTGGCTCGAGCTCGCGCACGACCTCGACCTCACCGTCCGCTTCGCGGACATCCACGACGACACGAGACTCGACCTTTCCGACCTGGAACGGCAGCTGACCGATCGCACGCGCGTGGTCGCGTTCCCGCTCGCCTCCAACGCCGTCGGCACGACGGTCGACGCCCGCCGCATCGCCGAGCTCGCGCACGAAGCGGGTGCGCTTGCTTGGGCCGACGCCGTGCACTACGCCCCGCACGGGCCGATCGACGTGACGGCACTCGGCGTCGACGTCCTTCTCTGTTCCCCGTACAAGTACTTCGGCCCGCACCTGGGGGTCGCGTTCGTCCGTGCCGAGCTCGCGGAGTCATGGCGCACGTACAAGGTGCGACCCGCGCACCACCGCTTCGAGACGGGAACGCTCGCGCACGAGCTGCTCGCAGGCTTCGCCGCCGCGGTCGAGTACGTCGACTCGATCGGCTGGGACGCGATCCGGGCGCATGAGCGCGCGCTCGGCACCCGCTTCCTCGCCTGCCTTCCCGACAACTGCACGCTGTACGGGCTCCGAACGATGGACGGGCGCGTGCCGACGTTCGCATTCAACGTCCACGGCGTTCCGCCGCGCACCGTCGCCGAGCGGCTCGGTCAGCTCGACATCGCCGTCTGGGACGGGAACTACTACGCGGTCGAGGTGATGGACCGCCTCGGCCTCGGAGAAGACGGCGCCGTGCGCGCCGGCTTCGTGCACTACAACACGATCGCCGAGGTCGACCGGCTCGTCCGGGCGCTGGAGGCGATGGCGTGACGGACGTCGTCGAGCTGCTGCGCGACCTCATCCGCTTCGACACGACCAATCCGCCTGGGAACGAGACAGCGTGCATCGCGCACGTGCAGCGGCTCGTCGAAGAGGCGGGCGTGGAGACGCGCATCGTCGCGAAGGACGAGGGGCGGCCGAATCTCATCGCGCGCGTGCGGGGCGCGGGCGAGGCGCCTCCGCTTCTGCTGTACGGCCACGTCGACGTCGTCACCACCCTGAAGCAGGACTGGGCGCAGCCTCCGTTCGGGGGTGAGCTCGTCGACGGCTGGGTCTGGGGGCGCGGCGCGCTCGACATGAAGGGCGGCGTGGCGATGCTCGTGGACGCGTTCCTCCGCGCGGCGCGCGGCGAGCTGAAGCCGCGGGGCGACCTCATCCTCGCGGTGCTGAGCGACGAAGAGAACGGCGGCGAGTTCGGCGCGAAGTACCTTGCTGACGAACACGCCGAGCTGTTCGAGGGCGTACGCCACTCGCTCGGAGAGTTCGGCGGCGCGAAGCAGACGATCTCGGGCAAGCGCTTCTACCCCATCCAGGTGGCGGAGAAGCAGATCTGCTGGCTGCGCGGACGCGTGCGCGGGCCGGGCGGCCACGCCGCCATGGGCGTGAAGGGCGCGGCGATGGGCAAGGCGGGGCGGATCCTGGCGCGGCTCGACTCCGGCCGCCTGCCGGTGCACGTGACGCCGGTGGCGCGCGCGTGGATCGAGGCGATGGCGGCCGCGCTGCCGCGTCCGCAGTCGCTCGTGCTCCGCTCGCTGCTCGACCCACGGCTCGCCGAGCTGACCCTGCGCGCGCCGGTGCCGGAGCTGCGCATCCTCGATCGCGCGCTGCGCAACACGGTGACCGCGACGATCGTGCATGGCGGCGTGAAGATCAACG
>Ga0307374_10003281_pt1 | contig 27773 bp, 26 predicted proteins | sample OX3MG_FD_202532 | JGI IMG/M metagenome (GOLD analysis project Ga0307374, IMG submission 202532) | Soil microbial communities from Risofladan, Vaasa, Finland - OX-3 | ecosystem: Environmental > Terrestrial > Soil > Coastal area > Acid sulfate soil | place: Finland: Risofladan, Vaasa | collected... | reverse complement strand
GCTCGCCCTGCTCGAATCCACGAAGGAGCCAGGTGAGATCGTGGAGCTGCCGTTCGTGTGGCCGGACCTTGCGTGGCAGGCCCAGGTCGCCGCCACATATAGGGACGAGGCGGCGATCGTGAGCCGCCAGCGAGTGGAGTCCGAGACCGACGCGAGCGGAAATTTTGCGCTCAGAGAGTGCGTCGCCGTGTGCCGGCTCGTCTGAATGGGCGAGAACCGGCCTGGTTATGTATCGAAGGTGAGGAAGGCTATCGAGATATCAGCCGGCCTCGCTTTCGAGTGAGCGGCGAGACCAGAAGGTTCTCCCCAGCCGGACGTTGCGAAAGACCTCCTCGCTGACCAGGAACCCGACGAAGATGAAAAGCACGCCCAGGAACTCGCCCAGGAAGAAGGACCACGTGACGCCGAAGCGGTTCAGGCCGCTCGTCACACCTGGGATGAAGGCCCCGATCGCGATCAGGATCGTCGCCGGCACCCGCGAGTTGAGCTTGCCCTGGAAGAGCGCCCGCACCGCGCCGGGTAGGGACGCGACCAGGTTGACCGCTATAGCGGCGACGCCGTAGAGCTGAGCGATGACGGGGGCCTTCACTTTCGCGCGCAGCACCTTGTGCTTGGGCATGTAGACGTACGCGGAGAAGACCGCCCCGAACACCAGGCACAGGGCGCCGGCGATGTTGAACGGGCCCGTCAGGACGCGAACGTAACCGGGAAACGCCGAACCGACCGGCACGTGCGTGTTCGGGTCGAGGGCATAACCCGGAGACGGAAGCGCAGCGCCGAGCACCATCCAGGCCGCGCCGATCGAGCCGACCACGAGCACCGCCATCGCGATGTGCGCCGCGAGGGGCCTGCGCACAGCCGTGGCGGCGATGATGGCGATCCCGCCCACCGTCGCGATCACGAACGCCACGGTGCCGGCCGTCGACGAACCGGGGTACAGCGGTGTGTTGGTGCCCTGCGCGTCGGCGTGGCTGAAAAGGAGAGAGAGCAGGCCGCCGACGATCACCGTGACACCAGCGAAGTAGCCGAAACGCGACTTGGACAGCAGGTAGATCGACCCCGCCCCGAGGTAGGCGGCCACGAAGAAGGCGCCGATCAAGTACCAGGTGCGGTAAAGCGGCTCGCTCCAGCCGAATGCGCCGCCCAGGAACTCCGTGCCGGCGCTGACGCCGTACCACAATAGGCCGATCCCCCACACGAGCTGAAAGCTGTGGCGCCGCTGCCACCACTGGTCGAGGACCATCGCGGCGAACACGAAGCTCAGCACCGACGAGCCCAGCGGCAGCACGACGTTTAAAACGCTCACCTCATCCCTCCATCGAAAACGACTCAATCATCGCGACGCGGACCTCGTTGAGAAACCAACCGGTACTGTGCTCCAGCTTGACCGCGCCACCGACCCGGGCGGCGGTGAGCTGGCCCACGCTCGAGCGCACGAGCTCTTCGAACAGGTAAAACGCCCGCATCGCATCGCCGAGCGAGAGCCCGACGTCTTTGGCCAGGGTCGCGTAACGTCGGCCCATGTCCTGGATTTCGTTTGACCAACCTCGGTCGACGTCGCCTAGGAACGAGACGAGCAGCTGAACCAGGTCGATCCCGAGCTCGCGCTGGCGGTTCTTGGCGGCCTCGTCGAAGCGCGAGTACCAGGATTCGGAAGCGAGACGTCCGCCGGTGGTTGCGATCCGCGCGTGGCCGACCGTCGCGCTCATCAAAAGGGAAAGGTCCGGCGTCGCTTGGGCGCCCATGGCACTGACGTCCGAATCGCTGAACCTGCGGTGGCCGCCCGGGGTGCGAATGCTCGGGATTCGCCCCTTGTCAGCCCACTCCCGCAGGGTCGCGGGGTGCACGTTGAGCCGCTTGGCGGCCTGGTCGAGGCTCAACCACGCGGGCGAAACCTGGGCGGCGCGGGTCACGCCGATATATTAAGGAAACCTCATGGAACGCAGTGCCCTTGCGGCAGCTTCACATAGGCTTGGGGCGTGGACAGATCTCTACGCAAGGAGCTCTGAGGCGACGCGAAACGCGGAGTTGGCGGCCGGCAGCCCGCAGTACACCGCAGCCTGCAGCAGGATCTCTTTGATCTCATCGCGCGTGACGCCGTTGTTCAGGGCGCCGCGCAGGTGGAGGACCAGCTCGTCCTCACGCCCGAGCGCCACCAACATCGCGACATTGATGCAGCTGCGGGTCTTCAGGTCGAGGCCCGGCCGGCTCCAGATCTCGCCCCACCCGTAACGGGTGATCAGGTCGACGAAATCCCCGTTGAATGCTGTGCGGGTGGCTTGCGACCGCTCGACGTGCTCGTCGCCCAGCACTTTGCGCCGCACCTTGTCTCCGCGTTCCCAAAGCTCGTCTTTCATCAGCCAGCTCCTTTGCAGTGTCGATCAGAGGGCGAAGAAAACGGTCTCATCGTCGCCCTGCAGGTGGACGTCGAAATGAAGAGCGCCCGCATCCTGTCGCGCCACAAGCGTGTGCCTTCGCCGTGGTTCCACGCGCGCCAGGACGGGATCCGCTTCGTTGGCCGCCCGCTCATCGGGAAAGTAGATCCGGGTGCACAGGTGGCGCAGCAGGCCTCGAGCGAACACGGTCACGTTCAGGAACGGGGCCGCGCTGGCGGCCGCTTCCGGCTTGCTCAGGGTGAAGTGAAATGCGCCCTCTGTGTCGGTACGGCAGCGGGCGAACTGCTCGCCGTTCCAGACCTCGAGCAGCGCGTCGGGAACAGGTTCTTCAGCTCCGTCGAGCACCTGGCCCTCAACCCTGACGGCGTTCGCCGCATGAGCCGCGACTGCGTTTGCGTCGTCCTCGAAAGGCAGGGCAAACCCGAAGAACGGTCCTACGGTCTGCGACGGTGTCGGGTTCACCGGTCGTCCGCCGGTGTCGCGTTCCGGCCGCGCAGGACGATGTCCCACCGATAGCCGAGTGCCCATTCAGGAACGGTCGTATTCAGGTCGAAGCGCGCGACCAGCAGCTCGCGGCCGCGAGGGTCGGGAATGGAGTTCAGGATGGGGTCGTAGGGCATCAGCGGATCGCCGGGGAAGTACATCTGCGTGACGAGCCGGCTCGCAAGCGTGGTGCCGAAGAGCGAGAAGTGGATGTGCGCGGGGCGCCAGGCGTTGGCGTGGTTGCGCCACGGGTAAGCGCCGGGCTTCACGGTCACGAAACGATAGCGGCCGTCGGCGTCGGTCAGGCACCTGCCCGCACCGGTGAAGTTGGGGTCGAGCGGCGCGGGATGCTCGTCGACGGGATCGAGGTATCGACCGGCCGCGTTCGCCTGCCACACCTCGACCAGCGTGTGCCGCACCGGCCGCCCATCGCTGTCGAGCACCTGGCCGGTGACGATGATCCGTTCGCCGACGGGCTCGCCCTGGTGCTGCCGGGTCAGGTCGGCGTCCGCGGGCTTGACGGGTATACGCCCGAACGACGGCCCCGGGACGTGATGGAACCACTCGTGGGGGAGCCTGACCAGCTCACGCCGCGGCGCTCGCAGCACGCTGGAGCGGTAATCCGGGTGCAGGTAAGGAGGCTCGAAGCCCTCCGGTTCGAGCTCGCTCATTCGGTTTCGCGGCCCGCCGGCGCTGGACCGCGGTGCATCCAGTAGCCGACCGGGAAGAGCTTCAAGTCGAACCGGTCGCCGATCAGGCCCCAGAGGCCGCGCGGCAGGTACATCGCCATGATCACGGCTATCCCGCCCAGGATGATCAGGTACCAGGCGCCGCGGTCCGCCAGTGACTGCTGCAGGAAAAAGAAGATCAGCGTGCCGATGATAGGCCCCTCGATCGAGCCGACGCCGCCGATCAGCGCGACGAAGATCATGTAAGCCGACCACTGGACGTTGAAGATCGACCCCGCCTGCACGTTGAGCTGGCTGATGATCAGGAGCGATCCCACGGCCCCAGCGCCCGCTGCCGCGACCAGGTAGACGATCCGCTTGGCCCGGGCGATGCGCACGCCCACGCTCCTGGCCCCGATCTCGTTGTCGCGGATGGCCGTGAGGTCCAGGCCGAAGCGGCTCCGCAACAGCAGGTAAGCGCCGAGGATGGCGGCCACGACCACGGCGAGCGCCGACCAGTAGGTGAGCGCTTGGCGGAGCACGGGGTCGATGCCACCCAGGCCGGAGAGGTTGGCGCCGGTTCCACCCCCCAGCGATGGGAAGTGCAGGACGATCAGGCGGAACGATTCCGCCACGACCCAGGTGGCGATGGCGAAGTACTCGTTCCGCAGCCGCAGGACGAGAAAGGAAGTGGGGACCGCGACGACGAGCGCGCCCAGGGCGGCGAACGGGATCGCCAGGTAGGGGTTGAGGCCATCGCCCGCCAGGACCAGAACGACATAAGCCCCGACCCCGACGTAGGCCTGCTGGCCGACCGAGATGAGCCCTGCGTACCCCGCCAGCAGGTTCCACATCGTCGCGAGGGCCAGGAGGATGAACACGTTCACGAGCAGGCCTGTGATGTTCGTGTGGACGACGTACGGCAGAGAGGCGAGCAGGACCACAGCGGCCACGCCGAGGACGGCGCTCCAGGCGGCGGAGCGTCGCGACCGGGTGACGCGCAGAGGCGGCGCGGCCGCCGAGGCGACGCTCACGTGATCCGTGCGGGGATCAACCCGCTCGGCCGAAGTGCCAGCACGGCGAGGAACACGAGGTGACCGGCGAGAACCCCGAACCCGGCGTCGACCTGGGCGCCGAGGACCTGCGCGACGCCCAGGATGATCCCTCCGACCAGCGTCCCCCAGAGCGAGCCCATGCCGCCGATGACGACAGCCTCGAATGCGAAGATCAGGCGCTGGGGTCCGGCCGCGGGGTCGAAGGACGAGTACATCCCGAACGCGATGCCCGCGAGCGCGACCGTGGCGAAGGCGATCGCGGCAGCGATCCCGTAAACGTGCCGGACGTTGACCCCGACAATGCTCGCGGCCTCCTGGTCGTCGGAGGCGGCCCGCACCTGGCGGCCGAGCCCGGTGCGCGACAGGAACAGCTGCAGCGCGCCCACGACGACCACCGAGGTCGCGAAGACGATCGCCGAGACATAGCCGATCGACAGCTGGCCGTTGACCTGGACCGACGCCGAGGCCAGCGAGCCGGACGGAAGCGACTGGCTGTTCGCAGACAGCGTGGTCAGCAGCGCGTTCTGGATGACGATCGAAAGGCCGAAGGTCACGAGGAGAGTCGTGAGGGGGCTGACGTCGAGGCTGCGCTGGATGATGAATCGCTGCACCAGGTACCCGACCACCGCGAAAAGCGGGGCCACCACGAGCGCTGACCAAAGCACCGGAATGTGCAGCCCGGTGATGACCGCGAGGGCGAGGTACGCTGCCAGCACGGCGAAGTCGCCGTGGGCGAGGTTGACCACGCGCATGACCCCGAACATCAGCGACAGGCCGCAGGCAAAAAGCGCGTACAGGCCACCGAGGAGGATGCCCTGCACGACCGCGTTGACCCAGATCACGCCGCTACCCGCGCCCGGAAGCGCGCTTTTCCGCCAGGCCGAAGTAGGCGGCCTCGACATCGGCGGGGGCGAGGTCGTGTGGACGGCCGCTGAGCGTGATCCGTCCCTCGAGCAGGCAGTGCGCCCAATCAGATACGCGCAAGGCCTGGGTCACGTCCTGCTCGACCAACAGGACGGTCATGCCGGACGCCAGCAGCTCGGGAAGGATGTCGTATAGGCGGTGGACCACCACCGGCGCGAGGCCGAGCGACAGCTCGTCCAGGAGGAGGATTCGCGGGTTGGCCATGAGCGCCCTGCCAATCGCGACGGCCTGCTGCTCGCCGCCCGACAGGAAGGCGGTCGGCCGCTCACGCCTCTCGATCATCCAGGGAAACAGCTCATAGACGCGGCCCAGGTTCCATCTGCCCCGCCGGGCTCGCGTGGCTCCCACCTTCAGGTTTTCCTCGAGCGTCAGCGATGCGAACAGCCGGCGGCCCTCGGGCACGAGGACGATCCCCGCCGCGACCCTCTTGTGCGCCGGGACCCGTGTGATGTCCTGGCCATCGAGGCGGATTGTCCCCGCCAGCGGCGCGTGGAGCCCGGCGATCGTCCTCATCAGGGTCGACTTGCCGGCGCCGTTGGCGCCGATCATGGCCACTGCCTCACCTGCTCGCAGCGTGAGGTCGATCCCGGACAGCGCCTCGAGCTGGCCGTAACGGACGGTCAGCCCCTTGAGCTCGAGGATCCGTCCGGCCGCGTGGGTGCTCAGGTCGACGCGGCCTCGCCGTAGCTCGTGCCCAGGAAGACCTCTCTCACGGCCGGGCTTGCGAGCACCAGGCGGGGATCGCCGTCGCCGATGAACCGGCCCCCGGCAAGGCAGATCAAGCGGTCGACGAAACCCACCAGCGCCCTCACGACGTGCTCGACCCAGATCACAGCGATGCCCCGCTCCCTGATGCGGCCCACGATCTCGACCAGTCCCGCCACCTCCGGCTCGGTCAGGCCCGCGGCGACCTCGTCGAGCAGGAGCAGGCGGGGTTGGACGCCCAGCGCGCGGGCCAGCTCCAGGCGTTTGCGCTGAAGCAACCCGAGCCGGGACGCCGGGAGGTTGGCTTCGGCCCGTAGGTCGGTTTCCAGGAGGACGCGTGCCGTGAGCTCATAGGCCCGACTTCCGCGAAGCCCGGCTCCGCGGTGGGCGGCCACCAGCACGTTCTCGAACACCGTCATGTGCTCGAACGACCGCGGCACCTGGTAGGTGCGGGCAATGCCGAGCCGGCAGCGGGCCGCGGGGTCCAGCCGGGTGACAGACCGGCTCTCGAAGAGGATGTCACCCGAGTTGGGGGCGAGGTCGCCCGAGATCAGCGAGAAAAGGCTGCTCTTGCCCGCGCCGTTCGGCCCGACCATGCCGACGACATCGCCGGGGCCGACCTCAAGCGACAGCGATTCGGCGACCACGACGCTGCCGAATCGCTTCGAGACCCTGTCCAGCTGCAGGAGCGGGCCGGCGGTCACGCGTTGGTCGGAACGAGCTCCCCGTTCAGCGGCACGTCCTTGTTTAGCGAGTTGTCGACCACCACCATGCTGTACGGGTACTTGGTGCCTTTGACCCACTGCACTCCGACCGGCTGCTGGATGGCCACGCCTGGCACGGGTCCCTTCGTCCAATCGAGCGGCCCGCTGATGCCCGTGTAGCTCAGAGTCTTCAGCTGCGCCGCCACATTGGCCTTGTTGTGCGGGTCGTCCACCGCGGTGAAGGCCTTGTACGCGATCTCGAAGAGCGAGTGCACCGAGCCCAGCGAGGAGAGCCACTGCTGGCCTGTCGCGGCCTCGAACCCGTCGGAGAGCTGCTTGGCGGTCATCCCGTTCAGAGCGGAGGTGTAGGGGTGGAAGGGCGACCACCAGCAGTCGGTCGCGATGTTGATGACCAGGTCGCCCAGCGCCGTCGTGTCGGCCGGGAAGAGCAGGACCTTGGCCACCGTCGCCAGCTTGGGCTTGTAGCCCTGCTGCGCGGCCTGCTTCCAGAAGGTGTTGAAGTCCGGCGGGAGCGGGCAGTTCGAGAACAGTTGCGCATCGCCGGCCTTGAACTTCGAGATCATCGACGTGTAGTCGGTCGTGAGGTCGGCGTACTGGCCGCCGTCCAGGTTCTTGTAGCCGCCCTTGGTGATGAGTGGTTCGAAAGAGCCACGGAACGCGTTGCCGTCATCGTCGTTCGGATACATCTCCGCCACGACCCTGTTGGTGTTCATCTTGTCCCACATCGGGAAGAAGCAGCCTGCGAACTCGTTGAGGCCAAAGAAGAACATCGTCGTGTAGTTGAACGAGGTGCCAGGCTTCGCGCCGCGCCCGAAGTACCAAGACTCCCAGGGCACGATGGTGGCGACGCACGGCATGTTGTTGGCCTCGCAGGTCGTGGCCACCGGGTTGGTCACCTCGGGCGTCGAGGCGCATAGCACGAGGTCGACGCCGCTGGTCACGAGCTCCTGGGCCACCTGCGTCGCGCGGTTGGGGTCCGACTGCGTGTCTTTGACGATGATCTCGACGTCGTAGGTCTTGCTGCCCACCTTGAAGCCGTTCTTGTAGGGGCTGGAAGCCCTGACTCCGTTGATCACGAAGTTGTCGCCGGTCGCGAAACCGGCCAGGGCGCCGGTCTGGGGGCTCACGTAGCCGATCGTGATCTTCCCGTTGTTGCTGCTGGTGCTGCCGCCCTGGAGGCCGCATGCATCGAGCAGTGCCCCGGCGCTCAAGCTGAGAGCCCCGGCCCCGGCGGCCTTCAGGAGCGTCCTCCGCGAAATGGCCATGTTGAGGCGTTCCTCGAAGTCGCTCATCCCTTCGCTCTCCCCGGGGCGGTGCCCCTTACCGGCTCGGCACGCAATCAGCGCCGAAACTGCGCCAATCGTGACCAGCGCCTAATCCGCTGTCAAGGACACAGAGCGGACGGCGCCCGGCCGGCGGGTTCTTCACCCTTCGACCCGGACGATGCGCCTGGACTTCAGCTCCGAGCGGGGCAGCGTCCCTCGGTCGACGACCCGGCAGCCGAGGCGCACGCCCAGCGCCTGTCGGAGGTCCGCCTCGAGCCGGGCGGTCGAGCGGTCGTCCCCGGCCATCTCGACCACCAGCGTGACCTCGTCCATCTGCCTGACGCGGCGATGCTCGATGACGAATTCGGCCACGCTGGGGTGCCGGCGCACGATGTCCTCTACCTGCGACGGGTAGAGGTTCACCCCCCGCACGGTGAACATGTCGTCGACCCGGCCGAGGATCCCTCCCTTCAGCTTCATGAACGGGCTGCCGCACGAGCACTGCTCGCGCGAAACCTTGACCCTGTCACCGGTGCGGTAGCGGATCAGAGGCATGCCCCAGCGGCCGAGGTTGGTGGCCACCAGCTCGCCCTCCGAAGCCTCGTGTCCGCTGGCGTCGAGAACCTCGAAGATGAACTCGGACTCGATGACATGGATGCCGTCTCGCTGCGAGCAGCTGTGCCCGGTGGGGCCGAGCTCGGTCATGCCCGTGTGGTCGAAGCAGGCCGCCGAGTAGGCGGATTCGATGGCGGCCCTGGTGGCCGGGATGCTGGCGCCCGGCTCGCCGGCGTGGACGGTGACCCTGACCTTGGACGCGGCGAGGTCGAGCCCGATCGTCCGCGCGACGTCCGCCAGCCGCAGGGCATAGGTTGGCGTCGAAAGCAGGACCGTCGCGCGCAGGTCGAGCATGTTGCGGACCCGCTGCTCGCTGGTCATGGCGCCGCCCGAGATGGCGAGGGCGCCCAGCCGCTCGGCGCCCCCGAACGCAGTCCAGAACCCGATGAATGGACCGAAAGAGAAGGCGAAGAACACGCGGTCGCCAGCGTTAACCCCCGCCGCCCGGTACACGTGGTCCGACCACACGCGCAGCCACCACTCCCAGGATTCGGCGGTGTCGAGCCACCGGAGGGGGTGGTCGCCGCTCGAGCCCGAGGTCTGATGCAGGCGCACGTAGCGGTCCATGGGAAACGTCAGGTTGGTGCCGAACGGCGGGTGGGCGTCTTGGTCCGCGAGCAGCTCGGACTTGGTGGTCAGAGGCAGGCGCTCGAAGTCGTCCCAGGTCCGCACTCCGTGCAGCCGGGCTCGCCAGAATGCGTTCGTCTCGAGCACGCCCGCCAGCCCCGCGCGCAGCTTTTCGAGCTGCCCCGAGCGCAGCGAGTCCAGGTTATCCCCGGAGCGCGCGGTCGCCGATCTCAAGTGCCGAGTCGAGGATCTCGAATCCCTCGTCGAGCTGGGCCTCGGTGATGCACAGGGGTGGGTTGGTCATGATCGTGTTCCACCGGACGAACGTGTACATCCCGGCGTCGAGCAGCGCCTGGCCGATCGCCTTCATCTCGGGCGAGGTGCCGTTGAACGGCGCAAGCGGCTCCATCGTGTTGCGATCACGCACCAACTCGAGCGCGCCGAAAAGACCTATCGATCGGGTCGCCCCGACGCACGGGTGCCGCTCCTGCAGCTTCTTGTGGAGACGCGCGAGCACCTCGCCCATGCGCGCGGCGTTGCCGACCATGTCGTCCTCCTCGTAGGCCTGGATGGCTCCGAGCGCCGCGGCGCAGCCCAGCGGGTGGCTGTTGTAGGTCAGTCCCCCGTAAAAGACGTGGTCGTCGAAATACCTTGCCACCTTCGGCCTCATCCCGACCGCGCCCAGCGGCACATAGCTGCTGGTCAGTCCCTTCGCCAGCGTGATCATGTCGGGCACCACGGCCCAGTGGTCGACCGCGAACCACCGGCCGGTCCGCCCGAAGCCGGTCATGACCTCGTCGCAGATCATCAGGATCCCGTGCCGGTCGCAGATCTCCCGCACACCCTGCAGGTAGCCGTCGGGCGGGACCAGGATCCCGTTGGTGCCGGTGACCGGCTCGAGGATGAAGGCCGCGATCGTCTGGGGCCCTTCCAGCTGGATCGTCTCCTCGAGATCGGCCAGCGCGCCGGCGGCCGTGTCCCAGCCGCGCTGGATCCCGTGGTAGGGATCGAGCACGTGGACCACGCCTGCGGTCACGCCCTCGTTGGCCCAGCGTCGCGGGTCGCCGGTCGCCTGGACGGCGCTGCCGGTCGAGCCGTGGTACGAGCGGTAGCGGGCCAGGATCTTGGAGCGTCCGGTGACGATGCGAGCGATCTTGATCGCGTTCTCGTTGGCGTCCGCTCCCGCCAGGGTGAAGAACACCTTGTCCATGTCGCCGGGCAGCAGCTCGGCCAGCTTCCGGCCCAGCCTGGCACGTACCTCGGTCGCCATGAAGGGGCTGATATAGGGGAGCTGCTCGGCCTGGGCCTTGATGGCGTCGATGATCCGGCGGTCGCCGTGCCCGGCGTTCACGCACATGAGCTGGCTGTTGAAGTCGATGAACCGGCGCCCGTCGACGGTGTGGAAGTAGATGCCCTTGGCGCTCGCCACGGCCGGCGGTTTAAGGCCTTCCTGGGCGGACCAGTCGTACAGCGTGTGGCGGAGGCAGAGCTCGGTGATCTCCTCGGCGCTGAGCGCCTTGACGGCCTCGGTCACCATGCTTGAGATCGTAGCTCTCCGGCTTTGCGATGGCTCCGATATTTGTTTGACAACGCAACCACCCGGTGATACAACGGCACCGGGCGTTTCGGGTTCTTCCCGGCGCCTTTTTTGCCGTTTCGCCTGGGAGGGGAAGACAGCATGTTTCCTGCCGCTTTCGAATATCAAGCCCCCGCCACCCTCGCCGAGGCTCTTTCCGTCATGAAAAAGCACGGCGACGACGCCAAGGTGATGGCCGGTGGCCAGAGCCTCATCCCGTTGCTCAAGTTGCGGTTCGCCCGTCCCGAGGTGGTGGTCGACATCGGGCGTTTGCCGGGTCTTTCCTCGGTCACCCGCGAGAACGGGCACATAGTGATCGGCGCGCTGGTCCGCCACGTCGACGTCGAGCGCAGCAAGGACCTCGAAGCCTGGCTGCCGATGATGGTCGAGGCTTCACACTGGATCGCCGACCCCCTGGTCCGGAATCGCGGGACCGTCGTCGGATCCATCTGCCACGCCGACCCGTCGGGCGACTGGGGATCGGTGATGCTCGCCCTCGGCGCCGAGCTTGTGGTGCACTCCCAGTCGGGCGAGCGGGCGATCCCCGTCGACGGGTTCTTCCAGGGCCCGTTCACAACCACGCTGAGGGCCGACGAGGTGGCGACCGGGATCCGCATCCCAGTGTCCAAGGGCCGGTCTGGCGGCGCCTACCTCAAGCTCGAGCGCAAGGTGGGCGACTTTGCGTCGGCGGCCGTGGCGGTCCACGTCGAGATGGACGGCAACAAGATTGCCAGGGCCGGCATCGGCCTGACCGCGGTGGGGGCGACCAACATCAAGGCCACGGCCGCGGAGAAGGCGCTGGCCGGGCATGAACCCACCGACCAGCTGATCGCCGAGGCGGCGCGGCTGGCGGCGCAGGCAGCCGAGCCCAAGGCCGACATCCGGGGGAGCGCCGAATACAAGAAAGACATAGTCCGCGTTTTCGTGCTGCGTGGCCTCCATACCGCGCTCGGCCGAGCCAAGGAGGGAAGGGCGTGAAGGTCTCCATAAAGGTCAACGGCGCGGATCGTGGCGGCGACGTCGAGCCGCGAGTCATGCTGGTCGATTTCCTGCGCAGCAACCTGCGGCAGACCGGCACCCACATCGGCTGCGATACGACCAGCTGTGGCGCGTGCACGGTATTGATCGATGGCGAGCCCGTCAAATCTTGCACGGTCCTCGCCGTCCAGGCCGAGGGGCGGAGCATCACGACCGTCGAAGGTCTGATGGAGGGCGGTGCGCTTTCTGCGATCCAGGACGGCTTTCACCAGGAGCACGGCCTGCAGTGCGGGTTCTGCACGCCGGGCATGATGCTCGTCGGCACGGCGCTCCTGGCGCGCAATCCCGACCCCACCGAGGAGCAGATCCGCTGGGCGATCAGCGGCAACATCTGCCGCTGCACCGGCTACATGAACATCGTCAAGGCGATCCAGCACGCGGCCAAGGCCCGTGGGGCTGCTCAAAAGGAATCACCGGCCAGATCAGCGGCCGCCGCGGGAGGGGAGTAGATGTCCACCGAGCTGCATGTGCACGGCCGCATCGGCCAGTCCGTCAAGCGCGTCGAGGATGCGCGATTCCTCCGGGGCAAGGGCAACTTCATGGACGACATCGAGCTGCCGGGCATGCTCCACATGGCGATCCTGCGCAGCCCGCACGCGCACGCCCGCATCAAGTCGATCGACACCGCGGCCGCCGGCGCGATGCCGGGCGTGATCGCCGTGGTCACGGGCGAGCTGATGGCGCAGCACAAGCTCGCGTGGATGCCGACCATGAGCGGCGACACGCAGGCGGTGCTCGCGACGGACAAGGTGAGGTTCCAGGGCCAGGAGGTGGCGGCGGTCATCGCCGAGACCAAGTACCAGGCCGAGGACGCGCGCGACGCCATCGTGGTCGATTACGACGTCCTGCAGGCGGTCACGAGCCCGCAGCAGTCCAAGGAGGCGGGCACCGTCCTCATCCGTGACGACAAGGAAGGCCAGAAGGACAACCACATCTACCACTGGGAGTCGGGGAACCAGGCCACGACGCAGGCGGCGTTCGCCAAGGCGGACAAGGTGGTCCGCCTCCACACGTTCTACCCGCGCTGCCACCCCGCGCCGCTCGAGACTTGCGGGTGCATCGCGGACGTCAACCCCGCCACGGGCAAGGCCACGATCTACATGACGAGCCAGGCGCCGCACGCCATCCGGACCGTGTTCGCGCTGGTCACGGGCCTGCCCGAGCAGAACATCCGCATCATCTCGCCCGACCTCGGCGGCGGTTTCGGCAACAAGGTTCCGGTGTACCCGGGATACGTGGTCGCCACCGCCGCGAGCCTGCTCATCGGCAGGCCCGTGAAGTGGATCGAGGACCGCACGGAGAACTTGATCTCGACCGGCTTCGCGCGCGACTATCACATGACCGGCGACCTTGCCCTGGACAAGGACGGCAAGATGCTCGCGCTGCGCGTCCACCTGGACAGCGACAACGGGGCGTTCTTCTCCGACGCCCAGCCGAGCAAGTTCAAGGCGGGGCTCTTCCACATCGTCACGGGCTCTTACGACATCCCGACGGCTCACGTCACCGCGGACGGCTACTACACCAACAAGGCGCCCGGCGGCGTCGCCTACCGCTGCTCGTTCCGGGTCACCGAGGCGAGCTATCTCATCGAGAGGCTGGTGACCAACGCCGCCATCGAGATCGGCATGGACCAGGCCGAGTTCCGCAAGAAGAACTTCATCAAGGCCGAGCAGTTCCCGTACCACTCGGCGACCGGCTGGGTGTACGACAGCGGCGACTACCACAAGGCCATGGACGTGGCGCTGGACAAGCTCGGTTATGACGAGCTGAAGAAGGACGTCGAGGCCAGGCGCAAGAAGGGCGAGGTGACCGGCATCGGTATCGCCAGCTTCACCGAGGTCGTGGGCGCGGGCCACGGCGCGGAGTTCGACATCCTTGGGCTTCGCATGTTCGACAGCGCGGAGCTACGGGTCCACCCCACGGGCAAGGCGATGCTGCGCACGGGCACCAAGTCCCAGGGCCAGGGCCACGAGACGACGTTCGCCCAGATCGTCGCGGAGGAGCTGGGCATCCCCTCCACCGACATCGCGTTCGAGGAGGGCGACACCGACACCGCGCCCTACGGACTCGGCACGTATGCGTCGCGGAGCACGCCAGTCGCCGGCGCGGCGACCGCGATGGTGGCGCGCAAGCTGCGCGACAAGGCCCGAAAGATCGCATCGCACCTGCTCGAGGCCGCCGAAGAGGACCTCGTGTGGGAGACCGGCAAGTTCTACGTCAAGGGATCGCCCGACCGCGCCAAGACGATCCAGGAGATCGCCTTCGCCGCGTATACGAACATCCCCGAGGGAATGGAGGCCGGCCTCGAAGGCGTCCACTACTACGACCCGCCCAACATGACGTTCCCGTTCGGGACCTACGCCGTGGTCGTGGACATCGACAAGGGAACGGGCCAGACCAAGGTTCGCCGCATGGTCGCCGTCGACGACTGCGGCGTGCGCATCAACCCGATGATCGTCGAGGGCCAGATCCACGGCGGCCTGACCGAGGGCTACGGTATCGCCTTCATGGAGCTCATCACCTTCGACGCGGATGGCAACTGCATCGGCTCCAACCTCATGGACTATCTGATCCCGACCGCCTGGGAATCGCCCAAGTTCGAGCTTGGCGAGACGACCACCCCGTCGCCCCACCACCCGATCGGGGCCAAGGGCGTGGGTGAGTCGCCGACCGTGGGCTCTCCCGCTGCGTACGTCAACGCGGTCATCGACGCGCTCTCGCCCTACGGCATCACCAACATCGACATGCCGGTAACCTCTGACAAGGTCTGGGCCGCTTTGCGGTCCAAGGGAGTCACGGAATAGCCGACGAGCTGATCGACCTGCTGCATGAATACGCGGCGACGGGCACGCCGTGCGTGCTCGCGACCGTCGTGCGCTGCGAGCCGCCCACCTCGGCACGGCCCGGCGACAAGGCCGTCGTCACGGCCGATGGGCGGCTGCGCGGCTGGATCGGCGGCAGCTGCTCGGAGCCGATCGTGCGACGCGAAGCCCTGCGCGCCCTCGAGGAGGGCCTGCCGCAGCTGGTGCGGATCATGCCCGCGCCAGAGGTCAAGCAGACTCGCAAACGCGGCGAGCTGACGGTGGCGACGACGTGCCCGAGCGGCGGGGCGCTCGACATCTTCATCGAGCCTCAGCTGCCGCGACCGCTGCTGGTCGTGTTCGGCGACAGCCCGGCTGCCCGCGCCATCGTCCTGATGGCTTCGGTCGCAGGATTCCGTTCCTGCGCGGTCCATCCTGGCGCGAGAGCCCACGACTTCCCAGGCGCCGATCTGGTGCTCTCGACGCTCGACGTCGCGGGCGCCAACCCTGGTGCGGACAGCTGGGCCGTGGTGGCGACGATGGGCCATTACGACGAGGATGCCGTCGAGGCGGCCCTGACCCACCCTCACCTGCAGGTCGCGCTGGTCGCCAGCACGCGGCGGGCGGCCGCGGTGCGCGATGCGCTTCGAGCGCGTGGGCTGGGCGAGGACGTCCTCGGACGGCTGCATACGCCCGCGGGCAGGGTCCGCGGCGCGAGCCAGGAGGAGATCGCCGTGCTGGCCCTGGCCGAGGTGGTCACCGCGCGCCGCCGGCGCGGACCCGTCCATCAGCCGGCCACGGCGCCTGCGGTGCTGTTCGCGACCGACCCGGTGTGTGGCATGACCGTCGACCCCCTCACGTCCCAGCACAAGGCTGTTCAGGCCGGGACCACCTACTGGTTCTGCTGCGACGGCTGCCGGGCGGAGTTCGAAAAAGAGCCGGCACGCTACCTTCGCCCGATCCAGGCTTAGCGGCCCCCGCCGCGGGCCTGGCTACTTGCCGGCGCTGGAGCTGTGCCCCCGCTCCTGCAGGATCCAGGTGTTCCCGTCGGGGTCGCTGAAATCGGCGAACGAGCTGTAGTCGACCCGCCCAGGGTGTGGCCCGGCCGCCCAGCCCCCGTCGCCCAGGTGGCGGATCTCGCTCACGTCCACCCCGCGCTTGACGAGCTCCGCCCGCGCGGCGACGATGTCCGTCACGACGAGGTGTAGCCCTTTCACCGAGCCCGGCGCTGCGTCGGTGATCCCGATCCCGACACTGATCGCGCACGCCGAGCCCGGCGGGGTCATCTGCACCACCCGAAAGCCATCGCCTGAGCGATGGTCGACGTCCAGGTGGAAGCCGGCCCGCTCCGTGTAGAAGGCCTTGGCGCGGTCGACGTCCGCGACAGGAATCAGTACGAGCTCGAGCTTGAGGTCCATCGGGTGCACTTACGGGATCTACGGGATTACCGGAATCAGCAGGTGAGAGTCGTAGCGGCCGCCGGTGTGGATCACGTGCGCGCCCTTGTTCCGGGTCACCGAGTGGCCCATCGCGACCACGCCCGGCGGGTACTGCTGAATGTCGCTGCCCTGGACCACGAGCCGGAGCTGCTCGCCGGCCAGGAAGCGTGTGCCGGAGGGCCAGATCTCAATGTCGACGGGCACCACCTGGCCGGGCTTCAAGCGCTGCTCGCGCAGGTGCGTGTGCCATGGCTGCTCGCGGCGGGAGCGCTCCGGGTCCAGCTCCCGGTGCGAGACCCGGAGCCAGCCCAGCGCCACCGGGCCGTCCTCCAGGGCGTTGAGGAAAGAGAACGGGACGAGGTCGCCGTTGGCGTCGAGCTTCTGGAGGCCGAGGAAGAGGTCCATGTCGTCCGCGCTCTCGGCCTCGACCCACAGGCGAACCTTCATGTGCCCGATCAGCTGGGTCGTCTCGGCGAAGCGGTGCACGAACTCAACCCGGCCCTGCTCGGCGGGATACCGAGCGGACGTTTCTCCGGCTCCGGGGCGCGGATCCATCGCGCCGGTGGCCGAGTCGAGGTACAGGACCTCGTATCGGGTGCGCGCTAGCGGCCACTCGTTCTCGTCGCGCATGTCGCCCACGTAGAACCGCTCGCGCACTTCGAGGCGAACCTTCGGCCACCCTTCGACCTCGTTCTCCACCCCCTTCAGGAATCGGTCGAAGAACTGACGCAGGCGTTCGACGTTGTCGGGCTGGTAGTAGTACTGCCACTTCTTTCGCCCGTGCACGACCAGCCACTTGTGCTTCGATCCGATCCGCTTGAAGCCTTCGAGGGTCCCGCGAGTGTGCAGGCCCTGATCCGACCAGCTCGCGACGATGAAAGCCGGGACCTCGACCTTCGACAGGTCGGGCGTCTTGCTCTCCCAGTAGGAGTCCCAGAGGGGATGCTCCGCGTACATCGTCACGGTGTCCTCGACCCTCTGGTGTGAGTAGGCCACGCGCCGCGCGCGCCACATCGGCCCGAAGCGGTTCTCCGGGATGCCGCCGTGGTACGCCATCTCGCGGTACCGGTCGCTGACTCCCTCCCACGGGTTGATGGCGGCAAGGTGGGGCGGATGCTCGGCCGCCGCCCGCCACTGCACGATCGCGAGGTAAGACACGCCCGACATGCCGACCTTCCCGTTGCTCCAGGGTTGGGTGCCCGCCCACTCGATGAGGTCGTACACGTCCTCGGCCTCCTGGGCGCTGTAGAAGGTCGCATCGCCTTGAGAGTTCCACATCCCGCGCGGGTCGACGTTGACGACGGCGTATCCGTGGCGCGTCCAGTAGAGCGGGTCCGGGGCCTCGAAGCCGGCGTACCTGGAGATCCAGCCCGGGTCGACCCCGTGGTTGGGAAAGATGTCGTACTTCACGGGAGCGTGCTTGCCGTACGGCCCCCACGCCACGATGACAGGGGTCGGGGCGCCACCCTCCGGCCGGAAGACGTCGGCGTAGATCTCGATGCCGTCGCGCATGCTCACAGGCGCGTCGTACTCGATGACCATCCCGTCGGCGTGGACCGTGCGATGGTCGAGTGGCGGACAGCCGCCGTCCGCCGGCGGCACGCCGGGCAGGAACTTGGTCTCGAAGGTATCGGCGTTCATGGTTGCTTCCCGAGGCCGCCAGAGGATGCCGGCGTGCTTCCACTTGCGCTGGCGACCCGCGGCAACTATGGTACTCATCACGGCGGTAGGGTGTACGCTCCCGCCGCGCGCATTTTGTCGGCTGGACAGGCTGGAACAGGAGGGTTTCGGATGCGGATCCTGCGAAATCGACTGGCCTCGACCCTCGCGTTGGGGACGGCGGTAGTCCTCGTGGCGTGCGGCGGAAGCAGCGGGGCCACTGTGCCTACGCAGACCGGGCCCCTGAACCTCGGCGTGATCGCACCCTTCACAGGCCCGGCCGCCGAGTTCGGCACCCTGCTCACCGCGCCGTGCCTGGCCGCGACCGACCTCATCAACGCCGCCGGCGGCATCATGAACCACCAGATCAGCTGCGAGTCCATCGACGACACGGGCGACCCCGCGGACGCCGTGCCCAACGTGACCAAGGCGATCGCCACCACCTCCAACCTGGACATGGCGATCGGACTTGAGAGCAACACCGCAGCGACCACCGTTCCCGTCGTGAACAAGGCCAAGATCCCCTTCTTCACCACCAACGGCCTGGTCGCGTTCACCAAGAACAACTACTCCTACTACTACCGGATGACGCCCGGTGACGACGCCAACGGCGCGGCGTTCGCCGTGTGGGCCGTCCAGCAGGGCTACAAGAAAGTCGCCGTCGTCTTCCAGAACGGGATTGGTTCGGAAGGCAACCTGCCCGGGCTGCAGGCGGCGATGCCCAAGCTCGGAGGCAACATCGTCATCAACAAGACCATCCCGGCAGACGCGGCTTCCTACTCGGCCGAGGTGGCCAGCGTGATCGCGGCCAACCCGGATGTTCTGATCTGGTCCGCCGACCCCCAGACCACTGCGACCTTCATGTCCAACTACAAGCAGCTGAACAGCGGCAACCTGCCCGCGATGGTCACGGCCACGGACTCGTTGACGCCGGACTTCTTCAACGCCGTCAAGAGTGCGGTCGGCCTCGACTACCTGACCAGCAAGATCTGGCTCGTCGGCTCGTATTTCGACCAGACGACTCCCGCCTTCAACACCTACAAGAACGCCCTGCTCGCCGACTCGAAGACGCAAGGCATCGCGCCGGTCCTGAGCACCGTGGGTCCGCCTGCCGGCGCTTACGACGGCATCAACATCATGGCGCTGGCCATGATCATGGCCAAGACGACCGTCGGCTCGTACTACAACCAGTACGTCCTCCAGGTCGTCCTTCCGAAGTCGGGGGCGACCGTGGTCAACAACTACGCCGACGGCGCCAAGGCGCTGGCCGCGGGCAAGACCATCCAGTACGTGGGAGTGCTCGGGCAGCCCACGTTCGACCAGTACCACAACTCGGCCGGCGAGTTCGACGCGAACAAGTTCAACAGCGACGGGAGCGCGACCCAGGTGGGGACGATCTCCGGGGCCCAGGTCATCAAGCTGCTTGCCTAGAGGTCAGAACCCGATTTGAAAAGCCTGCGATGAGCAGGCGGGCCTAGGTTCAGTTGCTGGTCCAGGCGATCGAGGCGATTGGATTTGGTATCGCAACCGGCGCGGTCATCGCGCTGGGTGCGGTCGGTTTCTCGGTGCAGTTCGGGATGAGCAACATACTGAACATCACCTACGGGTCGTTGATGACGCTTGGAGCGTACGTGGGCCTCTTTCTCATCGACCGAGGGAGCAATGCCTGGGTCGCCCTGGTCGTCGCGGGCATCATCATCGGAGTGGTGTCGGTCGGATTCCATCGCTGGCTGCTGGCTCCGCTGGTGAGGCGGGGCACCCGGGCCTTCGCGATCGTGATCGTCACCGTCTCGGCCGGGGTTGTCCTGCAGTACGTGATCGTCGCTTTCGCGGGGCCGGATGCCAAGAGCTACGGGGAGCAGAGCGGCCAGACCTTCAGATTCGCAGGCTTCCTGCTGACCGCCAGCCAGGTCACGATCATCGTCCTCACCCTCGTCTTGATGCTCGCGCTCCACCTGCTGCTGACGCGGACGACAATGGGCCGAGCGATGCGCGCGACCGCCTCCAACCGCATCCTCGCCCAGAGTTGCGGCATCAACACTGATCTGATCAGCGACACGGCGTGGCTTCTTTCGGGAGCTCTCTGCGGCGCGGCCGGCGTCGCTCTTGCGATCACGACAGTGAGCTTCGACTTCACGCTGGGTCCGATCTTTCTCATCCCGATGATCGCAGCGGCGGTGCTCGGGGGCATCGGGCAGCCATACGGCGCCATGGTCGGCGGCCTCGTGGTCGGGATCGCCAGCGAGCTTGCGGCAAGCTTCGCCAACCCCGAATACAGCGAGGTGGTCGCGTTCGCGATTCTCATTCTCATGCTTCTGCTGCGGCCTCGTGGCCTGTTCGGCTCAGCGTCCGCGACGCGGCGTCTCACGGCCTGAGATGGAGTACTACGTCGTCGTCCTGCTCGTGTACCTGGGCACCGACCTGCTCGCCGCCTGGGGCCTGAACCTGGAGTTCGGTGTGGCAGGGGTCGCCAACCTGGCGTTCATCGTGACCATAGCCGCCGGAGCCTACACATACGCTGTCTGCACGCTCGGTCCGCCAGCCGCCATGGGCAGCTTCCAGCAGTACGTCGGCGGTTTCACGCTCCCGTTCCCCATCGCGGTGGCCGCCGGCACGTTGATCGGAGCGGTGGTGGGGATCCTGATCGGCATCACGGGCCTCAAGCGCCTGCGTCCTGACTACCAGGCCGTGGCCATGCTGGTCGTCTCGCTGATGGCTGCCACCGTCGTGAGCGCCGACACCGGGTTTCTCAACGGGAACGCCGGCCTCGGCCTGATCCCCGCCCCCTTTTCGGACCAGGATCCCGAGATCCAGCGCTGGGCTTTTGTGGCAATCGTGGTCGTGTGCTGTGTCGCGGGTTACCTGGTCCTGCGGCGATTCACCGACGGACCGATCGGACGCACGCTGCGCGCTATGCGTGACGACGAGTACGCCGCTGCTGCGATAGGCAAGGACATCGTGGCGATGCGACTCATGGTGCAGGCCGTCGGAGGCGCGTTCGGCGGCCTGAGCGGAGCATTGCTCGTTGCGTTCATCGGTGGTTGGTCGCCCGGAGCGTGGAACTACATCGAGACTCTGGCGCTTCTGACGGCCGTGATAGTGGGCGGGATGGGCAACAACCGCGGCGTCACGATCGGAACCTTCCTGATCGCCATCCTGATCCTGCAGGGCGTGCAGTTTCTGCCGCAATCGATCAACACGTTCCGGATCGGCCTGCGCGAAGACCTTGGCTGGATCGTTCTTGGCGTCCTCACGATAGTTTTCATCTGGGTGCGGCCACAGGGCGTCATTGCGGAAAAGCGTCCCAAGTACGGTGGGAGCCCTTGAGCGAGACCGGCCCGATCCTCGAGGTCCGTGAGCTTGTCAAGACCTACGGCGGCGTGCGCGCGGTCAACGGCGTCACGTTCACGGCGGCGCGCGGCGCGATCACCGGCCTGATCGGACCCAACGGCGCGGGCAAGTCGACAGCGCTGAACGTGATCGGTGGCTTCCTGTCGCCGGACGGCGGGCGGGTGTACTTCGACGGCGAGGACGTGACGGGCTGGCCCATGCACCGGCTCGCCCGGCGCGGCCTGGTGCGAACCTTCCAGCTCGCCCGTGTTTTCGGCGGCCTGACGACCATCGAGAACCTGCTGGTGGCCGCGCAGGGCCACCGGGGCGAGTCGGCGTGGGGGATCCTCGCGGGCAAGAGGTACTGGGGCAAGCAGGAGGAGCAGCTGATCCTGCAGGCGCGCGAGATGCTGCGGTCGTTCGGGATGGAGGCCAAGGCCGACGAGTACGCGCGCAACCTGAGCGGTGGCCAGAAGCGCGCCGTCGAGACCATGCGCGCGCTGATGATGCGTCCGAAGCTGCTGCTGCTCGACGAGCCTATGGCGGGTTTGAGCCCAAGCCTTTCTCGCCAGCTCGAGGACCTGTTCCTCAAGCTCACGGGCGAAGGCATGTCGTTGCTCCTCGTCGAGCACGGGCTTGACACGGTCGAGCGCATCTGCGGCCAGGTCGTCGTGATGGCGCAGGGCAAGGTGCTGTCCGAGGGGCGCATGACGGAGCTCCGCACCCGCAAGGAGGTGCAGGACGCCTATGTCATCGGCTGAAAGTGCGGTGGCGGCGCCGGCCCTGGAGATCCGCGGCCTGACCGCCGGCTATGGCGACACGCCCATCGTCTACGACGTCGACCTGACGGTCATGCCGGGGAAGGTCGTCTCGGTCGTCGGGCCCAACGGGGCAGGCAAGAGCACGCTGCTGAAGGCGATCCTCGGCATCGCTCGCTTGCTGGGCGGCCGGGTCGAGCTGAACGGCAAGGACGTGACCGGCCTTCCCCTGTCTCAGCTGGCTCGGGCGGGCATCGGCTACGTGCCGCAGGTCGAGGACGTGTTCGAAGGGCTGCGGGTCCGGGAGAACCTCGACATGGGCGGTTACCTGTTCAGCTCTCGCGAGCGCGCGTCGAGGGCGGAGAAGGCGCTGGACGTCTTCCCTTCCCTGCGGAGCAAGCTCGACCGTTTCGTCGAGACCTTGAGCGGCGGCGAGCGGAAGATGACCGCCATCGCCCGCGTGCTCATGCTCGACCCGGCCGTCCTCCTGCTGGACGAGCCCACCGCGGGCCTCTCCCCCGAGCTGTCGCGGACGGTGCTCGAGCAGCAGATCCGCACGCTCGGCGACCACGGCAAGTCCGTGCTGCTGGTGGAGCAGAAGGCGGTCGCCGCGCTGGGCGTCTCGGACTGGGCGTACATGATGGTCCGGGGCCGGGTCGTGATGTCCGCGAGCGGCGCCGAGGTGCTGGCCAAACCCGACATGCGCGAGATCTTCCTGGGCGCGCAGGGCCCGCAGGAAGCCGCGGATGCCGCGGAGCCGGACGAGACTCAATAGGGAGAGTCGACGCAGGACCGATTCCCGCTAGACGGGACCGCGTCGGTTACGGCTCGGCTCGGGCGGCTCGTTCGGGCAGCTTCAGCAGGCGCTGCGCGTTTCGATACAGGATCTTGGCGCGGTCGTCCTCGGCCATCGCCATGGTCTTGATGTTGCGCAGCTCGTCCAGGGGCCAGCGCTCACCGTCGTCGGGGCCGAATGGGAAGTCGGTCCCGAACATGATGTGGTCGGCGCCGAAGAAATCAATCGCCATGCGCACCGCTGCCGGGGACCCGTTGCTGATCGCGTCGTTGTAGAAGCGCCGGAAGTGGTCGAGCGGGGCACCCGTCAGCCGGGGCCCGCTCTCGCCCAGGCCGAGCTTGGCGTACTCCTCGGCGCTGGTCGCGGCGAAGGCGGCGAGGCGGGCGGCGAAGTACGGGATCATCCCGCCCATGTGGTGGGTCACGATCTTGATGTCCGGGTAGCGCTCGAACACCCCTCCGTAAACGAGCCTTGCCATCGCGAGCGATGTGTCGAAGGGCCAGGCCAGGGCCCTGTCGAGCACGTCCTTTCTTATCCACGGGTAATAGTTGGCGTGCTGGGGGTGGATCCAGATCGGAAAGTCAAGGGCGGCGCAGCGCTCGTACAGCGGCCACATCGAGGGGTCGTCGAGGGGCTTGCCCTCTATGTTCGAGAAGATGAGCACGCCTTTCAGGCCGAGCTCATCCTGCACTCGTTCGAGCTCCTTCATCATCACGTCGTCCACCACCGGCATCACACCGATGCCTGCGAAGCGGTCCGGCCGGCGTGAGGCGAACTCCGCGATCGACTCGTTGGCCACACGGGTCAGGCGATGGATGTCGGGCCTCTGCATGCCGAGCCAGACGGGAGGGCGGGCCAGCACCAGGACCTGGAGGTCGAAACCGTGCTCGTCCATGTAAGCGAGCCGGCCCTCGTGCTCGAAGTTGTGCTTGCTCTGCGCTTTCAGCGCGACGAGCTCGGCGCTGGGCTTGACCTCTGCGAGGGCATCGATCAGCCGCATCGGGAACACGTGCGCGTATGCGTCGATGACCATGCCCGTCCGATAATACCTGCGAGGGTAGTGACGAAAGCCGACGGCTACATCGGCCGTTCCATGCGCCGGCGTGAAGACCCGCCGCTGGTCCAGGGCCGCGGCAGCTACGCGGCGGACCACAACCCGCCCGGCACCGTCCACCTGGCCATCCGCCGCGCCGGCGTGCCACGCGCGAACGGGCTCAAGGTCGACGTGTCGGCCGCAAGGCGCATGCCCGGCGTCGTCGGCGTATGGGCCTTCGGGCAGCTGGGCCTGGCGGACGATTACATGCCGGACCCCAACCCGCAGCAGGCGCTGCCGGTCCGGCGCCCCGTGCTCGCCCGGGACGAGGTGCGCTTCGAAGGGGATGCGGTCGCCGTGGTGGCGGCCGAGGCGGAGTGTTGGGCCCAGGACGCGGTGGACACGATCGAGGTCGAAATGGAGCAGGTCGCCTCCCAGGCCGCTGCGCTGCCCGTGCAGCAGGTTCGCAAAGACGGCGACTCGACCGGCAAAGCGCCGGTCAAGGTGCGCGAGAAGCTGACCATGGCGCGGATCTGCGGCGCGGCAATAGAGCCGAGGGCGGCGTTCGCCGAATGGAGAGAGGACGAGCAGACGCTCTACATCCGGGCCAGCGTCGGGGGCGTCCACATCCTGCGCGACACGTTGTGCAAGTGCCTCGGTCTCGACCGTTCTCACGTGGTCGCTCTCTCCCAGGACGTCGGCGGCAGCTTCGGCGCCAAGAACCACCCTTACCCCGAGTACGTGATGGTGGCGGCCGTCAGCCGGATCTTGAAGCGCCCGGTCCGCTGGGTGGCATCGCGCACCGAGGACGGCCACACCACCGGTCAGGCGCACTCCGCCGAGCTTGATTTCGAGATCGCGTCCGATGCCGACGGCCGCCTCGCCGGACTTCGCGGACGGGTCGCATGGACCGTAGGCGCCTACCTCGGCCGCGGCGCGTTCCAGGCAGACAGCATGGCGGCGCACGCCATGTCCGCGTACCGCATGCCGTCTTTCGAGGTGGAGGTCGCGCCTCGGTTCTCGGACACGCCGCCGGCCGCCTACATCCGGGGCGGCGGCAGGCCGGTCGGCAACTTCGCGGTCGAACGGATGATGGATCGTCTGGCGCGACGTCTCGGCGTCGACCCCATCGAGCTGCGCCGGCGCAACCTGGTGCAACCGGGCGAGATGCCGTACGACACGGGTCTCAACGGGATCGTCTTCGACGGCGGCGACTACCCGAAGCTGCTCGAGCTCGCGGTCGAGCGCGCAGGCGCCGCATCGATTCGCGAGCGGCAGCGCGCAGGCGAGCCGGTCGGGATCGGAGTCGCCATGTGCGTCGAGTCGACGGGCATCGGGATGCCGGAGCCGTCGCGCGTGGCGGTGCACGGCGACGGCACCGCGGTGGCGTTCGTCGGCAGCACTCCTCAAGGCCAGGGCCACGAGACGTTCGTCGCCCAGGTCGTCGCGGATCGCCTGGGCTGGCCGATCGACAAAATAGAGGTGCGAGCCGGCGACAGCCGCGACGTCGCGTTCTCATTCGTCACCGCCGGGAGCAGGAGCGCCCTGGAAGTCGGAAATTCGGCCGCCATGTCGGCGGCGTCCGCGCGGCGAATGCTCCTCGAGCGCGCCGCCGACAGGCTCGAGGCGGCTCCGGAGGACCTGGTCGTCGGCGTCGAAGGCGCGAGCGTCCGAGGCGTTCCCGACCGCAGCATCGCCCTCCAGGACCTGGTGGGCGACGGCCTCGAGGCGGCAGAGGTCTGGGACTCCAGGGGCAAAGGCGCCTGGGCATCGAGCTGTCATGTCGCGGTGGTCCGCCTTGACCCCGAAACGGGCAGCGTGGACATGCAGCGCTACGTGATCGCGCACGATTCCGGTCGCGCCATCAACCCGCTGACGCTCGAGGGCCAGCTGCACGGGGGGTATGCCCATGGTCTCGGCTACGCGATGTTCGAGGAGGCGCTGTACTCGCCGGACGGCAACTTCCAGTCACCGTCATTCCTGGACTACACGATCGTCAGCGCACCCGAGCTGCGGGTCGAGCCTGAGCTCATCCACACCGAGACCGCGAGCAGCCAGAACCCGGAGGGCTTTCGCGGGGTAGGTGAGGCGGGGACGATCGCGGTGCCGGCGGCCATCGCCAACGCCATCGAGGACGCCCTCTACGCGATGGGCTACGAGGTGTGCGTCGACTCGGTCCCGGTCACGCCGTTGAAGCTGTGGAACCTGATGCGTGGAGCCTCTCGACCAAAGATTTCTTAGAGACTTTGCCGAAGGTCGAGAGCGGGAAGTCGTCCATCATCTCGAGCCGCTCCGGGAGCTTGAACCTGGCGATGCCCATGTCAGTCAGGTAGGCGGTCAGCTCCTCGAGCTTGAGAGTCCTTCCTTCGCGCACGATCACGCAGGCGCACATGCGCTCGCCGAGCACCGGGTCGGGGAGGGGGATGCACGCGACGTTGCGGACCGCTGGGTGGGTGAGAATGAGGTTCTCGACCTCTTCCGCGCTGATCTTCTCGCCGCCGCGGTTGACCAGGTCCTTGATTCGCCCCTCGACCAGGTATGAGCCGGAGGGATGGCGGCGCATCAGGTCGCCCGAGCGATAGAAGCCGTCGGGCGTGAACTGCCTCGCGTTGTATTCGGGCGCGCGGTAGTAGCCGCGCAGGGTATAAGGGCCGCGCACGGTGAGCTCGCCGACCTCGCCGTCCGGCACCTCGCGCCCGTCCTCATCGGTGATGCGGACCTCGTCGTCGGGGCTGACCGGCCGGCCGACGGTCTCGAGCCGCACCTCCTCGGGGTCGTCGCGCCGGACAAAGAAGAGCGTGCCCTCGCTCATGCCGAAGTTCTCCTGGACGAAGGCGTTGGGGAAGGTGTCCGCCATCCGCTTGCGGACCTCCGGCTGCAGTCGCTGGCCACCCGATTGCAGCAGGCGCACCGAGCCGAGATCGTGCTTTCCGGCGGTAGGGTCCGCCATCCAGCGGATGTATAGGGCGGGCACGCCCGCGACGTGGGTTACGCGGTGTCGCTCGATCAGCTCGAAGACGTCCGGCGCCTTGGTGCTGGTTCCAACCACGATTCTCGCGCCGGCCATCAGAAACCCCTGCACGCCCGGGCACGCCAGCGGCATGTTGTGCGCGAGCGGGAGCACGGACAGCTGGCAGCTCTCCGGGCTGATGTCTTGGACCGCCGCCGCGGCCCGCGAGTTGTAGAGGTAGTCGTTGTGGGTGCGCGGTATGAGCTTCGGGATGCCGGTCGTGCCGCCCGAAAGCAGCAGGGCGCAGGGGTCGTCCGGGTCGATGTCCAGGGATGGCGCATCGTCTCCCGCCATCAGTTTCAGGTCGTCGAGCATCACGGTGCGCTCGAGGCACGAGTTGGCCGCGCGCACCTGAGCGGCCAGCTCGGGGTCGGTCCCGAAGTAAGCCACCGCGCCGGCGAGCCGCACGAAATGGTCGATCTCCAGCCGGCGGTGCGGCGCCAGCGCGAGGATCGGCACGACGCCGATCTTCTGCAGCGCGAAGTACAGGTAGATGAACTCAGTGCCGTTCGGCAGGTGCAGGACGACGCGGTCGAGGGGGCGCAGCCCGCGCTCGTAGAGGGCGCCGGCCAGCGACGCCGCCCGCTCGCCCAGGGCCCCATAGGTGACCTCCGCGCCGTCCGCGATCAGGGCGATTCGGTCACGGTGCTCCGCAAAGAGGTCGGAGAAGACCTGGTCGAGGGTGCGGTCCTGCCAGTAGCCGAGCCGGCGGTAGCGGGCCGCGAAGTCTGGCGGAAAGGGGACGACGCCGTCGAGGGCCACGAGTTACGTCGTCGCCGAGAAGCCGCCGTCGATCACCACCACCTCGCCGTTGACCATCGGGTTGCTCGTGATCAGGTTGACGATGGTGATAGCGACCTCGTCAGGGGTCACGCATCGCTTCAGGGGCGTCAGGCTCGCGCGACGGTCCATCAAACGCTGGTAGTTGTC
>Ga0307374_10003279_pt1 | contig 27779 bp, 23 predicted proteins | sample OX3MG_FD_202532 | JGI IMG/M metagenome (GOLD analysis project Ga0307374, IMG submission 202532) | Soil microbial communities from Risofladan, Vaasa, Finland - OX-3 | ecosystem: Environmental > Terrestrial > Soil > Coastal area > Acid sulfate soil | place: Finland: Risofladan, Vaasa | collected... | reverse complement strand
TTCGCGAGGCTCTACGGACCATCGATCAGACCATCAACACCTACATCGGCCACGCCCGGCTCTCACTCGCCGCCTGAAACTTGCCTCATCTTTCAACCTGACAGCAACTGAGGAGCCCTAGTGTCCCGGAAGGTTGAAGCGCCGTGATATTCGGTTTATGCGCCAGCGTTGATGGCGGCGCAGTAGCCGGCGAGACGTTCGAGGATCTGTTCGGCGGTTTTGGTCCATACGAATGGCTTGGGGTTCTCGTTCCATGTTGCAGCCCAGGAGAGGATGTCGGCGGCCAGTTCTTTGACGTTTCGGTGGGCGGAGCGCTGCAGTTTCTTGGTGGTCAGCGCGGAGAACCAGCGTTCGACGAGGTTCATCCACGACCCGTAGGTGGGGGTGAAATGGAAGTGGAACCGGGGGTGACGCAACAGCCAGCGGTGGACCTTCGGGGTCTTGTGCGTTTGGAGGTTGTCGAGGATCACGTGCACGTCCAACTCGGCGGGGACCTCGCGGTTGACCTTGTTCAAGAAGGCGATGAAATCGGCACTGGTGTGGGTCTTGCGGATGTCGGTGATCACCGTGCCGGTGGCCACGTTCAAGGCGGCGAAGAGGTCGCAGGTGCCGTTGCGCTCATAGTCATGGGTGGCCCTCTGCGGTGTGGTGGGCAGCATCGGCAGGGTCGGCGCAGTGCGATTCAGGGCCTGTATCTGCGGTTTCTCGTCGATGGCGAAGACCGCTGCGGCCACTGGCGGGCTCATGTACAGGCCGACCAGATCGCGGATCTTCTCGACCAGATCGGGGTCGGGCGAGACCTTGAAGCTGTCGGTCCGCCACGGCTTGAGCCCGAACGCCCGCCATATCTCGCGCACCGTGGTGTGGCTGATCCCGTGCTTTTTGGCCAGTTCCCGCGTCGACCAGTGCGTAGCGTCCGGTGGTGCGCTCTCGAGCGTTTCGACCACCACGGCTTCGATCACATCGTCGCCGATCGTGCGGGCCGCTCCCGGACGGGGCGCGTCAGCGAGTCCGTCGAGGCGATCCACGGCGAAACGGTTGCGCCACTTGCCCACCGTGACCGGGTTGCAGCCCAGCTCGGCGGCGATCTCGGCGTGGGTTGCTTCCCCTGCCGCGCAGGCCAGGACGATCTTGGACCGCAAGGCCAATGCCTGCGACGAGGAATGTCGGCGCGCCCAGCGCTCGAGCGTGGCGCGTTCCTCGACACTCAGGTTGATCTCTACGGTGGGGCGTCCGCGGCGGGCCATGATTCTCCTCCGATGTTGGCTTACAACACCGGACCAACGCGGCCAACACCCGCAAATTCCCGATCAGCCAGACTTTCTTGACGGACCAACCTTCCGGCACACTAGGCGCATGTCATGTGCCTGTGATGATCAGGCAATCGGCTTCGGAGATCGTCCGGTGGACTGGTCGAACCATAGTCGCGGGGGCAGTAAGAATCGCCCCACGAGGGTCCGAACTGGCTTTGGCAAGTGGCGTAGTCGCAAGTCCATTGTCCGCATGCGAATGCGCCGCTCCTCGGCAGCAAAGGTTGATCGGCACTGGGATGAGATTTGTCCCAGGTTTCGTAGTGTGTGTAGTGTTCTAATCCTAGCTGGAGTGCCATGCGTGTTTGAGCGATTTGTTGGTGTCCATCTGTAAATGGCAAGGGACTCGTCAACAAATCCAAACTCGCCTCCCTGAGCGGCCACCCTCAGCCAGTAGTGCCAGTCCTCATGTATACGGCCGTCTTCGGTAAATTCGCCGACGCGGTGCATCCAGTTGCGATCTAGGGTCGCGGTGAGGAGGGGAACAAAGTTACACCGAGTTAACTCCTCTACGTGGGTTCCTTCAAGCGGTGGTACCCGCCACCATGAGTGGAGGTCGGCTCCGTCCATCTTTGGATCTTCAGGCGCTTCGATCTTGCAGCGCGTGTAGGTCACGGCATATCCACCGTCTTTGTGCTTTGCTAGCTGTCGTTCCAGCTTCGTGGGCAGCCAACGGTCGTCGTGATCCAAGAATGCGAGAAACGATCCGGTAGAATGCCTCAGGGCAAGATTGCGTGGAATCGATGGCCCCCCGGTGTTCCGTGTAGTCCTGAATACCTTTAGTCGGTTGTCGTTCCGCGAAAGGGCTAGTGCTTGTTCATAACTACCATCGGTCGAGAAATCGTCGACGACTAGGACTTCGATTTCACGAATAGTTTGGGCGAGAGCCGAATTGATGGCATCTTCAATGGTTGAGCTCGCGTTGAAGATTGGGATGACGACGCTGAAGATCGGGCGAGACACGATCTCATCCTTTCAAATGCGCTCAGTGCGCGTAACTGTTCACGTTCTCGGGTGAGCTTTCCGGGAGGAAGTTTCGAAACAATCGCGTGACCAGCGCGTCTCCATCCTGAGGGTGCTCGCGATTTGTGCTTGAAGTTGCTGGACTTTGGGGGTGGCCGATGATCGCATGTCGCCCTCGTATGAGGATCTGGCGTCGCTGGTAGCGGCCCAGGCTGCGACTATCGAGCGGCTCGAGGCGGAGCTGGTGGTGTTGCGGGCTCGGGCGGCCGACATCGACCGGTTGAAGTCCCGGGTAGCGGAGCTGGAACGCCAGCTCGGCCAGAACTCGGGGAACTCTGGCAAGCCGTCTTCGCGTGATCCGGTGGCCGAGCGGCAACGCCAAGCCGAAGAGCGAGCGAAACGTTCCGGTGGGACGAAACGCCGGCGGGGTAAACAGCGGGGGGCGAAGGGCCAGACCCTGGAGATGTCGGCCGACCCGGATGTGATCGTCGACCATGTTCCCAACAGCTGCGGTGGCTGCGGGGCTGGTCTGGACCCGGCAACCGATAAGGGGTTCTCGGCCCGCCAGGTCGTGGATCTGCCTGAGATCCGCCCAGTCGTGACCGAGCATCGGGCGCACACCCACCTGTGTTCGTGCGGGACCGAAACCACGGCCGCGTTTCCCGACGTCGCTCGTGCTCCTGTCTCCTACGGCCCGCGGGTGCGGGCGTTCGTGGCCTACCTGTTGGCCCGCCAGCACATCCCGAACCGTCGTGTCGCCGAGGCCATGGCCGACCTGTTCGGCGTTGAGATCTCCACCGGGGCAGTCGACTGCATCTACGCCGAGGCCGCCCGACGACTGAAAGGCTTTATCGCCGCGCTGGTGGTGCTGTTGCGAAGCCTGCCGGTGATCCACGCCGATGAGACCACCGACCGGGTGAGCACCAAGAACTGCTGGATGCACGTCGCCTCCACCGGGCTCTACACGCTGATCCACGCCTCGATGACCAGAGGCACCGAGGCGATCGAACGAGCCGGAGTGCTCATCGGCTACCACGGAGTCGTCATCCACGACCGACTTGCCTTGTACTGGAAACTGAAAGCCAAGCACGGATTGTGCGCCGCGCACCTTCTTCGCGATCTCGCCGACGTCGCCACCGTGGCCACCCAGACCGCCTGGGCGGCAGAACTCGCCGCGCTGTTGGTGGAGATCAACACCGCATGCGACCAGGCCCGCCTTCGCGGACTGAAGACGGTCGCACCCGCGGCCAAACGAGCCTTCGCCGCCCGATACGACGCCCTGGTCGCCCAGGGACAGGCGGCCAACCCCGAACCGGTCAGACGCCCCCGGGACTACCTGGAGCGTCGATCCCACAATCTCGTCACCGCGTTCGCTACCCACCGAAGTTCGATCCTGCGCTACATGCACGACCTCGACGTCGCCTTCACGAACAATCAAGCCGAGCGGGACCTCCGCCCCACCAAGCTGCACCGCAAAATCTCGGGCTGCTTCCGCAGCCAAGCCGGAGCCGAGCGCTTCGCCCACCTACGCAGCTACCTGTCCACCACACGCAAGAACGGCATCACCGCCATCGACTCCCTCACCCGCCTCTTCGAAGGCGACCCGTGGATGCCACCTCAACCCACCTGAACACTTACCAGTGCGCCGGGAAGTCATTTCTCGATTGTGCGAGCGCTCTTCTTCCTAGCAGATTGCGGTATACGTCAAGAGTCAGGCGTATAACCTCCTCCTGATCGAACTCCCGCTTGGCCTTTGCCGCCGCGGCAGTGCCCATCTGCTCCCGCGCCACTGGGTGCGAGATAAGGCCTGCTATTCGTTCGGCGAGACGACTCGCGTTCCGGGGAGGGAGCAGGTAGCCGGTTAGTCCATCCTCAATCACTTGCCGACACCCTCGAATGTCTGTCGCCAGGATCGGGAGACCCATGGCGGCCGCTTCCATAGCTGACCGCGGGAAGCCCTCTCTGTGGGAGGCAAGTACGTATATGTCTGAGGCAGCATAGAGACGCTCTATGTCGTCCCTGTGGCCGAGGAATCGGACACCAGACCTTGCGGCGGCATCGAGTGCGGCCGGGCTGATCCCGTCACCTTTCGAGGGTTCAGGCGGCCCAGCGACCACGAACATCGCTTCCCCGTGCAACTCCATTACCGCTCTCGCTGCTTCGAAGAGCTCGGCGTAGCCCTTCTCCCAGACCAGACGTCCGACTGCTGTCACCACGACGGTCTCAGTCGTCGCCCCCAATTCTGCTCTCACCTGTTCCCGCCACACTTCAAACTGCGGGCCCTTGGAGAACCTCAACAGGTCGATACCATTTCCGAGTAGGTGCAGACGGCCTGGGGGGACGCGAAGTTGTCGGAGCTTGGTGAGATCCTCTGGATTCTGCACGAGTTCCGCATCGGAGCACGACGCGGCGAGACGCTCCAAGCTGTAGACGGCTGCTCGGCGCGCGATAGCGTCGTCCTCCGTGGCGTAGAGCCCGTGCACGGTGTTCACCACTGCCGGGACTCCTGCGGCCGCCGCCGCGAACCGGCCGTAGATACCGGGCTTGGGGTTGTGCGTGTGGACGATGTCGGGTCGAATACTCCGAAAGATCCGGTACAACTCACCAAACGCCCTCAGATCCGAGCGCAGGGCTAGCGAGCGGGTGGCATGGCGGAGAGGTATGTGTCCGACACCGAGCGATTCGATCTGCTCGACGAATGGGCCCGGCGCCGAGATCCCGACGACGTCGAAGCCGGCCTGCACGAACGCCCTGAGTTGCGGGCCGAGCAGCAGAGCAAGGCTGATGTCGGTCGTTGTCACATGAGCCAGCAGAGGCTTGGATCCAGTTGTGCGGTATCGGTGCCGGATCAATACGTGCTTCCCGCGAATCGTCTGCGGTTGATCAACTGGCGCACCTCGTCCTCCAGCCTCATTCCACCAGCGACTTTGCGGTCGAAGAAGCGCAGGCCGTCATCCACTTGGATGGGCGAGCGAGCGAGGCGATACGGGTCGGTGTGACCGTACGGGTTGGGTCGGGTACCGGCCACGGCCGCCGACCGGAACCGAGCACGCACCTCGCTCTGGGCGGTTCCGGATCCGAGCACCGCCTTCGGGTAGGCGAAGTCCTCGGCTCGGACACCGAGCCTTTCGCCGATGAGGGACACTGACCGTTCGAGTTCGTCGATCACTTGCTGCGGAGTCGCTCGGTCGAGCAGGAGATGGGTGTGGGTGTGCGAACCGATTGTGACCAATCCTGTGCTCAGAGCATCCCTCAGGGCGGACCAACTGGCCGGCTTGCCGTCTCTCGGGAACAGGCGGCCGGACTCGATGAAATCTGTGGCGACGTACAGGGTCACGGGCACGCGGTGGCGGACAATGATCGGGAGAGCATTGTCAACGAAGTCGGCGGTGCCGTCATCGAAGGTGACGGCCACAGGAGGTCTCCGAGCTGGCGCGGTCGCCTGAAGTTCTTCAACTGTGCTTTCCAGCGTTGCCACGCCAGGGTCTGTGGCAATTCGCGACATCTGCTCCTCGAAGAGCCACTCGGGCAGATCGACTCGAAGCCCTGAACCGCTGCCCACTCGGTGATAGATCAGGACCACGATGCCGTCAGGTGCGACGACACGGTCGAACCAGGACGAGGCGACCTTCAAGCCTCGCAACGCCAGGTGACTGGCCGAAAAGGCGCTTCCCACGGCCCCATGATGGCATCCGCGGTCGTATCGGTCGCATAGTGTCGCCAATGTGCTTGGGCACTACCGGACACCATGACATCTCCGACGGACGCAGCACGGCCGGGTATCTCGATCCGACGCCTTGAGCCCGCCGATGAGGAGGCTGTCCTGGAGCTTCTGGCCGTCACGCTTGGATGGGACATCGACGACCGGCACCGCCAGTTGTTCTCTTGGAAGCACCGGCTCAATCTGTTCGGAGTGTCTCCGGGCTGGGTCGCCGAAGACGAATCGGGGCTCGCCGGCTTCCGCACGTTGATGCGCTGGGAGTTCATCTCGGACGGTTCGATTATCAGAGCCGCGCGAGCAGTAGATACCGCCACCGCCCCTCACGCCCAAGGACGCGGGGTGTTCCGGGCACTGACAATGCGTGCAGTCTCGGACCTCACGGATGAAGGTGTCGCATGCATTTTCAACACGCCCAATACGAATAGCGCGCCGGGTTACCTGTCGATGGGATGGCAGGCGATCGGCCGGCTCCCCGTCTCGTTCAGGCCGTCGCGTCCCGGGACGCTGGCGAAACTCCCAGGCGCGAGAGCCGCTGGCGATCTGTGGTCGCTCCCCGGTTGTACGGGAGAGGACGCCGCCGAGGTTCTGGCGGCCGCTGATGAGGTTGTGCAGCTTCTCTCGTCTGCGTCGGCGGAGACTCAGCATGCCGACCGCATCAGCACGAACAAGACGGTGAGCTTCCTGCAGTGGCGCTACGGGCAATGCCCGGTGGGATATCGGATATGGCTCGGAGGGGCGTCGATCGCCGAGGGGATGGTCGTCTTCCGGCTACGGCGCCGCGGGAGTGCCGTCGAGGCGGTGATCGCAGACGCTGTCTTCCCGTCGGATGCCTCCGCTCGCTACATCCGCCGCACATGCCGGCATCTTCTGCGAGAATCGGGAGCCGACTACGCAGTCGCGTTGGGGTCGTCGCGCCCGCAAGGTTGGCTGCCCCTAGGAGGTCGGGGTCCGCTGCTCACGTGGCGGCCCTTGGAGTGGTCCAGAGGAGTGCCGGGGCTTCCGTCCTGGAAGCTCGGCACCGGAGACATAGAGCTGTTCTGATCGTGGCCAACCCCGATTTCGTCGATGTCGCTGTGCTGAAGAGCTGGGATTTCTCTGCCTGGAGGGCAGAGCATCCAGGCCAACTGCCCTACCGCATGGATCGCCTGGAGAAGCTCGGATACCGCCTGCACTGGACTGACCGGCTTTGCCAAAACACATGGCAGCGGTCGAGATCGGCCTCCATCTTGAGGCGGGCGGAATCGTGGAGTGCTCCGTTCGCCCAGACGGCCCTAATGGCTCGTACCATCCGGTCCTGCTCCGCAACTATGGCGATGTTCGAGAGCGAGGCGAACTCCCTGGCGTTTGCACGCAACCTGACGGCCGCCAGCCGCCGCCCACCGTTTCTCGTCATCAGCTGCTGGCTGGCACACATCCTCTCGACTTCTTCAACTCTTCGCCGGCGGGGGTACCAGTGGGCCTATCGATCGGTCGATCGGCTGTACTACTTCTCGAAGAACCAGGGGGAGATCCTCCACGAGGCGCTCCGTCTACCTGCGGAGCGCCTTCGATATCTGCCCTTCGGGATCGATTCGGAGACCTTCGTTCCGAGCGCCGAACCCGACGGTGGATATGTACTTGCAGTCGGCAGGGATCGCGGCCGCGATTGGCGAGTCTTCTTCGAAGCTGTCGACGGTCTCGATCTGCCGGTAACGGTCTGCTCCCGGCGTTCGGATATAGCAGGTCTGAAAGTGCCCCGGAATGTCGAGGTGGTCGGATACGTCGACCGAGAGACCTACCGACGTCTGCTCGGGCGAGCCTGTGTGGTTGCCGTGGTGACCCGCCCGGTTTCCTATCCCAGCGGGCAAAGCGTGCTTCTAGAGGCCATGGCGATGGCCCGGGCTGTCGTGGTCACGGCGACGCCGGCGATCGAGGACTACATCCGGGACGGCGTCGATTGCTTGGCTGTCCCCGCCGGTGACCCGTGGGCAGTCCGTGACAGGATCGGCGAGGCGGCCGCGGATCCGGAGCTGCGGTCCCGGTTGGGCGCGGCAGCGCGTAGAGTCGTGGAGGAGCGCTACAACAGCGACGAGATGTGGGACGTTGTGGCGTCTGACCTCGAAGAACTCGGTGTCTCACCTCAGCGATGACGTGGACTCCTTCAAAGGTGAACCAGAGCGATGCGGTGCTGTCGCTCCACACGACTTATGGTCGTAGAGACGCCGCAACAGCTTCAAGCCTCGATCGACCGGACTCTTGGTCTGGTTCGAGATAGTTGCCTTCCGCCCACTCATTCCAGCTCTTGAGAAAGATAATCTTCTCCTCGACATCACGATCTGCGACAATCCGTCTCGCCTCACGCATCAAGTGCTCCAGTATTGACGGCTTCGCCTGCCGAAGCACTACGCCATTTCGGCCCCATCTCGGCGTGTTATCCCAATTCGTGATGACGCAAGGGAATGACTGCCTCGCCCCAATGACCATAGGAAGCGGGACCAGAGTAAGATCGCTGTAAAGAAACCTGATCGGCCCCCGTCGAAGTCTGTCGACAGAGCGAGTCCATAAGGGCCTCGTGGAGTAGGGCGGGTGCACTCTAGCCTCAACCATGGCATCGAGAGCGGATGAGACCATCGATATGTTCGGCCCATCCCAGAGTCCTCGAGACTGACCAATAAAATAGAGTCCGCCCAGTCCGGATTCCTCCGCTAGCTGATGCCATGTGTCAGTAAAGAGTTGTATATCAGGAATATCAAACGGCCGAAAGATATAGAAGAGACACTTGCCATGGACTTTAAGATACCGCTCATCATGAAGGATTGGCTCCATGGCTCGAAAAAACGCGGCGTAATCCCTCTGGCCACAGTACCTCTGAGTAAAGATATAGCCTGATATCCTGCCGGTAATGTCGTGCCAAGGGTGGTTAGCCCAGGCGAGACAAAATGGAAATCGAGGCTCACCGGATCTTACGACTTCATCTAGAGGTCGCTCCATAATCCGCTCACCGTCGCTCCAATATGTCCAATAGCAGAAGGCACTAATGCCATAGGTCTGAGCCAGCTGAGCTTGTGCTAAGCGCACATCCGGATCCCGTAAATCATAGAAGCCCAACTCGCCCGGAAGAACGGGTTGGCGGTGCCCCGGGAAAAGTGGGCGAGCGGCCTTGACATTGGTCCACTCTGTGTGACCGGGACCATATACGCGATCATTGAGCTCAATTGGATAATATTGGGGCAGGTAGAACGCGACTGCCCGCGCAACCGGATCAGTCATGACGACGAGCTCTATGGCGGTGTAACTGAGACACGTTGCAAGGAGTGCCGACTGCGAATATGTCTAGAAAGGTCGTGATCGCTCATCTGTAGCATCAGTTTCTCTCTGATATCAAAATCGCCGAGCAGGTCAGGGCGGCAACCCCACGGGCGTTTGGCGGGGGAGCTGTCGCAACCGTCATGACTGCCGCCTTCACTCTGATCTCCATGCGCTGAGAGTCGACGTGTCGAGAGCCAGGCCCGGTCAGCGTTTGCCAAGATGACTACCTCCATCGTCATACCGTGCTATCAGCATGGCCGATACTTAGCGGACGCCATTAGATCTGCCCTCTGGCAAACCTGCCCACCAGTCGAAATCGTCGTTGTCGATGACGGCTCTTCTGACAACACACAAGAAGTAGCGCGGGAGTTCTTACACCATGGAGTGAAATATGTCTGGCAAGAGAACAGAGGTCTACCTGCCGCCAGAAACGCCGGTGTGCGGCGGTGCGTCGGCGAATATGTCGTCTTTCTCGATGCGGACGATCAGCTGGACCCTTCCTATGTGGAAGTAACCGCCCGAATCTTGGGGGCATCGTCGCTAAGGATTGGTTACGTCTACACACAGTGTCTGCTGTTCGGATCAGACCAGGGAATCACTGAGTACCCCAGTTGGGATGTCGAGCGTCTCATGCACTCAAACTTCGTCCATGCGAGCGCGCTTCTCCGGAGAGACGTTGTCCTTAAGTATCCGTACAACGAGGCCCTCCGAAATGGCTCGGAGGACTGGGACTTTTATCTCACGTTAGCTGAGCGAGGGATTGAAGGCGTGCTCTTAAACGAGCCGCTCCTACGGTACAGGAGGCATGGTGGATCGTCCATGCTCGACCATTTAAGGTCTGATCGTGCACGCACCGTACGATTCCAGCAGAGCATACGGCGCTCACATTGGCGTATATGGGGCCTCAGAGAGCAACTCCGTAGCGAAGTCCGATTCGCAGTGCTGTATTGCCGTCTCCGCGGGGCAGGATTGAGGCGCATACTGCGAACAGTTGCTCGCTGAACCGCACGGTGTTCGGGTGATATCGTGGAGCTGGTCTCGCAATCGTGGGGGACAGGTGGCCGCAATTGGAGATCCACATACACCCCTCCGCGTAGTTCGTGAGCTTGCCAGAGATGCCATTAGCCATGATTCAGGCCCCACGGTGTCAGGCCTACATTGAGGTTGATCGAGATCAGAGTAAGAGAGTAAGACGGACCCTGCGGGCAGGTTCGGTAGCAAGCAACGTTGAGTTGCTGCGGTCACCCGGAGACGCGAGCCACTAGCCTCGTCGACTGGGGAATGTCGCTTGGGTTGGCAGGTAGTAAGGAGCATCGGGTGCAGCATGTGGTGGCGGTCGGCCGAGGCTGTGTGAGGTTGCCGATCGCGGCGAGGGCTAACGGTTGAGTCCTTTGTCACTACGTGTCCTGTATCTGATCGACAGCCTCGCTCCTGGTGGAGCGGAGAGGTCACTCGTCGAGATGGCTCCGGGACTCTTGGAGTCGGGCATAGACCTTCGTGTTGCAGTCTTGCACGATAGAGGCGGGCTGACTTCCGAATTGCAGAGTTGTGGAGTGGAGGTACGGGTCGTCGGCGGCTCCACCCGATCAGCCTGGCTTCAGAACGCAGTTCGGCTGGTAGGGATCGTTCGGCCGGATCTCGTACATACGACCCTCTTTGAATCGGATCTCGCCGGTCGTCTGGGTGCCTACGTACGCCGGGTCCCCGTGGTTTCAACGCTGGCGAGCACGCCCTACGGGCCCGAACACAGTTCGGAGCACGGGATCCGTCGGACTCGGATGCGCGCAGCGCAGGCCCTGGATGCGCTAACCGGCAAGCTCGTGACACGCTTTCATGCCGTATCTCGAAGTGCCGCCGATGCCGGCATCTCACGCTTGCACATCGATCCGGCGAAGATCGAGGTGATCCCCAGGGGCCGAGATCTACGACGTCTCGGAGAGAGGTCGGCCGAGAGACGTACAACAGTTCGACAGCGGCTAGGTGTCGATGAAGACGCCCCGATGTTGCTGGTCCTGTCCCGCCAAGAGCCTCAGAAGGGGATTGATGTCCTGTTGAGGGCGATGCCCCGCATACTCCGCGAGGAACCTCGCGCAAGACTCATCGTTGCTGGACGGGAGGGGCGCGCCACCGCGGGTTATGCAACATGGCTGTCAGACGGTGCTGTCGAGAGGGCGACATCATTTCTTGGAGAGCGCGACGACGTAGCCGACCTGCTCGCGGCAGCAGACATCCTCGTGTTGCCCTCCCTTAGAGAAGGGCTACCGGGAGCGGTCTTGGAGGCCATGGCGGTTGGAATTCCGATAGTGGGGTCAGACCTTCCCCCAGTGCGTGAGGCTGTGCCTGGGCCCGAATACGCGTTACTGGTGCCACCAGGGCGTCCCGAACTGCTAGGGGATGCAGTGATCGAGGTGCTCCGTAATCCAGCACAAGCAATCGAGCGGGCAAGTAACGCCAGATTCCGATTCGAGGAGTGCTTCGATATCGCTCAGGTCGTGGCGGCCATGGCTAGGTTCTACAGGACGGCGCTCCGCACCTCATGAGCGATCACGGTCGCCTGTCTGTCCTGCAAGTCGTTTGGCGTCTATCCGACACGGGCGGCATCCCGCAGGTGGTCCGTCGACTGGTGGCGGGACTTGACAGGGGTCTAATCGACATCCACGTGTGCACAGCCCGGCCACTTGCATCTCAGGACGCGGTTGACGACCTCGGGCCAGGGATTTCGTTCCACACCCTTGGGATCGAGGGAGACCGTACGCTTCGATCTCGGATGAGCGGCTCGCTTCGCCTCTTACAGCTCATTCGGAATCTCAGACCGGAGATCGTGCACATCCATAGCGGCGTGACGTGGCTTCTCGTGCCGACGATCGTTGGTGGCTTCCATAGGAAACCATCGATCATCGAAGTTCACGATTCTCCGCAGAGTGGAAGGGTTTCAACGGCGAACTGGGTTGTGGAGCGATGGCTGCTGAGACGAAAACGGTCAGTGGCCCTCGTCCATTCGAAAGCCGTAGAGTCAGCTCTGGCCTCAGCAGTTGGAGCTGGCTGTCCCAAAATCTGGACCATACCAATAGGTCTATCGCTTGCGGGTGCCGGCAGCGCGGCTGATGCATCCGAGTGGCGCCGCCGCAACCACATATCCTCGGACGAGTTGATCGTCACCTACGTAGGGCGCCTCGTGTTGTCTAAGAGGCCCGAAATGTTCGTCCAGCTGGCCTCACAAATTGGCCAGTCGGTTCCCACCGCGTTCTTTGTCCTAGCTGGGGATGGTCCAAACCGAAAGGATCTGGAGGACCTCGCTCGCTCCATCGCTGTAGGTGATCGCTTGCTGATCCGGGGTCGAGAACCGGATCTGCCCGGGCTTCTGGCGGCCTCAGCGATATTCGTTTCGACATCGGAGTATGAAGGGTTTGGCATGGCGATCCTCGAAGCGATGGCTGCGACGACCGCGGTCGTTGCCACGAAGGTGGGAGCAACTGAGGAACTGGTCGTGCCTGGAGTAAATGGTTTGCTCGTCGAGCCGAACGATCCATCTGCTCTGGTGGAGGCGGTGCGCTATCTGCTCGAGCATCCAGACGTTCGAAGTCGGATGGCGTCGGAGGGGCGTAGGCGAGTCGAAGAGGAATATGACGTCAGCACGATGGTCAGTCGGTATCAGGACCTGTATCTGGCTGTTGCTCCCCATGATCGGGTCGGGTCTTCGGGAACCTGAGACATGAGGATCCTCTTCATAACGCCCGACTATCCACCGATCGTGCGAACTGGCATAGCTACCTATGTTCACTCCATGGCACGTGCGCTAGTGCGCGCCGGCGAGACCGTTCACGTGCTCACGTACGAAACCGAGGGTGGAGCGCCAGACAGCGTCGACGAGGGGGTACACGTACACAGGCGCCGAATCCGATACATACCGGGAGTCAGACGCGTTCTTGAATGCCTGCCTGACGAATGGGCCAAGGAACACCTACCTCAGCAAGCCATGACCCGCCCAGGAAGGCGGCTGGGTCTAGGTTTCACGTCGCTGGTCGAGGCCGCCCAACTTGGTGCCGAGTTCGATGTCGTGGAGGTGCCTGACTATTTCTGCCCAGGCTGGGCGATTGCCGCCGCTCGGCGCTGGCCGGTGCTTACAGTCTTGCATTCTCCGCTTGACATCGAATTTCGATATTCGAACCTCCCCAACCGGACCTACCTGCGGGCCGCCCGGGGAACAGAGCGTGCAGCTGCGACTCTGAGTGCCGGGATTTCGTCCCCAACGAGGATCATCCGTGACGAACTCCTTGACATGGGATGGAGGACCGTCGCCCGAGCGACTCACAATCCGATTGGAATCGAGTTGGCGACTCACTCCGGGGAGGCAGTGAACCCACAGTCGAGTCGAATACTCATAGCTGGTCATATCACGCCGCGTAAGGGGCACGACATACTTGCCAGGGCAGTGGGTCATCTGACGCGGTCAGGCCGGCGGGTAGAGGTGCTGTGTGTCGGTTCCTACGGGCTCGGGTACTGGGGCGGTCGGCCCTTTCGAGAGCATCTCGAAAGGGAGTTGCTACGCGCGGGGTGTCCCTGGACTTTTGTGAACCATACAGATCGAAGGAGCCTGCAGGAGTTGTACGGCACGGCTGAGGTCGTCGTAGTTCCGAGCAGGTTCGAGAGCTTTTCGATGGTTGCCCTGGAGGGTCTGGCTGCCGGTAAACCCGTGGTGGTGAGTGATCGCTGCGGGGTGGCTGAGCAGATCCCCCAAGAGCCAGAGGGTGGTGGGATCTGGGTAACGCCAACTGATGATGACGAGAGCCTGGCTATGGCACTTGATCACGTGCTGGGACTCGTCCACCAGGATCGGGATGCCATTGGTACGGCAGCCAGAAGCTTGGCTGCCTCCTTCGGCAATGTGGATGCCCTTGTTCCGGGCCGACTAGCCCTGTATCGGCGGCTCGCCTGATGGTTGGCCCCAGGGTCTTAGCCGCGGTCGAGAAGTGTCCCTGGCCTGTCTCCACAGGTGGTCGGATGAGGATCGGCGAGTTGTGGAAGGGCTTCGAATCCGGACAGCGACGGCTACTTCTGTTCACTGACCCTTCGGATGCGGAGCGAGAGGCACTAGAGCGTGCAGCAATGGGCGAATACTGCGTGGTTACCTCCGACGATCGATGCGATCCACTCGGGCGGCTCGAGCAGGAAGCAAGGCGCTGGGCAGCAGACATCGTCTGGGCATCCGGCCCGTGGGTAGGCAAGGGTCGGTTCGACCAGTTCACACACCCGCTCATAGTTGACGCACCCAGCCTGTCCACTCGGCTCATCGGCAACGAGATTCTGTCGCATGGAGCACTCATCCGAGTACCTGGTGAGCTCAAGCGGATGGTCTCCAAGGTCCTCAGTGCACCAAGGAGAATTCGAGAGGAGCGTCGCTCGTGGGAGATCGCAAGCTTGATCACGCCGTGCTCGCAATATGAGCGCACCCAGATGCCCAGACGCTTCCAGACACAATCGTTGGTCGTCCCCAACGGAGCGACGGCTACCGTCCCTTTCCAGAAAGGGCTTGCACGAGCACCACGGCTGCTCTTGGTGGGGACCCTTCACTATCCCCCCAACGCCGAGGCCGCATCTCTGCTCGTGGATCGGATCCTGCCTCAGGTGCGACGTAGGCATCCAGATGTCGCGGTCGACATCGTTGGTGCTGGACCAAGTCCTGTCTTGCACTATCTCCGACGCCACAAGAGGGTCGTAGTACACGGTTTTGTGGATGACCTCGAGCCGCTGTACGTGCAGGCCAGCCATGTGGTGGTTCCGTTGCGACGACACACAGGAACGAACCTAAAGATCTTGGAAGCGATCGCCCATGGTGTTCCGGTTGTGACCACGGCAATCGGCCTAGAGGGACTCGCCGAGTTACGTGCCGGGCGCGATGTCGCCGTCAGTAGGACGTGGAAGGGTTGTGTAGATCTTCTCGTGGAACTACTAGATGAACCTGGGAGGAGCTCCGCCATGGCGCTATCCGCATGGGAGCGGGTGCATGCTGAATTGACCTGGGATATCGCGCGGCGTTCTCTTCGGGAAGCCATGGAGATCGTTTCGCCCGGGTAGCTGGATCGAGAACTCCCTTGAGGATCGAATTACAGGTATAAGCATCGGTAGTGCCAAGAGCCGGCGAGTCGTCCACACCTTCTGCCAAGCGCATTGACCCAGAATCGGTAGTGCGGATCTCGCCGGACCAGGACTACTGATCCCACTGCAAGAAGCCAACCGTAGACGGCGACCGCCCGTGCGGCTGAGGAGCGGGGCATCCCATGGCGAGCATGGTCTCGGTAGAGCCGGACTTCTCCCTTGCCATAGCCGCGGTACTGGCGGAACTGTTCCTTCGGAGACTCGCGTAAGCGGATGAATATCAGAGCTTCCGGGGCACTGCCAAGGGTATGGCCTGAATACTGCGCTCGCCAACAGAAGTCGACGTCTTCGCCGGCACCGTAGGTTTCGTCGAAGCCCTGCAGAGCGGTGAAACTCTCTCGAGAGACGAGCATGTTCCCGCCCGACGCGAAAGGCAGATAACCAAAGGGATGAGTGAGTAGACCCCCGTCGTGCTCATTACTGGAGTTCGAGAATTTCTGTGGGCTTGGTGGTTCACCTCTGAAGAACCTGAGACGCCCGTAGCAGATGCTGTGGTGTCGACCCTCGGATGCGAGGTGACGAAGCCACCAAGGGGCGACAATGTCGTCAGCGTCGCAGAACGCCAAGAAGCGACCTGAAGCCGCCTCTGCTCCGCGATTTCTGGCCGATGCGACACCGCGCCGGCTGCTCGCATCGACCAACTGGAGGTTGTGGAGAAGGTCCCGGCTTCGCTCGACAATATCGCGGGTCTCATCGACGGAGCCGTTGTCGGCGACGATCACCTCCCAGCTCCCGGCGTAGTCCTGACGGGCGAGAGCCTCGAGCTGCTGGCCTATGTACCGTGCGACATTGAGGGCCGGGATGATGACACTGACGTCGAGTTGCGGAGTGTCTGATTCGGGCCGGGGTCGCACAGGACTCATCGACCGCCAAGCGACACGTCTCGGCGAAGAGCCGCTCTGATCCGTTTCTGGATGCGAAGAGCGAGCCTGAGCAGGCCGATCCGTCGCAGCCACGAGATCACCATTCGTCGGCTTCGCCAACTGTATCTGGCCGGTATTGAGTGCAAGCCGACAGCGGAAAGCCTCTCCAAGAGCATCGACTCATCGAAGCTGTCGTCAAAGAGTTGTAGCTCCTGTGGGCAACGGATGAAACGGTGTCCCTTCCGGATGTGGTCGTACTGGAAGTGCCAGCCTCGTCGGCGCTCGTCGGAGTTCCATCTAGGTTTTCTATCTCTGAGGACCTTCTGCTCACCATGAGCCTGGGATCGGATGGGGTAGTGCTTCAGCAGAAAGTTGTAGGGAAAGACACGTCGGCCCGCGAACTGGACGCTGTGACCTCCGGACGAATCCAGATCCACCGATACATCCAGCTTCTTCCAGGCATTGACCCGGTAATCCTGCGCGACCACCGACACAGGTGTGAAGTATCGAAAGTATTCCTCCAGAGACTGGCCCGGGACAAAGCCGTTGTCGACAGGGTGAAAGTCGAGTTGAGTATGGTCGACGGCGTTGAAACCGCTGTAGTCCGCGAGATAGATGGCATCCCTCAAGGCGCGATCGGGCCAGGGACTTCGGCGAATTTCATCAGCGTCGTGGTGTATGAACCAGTCCGCATTCTCGTTGGAGGCGATCGTTGCCTCGTGCCTAAGCAACGAAGCCCATTCGTATGACGACGATGGGCTGTCTACCGGGAACTTTTCAATCCGGATGAGGCCATTCCCAAGCATCGTCGTAGCCCTGTCGACCGTGGCATCCGTTGACCAATTGTCAATGAGGATGACATCCACACCTTGATCAGCTAGATGTGCGATGACTTGCCGGATGACGTCCTCCTCGTTGAAGGCCGTGATGAGGCCGATGACCCGGAAGGATGCTGGTGGCCGGGGAATGTCACTGTTGAGTTGCGAGAAGATGGCGACGAGGTGGCGACCACCGGATGGCGAGGTATGCGAACCGACGAAGTCTGGAAAGAGATCGTGCTCTTCGAGTTCCCTCCGGAAGGCATGGACTGGACTTGGGCGCGGTCCGATGGCAGAGGGGTACGGAGATATGATCATGCAACCGTTGGCAGCGAGCGTGATTCGCCGCAAGTCGTTCCAGTCCTCCGCCTGAAGCGACCGATCGAGGGTGATCTTCGCGAAGGTCTCGGAGAACTCCTGAGGCAGGCCACGAACAGCGGAGGGCGAGGTCGCTGTCAGAGACGGACGGGTCGACCAGCGACTCTCGCCTGACGGCGACATTGTGATGGTGACAATCTGACCAGCGCCTAGGCGGCGGGCCAGGACCTCGATCGATTCGTCGAGCGCACCGTCGTTACTGTGAGTGGTGGGCATGATGTCGGATGGAGTCTCCACTGTGGAGGCAGTTCGGATGGTCGACCATCGGGCCGACGTCTAGTAGCGATCGCCATACATCTTGCACCGACTCGACCATGGCCTCGATCGAGAACTCGGCCGCACGTAGCCGTGCGGCACGTCCCAAGCTGTCCCGCTTCTGAGGATTCCGGATAAGCGACTCGATATTGTCTGCAAGCGCGATCGGGTCTCCGCGACGGTAAAGAAGTCCATTCTCCTCCGGTCGGATGATGAAGGAGGGCCCAGGTGCATCGGCAGCGATGACGGGTGTCCCAGCGGCCATTGCCTCGAGGACTGCTAGCCCGAGTGACTCGAAGGTTGCTGTGTGAACGTATATGTCGCAACAGTCGACGATGGCGCTCTTCGGTGCCCCTTCTATGTGGCCGGTGAAGGTAATGCGATCTGCAATCCCAAGCTGGGCTGCCAATCGAGTGAGCCGATCGAGATATTCGGGTGGGCCTAGCCCTCCACATATCAGCGCGTGAACGTGAATGTCGCGATGGGCTAGCTCTGCGATAGCTTCCACAAGCTCATGTTGGGCCTTGAGCTCGGTCACACGCGCGACCATTGCAACGACCGGAATGTCGTCGCCGATGCCAAATTCTTGTCGTGGCGATATCCCGTTTCCCTGCTCGGGATTCAGTTGAGGGATTCCGGGGAGGATCAGCGAATGGCAGCGAGTCTGCGCATAGAACCCGGCGTACGTTTGCATGGACAGCGGATTGGCAAAGATGGTCCAAGCGGGCTGGAGGTGCGATACAAGCCTGAAGAAGATTCGGGCCTTCCGCGAAGTCAACCCATCGGGAGGGTTATGTACATGCCAGACCGATGGCGTCCTGAGCATCCTTGCGAGGACCTCTCCAAAGACGATCGGCAATCGTCCGCCCAGTTGATTGATATGGACCAGCCGAACCTTTTCACGTCGGCATTCAGCTGCCAGACGCGTCGCCTGACGTACCGCACTTGCAAGTTGCGAGAGTGTACGGATCTTTCCGATCGGCACAACATGAGTGATAATTCCGCGACTGCGCAAATCATCCACCATTTCACCTGGGGCTAGGCACGCAACGATGGGCCGGAAGCGATCGCGATCCAAGTTGTATACGAGGTCACAAAGGACTACCTGCGCTCCGCCCCGGACGCCGTAGCGTTCGAGAAGAAGGACTGTTTGAGGTTCGCCCATGGGCCTCGATGTCCGCGACGTCACGGCTTTACGTCGCCCTGGTCAAGATCGCTCTGTCTTTCCATACGCGCCGTGCCAGCCTGGGGATCAAGGAAACTAGGAACCGACTAGTTCGCCTCGGTCCGCGGGGATCACTGATCAGGGCCGCCAAGAAGTGACGTGTGGCCTGCCAGTTGCGCATGTTGCGGGCATCATCGACTCCGACGAGCGTGTGATACGCGGCCCAGGTTCGGGGAAGCGAATGGCGGTGAACTTTGTGTTTGGTTAGCACGGATCGTGCCCCGGTGGCCTGTACCCCCGGGGGCAGGTCGATCCTTCGATGGTGGATATGAAGCGGTCGATCGATGGAGCCGATGCGGGGCGGGTGTTGAGAGAGAAGAAGCCTCAGGGCGAACTCGGTGCATTCGCCGTAGGTGATCGATTCATCGAAGCCGCCGATGTCCTGAAAACAATTTGTGGCGATTGCCCAGGCCCCAGCGAGGAAGTGGGGAGCTATGTCGTCGGGCGTCATCCGGGTTGAGTCTGGGATCCAGGTCGTTTCACGACCATCGGCGTCGCACATCTGCCACCCTGAAATTGTCAGGTCACACTGTCCGGAGAGGATTGGTGCCGACAGCTCCCCCACCCATCCCGGCAGTATCAGGTCATCGCAGTCGAGGAAGATCAGGACGGCCCCGCTCGCCTCATTCGCACCCGTGTTTCGGGCGGCGCTGACACCTCGATGTGCAGTCCGCACCAAGCGCAGGCGCTTATCAGCGATCTCGTCCACAGCGTGGGGAGTCTGGTCGTCAGACCCGTCGTCGACGACGATCAGCTCGAAATCACACAAGGTGCGATCCAATACGGATTGAATCGATCGTCTCAGGCCGTCGGCCCGGTTCCATGCGGGAATGATGACGCTGACACGCGAATGAAGATCAGTCATCGTTAGCGGGGTAGCGCGTACTGCTCACCGGAGCGTCGGTTGATGCCCAGTCTGCGGCAATGTGGACCGGTGATAGTCGCATGACTCCGGGTAGGAGAGGCTCTAGCTCAGGGCCGTGGACATCGAACTCGCAGGCGGGGTGCCAAGGTACAAGGTCCGATCCAGTGGAATCCGTGATCGCCAGCCACACGAAGTAACGGCCCCTAGGCAAGGGAACGCTTTGCAGCGTGCACCTTCGGATGTTGGCACCAGGCTCGAGCTTCAACTCTTGATGCACCGAGAAGATTGGTGCGGCTGAACCTTCGCTGACGCCCACATACAGAATTGCTCGCCGTGCCTTGGCGGACGTGATGTTCAGGTTCACATGAAGTGGATCGCCGCTCAGGGCCACTGAGCCACCCGGCCCCGTGGCCGAGGCCGAAGCTCCGATGTCGCCGTTATCGAGGACCGACAACTTGGCAGCGGACTCGATGTGCTGCCGGTAGGCGGAGAGGGCCTCCCTGATCGGCGCGTCCGTTGCTACGACGCCGTTGCGAAGCCAAACACCCCGGCGTGCGATGGATTCGATCGAAGCCAGATCATGGGACACGAATATGAGGGTGGTCCCTTCCTGCAGGACCGCCCTCATCCGATCGAGGCACTTCTGTTGAAACGATGCGTCCCCGACAGCCAGCACCTCGTCCACCAGGAGTACATCTGGTTGCAGGAAGGCAGCTACGGCAAAGCCCAGACGCATGGCCATGCCACTCGAGTAGTACTTCAACTGACGATCCAGCGCGTCGCTGAGTTCAGCGAAGTCGACGATCTCGTCAAAACGTCTGTCGATCTCCGAACGTCGCAACCCCATGATGGAGCCGTAGAGATAAATGTTCTCGCGACCGGTCAGGTCTGGGTGCACACCAGCCCTGATCTCGATCAAAGCACCAACACGCCCCGATATCCGCAATCTGCCAGCAGTGGGGTACATGACCCGGGTCAGGATCTTCAGGAGAGTTGACTTGCCCGACCCGTTGGAGCCGAATAGCCCTACCGCCTCTCCCGGATCGACCTGCAGCGTTATGTTCTGCAACGCCCAGCGCCATCGTTTCGGATCACCACGGCCTCGGACCGTGTCGGCAAGCCGACCCACCTCGTCTCGAAATACCGGACGGTTCCGATCGGCCCGGAAGCGCTTCCAGACCCGATCGACGGTGATCGTTCCCGTGGGAGGAGTGGAATTCTCTGTCATGCGAAGTCAGCGAATCCCGTCTCGAGTCGCTTGAAGACGCTGTAGCCGCCCACTAGCCAGACGGCGGACGCGGCGCCCGCCAAGGCCAGCGCGGTCCCATCAGGAGCCAAGTTGTGCAGCACGGTGCGGCGGAAGGAGTCGAGTATTGGACCCATGGGATTGAGGACGTCGTAGTAAGGGCGTAGTCCACGCGGGATTGCCGTTATCGAGTATGCGACGGGTGAGATGAACATTCCCAGTTGCACTATGAGTGGTACCGCGTAACGAAGGTCGCGTAAATAGATCAGGGTCGAACACATGAAGAGCGTCAGGCCGAGGGCAAAGGCGACTTCGATGATTACGAGCAGGGGAACCCATACAGTCGCTGTCGCGGGAGGATATCCGTACGCGATGAACAGCATGACAAGGACAGCACTGGCGACGAGGGCATCGAACCCCGCAGTGATAATAGCAGTAATTGGGAAGACTTCCCTGGGACAATAGACCTTATTTAGCAGAGACATATTGGAGAGCAGGCTCGCGCTGCCGGCCGACGTTGCTTGCGCGAAGAAGCTCCAGGGCACCAGGGCGATATAGGCGAAGAGGGCATACGGAACACCACCGGTGACGATATGCGCCGACTTCTGGAAGAAGAATGTGAAGACGACCATAAACAGCACTGGATTGATGACTGCCCAGCCAACGCCAAGGAACGTTCGCTTGTATCGCACCCGAAGGTCCCGTTCGGCGAGTGTGCGTACCAGGCCACGGGCTTGCCACAACTCGCTCATGGCGGTGTCAAAGCGGAGCTGTCGGCGGAAGCGAAGGGCGGCAGGAGGCTCTTGCAGTTGTCCTGTGGGTGAAGTTGTAGTCACGCCAGCCCCTACGATCATCGTGCGAGAGGGAAATTCTAGACAGAATCCGACGTTGTGACCGGTCACGGCAGCCACCTTCGGGTTCTTCACGTCGTCGCTTCCACCGACCGTCGGGGTGCCGAAACGGCCGCGACCGAGCTGTGCGCCTGCCTCGACCGACTCGGGTGTGAGGGCTCAGTCGTGGCCTTGGAGCCGGGCGGCATCGGCGGGCTGGAGGTTCCGGCTCTCGGTCGAACGCGCTTCTCACGGCATGGGTTGGGTGGATTGCGTTCCCAGGCGCGCGCCGTCGACGTCGTCATCGCCCACGGGTCGAGCACCCTGCCGGCGGTGTCGGTCGCGACGGTCGGTCTCTCGACACCTTTTGTCTACAGGAGCATCGGCGATCCAGCGGCTTGGGCTACCACCGCGGCCCGCCGTGGCCGGATCCGGGTGGCGGCGCGACGGGCAGCCGGCGTAGTGGCGCTCTGGCGAGGAGCAGCAGTGTTCTGGCATGAGGTGCTCGGTGTGCGGGCGGACCGGATCAGAGTCATCCCGAACTGGGTCGAGGCCAGACGATTCCCACGAGTCACGTCAGAGGCTCGTGCATCAGCACGAGTTCAGCTCGGCCTGCCCGCGGAGAGCCCAATCGCGCTGTGCCTCGGAGCATTGACGCCTGAGAAGCAGGTTGACCTCGCAGTCAGAGCGGTTGGTTCGATGGACGACCACATTCTGTTGGTGGTCGGCGACGGGCCGGAAAGGGCCGCTCTGTCGTCGCTGGCGAGCCGATGGCCTACACGGGTTCGTCTGACCGGTCCTACTGATGACCCCGCCGTCCCTCTCGCTGCTTCCGACGTGCTCGTGGTGCCGAGCAAGACCGAAGGTCAGCCCGCTGTCGCTATCGAGGCCGGACTGACTGGGATACCCGTGGTTGCCGCCCGGGTCGGCGGGCTGCCTGACGTCGTCATGGATGGACGCAGCGGGATTCTCGTCGACCACCCTTCGCCCGAGGTCTTGGCCAAGGCGATCGCCGAGGCCACCGCCAACCGGGATGCCATGGGTGCCGCCGGGCGGCAGCATTGCCTCAATCAGTTTGATGTGGATCGAATCGGACGAATCTGGCTCAAGCTTCTCCAACAGCTTCACACCGGGTGATCAAACTAGGCCCAAATGCGGCCACCACCGCACAACATTCCGGCCCTGCCATTACCAGGTGAAACGGTGCCAAGTACCCTTGGCGAAGTGACACCGGCCGCGGCTACTGGGGACTCCTCGTGACATTCGTGAAGGCGGTGCGGGCGCTCGTCCGCCGCTGGTGGATACCTGTCGTGGTCGCCGCGGTTGCGGTGGGTGCGGTCTTCGCACTGGCTCCGAGGGCGAAGCACGCACAGACCGTGTACACGGCCACGGCGATCCTCGTCGCCAACCCCTCGAACAACTCATCACAGTCGGTAAACCTGCAGCAGGCGGCGCTGCAGGTCACCGTCGGCGGAGTTCCGAGCCAAGCCGCGTCCGCGCTCCACTACAACGGCAATCCAGTGGACCTGGCTTCTCAGGTGAACGCCACCGTCGATCCGACCGTGGGCACCCTGACCCTCGCCGTCACCAGCACCGACGGCCGCCGTGCCGCCGCTGTAGCCAACGAGTTCGCCAAGGCACTCAACGACAGCCTTCTCCAGCAACAGGCGTCCTCATACCAGTCACAGGTTTCGAGCGTGGAGAATCGCCTCAACGACCTCCAGAACCAGATCAACACCTATCAGGGCAAGTCGGATCCTGTCAGCCAGGCGAAGCTCGGATCTGCCGAGGATCAGTACCGGCTGGCATACACCCAGTTCCAGCAGCTAGCGGCTCAGGGACAGCCCGTAGCTCCCTTCACGACCCTACAGTCCGCAGTGCCCGTCCCCTCCGGAGGCACGAAACCACCGACAAGTGCGGTAGAGCGCGCTGCGATAGCCGGCGCGGTAGGGCTTGTCATCGGGGGTGCCATCGCTGTACTCCTCGACATGCTCTGGCCGCGCATAGACGATCGCACCGACGCTGAGCGCGAGTTCGGCACCGTGGTGCTCGCCGAAGTGCCATTGCTTTCGAGAAAAGAGCGTCGTTCCGGCAGCAAGCATCGTCAGGCAAGCCGGCAGTTGGCTCCCTTCCGCGAGGCCTACCGGATGCTCCGCACCTCCATCCTGCTGATCGGTTCGTCCGACCCGGGGGACGCTGCGCCCCCCGGGCTCGAGCAGGAGATGCTCAATGCAGGACCTCAGGTCATCCTCGTTTCATCACCTCTGCCGCGTGAGGGCAAGTCGACGACGGTTGCCAGCCTCGCCATTTCTATGGCCGAGACCGGGCGCCGCGTGCTCATCTGCAACGCCGACTTCAGGGCACCCCAGGTGAACCGGGCGTTCGCGCTCCCTGCCGGCCCGGGGTTGACCGATCTGCTCAGCGGATCAGAAGGGACCCGTCACCTCGCCGACCTGGTGCACCCGACGGACATCCCAGGAGTGTCGCTCGTACACAGCGGCTCCAAAGTGGAAGACGCTGCGGAGCTCATCGCCCGCAGAGGTGCACAGCTCCTCGAGGAGGCCAGAGCTATCGCGGACGTCGTCCTGCTTGACACCGCTCCGCTTCTGGTCGTGAGCGACAGCAGCGAGTTGCTTCCGGCTGTCGACGCTGTCGTGATGGTTGCCAGAGCCGGCCAGACCAGCCGCGACAGCGCTCGCCGGTCTTACGAACTCCTCGACCGTGCCGGCATACCGGTTCTTGGAGTGGTTTTGATCGGAGCCAAGAGTCCCATGTCGTACTACTACGGCGGTCGCTACGGGCAGCCTGAAGGCGGACGCTGGAAGAGGTTTTGGGATCGTCGTCGGAGCCCGCGCGACATCGTCTCTGTGTCTACTCAGGGCGGACAGAGGTCTCCGTCCTGGAGGCTGCCCGAAGCGAGCACCGAGGATCTCACTGCATCCTCCAACGGTGGGAGCAGGGAATCCGGACCGTTGCGGTCGCGGTCCAAGGACGACTCGGGAGTGGCTTCGGAGCAGCTGGACCCTGAGACGCATCCGTAGGAGATGCTCGCCGTCCATGCCATTGACCCGCGACCTGAGTTGATGCCGCGGAGCTGCTCGGACGTGTCTGATCCAGAAAGCATTGCCTGGCTGCGATGTGACACTGTTCTGTGGCGTGCCGTCTTCGATGATGTGGTCGTAGCGCTACCGGACGGAGATCTCGAGCCGTTCGTGCTCGCTGGAGGGGCCGCATTGTGGGAGCGACTTCAGATGCCTTGCACGATCAGTGACCTGAGGATGCACCTTCCGGAGGAAACAAACTCCGAAGGGTCCCAGGTGGAAACGCTGATCAGCCTGCTTATGGACCTCGAAGAGCGAGGACTCGTCTCCAGGGTCGGCGCAATCGGAGCGATCGGGCAGCACAAAGATGTCGATAACGCCTGAGAGCCTCGTCGCATCGTTCGGGCTGCCAGGTGCATCGTCCGGACAGATTTTGCCCCTGGCCGAAGAAGACTGGACCGCCCTCGCCGCAAGAGTCAGGGCGGAGCGTCTGGAAGGACTCTGGGTCGCCGCCGTGGCCTCCGGGAGCCTGCCGGTGTCGAGCAGGCAGATGGCCGAAGTCAGGGATGCCGGACGGGCACGGGCACGGGTTGATCTCGAACTCGAACGCGAGATGTTACGGGTCGTAGCGATCTTCGAGTCGGAGAAGATTCCGTACCGTGTCCTGAAGGGTCCAGCACTGGCTCACGGTGTCTATCCGGACCCGATGTGGCGCGGCTTCGGCGACGTCGATCTACTCGTCGGGCCCGACATGTGGTACCGGGCCGTATCCGTCTTGGAGGCGTCGGGCGCGCGCCGGCTGACCCCCGAGATCCGTCCCAACTTCGATCTCCACTTCGGCAAGGACGCCACCCTCGTCTCCTCCCAGTGGGAGATCGACCTTCACCGCCGGCTCGTGCTCGGTCCATACGGCTTTTGGGCGCCCACCGAGGAGATCCTCTCCCGCCCAGCATCTGAGCTGTCCATTGCTGGCGTTAACATTTCTGTCCTCGCTCTCGAGGACGCCTTCCTGAACGCCTGTTACAGCGCGGCTCTTGCAGACGACCCACCACGGCTGATCGCCATGAGAGACGTCGCCCAAATTGCCTTCGGCGAGGCGCTCGACCTCGACCGGCTGCTCGAGACGGCCCGAAGATGGAGCGGGACGGAGGTGGTGGCACGCGCCCTTTCGCTAGCCCAACGCCATCTGGGCGTCTCGCTCGAGGCGACAGCGGTAGGGAGCCGGTTCGCCGGAGTGAGTAGGAGCACCCGGCATCGCCTGTTGATGGCTTCCTACAGGGGAGCCGGCAGGGGCTACACAAGTCAACTCGCCGGCGTCGTCGCACTGCGGGGTGTCCAGCCCAAGATTTCCTACCTTGCGGCCTTAGCCAGGCCGCAGAAGGCATATCTCAGCGCTCGCGGGTTCACGCCGGCGGGCTTCCTCAGACATGCCGGCCGGCGCATCTGGAGCAGAGGATGAACGCTCAAGCGCTGGCGCGCCGGCGCCAAAGCCAGGGTCGAGTCGCTGGATACGAGGCTGCGCGGCCCGAGACGGACGGGCTACCAACCGGCGCTCGCCAGGAGGCGATGCCGGCGGTGGTAGCAGTCGGTGTGCTGCTGGCCGTCGCATTCGTGTGGGTGATGCTCACCGGCTCTTACGACCAGTACGCGGCTGCGCTGATCGCCGGCATCATGATCATCGCGACGATCCCGATAGCGCGCCATGCGGCGAAGGTGGAGCAGTGGCCCGCCCTGTCCAAGCTGATCATGGCGGCGATGATCCTGCGGATAGGCGGCTCCCTAGCGCGTTACCTGGTCGCATACGGCGCCTACGGCGGCGTCGCCGACGCCAGCACGTACACGCAAGTCGCCAACACTCATTTCGAAGCGTTCCGGCACTTACACCTGTTTTCCCCGACAACCGGTGTCTTCAACGGGTTGGTCCCCTGGCTGGATACGGTCGTCTACGCCATCTTCGGGCCGACAGAGGTCGGCGCCTTCTTCATCTTCTCCTGGTTGAATTTCTTGGGCTGCTACCTCTTCTATCGGGCCTTTCGCATCGGTTATCCCGAGGGCGACGGGCGCTGGTACGCAGCGCTCGTGTTCTTCCTTCCGTCGCTGCTGTATTGGCCGTCCAGCCTCGGCAAGGAGGCCTGGATGATGCTCGCCATCGGCCTGGCCTGTTACGGCCTCGCCCGTGCCCTCGCCAGCCGTCCCTTCGGCTACATCAGCCTGCTAGCGGGCATCGGCGGGATGCTCCTGGTCCGGCCCCACCTTGCCCTGATCTTCCTTCCCGCAGCGATCCTGGCGTTCGTGCTCCGGCGGGCACGGCCGGGAATGCGCCGCAGACCAATCGGACGCATCGTCGGCATCGTCGTGCTTGCGGTAAGTTCGCTGGTGGTCGTATCCAAGGCGCAGTCCTACCTCGGCATCACCAGTCTCGACGTTCAGACGGTCACCAAACAGCTACAGACCACACGAGTGCAAACTGATCTCGGCAACTCGGCATTCAACCCGCCAAACGCCCAGAGCCCGGTGGGATTTCCCGAGGCGATAGTAACGGTCCTGTTCCGGCCGTTTCCCTTCGAAGCGCACGGCCTCACCGTCCTGGTCGCCTCCATGGAGGGGATCCTCCTCATCGGCCTGACCGTGAAGTCACGGCACAGACTGGCTCGGCTTCCGCGCGCCCTGCGTCAGAACCCGTATGTCCTCTTCTGCCTCTTGTACTCGTTGCTCTTCATCTTCGCCTTCTCGAACTTCTCCAACTTCGGCATCCTCGCTCGCGAGCGCGTCCAGATGCTCCCGTTGTTCCTGGCACTTCTGGCGTTACCAGCTCCCGTC
>Ga0307374_10003278_pt1 | contig 27786 bp, 23 predicted proteins | sample OX3MG_FD_202532 | JGI IMG/M metagenome (GOLD analysis project Ga0307374, IMG submission 202532) | Soil microbial communities from Risofladan, Vaasa, Finland - OX-3 | ecosystem: Environmental > Terrestrial > Soil > Coastal area > Acid sulfate soil | place: Finland: Risofladan, Vaasa | collected... | reverse complement strand
AAACGGCTCGCCGGTCTGGATGATGTGCAACACGAGTGGCACGAGCTTCCGCGCCACGGCCGCCAGTCCCTTGATCTTCGACCCGCCATTGCGGGCGACGTAGGCGAGGTAGTAGTCGCGGTAGAGTCCCCGCGACTGACACCACCGGCCGGCGAGCAGGAAGAGCTGCCGGCGCAGGAGCGGGCGCCCGCGCTTGGTCTGCCGGATCCGGCCGCGCACTGAGGTGCCACTCGATTTCCCAGCCAGATTCATCCCGGCGAGCTTGAGTACCTGGCGCGGGGAGAGAAAGGTCTCGGGCGTCCCGATCTCGCTCACGAGCGCCGCCGCCACCACGACGCCGATGCCCGGGAGTGTGATCAACGCTCTGGCGCCGGCGTGGGCCTCGACGAGGTCTGCCAGCTCCGCCTCGCAGGCGGCCATCTGCTTCATGAGGAAGGCGCGTCGGGCGACCATGCGCTGGATCTCCGCGCGGCGGGCCGGCGCCGCATCGACGAGGGCGATGCTCGTCCGTGCGTCAGCCATGAGATGCTGCGTTCGGTCGCGCCCGATGTGATTCTGGGAGCTGAGCCGCAATTGCGCGTGCACGCTCCGTGGCGACGCGGCCGCCAGGTCCCGCGCCAGCGGCCAGCGCGCGACGATGGCGAGCGGAGTCCGATTGCGCAGCGTCGCGAACGCCTCCAGCACCTCGGGGAAGGCCAGATCGACGGCCGACCGCAGCCGATTGCGGAGCCGCGTCTCTTCGACCCCCAGCCGGAGCCGCTCCGTGGACAGCACGCGCATCTGCGCGACGACCTCGCTCAGCACGGCGTGGCCCACGAACAGGCCATCGCTCACGAGCTGGCAGATCTGCCCGGCGTCTTTGGCGTCGTCCTTTCGGGGGCTGTTGTCCTCGACCTCGCGGAGCTTCTTCGTGACCGAGGAGAGCACGGTCACGATGGCGTAGCCCTGCTGCCGGAGGAACTGGGCAAACGTCGCCCCGTAGTGGCCGGCGAACTCGATTCCGACGAGCATCTCCGCGGGGCGCACGCCCGGAAACGTCCGCCGAAGGTACGTATGTGCCGCTTCGAAGCCGGCCCGATTCACGTCGACCCGTACCGCCTGGTGGCGGCGGCCGTCACGGGCGCGGGCGACCAGCTTGTGGAAGGTGCGGCCGCAGTCGACGCCGACCAAGCCGGCGAAGTGGTCGGCGTACGCACGATTCTGCTCGCGGCGGAGGGCGGCGCTGGCGGCGCCGCGGAACGGGGTCATGGGGTCGGTGGTCAGCATGGGGCGCTCCCGGTCGGAGGGTCACGGCGCGGGAGATCGCCACCCGGCCAGCGCTCACGCGCCCCGGGGCGGCCCACGCCGAGACCGGCGGTGGTGAGGGGCAAAACAATCACCATACCCGATCGCCGCGGAACGGCGAAGGAGCGAAGCCGAGGTCGGCGCTCGACGCGCCGAACCGACGGCTATCGCATTATAGGCGTCTCAATCTTATTCCGGGCACCACCGCGTTCGAGAACGTGGTGCTGCCGACGCTGTACGCGCCAATCCAGAAGCTGGAGGCGCGGGCGCGGGCGACGCGGGCGCTGGCGCTGGTCGGCCTCGCCGACCGGATGCAGCACTTCCCCTCTCAGATGTCGGGGGGCCAGCAACAGCGCGTGGCCATCGCGCGAGCGCTCGTCAACGAGCCATCCATCCTGTTCGCCGACGAGCCGACGGGCAATCTCGACAGCCGGACGTCGGTGGAGATCATGGCCATCTTTCAGGACCTCAACGAGCGCGGGCTGACGATCGTACTCGTGACGCACGAGCACGACATCGCGCAGTACGCCAAGCGCGTGGTTGTGTTCCGCGATGGAAAGATCCGAAAGGACGACCCCTTGCCCGCGCGATCGAGGGCCCGGGACGTCCTCAAGACACTGCCGGTGCTCGATGACTGAGCGCGGCGATGCGGCCCGTGTCCCCGGCGGATCCGGTGAACGATCCCAACGGCGGTTCGCGTCGGCGACCGGCGGCACGGGGAAGCCTTACTTCCGAGGGAGGGCGAGTCCGGTACGATTTTAAGCGCCTTCCCGCGGTGGTTGCGGCGGTGGCTCCCGGCTTGGTGGCCTTCACTCGCCAACTCCCCACGACCGACTTTATGGAGCCGGTTGTGCCTGGTGGGCTCGACTCCCAGGATACTACGCCAAAGTAAGACAGGTGCAGGGGCCGAGTGCACAGGCGCATGCGTCGGGGAGCGGCGTAAAAATGCCCATCATGGATACGGGTGTCGACCCAACGATCTTGGGATGGTGTCCGCTGAACTCCGGACAATTCAAACCTTTGCTGCCTCCGCGGCAGAGCCGGGAGGTCTCCTGTAATTCGCTAGACTCCGGGAACGCCGTCGGCCTCGCGAGAAGGGTGAGCAACGGGATCAGCTTTCGCGGCTGTCCAAGAGGACCTATAGATCCAGGCCTCAGGGGAGTTTCTGAACGATGCATTCGATTTGCGCTAGGGCATTCCGCGAGTGGGTTTGATCGACCGGGAGGAACCGCTGCAGCAATCCTTCAATGAGGCCAACGCGTAACCCAGTGTGCTTTCGCAGAGAGTGGTACTGCCGCGCAATGAACCGTCCGATTGGTCCCGCGGTCACTCCGTATCGCAACAGCGATCGATCGTACCCCGTATCCTGCAACTGGATAGTGACCAGTCTGGAATTGGGCAATTCGCGGGCCAGATCCAAGACATTATATGAAACAGGCGACCACGACCTTGCCTTCGAGATAGTGAACGTCGCCTTGTGATCCGGATTGAAACGACTCGGAAACACGCCCTGTTCGTAGAGATCCTCGTCAGGCACAAGGAAGAACAGATGCCCACCGGGGCGTACCAACTGCCACCATTCTGACAATGCATGCCGCGGATCGTGCATGTGTTCTAGGCAGTGAGACGAATACACGAAATCGAACTGCTCGTGCACGTACTTCGTTATGTCATTCGCGTCTCCGTCTTCCTTGTCGAAAGGCCGCGCCCCGCGAACCGGGTCCGGGCCGCTACCAATATCAATTCCGGAGCCAACTAGAACCGACTTCTCAAGCGGGCCCCATATCTGTTGCGATTTTGAAGTTTCTTTCATTTGCGAGCTTAGGAAAGGTCCGGCGCCGCGGAGCTGACTTCAACCGAAGCCAAATTCGGCACAAAGCAGACGAGAAGTGAACAACCGTTGTTCCATGATCGTATGCCTATTCTACTGCCTCGTTCGGACGTGTGAAAGTCGTGTTTCAATGGCCCTTTGCTACGCCCTTTCGTGGACGAACTGCACGACCAGCGGCCCAAGGGGCCACGCGAGAAGCCGCTTGATCTCCGACTTTCAGGCCGGTCATCGCACACAGCGACGAGTAGGTCGAGTTGGACCACCGCGCTCCGGAGTGCATCATCCCGCGTACGGGCGGGGCCAGACGGCGGGCAGGTGTAGAACCGGCACGGACGGCCGCGTACGCACACGGTCATTGTGGGCGGGGTCGACTCGGTATCTACGCCCCATAGCAGAGGGCGCATGTTACATCAGTGACATACGCGCCTGCTACCCCGTGGACTGTTTCTGTGCGAGATGGATCAATCTTGCGCCGGAGACCGACCGGGGGGCAACCAAAACCGACTTCGGCACCAGCAATAACTGAAGTTATGACCCGTGGGTGCATTTCTCGAGCACCCACGGGCCCTGCCCAAGTTGTCTAGAATTGCACGTACACCGGTTGCCCAGTCTGCCGGGACGCTTCCGCCGCTTTCCGGATGGCGGCCTGCCCATCTCCGTCGGCGCGAATTACGGTCGCCGAGCCGGCTGACGCGGTGCCCGTCGCAGCACACGTCACCGTGATCTCCATAGGCGAATAGATGCCGCCGGTGATGAAATTGGCCAGCAGGTTGAGGAAGCTCATTTGCGTCTCGACCTGCGCGACGCCGTGTGGGCATTTGCTCGCCGTCTCAACTGTTGACGGCGGCACCAAACCCCAGAGGAAGCTGTGGGCCCAGGCCTTCTCAATGACCTGATTTGAGGGCTGGGCGCCGGTGGTGATAGTGGCGTGGTAGCAGCCGCCTGTGAGAAGCAATCCGGCTAGGAGGGGGACGTGCCAACGCATAATGCCTCCGGAGAAAGGGAAAGGGGTCCGGGCGACTGAGCTCTGAAGCCACTGAAGCGTGGCCATTAGTAATCTCGGACAACCCAAGATTGTGTGCGCGGCTTGGCTAGTCAAGCAGAATTGTGGCCGCTCGCATCGGTGCCAAACACCGAGGCTCTCGATTTCTGGACACTGTGTTGTCCTGCGACATAGGGTCACGTCAGACCCACTCCGAGGTCGCAGTGGCGCTGTGCACCCTCCGCATTTGCCAAGAGGCCTCCCCCCCGCCGGGCTCCGCGCCAGGAAACTCGGACGCCTTGACTGTTGCTCATCGGCGTGGGTGCAATTTGAACTCCCGGGTGAACACCCAAATTCCCGCACCCTCTTGACGGGGAGCGTCTGAGCGCTCCCCGCAGCGGCGTAACCCTGCCCGCGTATCCAGTTATCTCAGGCCCGAAAACTGTCCAGGAAAACGGAGCCACCTTTGGGGTTCGCGGCGCTCGACTTCGATCACTGTCCCAAACGGGCCAACGCTTCGAGCGCCGACTCTCTCACTCCCGGAATTACCGACTCGAAATAGGCCTGCAGGTCTTCCCGGTGAACGCCGCGAAGCTGGTCGGGCGAGACGGACCATCCCCTCGTCACGAGTCGAACCTCGGCACTTGAGTCCGGCCTGATGATTGGTACTCGCACGTGATCGCCGCTTCGTAGTAACCCGTTGCCGTTCGTCGAGGTGTCGACCGAAAACCATCCGGTTCCGAAGTTCATCTCGACGGAGTACTCGAACGCGCCCAGCCGTGATGGTGGGACGCCGACATCGTCCCACCGGAAGGGGTACGGATGCCCATGAGCCTTGCCCTGGTGAACGACGGGCTGAACGAATTCGAGGACCTTTCCGGACGAATCGAGCATGGCGAACCGGACCCACGAGGATCAAGATTGTGGAACGCTGATGGACATCCGGGAACGTCGCTGCACGTCACGCGCGGCGCAATGCCCGTGACCGATCAGGTTGCCGACGGCCAATGGGGTATTTTTGGGGTATTCTTCCGGTGAACTAGAGGGGGCTTATGGGGACGTACGGGGACAGCATCGCAAGGGGCAAAGACGTTGTTGTGTCTATACTTGAGCAGTTCCTGCCCCGCGCGGAGCGAACAGCCGCCAGGACAGGGAATTCGGCTGATCCGGTTTTCAAGACCGGTGCAATAGCCGTTCTGCCAGCCCTCCCAACGGGTCCAATCTAATGACGGGGGTGGCGACGGGCAGGTTGCGACGTCACCTCGATCGAACACGCGGGCACCAGGCCAAATCCCAAAATCTCGACGGGCGGGGCATGGCGGATGCCGTCGATGGCCCACTGATCGAACCGTTGCTGCATCGCATCGGCTGGCACGTAGGGCTGATGGACGAACGTCGACTCAGGGACCCACGGCGCCTCCGTCGTCGTCCGCCGCATGTCGCCGAGGGCATGCAGGGCACCGCCGAACGCTGCCACTGTCAGCCGGGCGCGCGGGAGAACCAGCAGATCCTCGTGCGACGGCCGCGTACGCCGGATCACCTGGGCCAGCGCCGTGGAATCCGCGAGGCGGCCGACGAGCACCACCGTGGCCGGGTAGGCGCGCGCGGCGACGGCGCGTTGCCGCCGCAGTTCGACCAGCGCCGCCGAGTCACGGCGGGCGTGGCGTATCGCAAAGATCTCGTCGACCATCTTCTGCGCAATGGGATGATGACCGCCGATCGACAATCCTCCAGAGGCACGGAGCATGAGTGACCGTCGAATCGAGACGCCGTGCGCACCCGGGAACATGGCGACGACGCTGTCAATCAACGCTGCCTCTCGAGGCGAGAGCTGGCTGGGGCGAAGCGGCGTCGTGTCCATCTGAAATCGGTCGATCAACGAATCTGGAATGCGTTCGGGCGATCCGGTGTTGGCCGTCAAGGCATGGGAGACGACCAGTGGGCCGGCAGGTGCGATTCGATGCTGCACGATGCCGGACTGCTGGTCGCACCACCGCCGTTGAGGCGGGACCGGGGTGGTCTGGGCCGCCAGCGTTCCAGCGGCGATCGTCAAGGCGAGGAGGCCAGGCGCGACGGTCATGCCAATTATGATATGCCTATGCGACCTTTGCGCCAGTGGCCGGCGAGACCAATCGCGACGTGATGGCAACGTGGTTGCCAGGTTCGGGCCTGCCGTGAATTCGCTACCGATCCATGGGAGTCGGGCCGGTTCCGCACGCGTCGGACCAGCCACATTCGTGCCACACGCAGGTACTCTGGCGGCCGCGGATACTGCCGCCAACATCAGTCACAACATCGGCTTAGTCGCGATCTGACGCGTCGGGTCGGCACGAACTTTCAAGACCGGTGCAATAGCCATTCTGCCAGCCCTGCGACGGATCCAATCTGATGACGGGGTGGGGGCCAGTCCGCAACGGGGCCCTGGCTTACCGCACAGCACGCAGACCACACAGCAACTGCAACGGGAACTGCCAGGACGCGGACGAGGCGGATTGAACGGATCACGGCGGATACTGCAACAGCTCTTGAGGGGGCGCTGGGGGTGGGGATCGCGAGGGCGCGTCGGGGCGCGTCTCGGTGGCGCCACCGGGGCCGCGTTACTCCGACCGCAGCGTATCCACCGGCATTGATGCGCGATGCGCGCACGGCGGGCGGAATCCCGGCCGCGATCGTGGCAACGAACAAGACCACGACCGACACCGCCAGGAGGTACGGTTCCGCGTCGTCGAACCCGAACAGGAAGTATGCGATGAACTGCTCGGCCCAATTCGCGACCAGCAGTCCGACCGTGAGTCCGAGCAGCGCCGTCGCATTCCCGTCGCGCAGCACGAGACGGGAATGCGACGTATTGGCGCCGAGCGCGATTCGCACGCCGAAGTCCCGTACGCGCCGCCCCGCCCGGTAGGCGGCCACGCCGCACACACCGATCAGTGCCAGCAGGAGTCCGGTTCACTCGCCGATTATCGCAGCTCCGGTCGGGCGCTAATTCAGATCGCGGGAGAACATCAGCTTGAGCGTGATCTTGTCGGAGGCGGTGGTGAGGCCGAAGCCGACGCCGCCTTCGATGTCGGTCGTGCCGTAGTGGTCGAACGCGGCCCAGACCTGCTGGACCTGCTGACCGCCGGGAAGGAACTGACGTAGCGGGCCGAGGCCAGAGTACTGCTCGGCGGCCACCGCCCAGCGCGGATTGATGTGGTAGGCGACGCGCGCGGCGGGATTGAATTCGAGCGCGGCGAAGCCGCCGGCCCAGGAATTGTCGAGGATCGGGTTGAAGATGAAATCCCAGGGATGGATGTGCCAGCCGAAGATGGGGCGGATCTCGGAGGTGTAGCGGCTGGCATCCCACCTTGCGGAGTTGTAGCTGAACTCGAAGTTGGCGCCGTAGAAGAAGGTGCGCTCGTCGGCGTGGGGCGAGACGAAGAGCAGACGAAGCTTGCCGCCATTGATCGTGGCGCCGTCCTGGCTGGTGGCGCTGTAGAGCGGCAGGTAGAGCCCGAACTCGAGCCAGGGCCTGGCGCCGTAGGCCCACTCGAAGCCGCCGTCAAAAGAATGGTTGGAGATGATGGCGCCGGGGAAGGCGGCAACGCGGATGCCGTCGGGCGTGAAGTTGGTGTGTAGCGTAAGGTTGAATTTGCCGGGCGCGGTGATGCCGGCATCGTAGACCTGGATCTCGTCGGTAGGGCCCTGGGCGGCGGCCGGTCTGGCGAGCGCGGCCGCGGCGACGACGGTGAGCAGACCGACCAGGCACGACTTCCTGGAGGAATGCGTCATTGAGTGAGGCATGCTGGCACGGGATTACACCTTGGCGGCCTGGGTGAAGGTAGGGCCAAACGGGCACCCGCCGTCACCGGTTCGGGGAAAGGAAATTCGGTCGAGGGTCGATGTCGGAGTCAGGGGAGTATATGGAGAGGTTCCACGCCGCGCCACGACGGGTGGCGCGGAAGCGGCCCCGGGCTCCGCAATCTGCCTCCGAACCGCCGCGTCGGCACCACCCTCGTTCCGGGGATATTCCGCCATCCGCTGGATCTGGCGATCATGCGGGGAGTGGTCCGCAGCGTCCTCGGGGCGTCGGCCGGATTGTCTCTGCTGGGTATTCGCTATCCCCAGAAGATGCTGCCGCTGCTGTCATTCGAATTCGCGAGGAAGTCCATCTGAGTTCTTGCTTTCTTCCTCCCGGTTTGGTTGGCGCACCGAGTGGACACCGAAGCTGTAGCGATGTTTCAGGCGTGCATTCTAGGCGTCGTGCTATGCCCGCTCATCACTCCTTGGCGGTATGCGGTGGCGGCATATCTGACAGCACCGGGCGCTCCGCTCCGGACCGCCGCCCGTGTTCTCGCTCTTGATTACTTGGACGACATTTTGGCGCCTGGCCTGCAGGGCCGGCAGCACGCCGATGAGAAGCGCCGCGGCGGCGCGCACCTGCGCCATCGACACGCCCGGAGCGGTGCGCAGTATGCGCGGGGGCCGATCTCGGCGTACTCCGCATCGAGATGTTGCGCGAGATCCTCGACGAGATCTGCCTCGTCGTCAGGCGTCAGGCGCAACTCCGGTGTCCGCGGTCTGAGTTGGTGCCGCCAATCAGGCATGTCCCGTCTCCGCGATGCTGGCCACCGCGGCCACGAATGCCTTCCAGTTCGCCCGCTGCACGTTTGCGTACGGCGCATCGGAGTCGGGATGGACGAGACGGTCCACGGGCACATTCGTGAGCGTCTCCCGCCCAATCATGCTTTAGGATGCCACGCAGGGCTCGGCGGATCGCGCGGTCAATCGGCAGCCCATCGGGCGGCGCGGGGGCCGGACGTAGTGCTTCCGCGTCATGCGCGCGCCCCCGTTCGGCCGATGTCGGTGGCCGACGAACGGGCCTAGACTCCTATCGTGGAAGGCCGCGGATGCATGGGCGTGTGGCGGAGTGTCGGACCATGCGAGACGCTCGGCGAGCCCCGCCGTGGCCGTACGCGGTACGTCCCCTCATCTGGAGTTGAACATGCGCGTTCTTCCGTGTGCCGCCCTGGGCATGGCGCTTCTCGCAGGTTGCGCGAAAGAGAAGCCCGCCGTCGAATCTGCTCCCCCGCCGCCGCCGGCCGCACCCACACCGGTCAATCTCGCCGACGTCGCGGGCAACTGGTCGGTCACGACCATGCCCGAAACCAGTGACAGCGTCCTGGTCACGTACACCATGCACGCCACCGCGGCGGACACCGGCTGGACGATCACGTTCCCGGGGCGAAAGCCGATGGCAATCCAGATCATGGCGATGGGCGACAGCATCACGACTACCGTGCCCACGTACCAGAGCGTCCTGCGTAAGGCCACGCAGGTTTCCACGCAGGGTGTCATGCGCCTGATCGACGGCAAGCTCGTGGGAACGGTCACTGCCCACTACGCCACCGCCAAGGCGGACTCGGTGGTGCATATGAGGACGGAAGGCACGAGGGCGCCGTAGCGCGGCGACCGCAGGTACCAGAATTCTCCAAGAATGGGGGGGCGACATGGCAAAGACGACCAGGGAACTCGCGCGCCGCGGAAAGTCCGCCACCAAGAAGGCCTATGACACGGTGGAGACGAAGGTGATGGCGGCCGTGGGTCGGAGCACGGTCAAGCGCAAGGTGAAAGGGGTGAAGACCGTGGCCACGCGGGCCGGGAAGAGCGCGCTCATCGCCGGCGGCCTCGCGGCCGCCGGAGTGGTGATGTCCGAGATCAGGAAACGGCGCAAGCCGGCGTGAGTGGGGACCGCTATTCCGACCGCAACGTGTCCACCGGATTCACCCGCGAAGCACGGAGGGCGGGAGGGATGCCGGCGAGCACCGTGGCCCCGAACAGCGCGACCACCGCCCCCGCCATGAAGAAGGGCGCCATCTGATCGTAGCCGAACAGGAAGCCGTACAGCAGCTGCTCGACCCAATTCGCCACGAGGAGCCCGATGGCCAACCCCAGCAGCGCCGTCGCGTTCCCCTGGCGCAATACCATTTTGATGATATCCCTTGTCTGCGCGCCCAGCGCGATGCGCACGCCGAACTCGCGGGACCGCTGCTCCACCGCGTAGGCGGTCATGCCGTAGACGCCGATCAGCGCCAGCAGCAGCCCGATGAACGCGAACGACCCGAACAGCGTGGTCACGAAGTCGTACAGCGACTGCTGGTACGCCGTGCCCGTGACGTCGCCCCACGTCGCGACGCCGGGCGTCACGCCGGGATAGTCCGACGCGAGCGCCGCGCGCAGCGGCGTGACGAAGGCCTGTGCCGGGCCCTTCGACCGCACGATGAACGTCGTGGACGCCGTCGGCGCGGGATAGCCGGCCCCGTTGGCGATGAGGAAGGTGTGTTCCGGGCACGCGAAGATGCCGCACGGATTGATCACGATGGGGCCGGTGATTCCCACGACCCGCATCCACGGCACCTTGCGGTATCCGTTGTTGGCGAAACTGATCAGGCGCCCCACGATGTCGGCCCCCGGCAGCAGCCAGTGCGCGGTCGCCTGGTCGATGATCACGCTCGGGATCGCGTCGTCCTCGCTCTCGTGGAAGTTGCGCCCGCGCAGGATCGGAATGCGCATCACCCGCAGGTAGTCCGGATCGACTTCCATCACGCGCGACGTGCCGATCATCGTCAGCGGGGCCCCACCGCCCGGGTCGTCCACGCGCACCAGTCCATACAGAAAGGGATCCCACCATGCCGTCGCGGCGGCCACTCCGGGCATCTCGCGGAGTCGCTGCAGCTCGCCGCGCCGACGGGAGATGAGCGCGGCACCCGGCGTCGCTCCGAACCCCTGCCGGGCGTTCACCGGCACCTCGGCCACGTGCGCCGCGATCAGGTTCGTAGCGTCGTAGCCATAGTCCAGCAGGTGAATCGACGCAGCCACGGCGCCTAGCAGCGACGCCGAAACCACCAGCGTGAGCGCGCCGGCCACCTCGGCCACGACCAGGAACTGGAAGCGGCCGCGGTTGCCGGTCGAGTGCCGATTCCCCGTTCCCTTGAGCAACTTGTTGATGTCGGAACGCATCAGCGTGATCGCCGGCGCTACGCCGAACACCACCGCGCTCACCATCGTGAGCCCGAGCCCCGCCACGAGCACGCGCCACGAGAGCTGTGGCTGCACCAATCCCAGGTACTGGAGTCCCGCCGGCAGCGTCGCGCTCACCAGGTGGATGGTCCAGAGCGAGAGAAAGAGTCCCAGCACCCCGCCGGCCAGCGCCACGAGCCCGCTCTCGGCGAACAGCAGCCGCGCCACCTGCAGGCGGCTGGCACCGAACGCCAGACGCGTGGCCAACTCCCGGCTCCTGGCCATGCCACGGGCGAGCAGCAGGTTGGCGATGTTCGCACAGGCGATGATGAGCACGGCCAGCGTCGCCGCGGCCAGCGCCCAGACCACGCCCAGGTTCCGGCCGGGCGTGGCCGCGGCGGGCTGGATCAGGAAGTGCGCGAATCGCGAGTGCGCGGGATCGAGATTGGGCGCCAGCGCGTTCAGCTCGGCCAGCGCCTGCTCCTGGGTCACGCCGTGGCGCAGGCGGAGCAGGGCCTCGCTGCCGATGTTCCATCGGGTCGGGAGGTACACGTCCGTCGCCGTAGGGATCGCGCCGTTGTCGGCGATCACGCCGATTACGGTGTAGGTCTGGAGCCCCATCATGGCCTGCAGTTCGATAGCGAATGGCGCGAAGGGGCGATCCCGGGCGCCGAGCGCGCGCCAGAGGCGCTCGCTGATCACCACCACCTGCCTCGCAACGGCCGTCGAGTCCGTGAACAGCGTGCCGTGGACCGGGCGGGCGCCGACGACGCGGAAGAAGGTCCCGGCGACGATCTCCATCGGCACCTCGACGCTCTGGTTGCCAACGTGGATCGACGTCCCATAGGGACCGTTGTCCGTCCAGCCGGTCGCGCCGGAGTAGGTGCGTCCGGAATCCCCCAGCACCTGCCGGATGTTCACGTTCGGGTAGAGTGGGGCCTTGGGCGCCGTCCAGTGCACCACCACGAGCTGGCCCGGCTCCGGGAACGCCATCTTCGGCCAGATCAATCCGTCGATCAGGCTCGACATGGTCGTGTTGGCCGCGATGGCCAACGCCAGCGCCAGGATGCTGAACGCCGCGAACGCCTTGCTCCGGCGCAGCGTGCGCAGGGCGACGCGGAGTTCCATCCAGGTCGGGAGCATTCGCCAATGCTCATGCCGGGGCCGGTCGCCGTCAAGAGTGCAGTGGCGACCCTCGGCACCGCCGTGTGTCAGGCGCGTGCCCCGACCTCTGGATCACGGGGCACGCGACGCCTCCCCAGCCCGTTGTCCCGACCAGTCGTCGTCGTACCGTGATATCCCTGACGATGACGTGGGGGTTTCCTCACTGATCGTCCCACGGGAGACGCGGAGCTTGGGGCGGGTCCCCGCCGCCAGCGGCCGTGAACCGTGTCATGCCCCAGCCGACCCCGAGTGACCGAGGATGGTATATGCGTAGTCTGATCGTGCTCTTGGCTGCGGCGAGTCTGCTGCCGTTCCACGTGGGCCGGGCGCAGGCCCCGATAGTGCTCGCGCCCAACACCAAAGTCCGGTTCACGCTGCCGCCGGCCCAACCCCCCACGGTCGCGGAAGTGCTCGTTCAACGGGGGGACAGCGTCTGGGTGCGTCCGCTCAAGACGGCTGATACCGTGAACTTCACGTTCCCGATGTTGGCGCGCCTGGAGGTCCCCGCCGGGCGGGAGCGTCATCCGCTGGCCGGCGCCGTCGTCGGGCTCGTGGTCGGCGCCGTCGTTGGCGCGGCGGCGGGGCAGGACGCCGGCAACGACTGCTCCGAGCCGGGCCCGTACCCCGACATCCACATGTGCCTGTTCCCGAAAAACGAGACCGCGCTCATGGGTGCCGTCTATATCGGCGCGCTCGGAGCTGGGGTCGGCGCGCTCATCGGTTGGCTCCACGAAACCGACCGTTGGAGGCCGGTCGCCCTCCCGAATCAGTTGAGCATCCGTGCCTGGCGGGGAGGGGCGGGGCGCGACTATGGCATCGGAGTCACGTACCGCATCTTCTGACGCGGCGGCGCCGGATGCACCCTGTCGTCAGCGATCGCGAGCCCGTTGGCGCAGGGAAGCGCGCTCCGCTCTGGCCGCCGGCCGCGCGGCCTCCCGGCCACGAGCCAGTGGCAACCCATCGGCGTCGGTTGACGGTCTCGGTACGTCCCCATGATATTGACGATCACCCCATGTCACTCGAACGGAACCCATCAGCGTTCAGTAGAAGCCACCCCTGGCCGACGCCGGCACTGGCCGACGCCCTGGTGGCGCTGGTGGCCCTCGTCGTGTATGGCCGGGCGCTCGGCAACGGGTATGCGCTCGATGACATCCCGATCATCACGCATCCACTGATCCAGGCCCTGCACACGCTCCCCGCGGCGCTCGCGTCGCCGTGGTGGTACAGCACGCACCACCTGTATCGGCCCCTCACGCTCCTGTTCCTCGGAGTGGAGCACCTCGCAGGCGGGCGCTCACCGTTGGCGCCCCATGCCGCCAATCTGATCCTCTACGCGCTCACGGCCATCCTCCTGCGGCGCCTCTACGCGCGCTTCGTGGCGCCGGGGGCCGCGCTCGCGGGCGCACTCCTGTTCGCCGTTCTCCCGGTTCATGCGGAAGCCGTCGCGGCGGTCGTTGGTCAGGCCGAACTCATCTCGGCGCTCGCGCTCGTCGCGCTGCTGCTGCTCGTGACCGCCGACGCGCCCCCGACCCTCCGCCGCTTGGGCGTGGCCGCGCTCCTGGCCGCCGCAGCTATCGCTGGGAAGGAAGGAGGTGTCACGGCCCCATTCCTCGTGCTCGCGGCTGCCTGGACGCTCGCGCGGCAGCGACGCCACGCGACGCGTTGGGCAACCGCCGCGCTCGTAGGGGTGTGCACCCTTCTCGCGGCGCGCCTGATGGTGCTGGGCACGTTTGGTGGAGATGCCGCAAACCCGGTGTTTCGCGAAACGTCGGTATGGACCCAGTGGCAGATCGCGACCGCGATGCTGCCGCGGGCCGCGCTGATGATGGTGCTGCCCATCCCTCCGGCCATCGACTACGTCCCGATGCTCGCTGCGATTCAACATCCGGCGTGGGGGCCGATTGCGCTCGGCCTGGTGCTCGTCGGGCTCGTGCTGGTCGCGCTGATGCGTCACCGGGAAACTCCAACCGCGGTGACGTTCGGGATCATCCTCACCGCCGCGCTGATCGCGCCGACCGCCAATCTGCTGTTCCCGAGCGGCGTCGTGCTCGATGCGCGAACGCTCTACGCCCCGTCGATCGGAACGGGACTCCTCATGGCGGTCCTGCTCACCACCTTCCACCGCCGCGCGCCGCGCGCCACACCGGCGCTGGTCGCCACGTTCGCGCTGGCCGCCGCCGCCACGGCATGGCGCGAGGCCCCGGTGTGGCACGACACGCAGACCGTGGTTGCAACGATGGTGACCCGCCATCCGGACGACTATCGCGGGTATCTCCACCTGGCCGAGATGGCCCGCGCACGTGGGCGCCCAGCCGACGCCGTGACGTATTATCGGGCGGCGATCGCTCGCTACCCCGCCGAGCCGGAGATGCTCACGGACGCGGCCACCATCGCCCTTCATCTGCACGATACGACCACGGCAGTCTCCTGGCTGCAAGCGGCCGTCGTGGGCAGCCCCCGTGCGGCCCGGGCCCGGACGCGGCTCTATGGCGTGTGGCGCGCCCAGGGCAAGCTGGCAGATGCGCGACGCCTCCTGCTCGATGGACTGGCCCAGGAGCCCAGCCAGCGCACGTGGTCCGCGCTGCTCACGGAGCCCGACGCCGGCCACTCCCCCATCGCAGCAGGGGCTCCCTAGGCGCGGACCGGCGCGGCGGGATCCCGGTTAGATTGCTCGATCCCCCTTCGTGAACGCCCGTCCGCACCGTCCGGAGCGTATGGCCGAGAGACCACCAGTCAACAAGTGGGTAGTGGCCGGTACCGTCATGATCGGGACGATGATGGCAGTGCTCGACTCGAGCATCGTCAACGTCGCGCTCCCCGACATGCGCGGCACCCTTGGCGCCACCGTCGACGAGATCACCTGGGTCGTCACCGGGTACATCCTGTCCAATGTGATCATCATGCCCATCGTCGGCATGCTCAGTTCGCGCTACGGACGGAAGAACTTCTACGTCGTCAGCATCGCCATGTTCACCGCGGCCTCCATGGCCTGCGGAATCTCCACGACGCTCTCGGCCATCGTCGCCTGGCGTATCGTCCAGGGCATTGGCGGCGGCGTGCTCATCACCGTGTCGCAGGCCATCCTCCGCGAAACGTTCCCCCCAGAAGAACAGGGGCTGGCCATGGGCATCTATGGCATGGGCGTCGTGCTTGCCCCAGCGTTTGGCCCCACGCTCGGCGGGTGGATAACCGACCAGTACTCGTGGCCCTGGGTGTTCTTCATCAACGTCCCCATCGGGATTCTCAACATCTTCCTCGTGAGCCGCTTCATCGAGGACCCGTCATACCTCGTGCGCGCCAAGGGCCGCATCGACTGGGCCGGCCTCGGCCTGCTCACCATGGGACTGGGCGCGCTGCAGTTGATGCTCGAGGAAGGAGAGACGGACAACTGGTTCGATTCGGCGTTCATCACGCGCCTGGCCGTGATCGGCGTGGTGGGACTGATCCTGTTCGTCTGGCGGGAACTCAAGACCGATGGGCCGGCGGTGGATCTGCGCCTGTTCAAGAACGGCGCGTTCGCTTCGGCCACGACCATCGGTGGCATCCTCGGGCTCGGCCTCTACGCCGCGCTGTTCCTGCTCCCGCTGTTCCTGCAGAATCTGCTCGGCTACAGCGCCATGGAGTCCGGGCTCGTGCTCATGCCGCGCGGGCTCGCCATGGCCGTGCTCATGCCGCTCGCCGGCCGGGCATACAACAAAGTAGGACCGCGCGTGCTCGTGGGCACCGGGCTGATCGTCAGCGCGTATTCGTTCTACGCGCTCGCGCACCTCACGAGCGGTGTCGGCTTCTGGGACCTGTTCTGGCCGCAGCTTTGGCAGGGCGTCGGGTTCGGGCTCATCTTCGTGGCGCTCAGCACTGCTGCGCTCGCCACCATCGAGCGGCCGCGCATGACGGCGGCCGCGGGGCTGTACAACGTGGTGCGCCAGGTGTTCGGCAGCGTGGGCGTGGCGCTCTCGGCCACGGAACTCACCAGCGGCATCTCGCGCTACCACGACGTGATGAGCTGGAAGCTGACGACCACGGACCCGGCCACCCGTTCGTGGCTCGCCTTGGTGACGGCCGGCATGCGCGCCGCCGGCGCCGATGCATACACGGCCGCCCAACGCGCGCTGGCGCTGCTCGATGGAACCGTCTCGCAGCAGGCCGCCGTGATGTCGTTCAACCACGTATTCGTGCTGATTACCGGGCTGTTCGTGATCTCGCTGCCGTTGGTGTACTTCCTGCGCGGCGTGGAGCATGCGGACGGGATGCCCACGATCGTGGGAGAGTAGGAACGTAGGAGATGGCGTCACACGGGAGCGTTGGCGTCCGGCGTCGGCTGGGCACGGAGCGTTTGTAGCAGTGCCTCGATGTCCGACGGATCGGCGTCCCACCGGCGCAGCGCGTAACGCGCCATGCCGAACGCCAATTCGCGTTCGCCCATCACCGCCGCGCCTACCCCCTGCCGTTCGAGCAGCAGCTGCTCCGCCGCACTGTGCGTCCTCACCACGGTGTCGATAGCTGGGTTCAACTGCCGCGCCACGTCGAGAATGGAGCGTGCCTGGTACGCCCCGGGCGCCGCGATCACGAGCAGGCGCGCCCGCTCCAGATGCGCGTGCTCCAACACCGCCCGCCGCGCGGCGTCACCGAACAACACGGGCACGCCGCGCGATCGAAGGTGCTCCATCCACCCGCGGTCGTGCTCCACCACCAGGAACGGGATGCCCCTGCTCTCGAGCGCGCGGCCGATCGTGCTGCCCACGCGACCGAAGCCCACGATCACGGCGTGATCGCGGAGCCGCAACCCGTCCACCGACTCGGCCGGTACCGCCGGCCCGAGCGGGTCGTGGCGTGTCCGCTGGATCAGTCCCAGCAGCGTGGGCCTCCGGCGCAGCCAATTCTCCACCGGCGCGACGGCCCTGAACGCCAGCGGATTGAGCGTGATCGAGAGAACGGCGCTCGCCAGGATCAGATTCTGCCCCTCTCGCGGAAGCAGGCCGAGCGTGATCCCCAATCCGGCGAGAATGAACGAAAACTCGCCCATCTGCGCGAGGCCTGCCGACACCGTGAGCGCCGTGCGCAGGGGATATCGAAAGCCGGCGATGAGCCCGAATGACACGAGCGCCTTGCCGGCGGTGGCGATGGCCACGGTCACGAGCACGGCGAGCGGATGCTGCACGAGCACGCGCGGATCGAACACCATGCCCACCGACACGAAGAACAGCACCGCGAACGCGTCCTGCAGCGGCAGCGCGTCGGCGGCGGCCTGATGGCTGACGTCCGACTCGGCGATCACCACGCCGGCAAAGAATGCGCCGAGTGCGAACGACACGCCGAACAACATCGCGGCGCCGAACGCGATCCCCAGGGCCAGGGCGAGCACCGCCAGCGTGAACAATTCGCGAGAGCCGGTGCGCGCCACGGCGGCGAGCAGCCACGGCACCACGCGCGTGCCCACGTACAGCATCAGCGCCACGAACGCCGTCACCTTGACCAGCGTCACCCCCACCATGACCAGCGTGCCCCCCGCCGAGGCACCGGCGGCCCCGACTCCTCCCAGCGGGGCCGCCAGGGCAGGCAACAGGACCAGGACCAACACCGTCGCCAGGTCCTCGACCACGAGCCATCCCACCGCGATGTGTCCATCCAGCGTGCTCAGGGTGTCCCGCTCCTCGAACGCCCGGAGAAGCACCACAGTGCTGGCGATGGAGAGCGACACGCCGAACACGACCGATCCACCCCAGGTCCACCCCCACGCGTGCCCGACCACGGCGCCGAGCGCCGTGATCACCGCGCTCCGGGTCAACGCGCCGGGCACCGCGATCCGCCGCACGGCTAGGAGATCGCGGATGGAGAAGCGCATCCCCACGCCGAACATCAGCAAGATGACACCGACCTCGGCGAGCTGTGAGGCGAGTCCGGTGTCGGCGATATACCCGGGCGTGAATGGTCCGACGACGATGCCCGCGATCAGGTAGCCGACCAGTGCCGGGAGGCCCAATCGAATCGCGGCGAACCCGAACAGGAACGCCAGCGCCAGGCCGGCGGCGAGCGTGGCGACCAACGCAACTTCATGGGGCATCGGTGGGGGCTCCCGTTCTCATGAAGATACGTGAACGTGCACGGCGCGTCACACGGGGCCGGATCAGACAAATTCGCGTGACCCGCGCTCGCCGCAGTCAGCCCATTCATGGACTGCTGAACGAGGAAGGCCCTACCGATCCTGCTGGGAAAGGCCTACCCGCATTGCCCCGATGTGCCGATAGGCGACACTCCCGGTCCGACCTACGTTCCCCATGCAGGGGAAGTGAAGCGCCGACGGCCGTGCGCCGTCCAACAGGGAGGATCCAATGGTTGGGATGCTGACTCGCAATTGGGGGTGGGTGGCACTGCGCGGCGTCGTGGCGATCCTGTTCGGGTTGCTCACGTTCTTCAATCCGGGGATCACGCTCACGGTGCTCGTGCTCTGGTTCGGCGCCTACGCCTTCGTGGATGGGATCTTCATGGTCGTCTCGGCCATCACGAACCGGCACGGCCAGCCCCGCTGGGGCGCGCTGCTCGCCGGCGGACTGCTGGCCGTCGCGGCTGGCGTCTTGACGTTCGTCATGCCGGGGATCACCGCGATGGCACTGCTCATGCTGATCGCGGCGTGGGCGATCGTCACGGGGATCGCCGAGATCGTGGCGGCCATCCAACTGCGCAAGGAGATCACGGGCGAGTGGATGTTCGTCGTCGTCGGCGTGTTCGCGGTGGCGTTCGGAGTGGTCATGGTCGCGGCGCCCGGCGCGGGCGCGCTCGCCGTGGTCATGTGGATCGGCATCTACGCGCTGATCTCGGGAATCCTGCTCGTCTCGCTGGGCTTGCGGCTCCGCAGCTGGGGCCGTATGCACCCCGTCATGTAACCACCGAATGAAGAGGACGCCATGACCGCGTATATCGTGGACATCGAAGACCGGACCGAGGGGAATCGCGATTTCCGGCACGTACTGTACACCGGGCCGCACCTGCAGTTGGTGCTGATGTCTCTCCAGCCCGGCGAGGAATTGGGAGCGGAGATCCATCCGCACACCGATCAGTTCTTCCGTGTGGAGGAGGGGAAGGGCATGGCCCTGATCGATGGACGCGAGACGCCCATCAAGAGCGATTCGGCGATCGTCGTGCCCGCCGGCGCGCGGCACAACATCAGGAACACCGGGGCGAAGCCGCTCCAATTCTACACGCTGTACGCTCCGCCGCAGCACCCCGACGGCACCGTGCATCACACCAAGGCGGATGCGGCACGGGCGGAGATGCACGCGGCCGTGTGACTGAAACTGCAACGACAACTGCCGGGCCGCCGAAGCCCGCAAAGCAGTCGCAGTATCCGCCTCATCCGCATTATCCGGAGCATCCCCGTCCCGGCGGTTGCGGACCGCCAGGCGGCAGCGAATCGCTTGCGGTTCTCCTCGGCGGTCACACTGGCCGGAACCCTGATAGCCGTCGCCCAATGGGGACGGTAGCTTCGCGCGGCGCCGTCTCACCCCGTTTCGCGCTCTTTCCCCACCTGTCGTCCTGTACCCTGCGGCCGCCGCGCCGCAATCTCCAGGTGGCCAGCTCCCCCTTTCTCATCCTTTTGAGCGACTAAACCTGCGTTCCGTGGCCGCATACTATTCAATGGGAAGATGCGGTGACTGAGGTTTACGGGCGGGGGAGCCATGGTTCGGGCGTGTCAGGTGGTACGGTTCAGCGTGCTTGGGGTCGCGACCGCGGTCGCGATCGGTGCGTGCACCAAGGCCGCGAATCCGGCGGCGGCCATCGAGACCGCGCCGGTCACGCAGCAGGACATCATCGTCAACGTCGAGGCCACCGGCGTCATTGAACCGGTGGACGCCGTCCAGGTGAAATCCAAGGCCTCCGGCCAGATTGTGAAGATGCCGGTGGTCGTCGGGTCGCTGGTCAAGGCGGGCGATCTGCTCGTGCAGGTGGATCCGCGGCAGATGCAGAGCGCGTTCAACGCCGCGCAGGCGGCGCTCAAAGCTGCGAAGGCGAACCTCGTGATGCAGAATGCGCAGTTGGCGCGCGAGGACAGCATGGTGCGCCAGAAGGTCGTCACGCAGATGGAGTACGACGCGGCGGTCGCCGCGCAGGCGTCCGCCGTCTCCGGCGTGGCCAACGCGCAGGCCAACGTGGACGTCAATTCGATCAACCTTGCCGATGCCACTGTGGTCTCCCCGGTGACGGGCACAGTGATCGACAAGAGCGTGTCGCTCGGGCAGGTCATCGCCTCCGCCACCAACAACGTCGGCGGCGGCACGACCCTGCTCACGGTTGCCGACCTCGGCCAGGTGCTCGACAGCGCCCTCGTCAACGAGAGCGACATCGGACGGGTCAAGGTGGGCCAGGACGTGGCGGTCACCGTGTCGGCATATCCCAACCGTGCATTTCCGGGCAAGGTGCTGCGAATCTCGCCACAGGCGATCGTGCAACAGAGCGTGACCATGTTCCCCGTGCTCGTCAGCCTCGACAACCGGGAAGGAATGCTCCTGCCCGGGATGAGCACCGATGCTACGATCGACATCACGCGCCTGCCCAGCGTCGTCGCCGTACCGAACGACGCCATCGGGTCTATTCAGGAAGCGCCGATGCTCGCCACGGTGCTCGGCATCGGATCCGCCGCCGTCGACTCGGCGCTGGCCCCAGCGACGCCGATGTCCACGCCCGCGGCGGCCGGGCGGGGGACCCGTTCCGGGACCGCTGCGGGCGGCGGCCGGAGCAGCGCCAGCGGCGCGATGGCGACCGCCGACAGTAGCCGCGCCGCGGTGGTGTTCGTGCAGGATTCGGCTACCCACAAATTCGCGTTGCGTGTCATCATGATTGGCGCCGGGAACTACGAAGTCACCCGCGCCCTCTCGGGCGTCAAGCCAGGTGATCGGGTGGCCCTGCTCAGCGACGTGCGCATGGCCGCGACCCGCGACACCACGCTCCAGCGCATCCAGGGTCGGTCCGGCGTGCCCGGGATGAGCACGGGCGGCGGGCGCGGCGGCGGCAGGAACTGACCATGTTGCTCGGGAACACGGTGCTGTCGGCACTCGAGTCGCTGCGTCTGAACATGGTGCGGTCGCTGCTCACGATGCTCGGCATCGTGATCGGCGTCGCCGCAGTCATCTCCATGGAAGCGCTGGGCCGGGGCGCGCAGGATGCCGTGAGCTCCCGCATCCAGGCCCTCGGTACGACGCTGCTCATGGTCGTGCCCGGCCAGTTGCAGGTGGGCGGCGTGGTCTCGGGGTCCGACCGCGCGCCGCTCTACGTGGAAGACGCCCAGGCACTGGCCGGGCCGAGCCAGTACATCGCCGCCGTCGAGCCGGAGATGACCCGGCAACTGCAGGTCCAGTTCGAGAATGCCAACACATCCACGCAGGTGATCGGCACGAGCGCGAACTACCCGACGGTGCGCAAGTACACGCTGTCCGACGGCATGATGTTCACGCAGGGCGACGACGCCGGCCGGCGGCGCGTGGCGGTACTGGGTGCTACGGTCGTCACGAACCTCCGCACCTCGGCTGCCGCCCTCCTCGATTCGACCATCCGGATCAATGGCATTCCGTTCACCGTCGTGGGCGTTCTGGCGCCGAAGGGCGGGGCGACCGGCTTCTCCGACCCGGACGACCAGATCATCATTCCGCTCAGCACCGCCCAATTCCGCGTGATGGGCACGCGCAACCTGCGGACCATCGGCGTGCTGGCGCCGTCGGAGGAAATTCTGCCGCGTACGACCGCCGAGGTGGAGCGGATCATGCGCCGCGCGCACCGCCTCATGCCTGGCAAGCCCGACGACTTCCAGATCCGCAACATGTCCGACTACCTGAGCGCGTCGGCGGCGACGACGCAGTCGTTCACGCTGTTGCTGGCCGGGATCGCGGCGGTGAGTCTGCTGGTGGGGGGCATCGGCATCATGAACATCATGCTGGTTTCGGTCACCGAGCGCACGCGCGAGATCGGAATCCGCAAGGCCGTAGGCGCGACGCGTCACGTGATCATGACGCAGTTCCTCGTCGAGGCGCTGGTGCTCTCGCTGGTGGGCGGATCCGTGGGGGCGCTGGTCGGCGTCGCGTCGGCGCGCATCCTGAGCATCACGGCGCACTGGAACACGACCGTGTCGGCCGGGTCCATTCTCATGTCGTTCGGGTTCGCCGCGCTCATCGGCGTTGGCTTCGGCGTGTGGCCCGCGCGCCGCGCCGCCCGTCTCGATCCCGTGGAGTCGCTGCGGTACGAGTGACCGCGGCCGAACCGTCAAGCCGTCAATACTTGATCACGGTCGGATCCACGTCGTCCGACCAGGCCAGAATCCCGCCCACCAGGTTCCTCGCTCGCTCGAACCCCAGCGATCGCAGCGCCTGAACCGCCGTGCCGCTGCGCGCGCCCGATCGGCAGATCACCACGATCTCGCGGTCCGGGTTGAGCGTGGGAATGGCCGCCTCGAAGCTGCCAAGCGGAATGAGTCGCGCCCCGGGAATCGCGGCGATGGCCAGCTCCTGCGGCTCGCGCACGTCGATGAGGTCGAAGTCGTCGCCGCGCTCGAGCTTTTCGGCGAGTTCGATGGGCGTGATATCGCCAGTTGATATCGGCACTTCGGTCGTGGTGTGAGAGGTGGTTCCCGGAATGCCGCAGTACTCCTCGTACTCTTCCAGGTGCGTGATCGTGCGCGTGCCGCAGGCCGGGCAGGCCGGGTCCCGTTTGACCCGCACGGTGCGGAATTGCATGTCCAGCGTGTTGATCAACAGCAGACGGCCGGCGAGCGTCTCGCCGATGCCGAGCAACAACTTAATGGTCTCGGTGGCCTGGATGGTTCCAATCAGGCCGGGTAGCACGCCCAGCACGCCCCCCTCGGCGCAGCTCGGAACCATGCCCGGCGGCGGCGGGGTGGGGAACAGGCAGCGGTAGCAGGGGCCGTCCTCGGTGGCGAACACGCTCGCCTGTCCCTCGAAGCGGAAGATGCTCCCGTACACGTTCGGCTTGCCGAGCAGCACGCTCACGTCGTTGGTGAGATAGCGCGTGCCGAAGTTGTCCGTGCCGTCGACGATCACGTCGTAGTCGCGCGCGATCTCCAGCGCGTTGTCGGCGCGGAAGGGCACGTCGTACGTCTCGACGTGCACGTGCGGGTTGAGGTCGTTCAGCCGGTCGCGCGCGCTGTCGACTTTCCGATGCCCGATCGTGCTCGTGCCGTGGACGATCTGCCGCTGGAGGTTGCTCGCGTCCACCACGTCGAAGTCCACCAGGCCGATGGTGCCCACGCCGGCCGCAGCCAGATACAAGGAAGTGGGGCTGCCCAGCCCGCCCGCGCCTATCAATAGAACGCGCGACCCCTTGAGCCGGCGCTGTCCGTCCAGGCCCACGTCGGGGAGGAGCAGGTGGCGGGCGTAGCGCAGCACCTCGTCGGAGTTCAGCTCCGGCGATTCGCGCTCTGCGTCGTTGTCCTGGCCGATGGTAGAAGACACGGTTCCCATTCCTCAGCCCCCCGCGATGGCGGGGACGATCGTCACCTCGTCGCCGTCCCGGACCGCGGCGGCGAACCCTCCACTGAACCTGATGTCGTAGAAGGTGACGAAGGGATACGGCTCCCCCCCGTCGTCGCGCAAGCGGGGGCCCAGCCCGGGAGAAGTGGCCCCGGTGTTCTGAACACGTGAGCTACCGGCACTGGCGGGCCACGCCAAAGGCGTCGTTGTCGCTGCCGCCCTCCACGTTGCGCGCGGTTCTCGCCCGACACCTGGCGACGTCTCCCTCCGCCTCCGCCCCTCCCGCCCCCCCGTCCCACGCCGTAGCTTGGCCCGCGTCATTGACCGACCCACCTCCGACCGGGCACTCGCGTGAACTCAGGACGAACGACCCGCATCCGCGGGGCTCGGCTATGACGCTCCCCCGCGCCCTCCGCTGGTTCGACGCCCCCGAGCTCGGGTCCCCGGAGGCCTCGCGACGCGCGCGGGCGCTGTGGAAGCTCCAGTGGAGTTTCCTGGCGGTGGTCGTGACCCTGTTCGGCGTCGCCACGGCCCTGATGCCCGAGACCATCAGCCGGCGCGCGGTGTCGATCCTGGCCGTTGCTGCGCTGACGCTCGTGATCCATGCCCTCAACCGGAGCGGCCGTACCAACCTCGCGAGTTGGCTCCTGGTGCTCGGCCTCACCGCGGTGCTCACTCAGCGCGCGTGGATCACCGGCGGTGTGCACTCGCCGGTGGACGTGTTCTACCTGCTGTTCGTGCTCATGGCGGGCGGTCTCCTCGGCACGCGCGGGAGCGTGGTCACCGCCGCGGTGTGCCTGCTGTGCGCCATCGCGTTGGCGGTCGGCGCGCCCACGGCATTCGCCGCTCCGATCAACGGACCGCGATTGATCGCGGTGTACCTGCTGGTGATCGTCTTGGGGTTGGCCGGCACGCTGGTGGCCCTCACGCTGCTCCTCAAGCAGGCCAGGCGATCGGCCACGGACGACCTGATCCAGATGTTCGTGCACGACATGCGCTCGCCGCTCACCGTCATCGGCGCCAGCCTCGCGCTGCTCCGCGATGACGCGCCCCCCGGTTCGGAGATGGCCGAGCACGTGGACGCCGCCAACGGAAACGCGATCAGATTGAACGAACTGGCCAACAACTTCCTGGACGTGCACCGCATGGAGGCGGGATCCATGCCCGTGCGTCGTGCAACGACGGACGTGGCGGCGCTGGCCCGGGACGTCGTCGCCGGCCTCCGCGTCCTGAGTCCCACCCGGCAAGTGGAGGTCCGCGCGCCCCGGCCGGCCGTGTGTGACTGCGACCCGCAGATCATCCGCCGAGTGATCGAGAACCTGCTCGGCAACGCGATCAAGCACACGCCTCCCGACACGGGTTTACGGATTGACGTATCCTCCAGCGATGAGCACGTGCAGGTGGCGGTGCGCGACGAGGGGCCGGGCATACCGGTGGACGTGCGCGCCCGCCTGTTCGAACGCTATTCGGCGTCCGGCATCGCCTCGGACCGCGGCGCGCACTCGGCGGGGCTGGGGCTGGCGTTCTGCGCGCTTGCCGTCAAAGCGCACGGGGGCTCCATCCGCGTGGAAGGCGGGGAGCCCCATGGCAGCGTGTTCGTCGTCGAGCTGCCCACGAGGGCGGACGCGTAGTCTCGTCGGCCCACGGAAAGGGTGAGGGGCCGCTGTCCGCCGCCGCATTGCCGGCGCGGCGGCCGGATTCGCCGTTACGCTTTCTTCCCCGCCGCTCCCTCGAACTGGCTCGTGAAGTTCCCCATGAAGTAGTTCCAGCCGCCCTCGTGCCCCCTCGCCTTGTCGTTGTCCGGAAGGCCGGAATGCACAAGCGTCATCAGGGTGTCGTCCCCCTTCTTCTGGAACGTCACGGTGACCGTGGACTCCACGCCCATGGTGTTCGGGGACATCCATGTATGCTGAATGCGCGCTCCCCGCTTCAACTCGGTGAACCGGCCGAAATGCGGCGTCTCCTTGAAACGCCAGTAGAACATCCCGTCCACCGCCGGGTTGAGAATCAGCTTGGTGGACTCGTGCCAGGGCGTGCCCGGCACCTCGGGATTGAGCCATGCGTCGTACACCTCGCTCGGCGGGGCGGGGATGGTGCGCTCGATCTTGATCTCCAGGGTCTTCTTCGCGTCGCTCATGTCCGCTTCTCCTTTTTCGCCTTCTTGCGTTTGAAGTGTTGCTCGAACTGATCGAGATGCTCGTTCCAGAACCGCTCGTACTCGTGCACCCATCCCGCGACCTCCCTGAGTGGCTCAGCGCGAAGTGAGATGATGACCTCGCGCCCTCGCTTCTCGCGCTCGATCAGCCCGGCCCGCTCCAACAACTTCAGGTGCTTGGTCACCGAGTTGAGCGCGGTGTCGAACTGATCGGCCACGTCGAGGAACCGGGCAGGGCCATGGGAGAGCTGCCCGATGATCGCCCGCCGGGAAGGGTGAGAAATGGCCGTGAGGACGTTGGTCAGTTGATCCATGGCAAACATTATACCCTATGGTGTAATGAATGGCAAGGGGCCCGAACGTGTGGTGAGCCCGGTCACGGCTGCCCGCTTGCGCCTCCCGCGACCAACGCCAAAATTGCATTCGAAATCACCGATAGCCGGGAGGTACGCATGCAACGATGGATCGTCGCACTCGCCGTTCTCACCGCCACCGCCGGTTGCAGCGGCGGCGCGACCGTGGACGGCACGGCCCTCGGCGTCACTTCGATCCAGATCTCGCCGGCCAGCGCCAGCCTCCTCGTGGGCGCCACCGAGCAGTTCACCGGGGTCGCGCTCTCGGCGTCGGGCGCTCAGCTCACCGGCGCCGCCATCACGTTCTCGTCCGGCAACCCGGCAGTCGCCACCACGACCGCAGGCGGGCTGGTCACCGCCGTCGCCCCGGGCACGGCCACCATCATGGCGCAGAGCGGATCCGAACAGGCGTCGGCCACGGTCACGGTCATTGCGCCGCCCACACCGGCCAGCCTCCAGCTCGACCGCGACAGCGTGGACCTCGCCGCGGGCGTCACGGCCGGCGTCACCGCCACGGTCCGCGACAGCGCCGGCAACGTTCTTGCCAACGCGTTGGTGGCCTACACCTCAACCGACCCCACGGTGTTCACGGTCAACGCCAGGGGAGTCATCACGGGACACGGATCGGGGGAGGCGCATCTGGTCGCCGCGGCCGGATCCGTGCGCGACACCGTCCCCGTGGTGGTGTACCACCCGTTCTCGGGAACGCTCCAGCCGCCGGTTACCATCCCCGGCCGGCCGTTCGGCGTCACGGTCTCTCCCAACAACGTCCTCTACGTCACGGAGCAGGATAGCGCCGCCCTCGCCCGCGTCACGCTCCCGGGCCTCGCCGCAAACGGATCGGTGCCCGTGGGCACCGACCCCGGCGAGGTGATCTTCAACGCCACGGGCACTACGGCCTGGTCGGCCAACGTGAACGGCAGCAGCATCTCGGTCATCGACGTCGCCGACGGAACGGTGACGAAGACCTTCGCGTTAGCCGTATCGCCCTACCGCATCCGCCTCTCGCCCGACGGGACTCGACTCTACGCGTGCACCAACGCGGGCACGGTGCTCGTCCTCGATCCGGGGTCCGGCGCCACCCTGGCCACGATCGGCGTCGGCTCGGCCGCGGCCAACGGGATGGTGCTCTCCCCCGATGGCGCGCACCTCTACGTCACCACCACGTCGGCGGGGACCATAGCCGACATTGACACGAAGACCACTACGGTGCTTCGCTCCCTCTCGGTGCCGGGCACGCTGCAGGACATCGGCATCTCCCCCGACGGCACCGAGCTCTACGTCGCCGTGGACGAGGGGGCGCTCGACGTGGTGAACGTCGCGTCGGGCGCCGTCACGTCGCAGATCGCGCTCAACTCGGCCTTCGGCCTGCAGGTGAGCCCCCACGGGTACTACATCGCGGTCAGCGAGCCGTCCGACAGGAAGGTCCTGGTGTTCGACCGCGTGCTGCGGCGGCTCGTGGCCCAGTACACCGCGTCGGGCACGCTCCGGCGCGTGGCCTTCGACAGCGCGGGAACGACACTGGCCGTGGCCAGCGAGGCGAACGC
>Ga0307374_10003276_pt1 | contig 27805 bp, 16 predicted proteins | sample OX3MG_FD_202532 | JGI IMG/M metagenome (GOLD analysis project Ga0307374, IMG submission 202532) | Soil microbial communities from Risofladan, Vaasa, Finland - OX-3 | ecosystem: Environmental > Terrestrial > Soil > Coastal area > Acid sulfate soil | place: Finland: Risofladan, Vaasa | collected... | reverse complement strand
AATATCTGCGCCGCCCCACCTGGTTCGCCGAGAATTACGGCACCGCCGGGCTCCGCCCGGTCGCCTACTTCAGCATGGAGTTCGGACTGAGCGAGGCCCTGCCGATCTATTCAGGCGGGCTCGGCATTCTGGCCGGCGACCATCTGAAGACCGCCAGCGACCTCGGCGTGCCGCTGATCGGTATCGGCCTGCTCTATCAACAGGGCTACTTTCGCCAGATGCTCGACGCCGAGGGCAATCAGCGCGAGCTCTATCCTTATAACGAACCCGGCATGATGCCGGTGACGCCGCTGCCCGACGGCCACGGCGGATGGCTGCGAATCGAGATTCGGATGCCCGGGCGGCCGCTGCGGCTGCGCGTCTGGCAGGTAACGGTCGGGCGGGTGGCACTGTACCTGCTCGACAGCAACGATCCGCTCAACACGCCCGCCGACCGCGGTATCACGGGCGAGCTTTACGGCGGCGGACCCGAGATGCGCCTGCAGCAGGAGATCGTGCTGGGGCTGGGCGGCTGGCGGCTGGTCGAACGCCTGCATCCCGATTGCCAGGTCTGCCACCTCAACGAGGGACACGCCGCGCTGGCGATCCTGGAACGGGCGCGCAGCTTCATGATGCGCACCGAACAGCCCTTCGAAGTGGCGCTGCGCGCGACCCGCGCCGGAAACATCTTTACCACTCACACGCCGGTGGCGGCGGGCTTCGATCGCTACCCGCCCGAGCTGGCGCAAATCTACGTCGACACCTATGCGGCGCGCCTCGGCATCACACCCAAGGCGCTGATGGCGCTGGGGCGCTCGAATCCGGCCGATGATCGCGAGCCGTTCAACATGACCTACCTGGCAGTGCGCGGCGCCGGCCGGGTCAACGGCGTCAGCCTGGTGCACGGCGGAGTCAGCCGGCGCATCTTCGCGCCGCTGTTCCCGCGCTGGCCGGAGCACGAGACGCCGATCGGCCACATCACCAATGGCGTCCACATGCCGACCTGGGACTCGGCCGGCGCCGACGATATCTGGACCGAAGCGTGCGGCAAGGAGCGTTGGATTCGCGATCTCGAGGATCCCGAGAAAAGTTTCGGCGCGATCGAAGATGCGACGCTGTGGATGTTCCGCAATCACGAGCGCGCCGAACTGGTGAGGAATCTTCGCTTGCGGCTCGAGCGCCAGTCGGCCGCCGCCGGCGCCGACCCGGCCGCGGTCGCCGCCTGCGCGCACAAGCTCGACCCCCGAACCCTCACCATCGGGCTGGCGCGCCGCTTCACCGGCTATAAACGGCCGATTCTGCTGCTGCGCGACGCCGAGCGGCTGATCCGCATCCTCAACAATTCCGAGCGTCCGGTGCAGGTCGTGGTCGCCGGCAAGGCCCATCCGCGCGACCTGGTCGGCAAGCAGATGGTACACGAATGGATCGAGTTCACCCGCCGTCCGGAAGTTCGCGACCGCGCCGTGTTCATCGAGGATTATGACATCGCGATCGCCGCGGCCCTGGTGCAGGGCGTCGACCTGTGGCTCAACACCCCCCTCCATCCGTGGGAAGCGTGCGGCACCAGCGGCATGAAGGTGCTGGTCAACGGCGGCCTGAACCTGTCGGAGCTCGACGGCTGGTGGGCGGAGGCGTGGGCGCCGGAGCTGGGATGGAAGCTCGGCGACGGGCGCGCGCACGATCACGATCCCAACTGGGACAAGGCCGAGGCCGACGAGCTCTATGCCACGCTCGAACGGGAAGTGATACCGAGCTTCTACACTCGCGACCAGGACGGTATCCCGACTCACTGGGTCACGCGCATCCGGCGCAGCATGACCAGGCTCGCGCCGCGCTTCTCGAGCAACCGGATGATGCGTGAATATACCGAGCGCTACTATCTGCCGAGCGCGGCTGAAAACGATCGACGCTCGGCCGGCAACGGCACACTGGCGGTCGAGCTGGCACGATGGGCTGCCGGCCTGAATGAGAAGTGGCGGCAATTGAGTTTCGGCCCGGTCACCGCCGAGCAGCGCGACGGCTGCCATCACGTCAGCCTCGATATCAACCTGGGCGAGATCGATCCCGATTCAATCCGGGTCGAGCTGTATGCCGAACCGCGCGACCACAAGGCGGAGACCTTCGCCATGACGCCGAGCGAGCGGCCCGATCAGCGCGGGCGCCTGCGCTACGCGGCGACGATTCCCGCCGACCGCCCGGCCGCCGACTATACCGCCCGCATCGTGCCCGCCCATCCCCACGCCAGCGTGCCGCTCGAGGCGCCGCAGATTCTCTGGAACCGTTAGCCCGCGGCGCGATCTCGGCGCCGGCTAGGCCCTTTCGGCTTCCAGCACTATCAGCGAGCGCGGCGCGACCGCGACCATCGAGGTTCGCAGGCGCGGAGCGGAGGCGAAATCGTTGAGCTCGCGGGGCGCCGCCGCGGCGGTGTCGATCACCACCCGCCAGACCGCATGGGCGGTTGCATCGGGCAGCCGAAAACTGGCCACCTCGCGCTCGGCATTGAACAGCATCGCCAGCGGGCCGCCGTTCGCGGCGCCGGCGACGATTACGCATCCCAGCAGGTTCTCCGGCGCGCTCCAATCGGGCGCGACGCCGGCCGGGTTGAACCAGATGAGCTCGTCGGGCGTGTAAAAGCGTTCGGCGCAGATCGCCGGATGGCTGGCGCGAAAGGCGATCATGCGGCGCGTAAATTCATGGAACTCGCGGTTGCGCTCGACCAGGCGCCAGTCATACCAGGAGATCTCGTTGTCCTGGCAGTAAGCGTTGTTATTGCCGAGCTGGGTGCGCAGGAACTCGTCCCCGCCCAGAATCATCGGCACCCCGCGCGACAACATCAGCGTCGCCATCAGGTTCTTGGCCTGTCTTACGCGGATGCGATTGATTTCCGGGTCGGCGGTGGGACCCTCGACGCCGTAGTTGCAACTATAGTCGTCGGACGCGCCGTCCTGGTTGTCTTCGCCGTTGGCGTCGTTGTGCTTGCGCCCGTAAGTGACCAGATCGTTGAGCGTCATGCCGTCGTGACAGGTGACGAAGTTGATGCTGTTGAGCGGCTGCTTGCCATAACGCTGATAGATGTCGGCGCTGCCGCACAGGCGGCTGGCGAACGCCCCGCACATTCGGGCGTCGCCGCGCCAGAAGCGGCGCAGGTCGTCGCGAAAGCGTCCGTTCCATTCCGACCATCTATGCCCCGGGAAACTGCCGAGCTGATAGGCGCCGCCGAGATCCCAGGCCTCGGCGATGAGCTTGACGCAACTCAGGATCGGATCCTCGGCGATCGCTTCGAGCAGCGGCGGATTGCTCGCCACGCGCCCCTCGCGATCGCGGCCCAGGATCGAAGCGAGGTCGAAGCGGAAGCCGTCGACGCCGCGCATCGCCCACTGCCGCAGGCAATCCAGAATCAGCTCGCGCACCACCGGATGGTTGCAGTTGAGCGTGTTGCCGCAGCCGGCGTAGTTGCGATAGTGGCGCAGGTCCTCGTCGAGCAGGTAGTAGATCGGATTGTCCAGCCCACGGAAGGACAGTGTCGGGCCGCGCTCGTCACCCTCGGCGGTATGATTGAACACCACGTCGAGAATCACTTCGATATTGGCGCGATGGGCTTCAGCGACCATGGTGCGAAATTCTTCGAGATGGCCGGGCGCCGCGCGCTTCGCATAGCGGGTGGCCGGGGCCAGGAACGCCACCGGGTTGTAGCCCCAGTAATTCGACAGCCGCGCGCCGGTCAGCGGATTGGTCTGATGGTTGTCGCGCGGATTGAACTCCTGCACCGGCAACAGCTCGATCGCGGTGATACCGAGCGCCCGCAGATACGGCAGCTTCTCGATCAACCCCAGGTAGGTGCCGGGACTGGCCGCCGCCGAAGAGGGATCGATCGTCAGCCCGCGCACGTGGGTCTCATAGATGATGGTGCGCGACCATGGCTGTACCAGCGTGGTCGGTCCCGACGAGAAGAACTCGCCCGGCAGCACGATACCGCGGGCAGCGAAGGATGAATTGTCGCGCTCGGAAACACCATCGGGTATCGCCGGGTCGTAGCCGTGCGCATGCGCAAAATCCCACGACGGCGGGATACACAGCGCGCGCGCATACGGATCGATCAGCACCCGCTCGCGATTGAAGCGCAGCCCCTGTTCGGGACGATAGGGGCCGTCGACGCGATAGCCGTAGCAATCGCCCGGCTCGGTCCCTCGCACCCAGGCGTGCCAGATGTCGCCGGTGCGATGCTGTGCCGGATCGAGCTTAATCGTCACCGGTTCGGGGCCGTCCGCCGATCGATACAACAACAGCTCGACGGCGCTGGCGTGGCGGCTGAAAATCGCAAAGTTGACGCCGGCGGCGACCGGCCAGGCGCCGAGCGGCAGCGGCCGTCCGCGCCGGATCTCGAATCGCGCGGCTCCCGGCGCGCTCCCGCCCGCGACTTGCTCCATCGTCTTCATCTGCATCTCGAGTTACCGCGCCAGCGAAGTATCGACCGACGGCGTCGCCGGACGCTCGGCCGGCCTCACCCGCATGCGGCCATCGACCACCACCGCGCCTGCGCCGGGCGCCAGAATCTTCACCGGATTGAGGTCGAGCTCGCTCATCTCGGGCACGATCTCAACCAGCGCCGAGACCCGCATTATTACGTCGATGAGCGCCGCCCGATCCGCCGGCGGCATCCCGCGATAGCCGTCGAGCAGCCGCACCATACGCAAACTCGCGAGCATCTCGACCGCATCGATGTCGGTCACCGGATGCAGCCGAAAGGCCACGTCGCGATTCAACTCGACCATCACGCCGCCCAAGCCGCATACCAGCAGCGGACCGAAGGTCGGATCGCTGGTCACGCCCACCAGCGCCTCGACGCCGCCCGGAACTTCGCGCTGCAGCAGGATTCCGTCCAGCGGCTTGCCCAGCTCGGCCATCCGACGCGCGAGGCCGCCGGCCGCGATCTCCACTTCGCCGGCCGACTTGAGTCCCATGATGACGCCGCCGACGTCGCTCTTATGCGTGACAGCCGACGAAACTACCTTGGCGACCAGCGGGTAGCCGAGCTTCCCGGCGACCGCCGGCGCTTCGGCAACCGTGGTGCGTGCGGCGGCCGCGACCTCGATTCCGGCGATCCTGAGGATCGCGGACAGCTCCCGCTCATCGAGCCACGCCGGCGATCCGCCGCAGCGTCCGAGCACGCCGTCGATTATCTCGCGCAGCCGGGCGCGGGTCAGCCGGTCGAAGACCAGCGGCTTGCCGAGCGGACGATCGCGCCAGCGCTGGTAGCGCGCGGCCGCGGCCAGTGCGAGCGCGGCGTTTTCCGGAAAATGGTAGTAGGGCAGATAGCCGCGCGCGCCCGCGCCGAGCGCCGCCGGCGGCTTGGTCTCGGACAGAAAGACCGTCAGCAGCGGCTTGTGAGACGGCACGGCGGCGGCCCCGCGCGCGATTCCGGCGGCGATATCCTCGGGCCGCGTAATCGTCGGCGGAATATAGATCGCGACGATCGAGTCGATCGAGGGATCCTTCCCCAGCGCGGTGATGGCGCGCTCGTATGCTGCGGCGGCGGCCGAATCCGTCAGATCGACGGGGTTGGAGAGCTGGGCGCGCTCGGGCAGCAGAGATCGCAGCTCGTCGCGCGTGCCGGGGGCGAGCTCGGGGAGCGTCAGGCCGCTCGCCTCGCAGGCGTCAGCGAAAAGAATTCCCGGGCCGTTCGCATTGGTCACCACGCCGACCCGCGGCCCGGCGGGCACCGGCTGCGTCGCCAGCATCGCGGCAACGTCGAACAACTCCTCGAGCGTATTGGTCCGGATCACACCGGCTTGCTCGAACAGCGCCTCGACCGCGACGTCGAGACTTGCCAGGGCCGACGAATGGCCGGCGGCGGCGTGGGTGGCGGAGGCCGAGCGCCCGGACTTGACCGCGACGATCGGCTTGCGCCGCGCGAGTTGCGGCGCCAGCCACGCGAATTTGCGCGGATTGCCGACGCTTTCGAGATAGAGCGCGACCACCGTAGTGCGCGGATCCTCCGACCAGTAGGCCAGCAGGTCGTTATTCGAAACGTCGGCGCGATGGCCGGCCGAGACGAAGGTCGAGAGACCCAGACCGCGACTCAGGGCATACTCGAGCACCGCGATTCCAAGCGCCCCGCTTTGCGAGAAGAAGCCGATTCCGCCCGGCTGCGGGGCGACCGGCGCCAGCGTCGCGTTGAGCCTCAGCGCCGGATCGCTGTTGAGCAAGCCCATGCAGTTCGGCCCGACCATCCGCATCCCGAGCCCGCGCACCAGCTCGAACAGACGCCGCTCGCTGACCGCGCCGGGGCCGGGCGTCTGCGCAAACCCGGCCGTGATCACCACCACGCCGAACACTCCGGCGCGCGCGCATTTCACGATCTCGTCCTCGACCATCGCCGCCGGCACGGCGATTACCGCCAGGTCGATCGGCAGGCCGATCTGATCGACGCTCGGCCAGGCCTTGAGTCCGAGGATTTCGCCGGCCGACGGATTGACCGGGTAAATTGCGCCGGTAAAGCCGCCGCGCATCAAGTTGCTGACTATCACCGCGCCAATCTTCGCCGCCGCGCGCGAGGCGCCGATGACCGCCACCGAACGAGGCGCCAACAGGCGCTCGATACTGCGCGCCGCCGCGATTCGTTCGCGCGTCTGGTTTAGCTGGAGATGCTCCTCGGTTTCCTCGGTCGGGAAGCTCAGATGGACGGTGCCGGGCTCGCCCGAGCGCTTCATCTGAAAACCGCTGCGCGCGAACATCTCGAGCATCTGCTGGTTGTCGCCCATCACCTCGGCGCTGAACTCGACCACTCCGCCGGCGCGCGCGACGCGCCCGAGATGCTCGAGCAGCAGGGTGCCGATGCCGCGGCCCTGGTACTCGTCGAGCACCGCGAAGGCGACTTCGGCCTCAGCGCGACCGGGAATCTGCACGTAGCGGCCGACGCCGATAAAGCGCTCATCCTCGCCCTCGCCGAGCGCGGCGACCAGGGCTACGTGCTGGACGAAATCGACCTCGGTGAAGCGGACCAGGTCGGCCTCCGTCAGCATCCGCTTGAAGCCGAAGAAGCGCTGGTAGATCGATCGCTGGCTGAGGCTTTCGAAATGGCGCATCAGGCGCTGCTTGTCGTCAGGGCGCACGGCGCGAATCCGCATCGAGCTGCCGTCGCGCAGGATTTCGGTTTCCGAGTAATTGGCTGGATCGATCGCCATGAACGATGCCGCCCGCTAGAAGCGATTGAGGAGCTGGCGCAAGTTACTCCTGCGCGGGGTTCGATTCGGCGCGGCCGGCGCCGGCGGCGAGGCCAGCGCGCGCATCACGGCCGCGACCGCCTGGTCGGGCGGGGCCGAACTGTCGACGGTCAGCCGCGCCTCCGGTGGAAGCTCGTCGAGCGGCTCGAAATCCTTGATCTGGCGGGCGTAGATCGCCGCGTTCGCATCCGAGATTTCGCCGGCGCGGCGCTCACGCTGCGCAATCCGTTCGAGCGCGACCGCGACCGGCGCGCGGCATTCGACGAACAACGCGCGCACCCCGGCGCGGGCCACCGCCTCGAGCGCGAGCCGGCGCTCGTCGGCGTGGCGGAAGGTCGCGTCAAGAATCACACCGCGGCGTTTGCGGATACGCTCCTCGGCCTCCGCCAGCATCGTGATGTAGGTGCGGCGGGTGAAAGCCTCGCTGTAGATGCCGCCGCCGTAGTCGGCCGTCGCCCGGCTGGTGGGAGGAATTCCGGCCAGTTGTTTGCGGATCACGTCGGAGCTGATGAGGTCGAAGCCGAGGCGGCGCGAGAGCGCGCGCGCCAGCGTCGATTTGCCGCTGCCCGACAGCCCGCAGACCATCAGCATGGCGGGCGCGACGGGCGTCAGATAGCGGCGCGCCAACGCCAGGTAATCGTGAGCGGAGTCCCGCGCGCGGATACGCTCGGGCTCGGGAACCTCGCGAGCGAGGCTCTTGAGGCCATCGACCTTGGCGCGCACCATCGCACGGTAGCACTGATAGAACGGCAGCAGCGTCGCCAGCTCCCGGTCGCCCGCGGCGGCGATGTAGGCCTCGGTCAGCGCATGGCTCAATGACGGCACCGCCAGCCGCTCGAGGTCCATCGCCAGGAACGCAAGCTCCGAGGCCACGTCGGCGTAGCGCAGACGCTCGCTGAATTCGACGCAATCGAAAACCGTCGGCTGGCTATCCATACAGATATGCTCGCAGCGCAGGTCGCCATGCCCCTCGCATACCCGTCCCTCGCGGGCGCGACGGTTCAGCAGATCCCAGTGGGTTTCGATAAAGCCGCGGTTGTATTCGTCGATCGCATCGAGCTCGGCCGGATCGAAAAGCTTGCCGGCCAGCTGTCCAGCTTCGGTGAGATTACCGTGGACCATCTTGTGAACCGCCGCCGCCGATCCGTACAGCCAGCCCTTGTCGGTCGCGGCCTGCCGATGGAAGTCGGCGATGCGCTGGGCGATGGCGCGCAGGTCGCGCGGCAGCGCCTCGTGACGCTCGACCATCCGATCGAGCATCCGCTCTTGCGGCAGCCGGCGCATCTGGACCACGTACTCGACCGCGTCCGCAGCGGAACTGTCGCCCAGGGCGAAGCCGCCGGCAGTCTGGACGATCGCGAGCACGCCGAGATAGACGGTCGGCGCGAGGCGGCGGTTGAGCCGCACTTCTTCGTGGCACAGCCAGCGGCGGCGCTCGAGCGTCGCGCAATCGATAAACGGAAAGCGCACCGCCTTCTTGACCTTGTAGACGTATTCATCGGTCAGGAAGACGTAGGAAATGTGGGTCTGGATTAACTCAACCCGCGCCGGACGCTGCGGATAGAACGCCGCGCGACTCATCGCCGCGACTAACGGCGGGAGTCCGCCGCGCGCGGGCACGGATGCGGTAAAATTCGAGCCGGCAGCCATCCCGGTCTCCAGTCGCTCGGCCCGAGGCTCTCACCGGGACTACTCCGGGCCGCAAGTCAGCCTCGGATCAGTCGGGATGAGTCCCCTTCACTTACCTCCGTGTTCCTGGAGGAAGGCGCCAAGCAGGTCAGTAGTAGAGATTATACCGACCAGCGTCCCGTCTTCGACCACCGGCAGGGCGCCGATTTTCCGCTCGCGAAGCAACCGGGCGGCCTCCTCGATCGGCGTCGCCGGGGTCACGGTCATGACTTCTTCGCTCATCGCCATCCTGGCTTCGGTATGGGGCAGATAGCCGGTATGGCGGCGCAGGTCGCGCTCGGTGACGATCCCGACCAGCTTGCCGTCCTTGACCACCGGGACCGATCGATAGCCGCCCTCCTGCATCATCACCTCGACGTTCGAGAGCTTTTCCTCGGGCGTCACGGTGGTCGGATTGGTGGTCATCCAGCCGGCGACCCGATGGCGGTCGGAGGCGGTGGCGTTGCGAATGGTGAGCACCGGGCACAGCGCCTCGCGCATCACGACCTCGGCGACGCTGCCGATCACGACCCGCGAGAAGCCCTTGCGCCCATGCGTCGCCATCACGATTACGTCCGCGCCGATGCGGCGCTGGGCGCCGAGGATCGCAGCCGGCGGCTCGCCGGTATGGGTCAACAACTCATGCTTGATTCCCGACAGGCGCTTGTGACCGATCTCCTTGAGCTTGTCGCGGGCGACCTGCTCCTGCTCCTTGTAGAGATCGACATAGATCGGCGTGCCGGTCGGCGGAATGATCATCGGTACGACGTGCAGGACATAGACGGTGCCGTCGGCATGGCGCGCCAACTGTATTGCGATGTCCAGCGCCGCCAGCGAATTGTCGTCGAAATCCAGCGGACAGAGAATCTTCTTGAAAGGGAAAGCCATGGTTGCCTCACGTCTTGGCGAACGATGGCAATAAGCGAAGCGATAACTATGCCAACCCGAGATTCAAGCGACTAATCGGCGGCGGCAAATTTCCCCGATGCGATAGGAGAAATTCTTGGATGTGCTCGACGCCGTCCCGGTCGAGTGCTCCCTTTCGCGCCACCGGCAGGCACGGCGAGTCGCAATAAGCGTCAGTTTCTCTCGGTTTGTCGGCATCGTGGCGAGACAAAGAGCGCTGCTTCGCGCGATACCACGATGGCAGGCAACTTGCGTAACTTGGTTAGCGCTTGGTTGACGATTTTGGAGGCCGGGTCAGGCCCTGCAGAGAAGCTCGGTGAACGATTATCCGGAGTGAGACTATGCGGACCAGCGATTACATGACGCCCAAACCGACCACTATCGGGCCGCGGGATCGTCTCGAATCGGCCAAGGCGCTGATGGATGCAGAGAAATTCCATCGTCTGCCGGTCATCGAGGACGGTCGCCTGACCGGAATCCTGAGCGAACGCGATATCAGGTCTCATCAGGGCTACCTGAAGACCACGCTGGTCGACGCCGCGATGTCCTCGGACCCGGTTACGGTCACGCCGGAAACCAGCCTGGAAGAGGTCGCGACGCTGATGCTCAACCGGCAGATCGGCGGTCTGCCGGTGATCGAGGACGGCAAGCTGGTCGGGATTATCACCGTCAGCGACATGCTCAAGGCATTTCTCGAATTACGGCGAAAGGCGGCCGGCGGCGACCCGCGCTAGCGCGAGCATGCGGCAGGATGAGGACAGGCGATGGCTTTAACGATCGAACGGTGGATGAAGCTGGCGGTGCATACCGTCAAACCGCGCGATTCGGTTGCGCATGCGCGCACTCTCATCGAAGAGCATCGCGTCAACCAGCTGCCGGTGGTGCAGGCCGGCCGACTGGTGGGAATCGTCACCGACCGCGATCTGCGTGATGCGCCGCGGGCGGTCGAAATCGCCGCGGTGGCGGCCAGCGGCCATCACGGCAAGGCCGACCCGGACAAGATTCCGGTCGAAACGGTGATGAGCACCAACGTCATCACGCTGCGGCCGACCGACACTATCGAGGAGGCGGCGCGGGTGATGCGGCGCGAGCGTTACGGCGCGCTGCCAATCGTCGAGAAAGGCGTGCTGCGCGGCATCCTGGCGCGCAGCGACCTGCTCGAGGTTTTGCTCGACCTGTGCACACGGCTGCAGGAGAAAGGCATCGAACTATGACGGAAATCATCGGGCATACTGGTGGGCGGGGGCGAATTCGGAGTCTCAACCGGCGCGGCACGCGGACCGACAAGGCGCCGGCGGTCGCGCATCTCAACGTCAAATTCAAGGAGCCGACGATTTGCGACAAGTGCGGCGCGATTTACCTGCGCCGGACCTGGCGCCGCGACCATCACCTGTCCGCCGAAACCATGAAGCAGGCGGCGTGGGCGGTATGCCCGAGCTGCCGCCAGGTCGCGGCTCATGAGCATTTCGGGCGCGTGGTGCTGAGCGGCGATTACGTCGCCCCCCATCTCGAGGCGATCACCCGCCGCATCAACAACGTCAGCACGCGCGCGGAGTTCACCCAGCCCGAGCGCAAGCTGGTGGCGATGCAATGGCAGGGGGACAGCTACGAGGTGCTGACCACCTCGCAGAAGCTCGCCCATCGAATCGCCCACGAGCTGGAAAAGGCCTTCGGCGGGCATACCGCCTACTCGTGGTCGGACGGTGACGGGGGCTTGCTCGCGACCTGGCACTGCGACCTCAAGCCGCCGACCCGGGCGCGTTCAAGCCGGGCCCGCTGAGCCGGGTATCTCGGATCGCCGACGGCGCAGGTTTTCGAGGCCCGGAGGGGGCTTTAAGCCGGGGTCGTCCGTGGTATAAGTAGGGCTGGTTTGTCAGGGCGCGCTGCGTGGCGGGGGGCGGCGCAACCGCTGGGATGGTGGAGGAGGTGGAGCATGATGGTGGCGGTTTCCGCGGATCACGCGCTGCTGGGAAGCCTTTCCCTGGCGATATCCAACAACAACTGGCCTCTGATTCGATGCGATGACACCGGCGCGGCGTTACGCGCGCTGGCGACCGGCGACCCGCGCCTGGTGATAATCGACGACGAGGCGCTCCCACCCGGCTTCTGCAATTGCGTGATCGCCAGCGCCCGGCAATTCACGCCGGCGGCGAAAATCATCTACCTGTGCGGCCATCATACCGCGTGGCGCGAGGCCGAGGTACGCAAGGCGGGCGTGCACTTTTACGCCGCCAAGCCGATCGACGAAGAATTGCTGGGCCGCGTCGCGCGAGCCTTGGTCGGCGACGACACCCGGCGCGCCGTCGCCGCCTGATAGGCCCGACGCGCGGCCCGAATCGCTCCGGGCTCAGAATCGCAATATGAACCTGATATTGCCGAAGCGGACCTCGCTGCCATTGGCGACCGTCGCGCTGCCCTGCACCTGCTGATTATTGACGTAGCTGCCGTTGGTCGAGCCGAAGTCGGTGAGTTCGTAGGCGCCGTCGCGCTTCATCAGGCGGGCGTGATTGCGTGACACGCTCGGATGCGGGATGACGACGTCATTTTCTTCGCCGCGGCCAACCGAAATCTCGTCCTTGAACAGGCTGAAGTCGGTGGGAATCGGATCGACCGGATCGATCGCGGTGAGGCGCGCTCCCGAAGTCGGGCGCTGCATCGCAGCCGGTGCCGGCGGCCTGACGGGTCCCGGCGACGGTGGCGCGGCGGGACGCGCCCCCGGGCGACCGGCGCCGCCCAGCGAGACCTTCGGTATCGGGGCCTGCGCCTGGGCCTCGACGATCGCCTTGAGCTCCTCGGTCGAGACCCCGAAGCGCATCCGCGACAGCCCGAACAGTCCCAGCAGCGCGAGCATCGGCACCGCCAGGTTCCACCAGTCGAACGACAGCTGCGCAAGCCCGGTGCCCTCGGTGCTGGCCCCTGCCCCGCTACCCTCCACGTGGATCGCTGCGCCGCCGATGCCGCGCACCTGGTAGGAGGTATCGGCGGTCGCGCTCGCGCCGTTGTAATCCACCTTCAGCTCGACGCTGCGATTGGTGCCGTCCTCGATCGGCCGGGGGGTGCGATAGGTCAGCGAATACTCGGTCGCAATCGAATGGCCAAGTTCGCGCACCAGTTCATCGAAGTGATTCTCCGCGCTGACGATATTGTACAGCCGGCCGTGGGTGGCTTTGACGATGTCGGCGTAGGCCGGTTCGATAAACGGCGGCGGCGCCACGGCATAGAGCGTGATGCCCTGCTTGCGGAGCATCTTGGCGACGTCGTCGGGCGTGAGGTTGGTTACATCGGCATTGGGATTCTTATGCTGGCGATAGGCCAAGTCGCCCCCGCGATCGGGACCGTCGCCGCGCTTATGGCAGGGGGCGTCGGTAATCAGGATCAGGATCGCCTGGGCGTCGGGCCGCAGCGGCAGGGTTGACGCGTAGGCGAGCGCGTCGAGCTGATCCTCCGGGATATCGCCGCCGCCGCCCGCATGCAGCGAGCCGACCCAACCGATGAATTCGTTGACGTTGGAGGTCAGCTGTTTACGATAGGCGCAGTTGCAATCGGCATACTTGGAGACCGTGAAGTCCTCGAAGGTGACCAGTCCCAGCCGATAATCGCGATTATTGGCCTGCAGGTCGCGGGCGAACGAGATCATGTTCTGCTTGACTGCGTCGATATAAGGCTGCATCGACTCGGTGATGTCCATCACGAACACGATATCGACCGGACGCCCCTGGCCGGCGCCGCGAAAGTCGAGAATCTGGGCCGGCTTACCGTCTTCGAAGACCTTGACGTTGGCGACCGTCAGGTTGCCGACTGGCTGGCCGTTCTGATCGGTGAGGCCGAAATCAAGCTCGACCGCGCCGTCGGAGTCGAAGTGCTGCAGGCCGGGATTGCCGACCGAAAGTTTGAGCCCCGCCGCCGCGGCCCTGGAACCGGTCGCCGCGATCAGCAGCGCGGCAATCAGCGCGACTGTGAAGCCTGCCCGTGTTACCATCGTGGTTTGAATTTTGCGGGGCGGAGGCCCGCCGTCAAGCGTACGCTTATCGGTCATCGCTCGCGTGTTGCTTGCCTTCACCGTCCGGTTAGGTTATCCCAATCGCTGACCTAAATCTGCCGTTATAGGATTCGAGTGAAAGTTCGATCGGTTCTTCCTGCCGCGTTAGCGTTGGCCGCACCGCTGCTGATGATAGTCTCGCTGCTGATGCCGCTGGCATGCGGTTCAAGCGGCGGCACCAGCAACGTTACGTACACTGCACAGCCCACCCAGGGCAACATCGAGATCGGGCTCATCGATGCGCCGTCATCGGGCTATCAGAACATCTTGCTGAACATGATCTCGATCCGGCTCAATACGCTCAAGAACGCGACCGACGCAAACACCGGCTGGGTATCGATTCCGGTCCCGACCGGGGTGGGCGGGCCGGTGGGCGGTGCGATCGATATCAGCCTGAGCGGCGGCGGCACCTACTACAACACCTCGAATCCCAATACCAACCCCGGCACCAGCGAGCTGCAGGTCGACCTGAACGACCTGCAGGACAACGTCCAACTGTTCAACAGCGCCAGAGTTCCGGCGCAGACCTATCACACGATCCAGTTGAAGCTCGACCCGCTCTATCCCGGAAATATCGTGCCGAACTGCTCCAACGTTTTCCCCCCGGTGCCCGAGGGCTGCGTCACCTACCCGGTGGCGATCGTCCGCCCGGCCGCGCTGGCCACCTCGACCGCCATCCCGGTCGGCAAGAACGTGCTCACCACCCTGGTGGTGGAAATCAACCCCGGCAACCCGACCGCACCCAGCTCCAACGGCGGCAGCTTCAAGCTCTCGCCAATAATCTCGCTGGTCCCCAATTCGGCGTCCTCTCCGTCGGTTAATTCGAAGATGGCGCTGGTCCAGGGCACCGTCCACGGCATGCCGTCCAACTCCAAGGAGCAGGTCACGGCCGAGAGCAGCGGGACCGGCAACGTGATCGCCTCGGCCAGAGTGTCCAACAGCCAGTACAGCATGCAGTTGCCGGTCTCGGCCGAAGGCACCAGCTACGACCTGTTCACGATCGGCAATGGCGCGACCTACCAGGTGATGCCCGAGGTTGCGATGACGCGCGGCCAGGCGCTGCTCGGGACCGATTTTACCGTCGCCGCCGTCAAGACCGGCGTCCTGAGCGGCTCGATCAGCGACGCTTGCAGCGCCGGCACAGCCATCCAGAACGCGACCGTCGAGCTCCTGACCTCCCAGAACAACAGCGCCGACTGCAGCGTGCTGCCGACGCCGGCCGGATGCGTGGTGGTCGCGAGCACTTCGACCGACGTCAGAGGGAAGTATCCCCTGCCGGGACGCACCAGCAGGCCGCAGCCGTTCAACTATCTGCCGGCGGCAGCCGACGGCACCTACGCGATCAAAATTTCGGCGTCCGGCTACGACACCACGGCGACGACGGTCAACAATACCAACGGCTCCGTCTCCTGTGGCTCGGGCAGCAGCAAATGCAATTTCGCGCTGACCCGGGCGGTGATCACCGGCACGGTGTCGATTACGCCCGCCTCGGGGAGTACCGCCCAGGTCCAGGTGTTCGCGGAAGATACCGGCACCAACGATCTGGTCGGCACGCTGCCGGTGCCGCTCTCGATTCCCGCCTGCGGCAGTCCCCCATGCTCGGCCGCTTTCAGCCTCAACGTACCGACCATGCCGGGCAGCTACGACGTCTTCGCGACTGCGGTCGATCTGTATAATGGCGCGCCCGATCCGTACACCGGCCATGTTTTCTCGACCGTGGCGGGCGTGACCTCGGCAACCCAGTGCCAGCCGACCGCCATCCCGAGCCCGCTGGCGATTGGCTGCGCCGGCCACGGCAGCATCTCGGGCAGCGTCGCGAGCTACGACATCAACACCACCGTGCGATTGATCGAGGATGGCGTCCAGGTGGCGCAATCGACGGTCGGCCCGGCCGGCACCGACAATGCGGGAGCTTATTCATTTTGCGCGCCGGCCGACGCCTATACGGTGCAGCGCTGGGAGAACAATGCGGCCGCGGGACCGACCGTCGGCGTGATCGTGCCGACCCCGTTTCCGACCGCCGCCCCGTGCGCGCTGTGCAAGAACGCCGACGGCTCATGCCCCGGCAATTGCGCCAACACCGGCGGACCGACACTCTGACAGGGAAGTCGATGATGGTCAGAGGGACAAGTTCGGCCGCGGTACTGCTCCTGGCAGCCGCACTCCTGATCGGGGTAGCGTCCTGCAACCTCGGCAATACGCAGCTCAGCATCAGCGGCATCCATAATGTTCCCGGTCAGCTTGCGTTCCGGGCAGTCGGGACGGTCGGCACGCCCTTCACCGCTATCCTGTCGGATGCTCGCTCTTCGTGGCGGGTGCAGGGCACGGTGCCGACCACGTTCGCGATCGTCAACGGGAAGCTGCCGGCCCGCATGATCGCGACCAAGACCGTCAGCAACAAGGGCCTGCTGAGCCTCGAGGTTATCAGCGGCTTTTACGCCGCCAGTCTGGCCTCGACCTCACAGCCCTACGGCATCGTCCAGGTCCAGTATGGCGGGCCGCTCACGACCTTTGCGCCGCGCGCCGCGCCGGACGTCCGCTTCGTGCTGCGGGCGCCCCAGATTGCGCTGGTGACGGGCAATATCGAAGACCAGCATTCCAGCTTCACGATCGAGCAGCGCGTGCCGACCGTCTTCCTGTTCGATTCTCCCCAGGGACGCGTCGACGGCATCTTCAACCTCAACAATCTGGGCTCGGGCACGATGACCATCCAGCTGCTGTATACCTCCGGCCCGAACCCCACCCTGCTGTGCCAGAAGGCCAGCAGCACGGGCCTGCTTACCATCAGATATCCCGGTTGCGCGACCACCGTGCTGGCGACCAAAAACGGGCTCACCGGCGCCGAGCAGCTCGACTTGAACGCGCCCGACTAAAGCCATAGATAGACAAGGACCGCCGGCTTTTTTTTGATCGGCGTCCCCCCTGATGCGCGGGGACGGCCTGGTCGGCTAGAATCGATTGCCATGACTGCTGATTCGATGGGTACCGCGTCCCTGATACACGCTTCGGCTCGAGCATGAGATCGCGACTTGTCCGGCGCCTCCTGCTGGCCGTGATAGTGATCGCGCTGCTGTTCGCGATCATCCCGGGTGCTCGCTACTACCGCTACTACATGAGCCACGTCTCCACCGACGACGCCTACGTTGACGGCACGGTGGGGCTGGTGGCGGCGCGCATCTCCGGCACGGTCGCGAAAATCTACGTCTCCGACAACTGGACCGTCCATCCCGGCCAGCTCCTGCTGACGCTCGATCCGCGCGACTACGAGGTCCGGGTGATGGAATCCGCGGCCCAGGTCGATCGCGCCAAGCAGACCGTTGATCAGCTCTTCGCGCAGCTCCAGTCCGCGCGTTCGGGGTTGTCGCTGGCCAGCTCGCAACTTTCCCAGACCCAGCTCGATTACGCGCGCGCCAAGGCGCTGCACACCCAGAACGTGGTGTCGCGCGAATACTTCGATCAGGCCACCACCAACCTGCGGGTTGCGATAGCCGACCGGGCGCTGGCCGAGCATCAGGTGCAACAGGCCCAGGCCGCACTCGGCGGCGCCAGCGATGATCACGAGCGTTACGACCGTCCGATCGTCGCCCAGGCCAAGGCCGCCCTCGAGGCCGCCCGCCTCGATCTGAGCTACACCCAGGTCAAGGCGCCGTTCGCCGGCGTGATCACGCACAAGAGCGTCAACGCCGGCGACCGCATCCAGGCCGGACAACCGCTGATGGCGGTGGTACCGACCCAGCGGCTCTACTTTACCGCCAACTTCAAGGAGACCGAGCTCACCGACGTACGCGTCGGCCAGCGGACGCTGGTGTGGGCCGATCTCTACCCGGGCTATGTTTATCATGCCCGCGTCGACTCGATTGCGATGGGCACCGGGGCGGCCTTCGCCCTGCTGCCGCCCGAGAACGCCACCGGCAACTGGGTCAAGGTGGTGCAACGCGTGCCGGTGAAGATCGTGCTCGACTCGCCCGCCCCGGCCGACAAGCCGTTGCGTATCGGGTTGTCGGTGGAAGTCTCGATCGATATCAGCGACACCAGCGGTAAGCTGCTGACGTCGACCTTGCAGCAGCGCTATGACGAGCGTGGACAGGGTAACCAGCCGTGGAGCAAAATCCAGGACCAACCGACGCAGCTGCCACCGCCCGCGCCCGATCGACCGGCCGAGCAGGGACGCTTCTTCACTCCGCATTGATTGCTCCTGCGGATCGTCGCGCGCGCAGCTAATCGCGTACCCCGTCGCGCGCGGCTGGCGATTGTCCGCCGACCGGCCGCTGTATTAGCTTGGGCGCGCAGTGCAGGCTCCATCGCCCCATCAAAACCCCGCGCCCGACGAGTTGCGCATCCGCCTGGCCCGCTATCTCGCCACCGATATCGAGCGCTTTCGTGTGCTGGCCAGCGGCTGGGAGACCACGGTCTTCGAGTTTTCGATCGCCCGCAGCGGTCGCCTCGCGCAACTCGCCGCCGGCGCGCCGCTGGTGCTGCGCTGTTACGAAGGCGCCGCCGGCGCCGACAAGGGGCGGCGCGAGTACGGTACCCTGGCGCGCCTGGCCGCCGCTCGCTACCCGGTTCCGGCGCCGTATCTGTACGAACCCTCGACCGAGACGCTGGGCGCGCCGTTCCTGATAATGGAACGCGCGGCGGGCGGGCCGCTGTTCGCGGCGCGGAGCTTTCCGCAGGCCTTCAAGACCTTCTCGCTGGCGTTCTTCGGCTTCGTCCGCGCCCAGACCAGGCTTCATCGGCTGGCCGCCAACGGCGCGCAGCGCGAGGCCGGGGCGTTCACGCCGGCCAACGCGACGGCCGGCGCGCCGCTGCTCGATCGGATGCTCGAAATCGTCGCCGAACGTATCGAGCGCGGTCCGCTGCCGGGGCTCGCTGCGGCGCTCGCAGCGCTGCGCGAGCGCGCGCCGCAGTTCCGCGACGCCCCGCTATCGATCGTCCATATGGATTATCATCCGCAGAACGTGCTGGTCTCCGGGACGCGGGTCAACGCGGTCGTCGATTGGGTCAACGCCGACTGCGGCGACCGCCATCTCGACGCCGCCACCACCGCGGTCATCATGGCGACCCACTCGCTGGAGCATCCGCGCTGGATGCGCGACAACCTGGCGGGAAATTCGCTGCGCCGGATGTTCACCACGCTCTACATCCCGCTCTACCATGCGCTGGCGCCGCTCGACCTCGCCCGCTTCCGCTATTGCCAGGCGGTCGCGGCGGTGCTGCGGCTCTCGACCTTCGGCATGATGCGGGCGCGCGGTCCGGAGTCGGTCGGCTATCGGCGCGAAGCGATCGCCGAGATCACGCCGGCCGTAACCGGCCTGCTGACGCGCTACGCGTCGCGCAAGAACCGCCGCCCCGTCAGCATCTGAGGTTCGCCGCTCAACTGCGCCGCAGCAGATCGCGCAGCACGAACGGCAGGATCCCGCCGTGGCGGAGGTACTCGACCTCTTCGGGCGTATCGACGCGCGCGATCACCTCGAACTCGCGGCTCTTGCCGTTCTCGGTCGCACGCACCTTGAGATGCTGGCGCGGCTTGACGCCGGCCTTCAGGCCCGCGATCGAATAGACCTCGCGCCCGCTGAGCCCCAGGCTCTTGCGCCCCTCGCCCGGCATGAACTCGAGCGCCAGCACCCCCATCCCGACCAGGTTGCTGCGATGGATACGCTCGAAGCTCTCGGCGATAACCGCGCGTGCGCCGAGCAGTTGCGGCCCCTTGGCCGCCCAGTCGCGAGAAGATCCCGAGCCGTACTCCTTGCCCGCGATCACGATCAACGGGACCCGCTCGCCGCGGTAACGCTCGGCCGCGTCGAAAATCGTCATCTGCTCGCCGTCCGGCAGATGGGCCGTGAAGCCGCCTTCGACGCCGGGCACCAGTTCGTTGCGCAGCCGGATATTGGCGAACGTCCCGCGCATCATCACTTCGTGATTACCGCGCCGGGCGCCGTAGGAGTTGAACTCGCGCGGCGCGACGCCGTTGGCGATCAGATACTTGCCCGCCGGACTGTCGGCGGCGATCGATCCGGCCGGCGAGATATGGTCGGTGGTGACGCTGTCGCCGAGCATCGCCAGCACCCGCGCCGACTCGATATCGGCGACCGGCGCCGGCTCGGCACCGAGGCCGTCGAAAAACGGCGGCGCCTTGACGTAGGTCGATTTCGGATCCCACTTGAAAAGATCGCCCGCGGGGATCTGCAGGCTGCGCCAGCGATCGTCGCCTTCGAACACCTTGCCGTACTCGTCCTGGAACATCTGCGAGTCGATAGCGTGGGCGATCGCCTCGTTGATCTCGCGCGTCGTCGGCCATAGCTCGCGCAGGTAGACCGGCTTGCCCTGCGGGTCATTGCCGAGCGGGGTCGTGGCCGGATCGAAGTCCATCGTGCCCGCGATCGCGTAGGCCACCACCAGCGGCGGCGAGGCCAGGTAATTGAACCGCACGACCGGGTTAATCCGTCCCTCGAAATTGCGGTTGCCGCTCAGGATCGCCGCCACCACCAGGTTGCCCTGCTTGACCGCCGCGGCGATCTCCTCGGCCACCGGGCCGCTGTTGCCGATACAGGTGGTGCATCCGAAACCGACCAGGTTGAAACGCAGCTGCTCCAGGTAGCCGGTCAGGCCGGCGCGCTCCAGGTAACGCATCACGACCTTCGAGCCCGGCGCCAGGCTGGTCTTGACCCACGGCTTGACGGTCAGGCCGCGCTCGACCGCTTTTTTGGCAACGATTCCCGCACCGATCATCACGGAGGGATTCGAGGTGTTGGTGCAGCTCGTGATCGCCGCGATTACCAGGTCGCCCTGGCCGAGCTCGAAGCTCGCATCGCCCGCCTTGACTGCGACCTTGCGGGTAAAGGCCTCCGGGTGCACGGATGCCGGCGCGGGGCTGCCGCCCTCGGCGATCCAGGCCTCGACGCGCTTGGGATCGACGCCGTCGTGCTGGCCGGCGACCTCCTTGGCGAGCTCGCGCCGGAAGCTCTGGCGCGCCCCGCTGAGCACCACGCGATCCTGCGGGCGGCGCGGACCGGCAAGACTCGGCTCGATCGACGCCAGGTCGACTTCGAGCAGCTCGGTGAACTGCGGCTGCGGCGAATCGTCGCTGCGGAACAGCCCCTGCTCCTTGCAGTAGGCCTCGATCAACCGAATCTGCTCGTCCCGGCGTCCGGTGAGCCGCAGGTAATCGAGCGTTTGCGCGTCGACCGGAAAAAACCCGATGGTCGCGCCGTACTCGGGCGACATGTTGCCGAGCGTCGCGCGATCGGCCACGCTCAGGCTCTTCAATCCCGGGCCGCAGTACTCGACGAACTTGTTGACCACGCCCTTGCGCCGCAGCAGCGCCGTGACGGTCAGCACCAGGTCGGTGGCGGTGGCGCCCTCGGGCAGCGCGCCGCTGAACCTGACGCCGATCACTTCCGGCACCAGCATCGGCATCGAGCGCCCCAGCATCACGGCCTCCGCCTCGATTCCGCCCACTCCCCAGCCGACCACGCCCAGTCCGTTGATCATCGTGGTATGCGAATCGGTGCCGACCACGGTGTCGGGATAGGCCTCGCCGGCCGCCGAGGTGAACACCACCGGGGCGAGATATTCGAGATTCACCTGGTGCACGATTCCGGTATCGGGCGGGACCACGCGGAAATCGTCGAAGGCGCGCTGGCCCCAGCGCAGAAACAGATAGCGCTCCTGGTTGCGCTGGAACTCGAGCTCGGCGTTGATCGCAAAGGCCTCGGTGCTGCCGAAGCGGTCGACCTGCACCGAATGATCGATCACCAAGTCGGCCGGGCTCAGCGGATTGACGCGGCCCGGGTCGCCGCCCAGCCGCGCGATCGCGTCGCGCATCGCCGCCAGGTCCGCGACCACCGGCACGCCGGTGAAATCCTGCAGCAGCACGCGCGCCGGGGTGAACGAGAACTCCTCGCCGCCCTTGCCGTTCCACTGCGCCAGCTTCTCGACCTGCGCGGCCGTGACGTTGACGCCGTCCTCGCGCCGCAGCACGTTCTCGATCAGCACGCGGATCGAATAAGGCAGGCGCGCGAGCGCGAAGCCGCGCCGCTCGAGCGTGTCGAGTTTATGAATCTTGTATTCGCGGCCGGCGACCTTAAGCGTCGCCAGTGCACCAAAACTGTTTTTGCCCATGGCCTGCATTCTCCGGTTTTGACAGGGACCTGATCGGCGCAAAGATCATCGCCGACCGCTGGCAACGTCTCCCAACCTGCAGACCGTCAGGATAGCGCGCGCCGGATCGCGCGGAAAGCTGGTGCTCTAAACGATCGCTAGCGTGCGGCGCGCAGAGCGCGAGTCGGAACACATTCGAGATTCGCCGCCGCCCCGCATAGAATCTTGAGCGGCACCGCAAATCCTGCCGCGCCTGCCGCCCGCTCGCCGCTGCCGTCCGTACCGGCTGTCGCCCGCGCGATGAAACCGGGTTCGCGATACCCGTCGATGAGCCGGGCGCCTCCCGGGACGCTGAGCACCGGAACCGGCACCGTGCCGATATCGAGGGGGCACATGCTGAACGATCGGATTATTTTGTCGAGGATTCGCATGGTCTTGGATTCCTCCGCCTGAGCGATTCTTAGTGCATCCGCCATGCCGGAAAAATTCGCCATTTTACTAGGTAATTCCTAATCGATCGCTCGCTCGATGCGAAAAGTTCGCGCTTCGCGAAAAACTGAGCGATTAGGCGCGCTGATCGCGAACCGGCTACGAGGCGATCGAGCGCAGCGGGCGCGGGCCGGGTAGCCCGTCGTAGATCAGGGCGCGGCCATCGGAATGGAAACCGAGCGTGGCCATCGCCTCGACGCAGCGCGATTCCAGCGCCGGCAGCTCATCGATCGTCTCGACCACGATGCGATGGCGGAAGGCGGTCATCGCGCGCAACGCCGAGGCGAGCGCCTCGCCCTCCAGCGGTACCAGCAGCTTGAGCGCGCGCCCGGCGAGTCCCGCGATCGGCAGCCCGGCGCAAATTACGATCAGGTTCGAGGCCTCGCGCGAAATCCCGCACGACGGCAACATCGCGCCGAACGGATTCGCAGGATCGGCGGCGCTGAGCGCCAGCGGCCGTTCGCGGGCTGGCGCCGGACTGCGGGCCGCGTTCAGCATCGCCAGCGCGGCAGGCAGCGCGTACTGCTCGCCGGACAACGATCGCACGAAATAGCCGCGCCGGATCTGGCCGGCATATTCGAGGCGGCGCAGCGCGAAAACTATCTCCGGCCACGAGAGCTTGAGCGTTTCGAGCGCCAGCATCTCGCGCGCGACTATGCCATTGCGCTCCAGTAGCATCAGCGCCGCGGCGCGCGCCCGATCGATTTCCGCATCAGCGGCCACCCGTCGGATCGCCGTCCAGCGCCCGCCCAGGCTCGATTTGAGCCGCGCCTTGACGGCCGCTCGATGGTGCGCCGCGCCGGGACGCACCGCCTCCTCGCCGCGGACCACCGCGCCCTCGGCCCACAGCATCCGCAGCGGCGCGAAGCTGTCGTTCGAGACTATCCCGCTGGCGGCCAGCCGCCACAGCGCACGCAACGCGTCGCGTTCCGAGAGATCGGCGCGTTCCGACAGTTCGTCGAGGTATTGCGCGCCGGCGACCGTCAAGGCGTCGAGCACCGCGCGCTCATGCGGGTCGTGCACGGCCGCCGCGTCGAGCTCGGGGATCAGCGGATCGCGCCGCCCGAAAAATGCGACCTTCGCGGGGAACTCCGCGGGCGCCGTCGCGCTATCGGAAATTCCGAGCCAGGCGACCTCGCCGCCGACGCAGACGCTGTCCAGATACTCGGGGCGATAACCGGGGATGCGTGCCGGCAAGATCGACTGCTCCCAGAACTCGGGACTGAAGCCGACGCCGCACAGACGGCCGAGGACCGCGCTCAGCGCCGCCGCGCCGCGGTCGAGGTCGCGCCCGGCGATGTGATGCCATCGCAGACGAAAGGCGCTGAACTCGCGATCGTCGCACGGTTCGATCTCGGCGCGCAGCCGGGCCAGCGTATAGCGATGGATCCGTTCGAGGTTGTAACGCTCGCACCATTGTTCGGCGCCCTCGCCGGCGGCTGTGAAATGGCCGCGGAACACTGCGCCGGCGGCTTCCAGAGCGGTCAATGCCGCTTCAATTTCGGATTCTGAGAATCCCAGCCGGTTCGTCAACTCAACCACGCCGGTCGGTCCGCAACTCGCCAGCGCGCGCCGCACGATCTCGCGTCGCGCCTCACCGGCGTCGATTTCTTCGCCGCCTGCGATTCGCGGATCGGCGACGAACTCCGCGCCGGGATACGCCGCCGCGAACAGCGCGACATCTTCGGCCGTGATCAGCCGCTCAGCGCTCGAGGCCGACAGCCGCAGCCGCGCGATACGCCGCTCGGCTTCGAGTTGGGCTACCATCGAGGCCGCATCGCCGTCCACGCGCTCGCCGATCTCCGCAGCGGCGATTGCGCCATGCCGCCGAATCAACTCTAACAGCTCGTCGCGATCGCGCGCGCGGCGCGTCGGCGCCCGTCCGCTGACTTCCGCCTCGACCGCGGCCACGGCGTCGGCCGCCAGCAGCGTCGAGAGATCCTCGGTGCGCATCACCTCCTCGGCCATCGCGCGGTTCATCGTCACGGTGCGGCTGCGACGGTTGGCCCGCTCGCCGTCGTCGAGGAACGAATAATCCCACGCCAGCAGGATGCGATGAGCGAAGACCGAGGGCGCGATCGAATCGACGGTCACGACCCGGACCTCGCCGCGCGCCACCGCTTCGAGCATCGTCACCAGGCGCGGCAGATCGGCCGACTCTTCGAGACACTCGCGCACCGCCTCGGCGACGATGAAATGGCCGGGCACCTCGATACGCGGCGGACGGTTCTCGAAGCAGGCGGCGTGCTGCGGAAACAGCGCCGCCATCAGCTCCTGCGAGCGCAGCCGCTGAATCCAGGCGGGAATTCTGCGCCCCTTGTCGGCGCGCATGATCGAGAGCGCGCGCGTGGCGACGTGGCGAAAGCGCACCTCGAACATCGGCGCGTCGAGAATCGCCTGCGTCATGACGTCGGCGGCGGCGCGCGCCGGCAGCATCGGCAGCAGCGCTTCGAGCGCGAAGCTATGGCGGGCGTTGAGCGCCAGCAGCACCGCGTCGTCGATCGCGGAGGCCTGGATTTCGAAATCGAAGTTCTGGCACAGGCGCTTGCGCAGCGCCAGGCCGAAGCCGCGATTGAGCCGGATTCCAAACGGCGAATGGATTACCAGCTGGGTGCCGCCCAAACCGTCGAAGAAGCGCTCGATCACGATCGTGCGTTCATCGGGCACGACGCCGAGCGCCGCGGCGCCGCGCTGCACATAGGCGCAGGCCTGGCGCGCCGCGTTGCTGTCGAGCATGCATTCGCTTGCCAGCCACGCGGCCGCCGGCTCCGGCCCGTCGCGATCGACCCGCGCCGCGATTTCGCGCCGCAGCTCGATCACGGTCGCCGACAACGCCGGCGAGCGGCCGCTGGCCTCGGTCTGCCAGAACGGCAGCGACGGCGCCATCCCGGGCGCCGCCTCGACCATCAGGCGGCCGCGCGAGATGCCGAGGATACGCCACGGATTCGAGCCCAGCGAAAAGACGTCGCCGCGCGACGACTCCTGCGCGAAGTCCTCCTCGACGTCGCCAATCTTGCGTCCCTCCGAGGCGATCACGACGTCGTAGTTGCCGTTCTCGGGAATCGTGCCGGCCGACATCAGCGCCGCCAGCCGCGCGCTGCGCCGTGGACGGACGCGACGCGTGACGCGATCGAAGAAGATTTTCGGCGCCGCCCCACCGATCCGATTCGGCAGCTCGCGCGCCAGCTCGTCGAGCAGGTTGGTGAGCGTGCCGGCCTCGAGATCGCCGAAGCCGGCCGCGCCGCGGATCAGCCGCAGCAGCTCGTCGTGGCCGATGTCGCCCTCTTCCGCGGCGATCGCGACGATCTGTTGGGCGAGCACGTCGGCGCATCCGCGCGGAATCTCCGCTTCGTCCAGGATGCCATTGCGAATCGCACGCACCGCCGCCGCGCATTCGATCAGATCGTCGAGCGTGAGCGCGAAGAAGCGCCCCTTGGGCGTCATGCCGAGGCGATGGCCCGAGCGCCCGATACGCTGGATCGCCGCCGACACGGTCTTGGGCGAATCCACCTGGCAGACCAGGTCGACGGTGCCGACATCGATACCCAGCTCCAGCGACGCGGTCGCGACGATCGCCTTGAGCTCGCCGCGCTTGAGTTGCTGCTCGGCGCGCAGCCGCTCCTTGCGCGCGAGGCTGCCATGATGCGCCAGCACCGCGCCCTCGCCGAGGCGCTTCTGCAGATTGAGCGCGATGCGCTCGGCCCATCGCCGGCTGAGCGTGAAAACCAGCGTCGTGCGATGCTCCCCGATCAGCTCCGCGAGCCGATCGTACATCGCCTCCCAATGCGGATGAGTCGCGATCGGACCGAGCTCCAAGCCCGGCGCGATTACCGCCAGATCGAGTTGCCGCATATCGCGCTCGGCGCGGACGATTTGGACCGGTCGCGCGACGCGCCTTCCGTCGCGGGCGACGTCGTATCCAGCCAGCAGGCCGGCCAGCCGCTCGATCGGATTGAGCGTCGCCGAAAGTCCGATTCGCACCGGCCGCGAATCGCCGCGGGCGGCAACCAATCGATCGAGGCGTTCGAGCGCGACCATCAGATGCGCGCCGCGTTTGTTGGAAGCGATCGCGTGCAGTTCGTCGACGATCACGTAGCGCACCGAGGCGAGCTTGTCGCGAAAGCGCGGCGAGGTCAGCGCGATAAATAGCGACTCGGGAGTGGTGACGAGGATATGCGGCGCGCGCCGGAGCATCGCGCTCCGCTCATGGGCGGGCGTATCGCCATGGCGCAGCGCGGCGCGAAGCTCGGCGAGGTCGAGACCCATCGCGCGCGCGGTGCGTCTGACGCCTTCGAGCGGTTCAGCCAGGTTGATCCGGATATCGTTGGCGAGCGCCTTGAGCGGCGAGATGTAGAGAATCGAGACCTGATCGCGCAACTCGCCGCGCTCGGCCTCGCCCACCAGCCGGTCGATCGCCCACATGAAGGCGGCGAGCGTCTTGCCGCTGCCGGTCGGAGCGCATAGCAACACATGATGGCCGCGCACGCCGGCGGCGTCCGCGATTACCGGCCATCCGCGCTCCTGCACCTCGCTCGGCGCGCCGAAGCTCTCGGCGAACCAGGCGCGTACGGCAGGATGAAAGGCCTCGAGCACCGCCGCCATCGTTTATCTATAGCACCGGCCGGGCTGAACCCTGCAGCACGGCTGAGCCCCTCACCCATTAACTGCGCGGCAGGGAATCTTCGGGGATGTCGCTCGTTATCGACCCCGGGCGTGCTTGCCGTCCGTGCCGGCCAGAAAAAGGAGGCGGCAGCCTCCGGATCGGGAGCCGCCGCCTCATCGGGAATGTATGAAAGCCATAGAATGCCATCTACCTGCTGCCTACACCCCTCGGGCTTGCCTTTTAACTGAGAGTTCAATAAGCATCCGTGGCTTGTATCGAGTGCAATAAAAGCTGAGATGGCCGTATTCTGACAACGAAAGGAATGTGGGATGCTGAAATGCGCTGCGGGAATTCAGTTTGGAACCAGTCTGAGGGGCGCGATCGCCATGATCGGCACGATAGCGATGCTGACTGCGCTGCTCTCGCCGACCGCTGGCGCTCAGCAGACAGCGCTAATCACAGGTAACCATTCGCCCTCAATCGAGCGTTTCATCGCGCCGCGCCCAGCGCCGGCAGCGCAGCTTCTTGAGCTGAGCATCGCGCTGAATCCGACCAATCGCGCGACGATCGATACATTGATCGCTGCGCAACAGAATCCCGCGTCCCCGGACTATCACCACTGGCTCAAACCCGGTGAATTCGATCGGCGCTTCGGGCCCGATGCGAGCGTACGCAGCGCGATCGTACAGTGGCTCACGAAAAGCGGTTTCACGGTCAAGCAGGCAAACGGCAATGCGTGGACGATAAGGTTTTCCGGCACGGTCTTGCAGGCCGAGCAGGCCTTCGGCGTTGAAATCA
>Ga0307374_10003268_pt1 | contig 27845 bp, 27 predicted proteins | sample OX3MG_FD_202532 | JGI IMG/M metagenome (GOLD analysis project Ga0307374, IMG submission 202532) | Soil microbial communities from Risofladan, Vaasa, Finland - OX-3 | ecosystem: Environmental > Terrestrial > Soil > Coastal area > Acid sulfate soil | place: Finland: Risofladan, Vaasa | collected... | reverse complement strand
TCCGTGGAGCGATCAGGGGGGTAATGGATTGTTGATTTGCCACGCTTCAGCGAGACGATGCAGCTTTCCCGAAAGACCGCCGCTGGCATGTGGGGATCATGGGCGAGGTTCGGTGGGTACAAGGTTGGAGCAGGGGAGGCGACGTAGGGCCTCGACAGGAATGTTGCGGATGCCGCCTCATGTGAATCATGCACATGGACGACAATGAGCGCCGCGATCCCAAGGTAACAGGGCGTCGTATTCTCCGTCTGGATACTCAGAGCGTGGCATACCCGGCGATCCACATGGGTAATGTAGATGTAGGTATCACCTCGCCGAAAATGCTTGAGACAACGACATAGACCGCTGATGACCGGTCGCCGCTCCTGTGAGGATGCATACGGGTCCAGGAACGGATCTGGGCAGGGCGAACGATCAACAAGCAAGAAGGGTACTTGCCCCTGGTACTGCCGTGCATAGGCAAACCAGTCCCACCTGGTTACCCAGGTATCGCAGGTGAGCAACTTGAACGTGATTATTTGATCTCCTCTCTCATCTTGCATTGGAGAAAGACAACTTCCCTGCGCCATTTGTTGTGTCGTTTCACCGCTTCTCCTCGTTTTCTCTCTGTCCTGTTTTTGCACGTATCTCGGCCTCGGGTCCATTTCGGCTCACCACTGGCCTACAGGATCTGATCGGCCACTCTCCTCCAGGAGCTGTCCGGCCTGGCCGAGACGGCGTTCACATAGATCTTGGTGACGTCCAGGCTGCCGTGGTCCAGGAACTGGTTGATCGCCAGGATGTCATCGCCAGCCTGCAGGCGCAGCTGGGCCGCGGTGTGGCGCAGGGTATGGACCGTGATCCACGTCCGCTCTTTGCCTGCCGCCTCGTCCCACTCCGAAAGGCCCGCCCGCAGCGCCGCCCGCGTCACCAGCTTATTGAGCGAGGTCTCGTCGAGCGCTTCCTTGGTGGCCTCCTGTGCCAAGACCTGCTGCGAGAGCGCCCGCTCTGCCTCGTCATCAATGTTGTCCAGGCCCATGGCACGCTGCACGACCGGCAGGCGCAGCGCGTGGTCGTTGGTGGCAGTAAACATCGGGCTCCCCCGCTTCATCGTCGAGAGCCGTTCTGAGAGGGTGAGGTAGGCCAGGGTGGCTTCCCACACCGGGGGCGGCAGGTCACGCCAACCCGTCCGATTCCCCTTTTCCGAGTAGAAGTATTCCTTCAAGCCGGCAGTGCGGCCATCGCGGATATCGCCCCAGGTGAGTTTTGTGACGGCCCCGCGTCGGCGGGCCGTAAAAAGCATCCAGAGCAGAATGGCGTAGTCCCTGGCCCCGATTTCCGTTGCCTGGTCGCAGCTCGCCAGGAGCAGCTTGATTTCGGCGGGAGCCAGCCCCTTGGCATGCGCGTACGGATCGACATCGGGACGCTTCACGCCGGCCATGGGGTTGTACGTACACAACATCTCCCGGTTGCCGATATCGAACGTGCAGGCAAAAGCGAAGAAGCTGGAGACGATCGCGAGCCGATTGGCGACAGTCGTGGGTTGGAGGTGACGCTCCTGCTCCATCCAGTCCTTCCAACGATAGCAATCGGCTCCGCTCACCTCAGACGGCAGCATAGGCGCGCCTCTCGAGACAAAGGCGAAGAAGGCGGCCAGGATCCTCCCATACTTTTCACGGCTCTGCTCAGAGCCGAGCGCATTGAGCCAGCGGAGAGCCGCCTCTTGCCAGAAGCGTGCGCGCGGGTCACCCTGCTCGGAGAGGTCCGGGACCATGAGATCAGCCGCCATACATCTCCTCCTTGTCCTCCCGATCCGGGCGCAGCTGACAGCGTTCGGCCAGGAGCGCGGCGTACCGCTCCGGATCGACGAGACGCTTGTTCCGGTGGAGCGGATTCTCGCGCAGCGGCAGCTCTCCTGATTCGATGAGCCGCTTCATCTTTTGGCGGCTGACTCCCAGCCTACGCATGGCTTCCTGCACGCTCACTCCCTCGCTCTGCTCGCGCAGCGCCGCAATATCCTGGCGGCTGATCAGGATGGCTCGCTGATCCAGCCTGGAGCGGCGGAATCGCAACCCCTGACCGGTTTGTTCCCACGCACGCAAAAGCCGGGACAGCTTGGCGTGACCGATCCCGAGCAGCTTCCCCGCATCCTGTGCCGTCACCTCGCCGCCCCTTTGATTCTCTTTTTCTACCACTGACATCTCTACTCTGCTCCGATAGGCAATGGGAACCTGGCGCTGCCAGGTTCTTTTACTGCTTCAAGTGTACTCAATATATCTGCAAATGTCAAGAATACTGCTTCAATAATCCTATACTGTGCTCCAATTCTTCCGTTCTAGGAGAGCCGGAAAAGATGTGAGGTTGATGGTGATGACGGCAAGAACAAAAGCGGTGGCCGGCAAGAGTGTATCGCGACAGGCAGGGGATGGTTGGGAAGAGCTTCCTTATAATAGTCCGACGGCCGGTCTCCGGTTCAGCTCCTCCCTCCGGCAAAGGAGCCCCACTTGCAGCAGCAGATCTGGGACAGAGCCAGAGCACCAGGCAAATCAGAGAGGATGGTCAGATTCTGGTGTGCGTTCGTGAGTCACTCGAACGCTCTGAAGGAGTGACGCGGCTTCCTCATGCCTTCCCTTTTGCTCGTAGAAGGAAGCCAGATCACGGAGGCTTTGTGCTGTAACTGGAACACGCTGAAAAAGGGGTATGGGGAGTAATGGAACAGAAAAGTGGGTTAAGGCCAAGAAATAGCAGTATTTTCTACCAGTAGATGTAAAAAATGCCACCTTCCAGGCAATTTGCATCTCGTGAACTGCTTTTCGCTCTTCCATAGATCAGCCTGTGAAGCTGCTTCATAGCTTAACCCACTTTTCTGTTCCATTACTCCCCATACCCCATCCCTTGGCCGTTGATATTGACCGGCTTCGGTCTCTACTCATCAAATGTAAACGCGTCCTCCGCGACGCCTCGCCTCCTACGCTCAAGAGCCAGCTCCAACGCGTGGAGAGATCGCTGATCGGATTCGCTCAGTGACCCAGCCTCAAGCTCTTTCGCTTTCGCCTCCACGATGTTGGCGGCCACAAACGGCTCAATTTCGCTGAGGCGAATATGCCAGGCTGTGCGCACGACCGCGCTTCCAGTCGGATGGGAACGCATAGGCTGCACGAACGCCCTCAGAAAGGCGAGGAGCCCCTCCTTGGATTCGATGAGGGAGGTTACCCACTTCTTTGGCTCCTCACTCGACGACCACTCCTTCCATGGATACAAGATGACGCCCATATTTGGGTGAGAGGCCAGGCGGCCGTCTTCTGTAGCCGCCCGAATCTTCGCCAGGCAAGCTTGTCTCAGGGCAGGCAGCTGCGATGCTTCAAGAAGGGAATGGTCCTTTTTATCACCTTCAAACAACATGAAATAGACAGGCATGAAAAGGCCGGAACTCGCCTGGAGAGCCTCACAAACGATTCGCGCTCGTCGCTCCTTGTCTGGCTCGGTCGCGAGAAACCAGTGAATAATGCGAACGACATGTCTTGGAGAATCCATTTCGAGCATAACACTTGAGTAAAGAGAGAGATCCTCGCTGACGTTAAAGAGGGCCGTAATGAATGGCACGGCGTGGGCGAGATCGATTTCCTGCTTGTAGGCTTCGAGTCTGTTCAATGCAATGTCGAGGAGACCCCGCTGCTTCAGCGCGGAGAACGCTGCCGTGGCGCGGCCTGCATCGCTGACGCTGTGCAATACTAGAGCGTGTCCAGGAAGGCTTGTGGAGGGGATTGAGGGAAGAGTCCACAAAGGAAGAGGGCAAGATGCTAGAATAAGAGAGAAAGGGAAGGAAAAGGTGTCTATGCAAGAAAGGTGGAGACGCCAATGGAAATCTATCCTTCTGATCTCACAGATGCTGAGTGGGCCATTCTCGAACCATTGATTCCGCCTGAGAAGCCAGGCGGACGACCACGAGAAGTGGATATGCGCGCGGTGCTCAATGGGATCTTTTATGTACTGCGAGCTGGTTGTGCCTGGCGGATGATCCCGCGTGACTACCCGCCGAAGTCTACTGTGTATGCGTATTTTGCTCGTTTTCGCGATGAGGGGGTATGGGAAAAGATCATGAGCGTGTTGCGGGAACGTTGCCGTGTGGAGGCCGGACGTGAAACCACTCCCTCGGGCGGCATCATTGATAGTCAGTCAGTAAAAACAACTGACCGGGGAGGGCCACACGGCTACGATGGAGGCAAGAAGCTGTCTGGCAGGAAGAGGCACATCTTCGTCGATACAACGGGCCTACTTCTCAAAGTGGTGGTGCATGAGGCCAACATCCAAGATCGGCAAGGCGTGCCACTGCTCCTAGAGCCAGTCAAGGGGATGTTGCCTCGCATGAAAAAAGTGTGGGTGGATCAAGGGTATACAGGGAAAGGGCGGGAGTGGATCAAAGAACAGATGGGATGGGAAGTGGAGATCGTTCGCCATAGCTGGCCAGCCCGTGGGCAGTGGGTGCCCCATGGGGATCTCTCAGACTTGAGCACAGTCTGGTTCACCTATGAGCGCATCAAACCGGAACCAAAGAAATTTCGAGGGGTGTTACCTCGGCGCTGGGTAGGAGAGCGGACATTGGCGTGGATGGGGCGCTATCGCCGCATGAGTAAGGATTATGAGTATTTAACGAGCAGTAGTGAAAGTATGGTGTGTCTAACGATGATTCGTTTGATGCTCAGGAGGCTGACTGATACCTCTCAAACCGCCAGGGAGAATGCCCAACGGCGTCGCGCCGCTTGAGCAGCCTTCCTGGACACGCTCTAGTACACGTGTGCGCAAATCCGTCTGTGGTATGATAGGAAGAAAAAGCCAGAGAAAAGAGGGCAGGATCAATGCGAGGACCACACCCAGCCGAACTGAGATTGAGCGAAGCAGAGCAAAAAGAATTGGAAGCATTGGTGCGGCGGCACAGCACCCCCCAACAACTGGCTCGGCGAGCACAGATGATTTTGGCCGCCCATGAAGGAAAAAGGAACGGACAAATCGCCAGAGAACAGGGAGCCAGCGTGGACACCGTTCGCAAGTGGCGCATGCACTGGATTGGCTTGCAAGCCGTCTCCCTCGAAGACCTTTGCGTGAGTGAACGGTTGGCCGATATCCCACGTCCCGGACGGCCCGCTCAGATCACGGCTGAGCAAATCTGTCGGCTGATTGCCCTGGCCTGTGAGCAACCCAAAGAGCGCCCCATCAGCCACTGGACGGGGCGCGAACTCGCTGAAGAAGTGATGGCCCGTGGCATTATCGAGCACATTTCGCCACGCCACGCCACTCGTCTCTTAAAAAAAGGGATCTGCAACCGCATTTGATCCGCTACTGGCTCACCCCACCGCAGGACCCGCAGAAAGACGAGACCATTCGAGCGATCTGTCGGGTGTATCAGCAAGCCCCAGTTGTCGCTGAGCAAGGTGAACGTACCGTCAGTACCGACGAGTTGACCGGCGTGCAAGCTCTCGAACGCAAGCATCCCGGCCTCCCTCTGGCACCAGGTCATGTGCAGCGATGCGAATTCGAGTATGAACGTCATGGAACGCGTTGCTTTATCTTGAGTCGCGATGTCGTGACAGGAAAGCTTGTGGCTCCCTTTTGTGGTCCCACGCGCACCGAAGAAGATTTCCTGGCCCATCTGCAAGCGATTGTCGCGACTGATCCGCTGGTCACCCGTTGGCACATCGTCTGTGATAACCTCAATATCCATCAATCCGAGTCCTTAGTCCGCTTCGTGGCCCAGATTTCGGGCATCGAGCAGGACACCTTGGGCAAAAAAGGGGAATATGGCATCCTCGCCTTGATGCCTCGCCGTGCGAACTTCTTGAGCGATCCCACCCACAAAGTGGTGTTCCATTACACGCCCAATCATAGTTCTTGGCTCAACCAGATCGAGATCTGGCTCTCCATTCTGGTGCGCAAACTGCTCAGGCGTGGCTCCTTCACCAGCGTCGAAGAGTTGCAAGCCAAAGTGCTGGCTTTCATTGACTCTTACAATCGCTCCGCCAAACCCTTCAAATGGACCTATCAGGGCAAGGCTCTCACCGTGTAAACCACAGACGGATTTGCGCACACGTGTACTAGATCGAGGTCTGCCTGCGAGATGTCTCCCTCTGGGATCGCCAGCAGGAAGTAGCGATCGAACGCGTCAGGGTGGCAGACTCGCAGCTCGCGATACCAGCGGTCTGCCCATTCTCCTCCGTAATGTGAGCCTCCAAATACCCACCCGACGGTAGGGAAGAGTTGCTTGACAATCTCGCCGACTGCCTCCGCTCGACTCTTATTTGCGTGCGCAAGGATTGCTTCTACCGCCAATCTTGTTGTGCTCTCAGTGAAGCTGTAGCTCATCCCTCGGGATTCCTGGCCCGTCAGCACGGACTTTGCCGCGGGGAGAGCCTGGTACACCTCGGGCTCGAAGACGCGCAGGACCTCCAGGCCGATCAGATCGATAGGATTGACCTCGAAGGAGGTATCCCCGCGGAACCGACCGACCTCAAAGGCAAAGACGGCCCCGAAGCGATGCACGTCTCGCAAGGTGCGGAAGAACACATGGAGGCCCTGGAAATAGAGGTTTACCCATCGTTCCTTGTCGAACCGCTGGCCAATAGACTTATCGCTGAGGACACCATCTAGTTTTTGAAAGAGAACCTTATCAAGGCGTGGCTGCGGGAGCAGCGGGATGTCAAAGCCGACCTGCACGATCTTGTCCAGGAACTCGCGTCCATGCTCTCCAAGGGCCTCCTCGACGGTTGCTCGCTGGAAGAGCACGAGATAGACCACGTTCGGAAAATCCGCATTCGCCTTGATCAGCTGGAACATCAGCTGAATCTCATTGGGTGCGAGACGATCCATATCATCGATGACCATCACGACTGGAGCAGCGAGCGCGGACAGATCGTCCGCAAGATCGGACTTAATCTCATCCAGATTCCGATCTGCGGCCTCGGCGCTTTTAGAGAACAGGGCGGCAACCTCGTCTGCGAATCCTGCAATCCATTTGAGCGCGGCCGCCATGATCAGCGCCAACCCTCCAACGACCCCAGCTACCACAGTGACCCAGGCGATACGCGTGATGGATGCCAGGCCAACGAGACCGAGGAGCACGAGCACCATCATGGTGATGTGACGGAAGCCAGTGATGCCGAGCGAACCAACCTTCAGATGCTGCGCGTAGAGATGCCACTTTGCCGCACGACGCCTGCCTTGCTTGCTCGCATCGGCCTTCCCAAGAGCGATCTCAACCTCGGCGAAGAATGCCTCCGCGAGCTGATCTTGCCCAGCCCACTGCCAGGGGTTGAACTCGACGACGGTTGCCGGCGTCCCTTGCCTGGATCGCAGGGCCTCCAGCGCCATGTTCTTGACTGAGGATTTGCCGCTCCCCCACGGACCATAGAGGGCTACGACAAGACTGTCGCTCTCGTCCCAGCCGTCGATGGCCGTCGCGAGGGCCGTAGCGAAGCTGGCCCGATCAAGGAGGTCTTCTTCTTTGGAGGTGATTGGCCGGTCAGCCGAGAAGAGATGGGCACCCGTACCGCTCCGACTCGTCACCTGGGTATCACCCGGGGCTATCTTATCCTTCCTCTTCAATCGACGTCTCGCCATTCGTGCCCTCACTGCATTGACTTCTTTCATGACAGGACGAACATTGGTTCGCCCGCACCATCAATCTACCCCATTTCCCCTATGAGAGCGAAGCGATTAGTACTATTTGGTTATCAATCCTGCCCCCAAGCTGCACCTTCGATCTTTACAAGAGCGAGACGTCTTGCAACCACATGGTACGATTTGGATATGCTTTGATGAGAGTGCTCTTCCGCTTTGGCTGACACGAAGGTAGCCGATAGGGTGATATTCAAGGAGATATGTGGCAGCAGAAAGTGAGCATGGGAAGCATTTGCTGTAGAATACAGCGTATCTTTTGCCGACATACAATGAACGAGGGAAAGGATAGATTCAACTCCTGTGTCTACCGGCCTGTCAGTGCGGTCCTGACGAAAAAGTACTGTGTACCATATAACTGCTAAAAGCGTGATCAATATGGCTGTGCTTTTGTAGCGATGGCTTGATGCTGTCGAGCACCTTGTCAGGCCAATCAACAGGTGCTGAGTAATCAGCAACGAGCGTAGCGATCTGAAGATAACCGCAATTCTACGGTACATAGTATTTTTCCGACGTTTCCGCATCGAAAGGCTAGACGAACGAGCAGGACGGCTCGACCGCCGACATCTCCGCAGAGGGCGATGATGATGAAGCCTGATCGAGCCTGAGCCGGAGCGAATCACCCGCCTGGCTCTTCTTGTTGCCCTTTTCTTTCTGCGGAAACGGGCGTTTCCGCGTTTTTTCTACCGGCCTAAACAGTTCCTTCATGATCCTGCTTCTTGTGCATTCCAGGCATGAATTGCTCTTTACTTGGCGAGGGAGAAATGAAAGGGGAAAAATGTCATGGCCCCTACATGACGTTAGGAAATCCCGCGCCTTAAAAGCAGTCTCCAAAGGCACAGGGCGAAGCTAGCCTTTTATCAGTTTTGTCTCGCTCTTGCCTGTCTGCTTCCGAATAGTACCGAGATGAGTATCACCACGTCCTGGAACAACTGGTTTGTTGTATTGTTGGCGAATCGTCTGCAGTGCTTGTCTGAACGTACCGTTCGTAAACGCCCATCTGCGTTGCGCGACCGATTGCCACGCATATCACTACTCTTTCCCATATCAGCTTTCCTCCTTTCCATGAAAACTGTACATTCTGGAGTTTTGGCATTGCACAGGACAATGCGGATTGATTGGGATAGGTCGGGGCCAGTATGATCGTGCTTGGTCCAAGCGAAGCGGCGTACACCAGATGCTCTGGTCACTTCCCATCTGGGCATGACCCAAGCTGTGCCGCAGTAGTCGAATTGCAAGCAGGAGCCCGGCCCAATACGAGACAAAAGAAACAGTTGGAATGAGCCCGCCTCCAGAATCATCCTCAGGATGCAAGCATCCTGCGCATGCCTGACCGGCTGTATGCGAAGACGTGACCGTGAAGAAGTGAGAAGTTGCACCTACACCTAGCCATGCCGGGCACGCACGCTGCACAGCCCAGCGTGCAGGAATATCATCGGTGCCAACAATTACCTGAGGGGCAAAGGGCTGTAGATGCTTACTGGTTGCCTCAGTATACGCCTGCGCGACACCGACCAGTGTGACGCCGGGACGCCGCCAGGAGCTCAGCGTATCAATTTTACGAAGTCCGCATTCTGAGCAGCGCAAGAGCATATAGCGATTTAAGTTCGAGAGATCGTAGCGCTCTGGCTCGATAACACGTATTGCAGCGGTTACCTCAGGGAGGTGGAGCAATGTGTACAGCGTCGCATGGGCAATGGCGCCACCGCTAACGAAATCGAGCATGCCTAGTGCAAAGGGGCCAGCCGCTGTGTCTGGGGGAGCCACACACACTCGTGCCCCATCGACCGGCATCAGGAATCGGGAGATCACTGGATGAGGTAAGGTACGGCCGAGAGTACGCAGCGTATATTTGAAAACTTCTGGAGCCGCAATCCCAGCAGCGGTAAGCCCCCCAATGGGAAACGAATCCACCCAACGCCGCGCATTCTGGCTCGCAGGGACAGTCCAGCCTGACCATGTATCGCCGCAGAGCCGAAGAGCAATATCTGCTTGCCCTTCCCAAGCCGAGTCGCCAAGGATGAAGACAATATCTGCCGGTTCCTTCGCGTCACCGACCGTGACCAGACAGCTAGGGAGGAGATCGCTTCCCAGTTCTAGCAAGCCCGCACGGAAGTCCTTTCCGCGGAGTGGCGGCTGGAATCCCAAGATGGGAAGCTCAGGAAGCGCTAGTCTGATCTCTGCTCCAAGGCGTGCTATGAGATCAAAGAGGGTCACGAGTGCATGCTGACCAGATGGCACACTGAGGTTTGCTTCGTCAGCTACCAAAAGGACGCGGGTGCTCATGAATGCTTTGATGAGTTGCTCATCCGATAGTGTATTGGCCCCCATGAGATCGCTATCCCGTGCCACCAGGAGTGTCCGGCTCAATGCCTCGCAGAGGTTCATCAGTATACTCCTGAAAGGATATCCAAGTGTGTGGAGACAGCGACCTCCCGCCACTCTCTTCCTGCGCGCTCAGCTAGATAGGCACTGTCAAGCCCCACAGGGCCAAGCCCATACTGCGGGATCACGAGCGAGAGAAAGCCAGGCGTATCGATCAATGCCCATGCGTCATCTGTTGGAGAATGGAAAGCTTCGCGCGGGTGTGTATGGACCTGAACCCTGACACTCCTCCGTCGGCGCGCGAGCGCGAACCAGAAGGTGGTCAGCCACTGATCATCAATTTGATACCCGCCACCCATCGAAGTGTGTTTGGGATGGATTACCTCGTCCACCTTCTCGGGGGTATCTGCCGGACCCAGCCAGTAGGTAACACACTCCCGCCGCCCACCTCCGCAATCTCGAAAGATTGCAAAGGTGTCGGCGACCAGTTGAGCTGGTACGGCGATCATCCGTTTCCACCCTTTACCTTACTCGGTCGCAGGGCTAATACGGTCCCAGGAGTAATATGTGCGTCCGCGAGCGAGATGTTCTCCGGCGTTACCTCAGAACCGTCGCTCTCACGGTAGAAGGCCATAATATGTCGCTGGTTTTGGATGTTGAAGAGATTCATCGCCTGTTCGAGAGCCGCCTGAACCGTTTCGTGTGGTTGAACTGTGAGAGGTTCAGTCACGCCATTATACGTAACTTCGATAGTGAACGTATGGGTCTGTGGCTGTACCTGGATATCTTGTGCCATAATAAAATCCTTACTGACTAACAAAACAATACAAATCGCCGTTATTACGTCGTATACTGTCAGTATAACGACAACTCTGCAGCCTGTCAAGTTTAGGCCGTCTGCCGGGAAGAAGAGAGGGTTCCTATGCGTGCTGAGCGAACAAATATAGGCAAACGTGTCCACTCCTACCGTGAGGCACGGGGATATTCGTTGAGTGACCTCGCACGGTTATCTGGCGTATCACGCAGCTACCTCTATCAAGTGGAGAGCGGCGAAAGCTCCCCCACGGAAGAAAAACTACAAGCACTGGCAGATGCTCTCGAGATCTCAATTGGCGACCTCTTAGGTATTGACGAGGATACAACACAGATTCCTGAATCTCTCCGCCAGTTTGCCGAGCAGGAACGCTTGACTCCTGCAGATGTAAGAATGCTCGCACGCATCAGCTACCGGGGAAAGCAACCCGATACGATCGCAAAATGGCAGTTGCTCTATCTCGCTATTAAAACCACTACCAATCCCGAGGATCGCTAATGTTGTCATCACACTACACTGGGAATCCTGCCGTTGATTTTCTCAAAAAGCCATACACTGGTAGCCCAGAGCAGCTCATACAACTGTACGCGAGGTTCCTGTTACATACGTCAGGAGTTTATCAGCTTCCAGTCCCGCTTGAGCGTGTCCACGGTTATTTCGGCTTTTCCGTTCAAGATAATACCTCGCTGGAGCAGCATGGTCTCACGACCGAGGACCTGCGTATCTTTCTCAATGCAGATGACAGACCTACAGTGAAGAAGTTTACCTTGGCACATGAGCTTATTGAGATCTTCTTCTTTGCCCTTAAGGATGGAGCCGCCGATGAGTGGATGAGCGACGAAATGTTCACGGTGCTCTGCGACAACAAGGAACGATTTTGCGACCGGGGTGCAGCCGAGCTTGTCATGCCTTTACCTCACTTCCAACAGCTTGCAACAAAGCAGCCACTATCTCTCCAGTGGGCCGAGGAGGTTGCAACACGCTGTAAGGTCTCCCTATCTGCCACCCTCTGTCGCATTATTGAAACACAACTTGCACCAGCTGTGTTCATTACCTGGCGCTATAAGCACAGCCCAAAAGAGTTTATACCCTCGAAAATTGGGCAGGGGAATCTCTTTGGCTCTCCCGAGGAGATGGACCCACCAAAGAAGATGCGTGTTGAAAAGGTTTACTCCCCACTTGGCTCCCCATTCATCCCTGCTGACAAGTCAGTACCTGAAGAATCTTCTATTCATCAGGCATTTCTCTGCGACAAGCCTACAGCTGCCTTCGAGGACCTTGATCTCGTTGGTATTCGTGGGCGCTTCTTCGTGGAATCCCGCCCGTTCACTGTAGATGGAGAGCGGCGGGTTATGTCTCTGCTCCATCTCGATACATAGGCCTATCAGTGCGATCCTGACGTTATCTCGACGTAGTTTTTTTGATGGCAACACCGTAGACGCCGAATGAAAATGATACATCGTTTACGTTCACGTTAAAAACGTTCAATGAGGTGCGTTTTGGCTCCATAAGCCACGTTAAACACTACGTCGTTTCCGTTAAAGACGTTGAAACGTGACGTGAGTTGGTTTGCTTCCTGATTTCACGTTATCAAATCGAGATAACTGACGAATCGCACCGACAGGCCTATAGCAGAGGGTATGCGATGTATCAATGATAGTGCGGACTCGTCTATCAGACAAGTTTCTTTCTAAAGTGGGGACTAAGGAAACCATCCTTTTGCACGGGATTGCCATTCATTCTTTGCCACCGACAAGGAATTATGACGAAGTGATTGGGGTTTATGCGTCAAGGTACAAGCTGCCTTCCGAGGGGAAAAGGAAGATGACGGCGAATATTCTCAAACTTAGAGCAACGAGACAATCCTGGCAACACTCACGGAACCCGGAAGACGCGTTCGACTTAGGTGGAACACACAGGCGCCTTAGTGTACTAGTCTCAGGCTGCGATCAGCCGGTATATGCTCTCAGCTTCAGGTGATTGAGCCCAGGTGCTATTTGGATTCCTTAAAGCTCTTGCATGACCCCAAGTTTTTCCATAGATATCTTGCCATGTGAGGATGACGAGATCCACGGTGGAAGGAATCTCCTCCACCCGAAAGAGGGGACCGTATACCGCCCATGAGATATCCGAACCGCCCAGGTTGGCCATGCCGCTACTGTCATTTGCAAGTTCTATAACAACCACACTGGGCCTGTAATTTGCTACTTGAAGAGCTTTATCATCCGACAGGCGCTTCACGATACGCTTGAAATGATCCTGTGGGCTCTGACCAGCGCTCGCATCAGTGCTGGTAACCACATATCCATGCCCTTCAAGGTCGCTACGCCGCAGGCTCACGGCTATGCGTCTATCCACGCTGCTAAACACCAGTTCATTTTCACGATCGGTGGGGAATGGCTTTGCCACAATATGCGCCTGAATGCGTTCTGCCAGCTCTTTCAGTAATTCTTCTGCTATCTTAACAGTGTCAGAGGAGCATTTAACATTGATCCTGTAGGCATGTTGCAGATCACCAAGAGTAGTATGAATATGCCGCTCGATTGCATGGAAGTCCCATGTCTTGTGCATGGCAGTAATCTCTACGTACACCGGTCCGCTAGAGGTAGTTAATTCGATATCTGGAGTCCGCCGTTTGTGTTGCTTGGGTAAATAGCGCATTGGGTAGCTGGGACAGAGTTTGCTGCCCTGGACTAATTCGGTAAAACTACTCCAAAATCCGTCCTGTGTGGGAGAACAAAGACCTCCTGCACATATTTTCAACCCTTCCACATTTTTTTGACGAAGATTTCCTATTATGCTGTCGATGTTCCCTAGTATCTCTGAAGCGATTAATTCTTCTTCCTCAAAAAACACATGCCAGATCGCTATAGAAGGATTAGCAGCAGCAGATTGTACCCACTTCCGACGGATGTAGGTACTCAGGTTAGGATAGCACTCAAGTCGAGCAAGAACAATGTGTGGGTCAGTCAACATGACAAATTATTACACCTCCTAGTCTCTGCATGAGGGAAAACTCTTTTCCGGTCTAAGCCAAGCCTAACTCAGCCTATTGCGCATCAGACTGTTGAACCGCTGAGCTTGCTTGAATGGGCCGAATTGCGAGGGCATTTTCACCTCAAATCCTTGAGAGGGAATTATGGCAAAGCATACACTGTTTATTCTCCAGATGAGTCCATATGCTGTTGAATCACCTCCGCCAGGTACGTCTCCCTCGACTCCGGGCTCCAGATCATCTCGTAACGACCCCGCTGCGCATCGCTGGCCTTGAGAAGGAAGTACGTCATGTTACTTGCTGCCGCAGTCTTCTCTGCAAAGGCGCGTTTCGCCACGACGACGGGTGCATCGATCTGGTTATCCGCTTTCACTTCGACGATGAAGTACTGGCCGTCCTCTTTTTGGAGCAAGAAATCGGGATAGTAGCTGCGAATGGTGTGGGACTCTGGGTCGATGTATTGGATGAAAAAGTCTGATTGGCCGTGCGTGAGCATACCCGTAAAGTAGACCTTTTTCACCAGGTTGTCTCGCAGTAGATCCGCAAAGAGCCGGAGTTCTGGATGGGAGTCAAAACAGTACGTGTCCAGATGAAAACTTTTCTCCGCGTGCGCTTGATAGGCCTGTGCTCGGCTTACCAGGTCAGGCTTTGCGCTAACCTCGTAGTAGCCCCGCTCAGGCACTTTGACAAGATCGATGACCTGTTCTTCTTCGGCCTTATGCTCTTTAATTTCATAAAGCTCCTGAAAGAGGTGTGGAATGACCCAGTCATAGAGGATCTCGTTAAACTCGTTGACGCGTGCGACAATGGTTTCGAGGCCGTCCACAGTGCTGGCCAGGATCTGTTCTATTTCCAGGCAGGGTCGATTCAGGTAACGCGCAACTTCGGCGACAAGGGTGAGCGGGCTAAATAGATGCCGCTTGCGTGCATCAGAGACGTCCTCTATCTTCAAGGTGCGAGCATTCGCGGAAAGTCCCTCCCGTTCCTCGTGCAGCATGCGGTACTGATCGGTCGGAGCTTCATCCATTTTCAAATGTACATGCTCAGGGAGTGGTTTCTCTTTCAGCCGGAAGAGGCTGCGCACCCTGATCAGTCTCACTTTCTCAACTGGCAGCTTGACATGGACCTGGAAGGCCTGAGAGCCGCCACCGCTTGCTTCCAGCTCCTGTACCGTCACCCGGAAGTTTTGTTGCAGCTCGTCATCCAGAATCGAGATGTTCTCCTTGCTTAAGTACACCTGCCCGGTACGCTGGACCTCGCCGATGGCACGCAAGCAGCGCATGGAGGCCTGTAAGACGAAAATCTTCGATTTTGGCTTACGATAGAGCGCGACGGCGAAGAGCGAACGGCAGTTCCAGCCTTCCCGCCCTTTATTGACCAGGAGAATGAATTGTTTCTGTGAGTCAGGAGTGTCTAAGCGATTAAACTCGCGAATGTCCTCGTTGGAGGTGAGTTTAGAATCACCGACGTTGACAAGGATTTTATTTGTGGAGATGCCTCGCTCCTGCAGTGCGTGCTCAACTGCTGGGCGCAGTTCGTTCTGAAGCTCTTCAATAGTAGCGGCGAAGAAGGCCATTTTGGGGATCATTCCCTCGTGCCGATCTTCTGGTTTATTGTGTTCACAAAAATCTTGAATGGCGAGTTCAACGAATTCTGAGGTGCGCGTATTCTCGTAGCCATGAACGCGCACCAGCTTGAGGTATTGTTTTTGAATGGCGTCGGACAGGCCGAAGGCGTAAACGACTTCGGGGAGGATGCGGTTCTGGACGTAAGGGGTACCGGTATAATTGAAGCAGGCGACAATATGGGAGCCGGCACGCTTCAGGCTGGAAGAAAGTTCGTCGATGGTCAGGCGCAGGCTCGTCCGGCTGCTGTCTGTGCCCATGTCTTCGGCCAACTGTTTGCCAAAGGCGTGATGCGCCTCGTCTACGTAGATGCCAAGCTGGCTCAGCCGCTGGAGCTTCTGGAAACGCTGATTGGAGGTAAGTGCTTCCTCGCTATCCAGCTCGTCGCTCTCGTAGAGATCGCCGTATTGCTCATAGACGGAGCCCGCGGGGATGGACACTTGGCGACTCGACATGAAGAGGTCGAGGGGCGATTTGGCCTTGCGCTGGCGTTTCAGGATGACTTTCTGCGTATTAGAGATAATCAGGTTGAAGCGGGACCGATCCAGGACATTGAGTGTCATGCCCGCTTCGTCCAGAAAGTGAAAGCGGATGTTGGTATCGAGCCAACTGACATATTCTAGTGGGACGACGCGCGATTTATCGAAGGTCTGGATCTCGCGCAGCGCCTGGAGCACGGTCGTGTCGGGTGCAAAAACCAGGGCGTTGTGGCAGTATTTGGGATCTTTGGGGAATTTGTTAGCGAGAATGAACTCGTAGAAGATGCAGGTGGCCATAAGAATAGTTTTGCCAGTACCCATCGTCAGCGCGAAGATATAGTTAGGGTAGTCGCGCATATAGTTCTGCAAGCGACTGTAGACCTGATTGTAGATCTCTCTGGTTGGTTCTTCAAACATGCCCAGTTGAGCAACTTGGCCGAGCCCTTCATATTCTGCGACAAAGCCCCGTTCTGAGAACTGCTCCGTTCGCTCTGACCACTCTTTGAAGAGCTGATGCACGGGTTTGTTGTCGAGAAACTCTTTGAGGAAGATGTACATTTCCAGCGCCTCAAATTGCGGCTGGCGCAAAAAGGCGTTAGCATTCTCCGCGCTATTGAAATCCAGGTACTTTCGGCTCAACTCACGGTAATGCTGGCGAATGCGCCCGCGATTTTGCACATAGAAATCGCGCAGGTGGGCGTAGAAAGGAAACGTCTCCTGAATGGCGACAGACTTAGCCATAGATCAACTCCATCTCCAGCGATTCTGAGAGCAGGTCGGTAATCTTGACGCGGATCGTGCCGGCGTCATCGGGCACGCGATAGCGCCCGACGACGAACTCGTTCCCTTCGGGCACATCGATGACAGCTGGTTGTAAGACTGCGCCGTCGTAGTTCCAATCGACCATTACCGAGTCCACCAGCTCGCGCCAGTTCGCAACATGTTCCTGTTGGAGGCTCAGTTTGGCCAGCAAATTCATTGGGTAGAACTGCTCAATCACCAGGTAGCCATCCCGGATAGCGATCTTTGCCTCTGAATCGCGCTTGAATTGGAGGTCTTGCTTGTCGCGGAGAATGTCCACGACCTCGACGTCCAGCTTAAATGGTGACATCTGGTGCTGGAGGTGGGCTGCGAGGTCCGGCTCATGCCCCATGCAGACCAGGGTGACTTTCTCTACCGCCTGGTTCGGGTGTTCTGCCTGGCGCTTCTCGAAGGCTCGGTAATCAAAGCCGGTAATTAGCTCGTTGAGATCCTGGCGCGTGGCAATGCGGTTGATGGGCATGATTTTGACCATCCGCCCGTCTTTCTCACCGTCGAAGAGGCTGCCTGCCGAGAGCGGGTTGACCTCTAGCGCCTGGATGAGCAGTTCTTTCGCTTGCACGGGATTACGGAAAATGTCGTAATTGTTAACATTATAAACTTCAAAGCCAATATAGAAAGTGGTGGGTCTTTCTTCTTCTAGGATTAATTTGCGCGATTCATTTGTAATCTCTTCAGCATCTTTGATTAATCTCTTCGTTGTGAGCTGAACTGCCCCAAGATTAATATCTGCTCCGATAAAGCGCCTACCAAGCCTCATCGCAACGGCTTGGGTAGTTCCACTGCCCATAAAGCAATCAAAAACAAGATCTCCTTCGTTAGATGAGGCTTTGATGATACGTTCGAGCAGGGCTTCGGGCTTTTGAGTTGGGTAATTTAAGGACTCAGTACCTGCTGATGAAATGAGGTTTATATCATCCCAAAGGTCAGAAAACACAACGCCTTTATTATCCGCCAAGTAGTATTTAAGTCGAGGAATACCTCCCTCTTTCTCTGGAAAAACAATCAAACCGTCTGCCAGGTATTGATCTAATTTCTCGGGTCTGGTTATCCAATGCATTCCAGCTTTGCCACGCTTATTGGGGTCAATATTCTTCCAAGGTTGTCCAGTCGAACCACTCCGCTTACCACTAACCAGTACTGGAACAAGTTGATAGAGACCTTTTTCATCTTCGTTCTGATAAAGCTCTACAGACGCATCCGAAAGAGCTCTGTATTGAAAGTTAAAATCATATTCGTCTGATTTGCTATAAAACAATATAGTATCATGAGCCCGTTTCCAAATCCGTCCTATGCTGGATGTATTTGCGCTGCGCTTCCATACTATGTCGTTAATGAAACAATTCGATCCGAACACCTCATCCAGAATACATTTTAGATGGTGCTCTTTACGAAAATCGCAATGTAAATAGATGCTTCCAGCATCCGACAATAACTCTTTTATTAAGATTATTCTTTCATACATAAATTGCAAGTATTCGTCATTTGTCCAAATATCAGAGTATTGTTTCTCTTCAAACACGCTTTGATCATTTTGAGCTTCCTCACCCCTAACGCGGATAGTTCTCTTATAATCCGCCTTGGAGTCAAACGGCGGGTCGATATACACGAGCTTAACTTGGCCACGATAAGCTTTGAGCAAATGACTCATGACTTGGAGATTGTCACCCCAGTAGATTTTGTTGCGCCAGCTGTTCACTTCAGGCCCATATGTTTCCTTATGTTGGGCCGGATAGTACTGTGTGGAAGTAAAAGGATGCTTTCCGGCCCAATGGAGCATGGGATAGCCCCGAATGGGGTCAAACTTATATTCTTCGACCCGCTTGACCGGACCAGCCTCGCGCAGGTCGAGTCCTTGCTGATGTTGATCTGTGCTCATGAATTATCGCTCCTAAACTTCCAATTTTTGGCGTCGCAGTAGTGGCGCATATCGCATTCCTTGCACAGTTTTGGCGGACGCGCGGGAATGGCGAAGTCGCGCGCTTCGATGCGGCTCACGACTGTGTCAAAGGTGGTGATGGTTTGTTCGGTCGATTGCCCATCTCGGTGAAAGGTAATATAGGGATTGCCCGCCTCTTCGCTGGTATAGTAGAGATGCGTTTTGCTGATTTTCTGCCCCGTGCGCTGCTCGACGATGTGGGCGTAGACTTCGAGCTGGCGCCGATACTGGTTGAGTTTCTCGCGGTCCTTGAGATCGTTGACATCAGGTTTGCGTTCTGACTTGAAGTCGACCAGTTCTACCGTTCCATGCTGGCCGGTGATGAGATCAACCTTACCAGCAAGGATGTAGTGTTCTTTGACAAGCGAAACGTCCACCTCGGCCTGGCGAATGCGGGACCAGTCTCCGTTTTGACGGCGGTAGTAGCGCAATACCTGCTCTACGGCTAGGTTCCGGGCTGGGGGAGAGAGATAGACCCGCTCGCGTTTCGTGATCTGCGCGTAGTTGGTGTCAAACCAGCTGTGGACCTGATCCTCTGAGAGCCGATGTTGTTCGCCGCGGAGCACTGTTCGATGGATATCCTCGATCGTCTGGTGGACGAGCGTTCCGAAGAGAATAGCATTGCGACGCACCGGCGCAAAATCTAGTTCGCGGAAAAAGCGATATTGCTCGGCGCAGTTCTCGTACACAGTGATGTGCGACGTGAAGGAGTACTCGCGCTTCAGATGGGCCTGCTTGACCCTTTCTAAGGGCAGTTCTGCGAGTCGGAGCGCAGGAGCGCGCCAGGTGGGCAGTCTCTGGTAGTAGTCCTTAAAATAGGCCGATGGGGTACGTCCCTGGCCTTCCTTCTCGGATGCAGTCAGCACGAGCAGATTCTGCGCGCGGGAAAAGGCCGTGTAGTAGAGCCGGCGAAAGTCGTAGTTTTTCGTCTGTGCGAGCGGCTCAAAGGGGGGGCGTACCAGATAGCCCTGTTCGAGCATTTCATCGAGCTCGGTGTACTGCTTACGCGGGACAGCACTCAGGGAATCAACGAGCACGACGGGGAACTCAAGCCCTTTTGCCTGGTGTATCGTGAGGAAGGAGACGTAGCCGCTGGGGGCGTACTCTGCCTCGTCCTCGTACTCGTTGATGCCGCCATCTTTGAGGAAGCGCAGAAACCGGTTGAACAGTTGCCGCAGGTTGAGGTCAAGGTATTCGTCCTGCAGCACGGTGATATGGTGCAGGTACTCAAACTTGTTGAGTAACTGCGAGAATAACCCCAGGTTGCGCATAGCCCGGCTCTGCTGCAAACCCTCTTTGAGCAGGTTCTCATCCAGGTAGCGACTGAAAAGCGGGAAACGCAACAACTCGAAGAATAGGCCGGAGAAGGCGTAGTCTGTGTTCTCAGTAAGATTGAGATGCTGCTTCGCCCTCTGCCGTGCCCAACGCAGCAGTTCAGCGTGTTCAGGTCGGCGGAGCGCTTCAGCAAAGGCCGCAAAGCATTCCTTGTCGTAGTAATCCCAGATGTCGAGGTGGGCATCGGCCTGCCATTTGCGTGCCTGGGGAAACTGGGGAAAGAGGAAAATGAGCGCACCAATCATCAGGCGCACTTCCTCACGATCAAAGAACTGGTTGGCACGCGGGGAGTACACGGGGATACCGTGTTGCTCCAGGTACGCGGCCAGTGCTCGGACTTTGGGATTCTTCACGGAGCGGAAGAGAAAGGCCACCTGGTTCCAATCCGTCAGTTGCCCTTCGGTTCTGAGTGCCTGCAGGAAGCTGAGTACCTCTTCCTGCCAGGCCACCTCCGATGGGGCGGAGACGCGCACGACGGCTGGCATGGCGGGAAATGCGGCGGGACGTGGGGCAAGCTGCTTGGGATAGCGAAATTGCTGTCCCTTATACACCCATTCCTGGCCAGCCATCCAGCGCGTGCAGAACTCGATGATCCCCTCGTGCGATCGATAGTTGGTCTCCAGGGCCACGCGCTTATGGGGTCCGGTGAAGGCCGAGCCGAATTGCAAAATATTGCGGATCGTCGCGCCGCGGAAGCGATAAATGCCCTGATCGTCATCCCCGACGACGCAGAGATTCGGGCTGTCCATGCCGACCAGTTCCAGAAGGATGCGCTCCTGGATGGTGTTGGTGTCCTGATATTCATCGACCATAACATACGCAATGCGCTCTTTCAGCGCGTCTCGCACGGATGGGTAGTTGCGCAGCAGGTGCAGGGCTTCGCGCTGAATGGTAGAGAAGTCGAGCGCATTCTGCTCTTCGAGCAGCGTGTAGTAAAGTTGCGCGCAGTGCCCCAGAGCCTGGATGGCTGCATCTGGGGCTGTGAGCAAGGTCTGGATATCGAGCGCTTCCTCTGAGACGGTATTGATCCACTTCACTAGTAATTCACTGCGCTCCCAGGTACTGGTCGTGGCAGGATTGCCGGCCAGGTGGGTAATGCCTTCGAGCGTCTCGAACGCGGAGAAGCGCTGGTAGACAAAGTAGTGCTGGTCAAATTCGTCGAAGACCGTAAAATTGTGTTTGAGCCGGGTAAATTCCCGGTGATCCTGTAACCAGCGCAGGCAGATGGAGTGAAAGGTGCCGAGGTACATCTCGTTCAGATTGAAGCGCGTGCCGAGCTGGTCGAGGCGGTTGGAAATACGCGTGGTGAGTTCTTGGGCGGCCTTGTCGGTGAAGGTCACGACCATGATACGCTCGGGGAGAACGCTCTTTTCGGTCAAAAGGTAGACGATCCGCTCCACCAGGGTAAACGTCTTTCCGGAGCCGGGACCCGCAATGATGAGCAGCGGTCCTTCCGTGGTCATGATTGCTTCTTGCTGCTGCGGGTTCGCTGCTGAAGCCAGGTTTGCTTTGCTCACTTGATAGACACCCTCTCACTCATTTGTATCAATACTCCTCCAGGATACCATCCACCACATCATATCAATCCTTCACAATGGAAGCCCCGCAAAACGCCTTCAATTCAACGACCGACCACGGACTGCTCCCCGATAGTTGCCTTACCCCGAGAGTCGTTTCCCACTGTCCGGGTAACACCCCTTGCATGGCTCTATCTCCCGTTTCTCGCTGGCGCTTGCTGGATCCGCCACCTTCCCCGAAGATGCTCCGGCAAGGTTACTTTCCCTGTTCACCCGGCTCGTCGAACAGCAAGAGCTGCCCTTGATCCTGCCGGTCAGGAGACTCGCCCTGTTGTGCAGGTTTCTGTGCCGCCGAGGACTTCCATGGAAGGCCCCTCCCCGACTTTTTCTCCCGTCCCCTCACCCCTTTCAGATGGAGATAGTTTTCGGAGCTGACCACCGATCTCCCCACCCGCTTCTCGACCACTTTGCGGGCCTCGCCCGCGGTAGCCCCCGCGTCGGTCGCATCACGCTCCAGCGCGGGAAACCTCTGACTATTGCGGTCCCGATGTAGCGTGATGGCCGTCGCTTCGGAGAGCGAGGCCAACGCCAACTCAAGCGGCGTCATGTGATCCCTGGGATTCTCCCGGGCAGGCAGAAGTTTGTAGGCCTTGTAATGGCAACAGTCAGTCCGAACGTGCCCCTGGTCAAAACGTTGGTCAGGATAGCAAAATCGCCGGTCTCCTCGCGCGCTCCGCGGCCGCGCCACTCGTCGGTCAGATCATTCCTGATCAGGTCCCTACGGATCCTCGCGTCGATCCACTCATCGTCGTATCCCCTGGCACGGTAGGTTTCCCTGACACGCTCCAGAGCAGCCTCCGGATGCTCGATCTCCTCGAAGCGGTCTTCTCCCACGCGCGCTAACCGCTGGCGTACAGGCTCTGCCAGTGTTGAGGCCACCGATTGGATGATTCGGAGCAGCGTCTGTCTGTTTGATGTGTCTGTCAGGCGAAATTTCCCATCTCTCGCATTGAGTCGATACAGGACGATCTGTGCCTCCGTCTCATCAAATCCTTCTTCGGCTTTCATGCGGTTCTTGAGGGTACTCCAATAACTGCCTGCATTCGGTGAATTCGGGAGGAGCACCGCGATGACGTCAACGATACTATAGAACCACTCCCCTCTCTCCCCGTTCCACACGCGGCGAATCTCGAGCTGTTTTCCCTCTCCTATGAAAGCTAAGTCGCGCTGCTGTTCATCCTCGGTCATCTCGCTCCTCCTTCGCAAGATGCGTGATTCAACCCGTCACAATTTGTGACGGGTGATTCACATCTCGTGTTACAGTGGCCACTGCTCTTCAGCACCATGAGGTGAGTTTTGCCTGCACAAGGTATCGCAACCTCTCACTCCTTGCCAATCGTCGGCAGCCAAGACGCGCCCTCTTTTACCAGTAACTCGCCTGGCATGACTTGAAGCAGATCGCAAAGGGCTTCAAGGGCCTGGAGAGACACACTGGAGGTTTCATTGCGCCAGTAGCGGCGTACCTGCGTCATCGTCAGGCCGCTGCGCCGCTGCACCTGCGAGAGATTCAATCCCTTGGCCTGAGCCAGTTCTTGAAGACGAATCTTGACTGTCACAGTCACTCCTTGTTCTATTTACCCCCTGGATTGCTCATCTGTTGCGCTAATGATATCTCACAAAGAAGAGAGCGTCAATGATATCTCCAAAAGTACTCTCACTATTCCCACAGGGGCATATCGGGGGAAGAAATCAGTCTCATTCAGCCTCGTATCCCGGTCCGGCAATATACGCTTAAGGAACATGAAAAAGAGAGGGGTGTGCTCTACTGCTGCGTAGAGAATTCTCATTCTCATAAGTTAACGAGAGAGTAAAACGGGTGAAAACGGTAAAAATAGCGGTGTGAGGGCTACTGGTCTGCAAACTGCAGGGAAAAGTTGGTGGTGAGTCTTTCTGATGAGGCGACCTTCTTCGCGACGAGCAATTTCTCAAAATGGACCACACTCCCCTCCGCTTCAATTTCTCCAATAAAACATACCTTTCTTGTACAGATATCCCGCTGTGTCTTTTCTGTTTGCCTGCCGGCGCTTGTGCGCCGGGTAGGAATCACTCTTCGTCTGGTCCGTCCCATGAGGTCTGGCGCAAGATATCGTTGGGGATAACGTCGAGCGCCACAAGCCCCCGAACCAGATTTGCGAGCGATTGGTCATCTCTCTCGAAGCTGCTTTCCCTTGTCTCACCCAACCTGCCGGAAACGAGATGGAAGACGCTGCCCAGGATTTTGGGTGTGCCCTGGGTGAAGAAAAACTCGTAATACGCCAGACACTTCTGCCCCAATGTGACGACACCCTCCAGGTCCGCCTGAACGGGAGAGGGTCTTGCCCACTCCTGGCCGCTCGCGTAACAGGCAAACGGGAGCGTGCTCGGATGAAAAGGAAGCAGTGAAGCGCCACACTGGCATTTTTCCGCCAATGATACCCGGTGCTGTGGGCAGAAAGCGACGCCGGGCAGGGCCACCGTCCGTGCGAGCAGTCGGGACTCCGCCACACAGATCGGGCAGAGATGGAACGGTACAGGCGAACGTGAAAGCTGGACATGCGAACTTGTTTCGCCGTACAAATGGAATAGTTCAAGCCGGTACATTGTGGCGACGATGGAAGGAAGAGGAAGCGCCAGGGCGCTCGCCAGTTTTTCGAGATGCTTCTCTGAAAGCTGCCCGACACCCTCCGCCAGCTTCTTCTTGCGTGTAGAGCCGAGAAGATAGGTGAGCGTCAGGCCAGTGCCCCAGTGATTCGCCTCGTCGCAATGCAGCAGTAAACCCGTAAGCCCTTCATTTTCTTGCAGGCCACCCGGTGCGGAAACGTGGTGAACCAGGCAGGGTCAGCGATTGTAATGTGTTGCATCAACCATTCTCCTCTCGTCGGTCTACACATCGATAAAGATCTGATCGAGGGCGAAGAGCTGGGCTTGAAGTCGCTCCCAGGCTTGGGGGTACCCATCGAGGCGCCTCTCTTCGCTCTCGTACAGCTGCCAAACGTTCTGAGCCTCCAGAGGTAAGAGAGTGATCCCGCCCTCTAGCTGCTTCTGAGGCTCTTTCGGAGCTTCCAGAGCAACGCCCAGGACGTTGACGAGAGATCGCGCTGCCCCTTGTACTTTGCGCAGGCGCTGCTGCACAATCAGGTCAGAGATCGCCGCCAGCAGTGCGAGTTCGTGCGTTCGCAACTGGTTTCCGATGGCCGTGATATCTCCGCTCTCTCTATACCCGCGTCTCCAATTCCAGCGTACCCTGGGTCGGCGAGCCTCATCTTCTCCAGCAAACGTCGCCAGAAGTTCGGTCGCCCCGTCTTCATCCTCTTTATCTGCGCTATACGACTTGAGGGGAATAGGAAGGATCATCTCATCGTGGAGGTCGGAATTCAGGGTGGGGTGACCGAGCACGATCCCTTGATCGTACAGATGCACCAGGAGGAGATGAGCCTGCTTGATCACGCCATCGCGTCCTTCGTCGGGGACTGCCAGGGCATCCCGGTCGCGCCTGCGTCGTGCTTCCTCCAGGCACCTCAAATAGTAACACACATTGGGGGAGAGCGAGAGGGTATACTCTCCGATGGCCAGCTCGCGCCTCCGATCCCTGTCTCGAGCGATGCCATCAATCGTGATGGGCCCAGGATCAAAGCGGTGTTCCTGGGCCAGGATGAGAGCCAGCAGATCGCACAGATCAAAGCAGCGCTGCCCGATCTCGGCCAGCATCACGCTATAGCGCTCGTCCTGCTCCTTGTTATTGGGCACCAGTGCAACGCGATAGATCGTCCCTTTTTGCCAGAGCACGTGGATGTGCGGCGGAAGAGCTGCGCAGTGTTTCTCGTGCAACGTGTGCCAGGCCAGCGGCCTTCCCCGCAGGGTTGGGCCTTTCGTCTCTATGAGATCCTCGCTGACGAATTGCCGCAGCAGCGCGGGCTTCACGTGTTTTCCACGGATAGCGAGGGTGCGCAGTTCGATGAACAGGGGCTCGACAGTAAGTGCAGCGGCACCGGACGCTGCCTCCGCGTCTTCTGTGTGTGTCACGCGCTCGCTCCTTTCCTGGTGCGCGGTTCCCTTTATCGATCAATAGAGACTTTCCACTCGTAGAGATCCGCCTGCATAACGGCTGCCTGCACCATCGGATCGCCCTCGACAAGGCGACGGGCTTCTTCGAGATTCTGCGCCAGGAGCAGCGCCACACTTCCGCTCCCGTCAGTAAGCGGGACACCCCGAATGAGCTGGCCCGAGCTTCGCAGCGATGCCATGTATTCGCCATGGCGGCCAGCCTCAGGCTGTTCCTTGAAAAGGGCTCCCTCGCGCCAGTTCTTCCCCTTGGAAAACAGCGCGAGATAACGCTCGGTAGGCGTCTGCTGCGACATCGCTCGCTCCTTTCTCATTCCTTCTCATCCTCAGTTCTTTTATCATACCACCATCCAGCTCGCCACGATTGCGCCGATAAACCTGTTCGGCTATCTGGCTCTCAGGGCCTCAGAGTCGCTTGCCCAGCCATGCTATACTTGACACACCGCAAATGAAAGGAGGCACTTAGCTCGTGGAAGAAGTAGACATCAGGGTGAGCAATATGGGAGTAGGAAAGGTACGACTTGATCCCGCAGAGATAAGAGGTGAGGGAGGTGTGCATGATCCGCGGCTGGTTATTCCAATCAAAGTAGAACTCTATCAGCAGTCACCCGAACACCAGATAGCCATACTACGCTTATCTGCGTCCCTGCACCTGGACCAATATCCAAATCACAGCAATCAGTTTGCATCAACAATAAGCTATGACACCATCTACAATATGCCACTGCGTTCTGTAAATAATGGGCCAAGCAATGGGAGCTTAGACCTCTGTTTCAGTCTCACACATGCTCAACTCAAAGCTTTAGAGGATATGAGGCACCAGGCTGGCAAAAACCTCTACCTACGCTTGGACCCGGTCATCGTCTGGAATAAACACACGGGAAATAGTCAGGGCCTGGCTGGAGGTGTTTCAACGCTCGGGGAGAATGGATGGGATACCAACGTTGGAATGTTTTCTGATGTGGCATTCTTCTGGTTGCCTGGTGTCGGAACGCTTCGTCTCAATCTCGCAGCGATGGATTGGGTGGAGAAGATCTTCCCGGGTATGGGCTACGACTTCTTTCGATTGATCGAGGTGAAGTTACCCGTATCAAACGCCCTGGTCCCGGTGGAAGCCATCGAACACTTCAAAGAAGCAAAACAGGATTATGATCGTGGAATGCACCGAGAATGCCTGATGAAATGCCGGTTCGCCCTCGAAGAGGTTGAGACGCACCTCCCATCGAGACCACAGGGACACAGACTAGGGAGTGCCATCACCAGAGTACTGGGTTGGCCCGATACTCCCAGGCTCACAGCGCAAGCCGCATTCCTGGATGGCGCATGGCTGGCACTTTACAGTATGGCAAACGCCTCACATCACACCCCAAGCACGAAGAGCCTGCTGCCTGCCGACGCACATATGGTGCTGATCGAAACCGCGGAAATGCTGGAGTATCTGGGACAACTTGCATGAGGAGGTAGCGGCAGGGGTGATCAGCGTATCCCACCAAAGACGCTGCCGATACTTGAGCAGGCCAGAGTTTCCGAGATGCGAAAACCTGTGTCGGATCCTTCTTTGCGGGCGGCTTCGCCTTCCCTGAAGATGCAGCCTTGCGCATGCCTCCCGCTGCTGTTACTATTATTACGGTCAGGTGATGCAGGCCGAGGCCAGAGGACCTGGCCGTTGTAGCCCGAAACCCGGGCTCAAAGGAAAGGAGGCGCAGTATGGCAGATGCAGAAAAAGCAGGGAGACAAGGCGGAGCAACCATCATCAACGTGTTCACCGTTCCAGAAGGACACCAGGCCGAGGAACTCGTCGCGCTCCTGCGAGATATAACCGAACAAGTCATGCGGCATCAGCCTGGGTTTCGACAGGCTACGATTCACGTCTCGCTCGATAGGACGCGTGTTGCCAACTACGCTGAGTGGGAGAGTGCGGAAGCCTTCGGTCAAGTGATGCGCAGTGGCGTGGCCAGGAGCCACATGGCAGAGATAGACCGCCTGTTCCCGCATGATGCGAATATTTACCAGGTCGTCAGCGTCTCCAATGCCGACGGCGAACAGTTGCAGGGCCCATAGTACCAGGCCAGGCAGTCAACTCTGGCCCCCAGCATCTTGCGCGCGCTCATCTTCTGGCCCTTCTGCGAGGGCGAAGGCCGCGGCGTAGTGGCCCTCGTGAGTCAGGGAGAGGTGCCACCTGGTGATCTGCAAGAGCCTCGCGCGTGAGGCTGCCGCGCCCTGGAGGACCGGGTAAGGCAAACCCGACG
>Ga0307374_10003267_pt1 | contig 27849 bp, 27 predicted proteins | sample OX3MG_FD_202532 | JGI IMG/M metagenome (GOLD analysis project Ga0307374, IMG submission 202532) | Soil microbial communities from Risofladan, Vaasa, Finland - OX-3 | ecosystem: Environmental > Terrestrial > Soil > Coastal area > Acid sulfate soil | place: Finland: Risofladan, Vaasa | collected... | reverse complement strand
CCCCCGAGGCCGCGCCACAGGGCGTGGTTGTAGCGCACCGTGTCGAGGTGGTCCTCGACGCTGAAATCCTGGCCCTTCATGGCCGCCGCCCAATAGGCGGCCGGGCGCGGCGGCTTGCCGGGACAGGCGGCTTCGGCGGCGGTCTGCGGCGGCAGCGGCAACCGGGTGGTGCGCAGCACCGCCGGAACCCTCGCGGTGAAGCTCCAGTGGGCGGGGGCGGCGACGTCGAAGACGTCTGACATCGGCGCGGCCAGGGCGTCGTTCAGCCCCATCGGGCCGATGCCGAGCACGTCCTCGATGGTGCGCAGCATGTTGACCGTGGTGTAGCGCTTGGAGACCACCGCGGCGCGCTTCACGTAGGGGCCGGCGACGAAGGCGATCGAGCGGTGCGCGTTCACGTGGTCGGGCCCGTCCTGGGCGTCGTCCTCGACGATGAAGATCAGCGTGTCCCTGGCGATCGGGCTGCGCGCCACCTTCTGCACCAGTTTTCCCACGGCGTAGTCGTTGTCGGCCAGCTCGGTCTCGACCGAATTGACCCCATCGAGGGCCTGCTTGAACGAGCCGGTGTGGTCGTGCGGCAGGCGCACCAGCATCAGGGCGGGAACCTTGCCCGCGGCCACGAAGCCGTCGAACTCGCGCGCCCACTCCTTTTCGCGCCAGAAATCGGCGAGCGCCTGGTTGAAGCCCCAGAAGTAGGGGTCGGTGCGGCCCATCAGCGCCGCCTTGTCGACGTAGAAGACCTGGTGGTGGTGCGCGAAGGGCGTGCGGTCGAGCTTTATCTGCGCCGCGCCGGTGGCCGGCTGGTAGCGCACCAGATCGCCGAAGAAGCCATAGTTGCGCAGCGACAGCCCCGCGCGGATGGCGGCGTTCCAGAGATAGCCCTGGCCCTCGGCGCCGCCGGGCCCGTCCGGCGCGGCCACGTCGCGCGCGCCCGGCAGCAGGTTCGGATCGGCCGGCGAGACCGGGTTGGCCGCCACGCGCTGCGCCGAGGTCGCGTAGCCGACGTTGATGTTGCGGTTCGCGCCTTCCTGGTCGTACTGCAGGCCGCGCCCGCCGTAGTTCACCGGCGCCTCGCGCTCGGTGAAGTCGTTGGTGCGCGCCGCCGTCGACCAGTCCCAGCCGGTGTTGCTGCTCTCGCCGGAATCGAAGAAGGCGTCCAGATCGACGAACTGGCGCGCCAGGGCGTGCTGGTTGGGCGTCATCGCCCGGCCGAACACGGCAAGCTTCGGATCGCCGTTGCCGACCTCGAGGTCGCCCAGCACCTGGTCGTAGGTGCGGTTCTCCTTGACCACGTAGATGACGTGGCGGATGTGGGCGCGCAGGAACGCCATGGTCGCGCCGCCGCCGCCGATGCGCCCGGCGTAGCGGTTGTTGGCGGCCACCTGGCCGGTGAGGCGCGCCAGTTCGGCCCGGTCCGGCGGCGGCAGGGCGAGAAAGCCCGCCTTCTCCCGCTGCCAGACGTACTCGTTGGTTCCCCGGCAAAGGTCGTCGTGATGCGGACCGATGCCGAGGTTGTTGCGGCAGGCGTCGGGGACCGGCCCCGGATCGCTCTTGCCGTTGACGACGAAGAGCCTGGCGCCGTCGGGGCGCACCGCGACCGCGGTGGGATACCAGCCGGTGGGAACGAGCCCGGCGATGCGGCCCGTCCCGGGCCTCTCGCCCAGCCGCACCACGGCCACGTCGTTGGCGCCGCCGTTGCTGACGTAGAGCGTGCGCCCATCCGGCGAGACGGCGAGCGCGTTGGTCCCGGCGCCCCCGAGCCGCCTCAGGCCCGGCGAGGCGCCGGCCGGCAGCGCCGTGCGGATCTCAGCCAACATCCGCTCGCTGCGGGTGTCGATGACGCCGACGCGATCGGTATTGTCCTCGGCGGCGTAGAGCATTGGGCCGTGCAGGGCCAAGGCGACCGGCTGGCCCAGCGTCCTGATCCGCGCCGTCACCGCGATCGCAGAATGGCCGACGTGGAGGGCGATGATCTCGCGGTCGCGTTCGCTGGCCACATAGGCCCTGGTGTTCGAAGCCCAGATCACCCCGCGCGGAAACGAGCCGCCGGGGGTTCCGGCCCTGGCCGGATCGATCGCGCCGGGCCTCAGGTCCTGCTCGTGGATCCGGCCGCTCGCCAGATCGATGACGCTGACCGAATCGTTCTGGAAGTTCGCCGCGATCAGCTTGCGCCCGTCCGGGCTGACCGCGAGGCCGGCGACCATCGGCCCGACCGCGAGGCCGAGCCCGACCTCGTGGCCGAGCGCGAAGCGGCGCCCGGGCGCGAAGCCGGCGGCGCCGCGCACGAACTCGAGCACGTCGTCGTTCATGCCGCCGGAGACGTAGAAGCGGTCGCCGCCGGGCGCCCAGGCGATGCCGAGAAAGGCGTTCGGCACGCCGATGGCCTGGCGCTTCACCGGGGTCGGGCCGGAGACGTCGTAGACGAACACGAACTCGGTCGAGGCCGGCCCGATCAGCTTGCCGGCGGCCGAGAACTCGCGGTTGAAGCCGCTGGTGAGGATCAGCAGGGTGCGGCCATCGGGCGACAGCGCCACGGCCGAAGCCTGGCCGACCGTATAGCCCGGCGCCTCCGCGACGTCCGGCGCGAGCGGCTGGAAGATCGCGCCCTTCGCCGCCGCCGGGGTGATGAACTGGCCGGTCGGCAGGAACTGCGGCGCCGCCGCGCGCCCTGCCCCCGCCAGCCCCAGCCACGCCGCCGCCATCGCCGCCAACCCGGCGCTCCAGCCTCCGACCCGCCTCATCCCGCTATCCCCCGTCGCCGCGATCCTGGCCGTCGCTGGCGACGATCCCATGTTGCCCCAGCTTTGCGCCGCGCAAAAGCGCCTCCTCGCGCGCCCGGCACCGAGCCCCAGTCAAGGCGACGCTCGTCATCGCCGTCACCCGGCCAAGCGCAGCGCGAGCCGGGGCCGGACGCGCCGCAGCCGAGCTGGAAGTCGTCCTGGAAGCGGCGGCTCCGGCCCCGGATCGCCCTTTCAGGCCGTCCGGGGAGACGGCGATGGTGGTCAGACCTGCGCGAGCCGGCCCTGTCGCGATCCAACCACTCGCCGTAGCGCGCACCTCAGCCTTGCAGGAAGGCGCGCGCGGCGGCGAGGAAGCCGTCGGGCGCGTCGAGGGGAACGCTGTGGCCCGAGCCTTCCACCACCGCGAGGCGGGCGCCGGGGATGGTGTCGATCATGCGCTGGGCGACGCGCGGCGAGAGGATGTCGGAGCGTTCGCCGCGGATGAGCAGGGTCGGGACCGCGATGGCGGCGCAGGCGCGCCAGCCGGCCTCCGGGTCGGCGCGGCGCCGGTCCGTCCCCGATCGCAGAGCCCGGTCGTAGCGCCAGGTCCAGCGGCCGTCCTCGGTCAGCATGAGGTTGTTGACGACCCGGTGGCGATGATGGACTTCCGGTGGCGCGTCGTTCGCCGCCCGGGCCGCGGCGAAGGCCGCTTCGCGGCTGGCGAACACGTCGGCGGACTGAACGCCGCTGCGGATGCGGCCCATGCCCGCGGGCTCGATTTCGGGCGCGATGTCGACGATCACCAGCGCCGCCAGCTCCCTCGGCCGCGCCCCGGCGTAGTGGATGGCGACATTGCCTCCCATGGAAAGACCGAGGAGGGTGAAGCCGTTCAGCCCCAGCGCCGCCACGAACGCCCGCAGATCCTCCACCATCTCCTCTGCGCCGTAGCCGCCGGCGGGCGCCCAGCCGCTTTCGCCATGGCCGCGCTGATCCAGCGCCAGCACCCGATAGCGGTCGGTCATCGCCGCGGCGAAGGCGTCCCACGAGCGGGCATGGCCGGTGAAGCCGTGCAGCAGCACCAGATCGCGCGCGCCCGGCCGCGCGCTCGGCCAGTCGCGATAATGAAAGCGCAGGCCGCGCATCTCCACGAGTTCGTCGCTCGCCAGTGCTGAAGTCGTCATGCCCGGAAAATCCCCGCCGTGCTCGCCGGCCCGCGAGCCTACAGCCGCCCCCGACCACCGCCAAGCGAGCCATCTCGCCAGCGCCGCCGAGCAGGGGGTGCGGAGGAAGCCCCCTTCATCCTTCCCCGCTTGCGGGGAAGGGGGACCGCCGCGCCGGCAGGCGCGGGGGTGGAAGGGGCGCGACGCGGCGAGTCATGGCGCTTCGCCCCGGGCGGCTAGCGCCGCCTTAACGCGGGGCGCCGCGGGGTTACCCTGGGCGCGATCGAGCAAGCCGCATCCCGCGCGCCCGCCGTTCAGACGAGGATGATCTCCATGAGCGAACCAGCCGCCGCCCTCGCTCGACGAACTGGAGGCCGCCATTTGCGGCGCGGTCGCGGCCACCGTAGACTACGATGCGAATACGGTCGGCGCCGGCGCATGGTGAGCGCCACCATCGCCTCCGGACCGGCGAGGGCCACCGGCCCAGCCGCCGTAGACTACGGTGCGAATACGGTGGCCGCAGGGACCGCGACCGCACTCTGCGCGCCCGAGCCTGCGAAGCGGCCCGTCCCTTGATCGAACCGCCTCATCCCAGGCGTTCGCCTCAGGCGCCGCCGACCGTAGACTACGATGCGAATACGGCGGCGGCGCCGGCCCAGGCGCGCGCCGGCCTCGATCGCGGCCCCGGAGGCGAAGAGGGGTCGGCGTGACCATCGACCCGGGGCGCGGCGAAAACGACTCTCGCCCTCGACGGGGTGCGGGATCGGGCTATGAAGAGGGCGTGAGCGCCCAGGCGACCCTCGAACGCAGCGCCCGGCGGTCCGCCGCGGCCGGCGTGGAGCTCAGCCTCGTCGCGCCGACCTTCAACGAGGCGGCGAACGTGGCCCCGCTGATCGCCAGGCTGGCGGCGGCGCTCGACGGGCTGGCCTGGGAAGTGATCTTCGTCGACGACGATTCCCCCGACGGCACCGCCGAGGTGGTGCGCCGGATCGCCGAGCGCGAGCCGCGGGTGCGATGCCTCCGGCGCGTCGGGCGCCGCGGGCTCGCCGGGGCGGTGGTGGAAGGCGCGCTCGCCAGCGCCGCGCCCTACGTCGCGGTGATCGACGCCGATCTGCAGCACGACGAGAACCTGCTGCCGGCCATGCTGGCGCTGCTCAGCGCCGGCGAGGCCGACGTGGTCATCGGCAGCCGCTATCTCGACGCCGCCGGCCTCGAGCAGGGCCTGTCGCCGCTGCGCAAGCTCGGCAGCCGCATCGCCGCGGCCCTGGCGCGGCGGGTGCTGGGCGTCGCGGTCAGCGATCCGGTCTCGGGCTTCTTCATGATGCGGCGCGAGCTGATCGACCAGGTGGCCGGCAAGCTGGCGCCGGCCGGCTTCAAGATCCTGTTCGACATCCTGGCCTCGCAGGCCTCGCCGCCCAGGGTGGCGGAGCTGCCCTATGCCTTCCGCCCGCGCGCGGCCGGCCAGAGCAAGCTGGGCGCCCGCGTCACGCTCGAATACCTCGGACTGGTGACGGCCAAGCTGAGCGGCGACCTGATCTCGCCGCGCCTGGTCTACTTCGCCCTGACCGGCCTCTCCGGCGTCGCCGTGCAGATGGCGGTGCTGGCGCTGCTGCAGGGCGCGGTCTTCGCCTCCCGCTTCACCCTGACGCTCGGCGTGGCCGCGCTCTGCGCCATGACCTCCAACTTCCTCGTCAACAATCTCGTCACCTACAAGGACCGGCGCCTGAAGGGCTGGCGCCTGCTCTCCGGCTATCTGCGCTTCTGCCTGCTCTGTTCGGTGGGCCTAGCCGGCAATGTCGCGGTGGGCTCGGTGCTGCATGCGCACGGCGCGCCCTGGCCGCTGGCCGGCCTCGCCGGCGCCGGATGCGGCGCCGTCTGGAACTATGTCAGCACCTTCCTCGGCGTCTGGTAGCGCCGCCACCGTGCGTATCGGGCCGAGGCTGGCGCTCGGCCTCGTCGTGCTGGCGAGCCTCGCCGCCCGGCTCGCCGCCGGCGCCATCCTGCCGCTGACCCCGGACGAGGCCTACTACCGGCTCTGGTCGCTGCGCCCGGCGTTCGGCTATTTCGACCACCCGCCGATGATCGCCTGGCAGATCTGGCTGGGACGCGCGATCGCCGGCGACAGCGCCTTCTCGGTGCGGCTGCTCCCGGCGCTCGACTGCGCCCTGACCAGCCTCGTCGTCTTCGACCTGGCGCGGCTGGCGGGCCTGGGCGAGCGGGTGGGCGCCCGCGCGGGGATATGGCTGAACGCCACCTTCCTCGTCGGCCTCGGCGGCTTCCTCGCCGTCCCGGATGCGCCGGCGGCGCTGTTCTGGACCCTGGCGCTGTGGTCAGCCTTCCGCGGCCGGCGGGGCGCGGGGGCCTGGTGGATCGCCGCCGGCGCCGCGGCGGGGCTCGCCTGCCTCTCCAAATACTCCGCCCTCTTCCTTGCGCCGGGCGTGCTCGTCTGGCTGCTGCTGGACGCGCAAGGACGGCGCCTGCTGCGCACGCCCTGGCCCTGGCTCGCCGCCGTGGCCGCCGTCGCGGTCTTCGCCCCCAACATCGCCTGGAACGCCCAGCACCACTGGCTGACCTTCGCCAAGCAGTTCGGCCGGGTGCGCATCGCCCATCTCGCCGCCGCGGCGCTGCCCAAATTCGTCGTCGATCAGTTCCTGCTGCTGAACCCGCTGATCGCGATTTTCCTGGGTCTGGCGGTCCTGCGCCGAAGCGCCTGGCCGCTGCTGGCCGTCTGCGCCCCCTTCGTCCTCTATCTCGTGGTCCACAGCCTGCACGCCCAGGTGCAGGGGCAGTGGCCGGCGCCGCTCTATCCCTCGCTCGCCGTCGCCGCCGCCACGGCCGCCGAGAAGGCGCGCGCCGGCTCGTGGCTGGCGAGGCTGCGCACCGCCGCCCCGGTTCTGGGTCTGGGCGCCAGCGCGCTGGCGCTCGTCTTCGCCTGCGCGCCCCTGGACGGGCGCCTGCCGTTCCGCGATCCCGTGGCGCGGCTGCGCGGCTGGCCGGGCTTCGCCGCCGAGGTGGAAGCTGTGCGGCTGCGCGTCGGCGCCGCCTGGGTCGGATCACGCACCTACACCCTGCCGGCCCAGCTCGATGCGCTGGAGCCGCTGCACGCGCCGGCGGTGGAGATCCGCGAGCGCGCCCGCTACAGCTTCGAGACGCCCGCCCTGCGCGCCGATTTCGCCGCGCCCGGGCTGATCGTGGACGAGGCCGGCAAGGTCAGGCCCGGCTACCTCGAAGGCTGTTTCGCCAGCGTCCGCCCCCTCTGCGAGATCGACCGCGGCCGCGGCGGCTCGATCACCCGCTATCTCGCCTTCCGCGTCGCCGGCCCGCTGCGCGACATCGAGCGGGACGGCTGTCAGCCATGAGGCCCGAACCGCGCGTCGAGCCACCCGGGCAGCGAGGCGGCGAGGCCGGCGAGCGGGCCCGAGGAGAGCAGCAGCACGACCTCGTCGCCGCGCAGGCTGGCGGCCAGATCGCCGATGACGTCCTCGGCGCCGGCGGCCGGGCTCGCCGGCACCCCGGCGGCGCGGATGCGCTGCACGATCTGGTCCTGGCCAAGACGCCGCCGGCTCTCTGCGCCGCGCTCGGGCGGCGGCAGGACCAGCACGCGGGCGGCGCCTTCGAAGACGCGGTCGTACCAGGCGAGCGCCTCCGGGCTCGTCCAGCTGAAGGTGTGCGGCTCGAAGATCACCAGCATGGGGCGGCGGGGGAAGTGCAGCGCGATCGCCTCGATGGCCGAGCGCGCCTTCTCGTAGGACGAGCCGAAACCCTCGTAGGCGGGCACCGACGAGGCGCGGGTCTTCTTGTCGAGCCGCCGCTCGACGCCGCGAAAGCGCCGCACCCCGGCCGCCAGCTGATCCGGGCGCAGGGCGCCCCACTCGATCGCCAGCGCCGCCGCGCCGACGATGTTCTCGATGTTGTGCCGGCCGAGCAGCTCGGTGCGCATCGGCCAGGCGCCGCCCGTGGGCGTGCGCAGCGAAAAGCTCGTGATCTCGCCGACCTCGATGTCGCTCGCGCCGTAGCCGGGGCCGTCGTCGAGCCCGTACCAGACCACGTCTCGGCCCCGCGTCAGCCGGCTCAGGGGCTCGTAGCCGCGCGCGCAGACGAGGAGGCCGTCGCGCGGCAGCCGATCGATCAGCTCGGCGAATGGCGCTTCGTAGGCCTGCGGCGTCGGGAAGGCGTTGAAGTGGTCGTGGACCAGCGAGGTGATCACCAGGGCGCGCGCGTGATAGAGCAGGAACTTCGAGCGCCGGTCCTGCGCGCTCACGATGTATTCATCGCCTTCCAGGATGAACCGCGCATCGGCGCCGGCGTGGCCGGTGGTCGGCAGGTCCAGCGGCACGGCGCCGACGAAATAGCCGGGATCGAGACCGGCCTCGCGCAGCAGGACGGCGATCAGCGCCGTCAGGGTCGACTTGCCGAAGCTGCCGGCGACGACGCAGGTGGAGCGTCCCGCCGAATATCGGCCGAGGTATTCGGCGAATCCCAGGCGCGGCACGCCGCGGCGGACCAGCTCGACGAGCTCGGGATTGTCGGCGAGGTCGAGGGCGGCGCTGGAGCCAACGACGGCGAGGTCGAGGCCGGCGGGCACGTGGGCCGCGTCGAAGCCGCGGTGGAACGGCACGCCGAGGCGCTCGAGATAGGTGCTGACCGGCGGATAGACGGCCCCATCCGAGCCGCAGACCTCGTGGCCCTCGGACGCCATCAGGCTGGCGAGGGCGCTCATGCCGGCGCCGGCGATGCCGAGGAAATAGACCTTCATGGCCAGCCGTTCTGGCCTGCGTCGGCCCCGAACGGAAGGCCCGCGCCTTCGGTCCCGGCGCCGCCCGCGGCGATCGCGAGGTTGCCTTCGCGCCGCAACCTGGGCAAACCAGGATCATTGACTTCAAACGCTCATTTGAAAGCCCAAGACCTTTGACCGTTCCGCTGACCAAGAGCCGCCTCGCCACATCGCCGCTTTCCTCCGTCGAAGCCATCATCGCCGGCCTCGCCGGGGTGGGCTACATCGCCTCGCGCCGCATCGCCACCGCCCTCTTCATGGCCGAACACCTGCAAAAGCCGGTGCTCGTCGAAGGCGTCGCCGGCGTCGGCAAGACCGAGCTGGCGCTCGCGACCGCCGCCCTGCTCGACCTGCCGCTGATCCGGCTGCAGTGCTACGAGGGACTGGACGAGTCCAAGGCTCTCTACGAGTGGAAGTACGGCAAGCAGCTGCTCTACACCCAGATCCTGAAGGACCGGATGGGCGAGAGCCTCGCCGGCGCCACGACCATGGAGGCGGCCATGGACCGGTTGCACGGCATGGGCGACCTCTTCTTCTCCGAACCGTTCCTGGAGCCGCGGCCGCTGCTGAAGGCCCTGCGCCAGGAGGGCGGCGCGGTGCTGCTCATCGACGAGGTCGACAAGAGCGACGAGGCCTTCGAGGCCTTCCTGCTGGAGGTGCTTTCGGCCTTCCAGGTCTCGGTGCCGGAGATCGGAGTGATCAAGGCGCGGATTCCGCCGCTGGTCTTCCTCACCTCCAACAACGTGCGCGACCTCGGCGACGCCCTGAAGCGCCGCTGCCTGCACCTGCACATCCCGCTGCCGGACGCGCACCTGGAGGAGAAGATCGTCGCCAGCCGGGTGCCGGACGTCGAGGCGCGGCTGCGGCGCGAGCTGGTGGCCTTCGTCCAGAGCCTGAGGGGCCTGGAGCTGCGCAAGGTCCCCTCCATCTCCGAGACGGTGGACTGGGCCCGGGCCCTGGTGCTACTGGGCGCCGACGCGCTCGGCCCCGATCTGGTGCGCGAGACGCTGAACGTGCTGCTGAAGTTCGAGCAGGACATCGTCGCCGTCGAGTCCAGGCTTTCCGAACATCTCGCCAGAGCCGTCGAGGCGGTTGGAGGCGCTTGAGGCGGAAGGCGCGCGTCACATGAACGCCATGCAGCACACCATGGAGGAGTTCATCAAGGCGCTGCGCGCCTCCGAGGTGCGGGTGTCGCCGGCCGAGGCCATCGATGCGCACCGGGCGCTGATCGAGGTGGGCTTCGCCGATCGGGCGCTGCTGAAAGACGCCCTTTGCGTCACCCTGGCCAAGAGCGGCGACGAGGTCGACCGCTTCGAGGACTGCTTCGACGCCTTCTTCACCCGCGATGAGTTCCGCGCAAGCTCCCCGCCTCGCGCCGCCGCCGCGCCGGCCGGCGTCGGCGACCTGCCGCTGGCCCAGATGCTGCTGGAGAACGACCAGGTGAGCCTCGCCCGCATGATGGAGGCCTCGGCGGCGCGGGCGCGGGCCAGCGACGTCAAGCTCGCCACCCAGCGCAGCCCTCTGGCGCGGCGCATCCTCGACGACATGGGCCTGCGCGAACTGGAAGAGCTGATCCAGGCGCTGCGCGAGCAGGGCCTGGCCCGCGACGCCGGCCTCGCCGAGCGGCTGGCGGAGCGGCGCGAGGCGCTGTTCGAAGAGGCGAACCGCTTCGTCGATCGCCAGCTGGCGCTCTATGGCTCGGAGACCGGCCGGCGCATGCGCGAGAAGCTGCTCGCCGAGCAGAAGCTGACCTCCATCGAGCCGGAGGATCTTCGCGCCATGGAGGCGCTGGTGCGGCGCATGGCCAGGCGCCTGGCTACCAAGTACGCGCGCAAGCGCCACCGCGCCCACGTCGGCAAGCTCGACGTGCGCAGGACCATCCGGCGCAGCATGGGCTATGGCGGCGTCCCGTTCGACATCGTCTGGAAGAACGAGACCATCGAGAAGCCCAAGATCGTCGCCATCTGCGACGTGTCGCGCTCGGTGGCGGCGGCGGCGCAGTTCCTGCTGCTGTTCCTCTACAGCCTCAACGAGGTGATCGACCGGCTCGACGCCTTCGCCTTCTCCGACCGGCTGGTCCCGGTGGGCGATATCCTGGACGACGAGCAGCTGGATGCGGCTGTCGCGCTCATCCTGAAGCGCATCGGCTTTCGGCCCACCGACTACGGCCGCGCCCTGGCCGATTTCGCCGAGCACCAGCGCGACAAGCTCGACCGTCACACCACGGTGATCATCCTGGGCGACGGGCGCTCCAACTACGTCAACCCGCGCCTCGACATCATGAAGGAGATCGCCGACCGCGCGCGCGCGGTGATCTGGCTCAACCCGGAGCCGCAGACCTACTGGGGCCAGGGCGACTCGCGCATGAACGACTACAGGCGGTTCTGCCACGTGGCCAAGGTGTGCAATACGCTGAACCAGCTCGAGCGCATCGTCGAGGACGTGCTGCGCACCTACGCCCCGCGGTGAAGTCGGCGTCAAACGAAGGGGTGGCCCTCGACCGCAGGGCTGCTATTGCCTTTGCGGATGAGTTGGCGGCGCGTCGGGGCCGCCGGTGGAGAACGCGATGGCGGGGCACGAGGACGAGCTGATCGAGATCATCGCCGAGGAATCGCTGATCGACCGGGCCAAGCTCGATCCCGCCGCCAAGCTGGAGGACATCGGCCTCGATTCGGTGGACCTCGTCAGCGTCATCTTCGCCATCGAGGAGAAATACGGCGTCGAGATCGCCGAGGACGCCTTCAGCCGCGAGGACACCCTGGCCAAGGTGCTGGCGAAGATCGAGGCCCTGATCGACGCCAAGGGAGCCTGAGCTTGGCCGAGACCATCGTGGTGACGGGGCTGGGCGCGGTCTCGGCGCTCGGCCTCGGCGCCGCGGAGAACTGGCGCGCCGCGCGCGCCGGCGAGGGCGGCATCGCGCCGCACCTGTTCGAGCCCGGTCCGCACGGTCCGGCGCCGGTCACCACCCCGGCCGCCCTGGTGAAGGGCGACGCGGTGGCCGCCCTGGAGACCGCGCTGGGGCGGCGCATCGGCGGCTCCCTCGATCCCTTCGCCATCTATGCGCTGCTGGCCGCGCACGAGGCGCTGGCCCAGGCCGGGCTCCTCGGCGCGCCGCTGGGGTCCAGGGCCGCGGTGGTGATGGGCAACGGCATCGGCGGCCTGCAGACCCTCGAGAAGGCCTACGAGCGCTTCTTCGGGCTGAAGGCGACCAAGGTGCATCCGCTGACGGTGCCCAGGGTGATGGTGAGCGCGCCGGTGAGCGCCATCGCCATGGAGTTCGGCGCCACCGGCCCGGTCTTCGCCACCTCCAGCGCCTGCGCCTCCTCCGGCCACGCCGTCGCCCAGGGCGCGGCCCTGATCGCCGCGGGTCTGGCGGACATCGCCGTGGTGGGCGGCAGCGAGGCGATGGCGAGCCCGGCCGGGATGCGTTCGTGGGAAGGGCTTCAGGCGATGAGCCCGACCACCTGCCGCCCGTTCTCGTCCGGCCGCGACGGCATGATCATCGGCGAGGGCGGCGCGGCGCTGGTGCTGGAGCGCCAGAGCAGCGCCCGCGCCCGCGGCGCGCCGGCGCTGGCGACCTGGGCCGGGGCTGGGCTCTCCTCCGACGCCTTCCACTGGACCCAACCCAGCCTCGAAGGCACCATGGCGGCGATGCGCCAGGCCTGCGAGCCGGCCGGGCTGCTCGAGGCGCGCGAAGTGCTGATCTCCAGCCACGGCACCGGCACGCCGCTGAACGACAAGAACGAGGCGGCGGCGCTGCGCGGCCTCTTCGGCGCGCGCGCCGACGCCCATCCGGTGATCGCCACCAAGAGCGCGCACGGCCACGTGATCGGCGGCTCGGCGGCGCTGCAGGCGGTGATCGCCCTGATGGCGCTGGCCGCCGGCGAGGCCCCGCCGATCCTCAACTATCTCGGCGCCGATCCCGAGTGCGACCTCGATCTGGTGCTGGGCCAGGCCCGCCCGATCGGCGCCACGTCCCTCCTCGTCAACGCCTTCGCCTTCGGCGGCCTCAACGTCAGCCTGGCGTTCGTCAAAGCCTAGTCGCCCGCTTCACCCGGATCGAAGCGGCATTGATGCCCGCGTCTGACATGGCGAAGCGCCATCGCTGCAGATGGGTTGAAGCGGCCGACCAGCGGGGGGCAGGGACCGCGGGCGTCAGCCCTCGGCGAGCTCCAGTCTTTCGAGATCGGCGATCAGGCCCGGCCCGGTCGGCGTCCAGCCCAGCCGCCTCCGCGTCTGCTCGCTCGAGGCGGGCAGGTCGTGTCCAGCGAAGGCTGCGAGCCAGCCGAAGAAGGCCTGCGCCTCTTCCGGGGGGATGGACTTGACCGGCAGGCCCAGGCGTCGGCCCAGCGCCTGTGCAATGTCGCGCATCGGCACGCCCTCTTCGGCGACGGCATGGTACCTGGCATTCGGCTCGGCTCGTTCGAGCGCCAGCCTGTAGAGGCGCGCCACGTCCAGAACGTAGGCCGCCGGCCAGCGATTGAGCCCGTCGCCGAGGTAGGCGCACGCGCCCCGATCGCGGAAGATTTCGATCGCCGGCGTGATGAGCCCCTGCCTGGCCGCGTCATGGACCTGCGGCAGCCGCACCACCGACACATTGACGCCGGCGGCGGCGGCGACGGCGGCGGCCTCTTCCGAGGCGGCCCGCGGAACCAGGTCCGAACCGATGGCCGCAGCGTCTTCCCTGGCCGGCTGACCGGGCGCGGCATGGGCCATCCCGGTTCCGGAGGTCACGATCAGCGGCCGGTCCGAGCCGGCGAGCACCGCGCCGAGCGACTGGATCACGCGGCGATCATCCTCGCAATTCGATTGGTATTGCGAGAAGTCGTGGTTGAAGGCCAGGTGGACGACGCCATCGACTCGGGCAGCCCCCGCCTCCAGGCTCCCCAGATCCTCGAGCGAGCCGCGATGGACCTCGGCGCCGGCGCCGGCGAGGGCCGCGGCCTTCGCGTCGGAGCGGCAGAGGCCGAGCACCTGGTGGCCGGCCCCGATCAGTTCCTCGACGAGGGCCGAGCCGATGAAGCCGGTCGCGCCAGTGACGAACACACGCATGAAAGCAAGTCTCCAGGTTTCCTTCGAGACAGATCCCGCCGCCCGGCCTATCCTGTAAAGTCGTGAGTTTATCGTGGTATGGCGACTGACAGGATGAACGAGGGCCCAGCTGGGGCAAACCTGCTCGGGACCTATCTGCGGAGCCGGCGGACCAGGCTCGATCCGGCCGCGCTCGGCTTTTCAGCGGAGCGCCGCCGCACGCCGGGCCTGCGCCGCGAGGAAGTGGCGCAGCGCGCCAACATCAGTCCCACCTGGTACACTTGGCTCGAGCAGGGGCGCGGCGGCGCCGCGTCGGCCGACGTGCTCGACCGGATCTCGCGCGCGCTCCTGCTGACCGACGCCGAGCGCGAGCACCTGTTCCTCATCGGCCACGGCCGCCCGCCCGAAGCGCGCTACCGCGCCGACGAGGGCGCCACGCCGCGGCTGCAGCGCGTGCTCGACGCGCTGGACCCGAGCCCTGCGGTGATCAGGACCGCGCTATGGGATGTCGTGGCCTGGAACCGGGCGGCGTGCGTGATGCTGATGGACTATGGGTCGCTGCCGCGCGAGCAGCGCAACATGCTGCGCCTGATCTTCCTCGACCCGCGCGCCCGCGCCGCCCAGTACGACTGGGAGAGCGTGGCGCGGTTCGTGCTGGGCGCGTTCAGGGTCGATGCGGCCCGCGCCGGCGCCGCCGCGCAAGTGGAGCCTCTGGTGGCCGAGCTGTGCCGGCTCAGTCCCGAGTTCAGGGCGATGTGGCGCGACAACGATGTCCGCGGCGCCCACGGCGAAGCCGCCAAGCACATCCGTCACCCGATCCTGGGTCAGCTGGCGTTCGAATATTCGACCTTTGCGGTGGACGGCCGCACTGACCTCAGCATGGTGGTCTACAATCCGGCGACGGCGGAGGACGCCGAGCGGATCAGGTCGTTGCTCGTCTGAATCGGGGTTGAGGCGATGCGGGACCGGCGGGACGGGCCATCTCGCTTCGCCGGCGCAAGCGTGTATGATCGCCGTTCACTGAAATGCGGCGCCGAGCGGGGGAGACCAGGGCCATGGCGGACGGGTCGGTTCAGATCAACCCAGAGGCGCGCGAGCGGGCCTGGTCGATGCCGCTGGCCGAGATCGACGTCGCCGATCCGGCTCTCTTCCAGTCCGACAGCCACTGGCCCTATTTCGAGCGCCTGCGCCGCGAGGATCCGGTGCACCATGCGGTCAATCCCGAGCACGGCGCCTACTGGTCGGTGACCAAGTACAAGGACATCATGGACATCGACACCAACCATCAGGTGTTCTCGTCCGAGCGCGGCATCACCATCGGCGATCCGAACGAGGAGTTCCGGATGCCGATGTTCATCGCCATGGACCCGCCCAAGCACGACGCCCAGCGCAAGGTGGTCTCGCCCATCGTCGCGCCGCAGAGCCTCGCGCAGATGGAGGGCCTGATCCGCTCGCGCGCCGCCAGGATCCTCGACGAACTGCCGCGCGGCGAAACCTTCGACTGGGTGGACCGGGTCTCCATCGAACTCACCACCCAGATGCTGGCCACCCTCTTCGACTTCCCCTTCGAGGAGCGGCGCAAGCTGACCTACTGGTCGGACATGGCCACCGCCGCGCCGGGCACGCCGCGCTGTCCCTCCATCGAGTTCAAGCGCGAGAAGCTGATGGAGTGCCTCAACTATTTCATCGGGCTCTGGAACCAGCGGGTGAACGCCGAGCCCGGCGCCGATCTCATCTCCATGCTCGCCCACGGCGAGGCGACGCGGAACATGGAGCCGATGGAGTATCTCGGCAATGTCGTGCTGCTGATCGTCGGCGGCAACGACACCACGCGCAACACCATCTCGGGCTCGATCCTGGCGCTGAACCAGAACCCGGACCAGTACGCAAAGCTGCGCGCCCACCCGGAGCTGCTGCCCTCGATGGTCTCCGAGACCATCCGCTGGCAGACTCCCCTCGCCCACATGCGCCGCACCGCCCTCGAGGATTTCGAGTTCCGCGGCCGCCGCATCAAGGCCGGCGACAAGGTGATCATGTGGTACGTCTCGGGCAACCGCGACGAGGAGGTGATCGAGAACCCCAACGCCTACATCATCGACCGCGAGCGGCCGCGCCAGCACCTCTCGTTCGGCTTCGGCATCCATCGCTGCGTCGGCAATCGCCTCGCCGAGATGCAGCTGCGCGTCATCTGGGAGGAGATCCTAGCGCGCTTCCCGAGCATCGAGCTGATGGGCGAGCCGACCCGCGTCTATTCGTCGTTCGTCAAGGGCTACGAGCACATGCCGGTGCGCATCCCGGCCTGACGCGGGGGCGGGGCGGCGGTTCGACCCTTGCGGAACGCGGCCTAGCGAACGAAGAGGCGAAGCACCTCGTAGGCGCACCAGCCCCAGGCCAGGATGCCGCCGGCGGCGAGCAGCGACTCGACGGTGGGGAACCTGTCGGCGGCGCGGCGGCCGCGGCTGCGCCGCACCCGCGGCCTCGCCGCCATCTGCATCCAATCGTGAACGGCCATTGTCCTGGAACCAGACACCGTGGGACCTTGCGCGCCTGGCGACGCAAGAGCGGCGCCAGGCGCCACGGGTCACTGCGGCGCGGCGGGCTGGTCGATGCCCCAGTGGATGGCGAAGGGATCGGTCACCGCCCCCCAGAGGTCGCCCCAGAACATCTTCTGGAACGGCGTGGTCACCGTGCAGCCGGCGTTCACGGCCCGGTCGAACCAGGCCTGGCCGTCGGGAACGAGGAGCTGCAGGGTGATGCTGTGGGTCGGCTGGAACGGGAAGCCGTGCTCGGGCATGGCGTCCATGACCATGAGGAGGCCGCCATTGATCTCCAGCTGACAGTTCATCAGGCGCTTGCCGTCGCCGGCGAGGCTGCGCGAGCGCTCCCTGGCCCCGAAGGCGCGCTGGTAGAAGGCCACGGCGTCGCTCGCGCCCTCGACCTGGATGTAGGGGATGACGCCGCGCGTCAGGGCGTCCTGGGTGGGCGCGGCTTTGGTTTGGACGGCCATGGGATGTCCTCCTCTGGGACCGACGATGGGAAAGTGCGTTCTTCAGGGCGGGCTCTGGCCCGCTCGCCCCGAGGACGCGGCGGCGGCGGCGGGGCCGACAATCGCGGCGGCGAATTGATGCGCTCAGCGGACGGCCGATGGCGGCTGCGCCTCCCTCGCCAGACGGTCGAGGTGGGCGCGGATGTGGGTGGCTTCGGCGGCGGTGTTGGCGAGCGCTATGGCGCGGTCGAAGGCGGCGCGGGCTTCGCTGGCGCGCCCCAACTGCATCAGCAGCGCCCCCCTGACGCCGAAGAAGTGGAAGTAGCCGCCGAGGCGAGGCGCCAGCGGCTCGATCATGGCCAGCGCCGCGGCCGGCCCGGCGACCTTGGCGACGGCGACGGCGCGGTTCAGGGTCACCACCGGGGACGGCTCGAGGCGCTCCAGGGCGCCGTAGAGGCGCTCGATCTGCGGCCAGTCGGTGTCTTCGGGGCGGGCAGCGCGGGCGTGCAGGGCGGCGATGGCGGCCCGCACCTGGTGGGGTCCGCGACGGCGATGGCGCATGGCCTTGTCGAGGAGCGCCAGCCCCTCGCCGATCATGGTCCGGTTCCACGAAGACCGATCCTGGTCCTCGAGCAGCACGATCTGGCCGTCGGCGTCCACCCGCGCGCCCGCCCGCGCATGCTGGATCAGCATCAGCGCCAGGAGGCCCATGATCTCCGACTCGGCCGGAAACAGCCGCAGCAGCAGGCGCGCCAGCCGGATCGCCTCGCCGCAGAGGGACGCCCGCGCGCCCGCCGGGTCGTCGGCGGCCGAATAGCCCTCGTTGAAGACGAGATAGATCATGTCGGCGACCACGCCCAGGCGCTGGGCTCGCTCGACGGCGCCCGGGGCTTCGAACGGAACCTCGGCCTTGGCGATGCGCGCCTTGGCCCGGGTGATGCGCTGCTCCATGGCGCTCTCGCCGACCAGGAAGGCGCGGGCGATCTGGGCGACGCCGAGGCCGCAGACGATGCGCAGAGCCAGCGCGATCTGCTGCGTCGCCGGCAGTTCCGAATGGCAGCAGACGAACAGCAGGCGCAGCACGTCGTCGCGGTAGTGGGCGCCATCGAGCCGCTCGGCCAGCGGCGCCTCGACGTCGCCCAGGTCTGAAATCGCCTCCTCCGGCGGCAGCTCGGTCTGCCGGCGGATGCGGCGCGTCTGGTCGATGCCGCTGTTGCGCCCCACCAGAATCAGCCAAGCCGCGGGATCGCGCGGCGGCCCGTTGCGCGGCCAGGCGCGCAGCGCCCTCAGGCAGGCGTCCTGGAACGCCTCCTCGGCGATGTCGAGGTCGCGGAAATAGCGCAGCAGCGCGCCCAGCGCCTGGGGCCTGGCGGCGGTGATCGCCGCCTCGATCCAGGCGAGGTCGCTCACGTCGGCAGCACCCCCGGCAGGAAGAGGCGCAGCGGCCTGATCTCGTAGGCGCCGCCGGGATTGGCCTTGGCGAGATCGCGGGCGACCCCCAGGGCCTCGTCGAGATCCTCGCAGTCGATCACGTAGAAGCCGAGCAGCTGCTCCTTGGTCTCGGCATAGGGGCCGTCGAGCACCAGCGGCGTATCGGAGTCCTTGCGCAAGGTGGTGGCGGCCGTCGTCGGCATCAGCCGTACGGCGGGACCGAACTTGCGCTTCGCGACCAGGCCCTGGTGGACCTTGTCGAGCCCGGCCATCACCGCGTCGTCCTCCTCCTGGCTCCAGGAGAACACGGCGTCTTCGTCGTTGTAGCAGAGGAAAGCGTAGAGCATGGCGCACGTGGCTCCTGTTCATAAAGAGGACGCCTCGGAACCGCCCTAGCCGACAGCCGGGCGCGATACAAACGCGGCCGGCGGGACAAGGCAACGCCTCGACGCCCGGCGCGTTTGCCCTGGCGGAGGAGATCTGCGCATGCGAGCGACGACCATCGCCCTGGCCGCGGCGGGGCTGATCGCCGGCGCGGCGGCCAAGCCGCCGCTCGTCGCCGCGCCGCCCGACATCTCGGCGGCGTTCCAGAACACCATCGTTTCGACCTATCCGGACGGACGACAGGCGGAGCTGTGGCTCAATGCCGACGGAACCTACACCGCCGAAGGGCGCGCCCACGACCGCTCGAAGGGCCACTGGAAGATCCGGGGCGAAAAGCTTTGCCTGAGCCAGTCGAGTCCGTTCGTGTTCGGCTTCACCTTCTGCACGCCGCTGCACGGCGGCGGCGTCGGCACGAGCTGGCGCGGCAAGGCGGTGACCGGCGAGCCCATCCAGATCACGGTGGTGAAGGGGCGCGCCTGAGCGCCCGTCCGAACACCCACAGGCGCGCGCAGGTGTAGTTGCACGTCCAGGCGCACGCCGCGCCTATGCAGAGCGCCACGTAGCGGTCCGAGACCAGGGGCCAGCGACTCGCGATCAGGCCCAGGAACAGCAGATAGTTGACGAGATTGCCGCTGCCGCTCGAGGCCATGTGCCGCGCCCACTGGCGCGGCCACGCGCCCAGGTGCAGGCGCCGGAACACATAGAGCCCGTTCAGCACGAAGGTCGCCTGCATGGCCCAGAACAGCGAGATCAGCCGCGCCACCGGCGCGGAGAGCCCCGAAGCCGTGCTGGTGTAGAGCAACAGGCCATCGACCGCGAACCCGGCCAGGCTGACAATCATGTGCCCGCGAATCGTCGCCGCTTCGTGGCGCACGTCGGCTTGGATCATCCAGTACGAACGTGCGGCGCGGGGGCCGGTTCGGCGGAGGTTGCCTCAGGCGCTGGCGGCGGCGCTGGGGCGGGCGCCGACGCGTTCGCGCCAGGCCGCCAGGTTGCGGTTGGCCGCATCGAGCGGCTGGCCCACCTGGGCGCCGAATTCGACGAAGCAGTAGAGCAGCACGTCGGCCAGGGTGAAGCGGTCGCCGACGATGAAGGTGCGGCCCTCGATCAGGCCGTCAAGCCAGGCGAGCTTCTCGCGCGCCACCGCCTTCAGGTCGTCCGCCGCCTGCGGGATGCAGTGCACGCGGCTTTCGAACAGCCGCAGCCCTTGCGAGAACCGGAACCCGTTGGCCATCGGCTCGCAGATGTTGAGGTCGATGCGCCGCGTCCACATGCGCGCCACGCCGCGCTCCTCGGGGTCGGCGCCGATCAGCGGCGGGCTCGGGTGGATTTCCTCGAGATATTCGCAGATCGGCAGTATCTCGGCCAGGACCATGCCGTCGTCGAGTTCGAGCGCCGGCATCTGGCCGGCGGGATTCCTGGCCAGGTGAGCCGCCTGGCGGTTCTCTCCGGTCATCAGGTCGACATCGACCCTGGGGATGTCGAGGCCCTTTTCGGCCATGAACATCTTCACGACGCGCGGATTGGGTCCGATCGAATTGTAGAACTTCATCGCCTTGCTGCTCCGGCCTTGACGCGCCGGCGAATAAGGGGCCATGCGCGGCGCCAGGGAAGACGGCAATGGCTGGGAAAGGCAAGGCTGACGATGGGGAAGCTGGGGGCGGCCGCCGCCGCGCCGCCGCCGGAGTCGGACCGATGAGCCGCCCACCCGCCAGAACTCCTGCCGCCAAGCCTGGTCCGGCCAAGCCCGGCCCCGCCAAGCCCGCTCCGGCCAAGCCTGGCGAACTCGTGGGCCACACCCTCGAACGCGCCCTGGATCCGCTGAAGAGCGCCTGGAAGAACGCCGCCCAGAAGCGCGCCGACCGCCAGCTTCGGGAGGCGGCGGAGGGGGCGCCGGTCGCGGCCTCCGGCAAGCCCGGCCTCGCGGTCTCGCCCAACGCCGTGCCGTTTCCGGCCATCGCAGATGTCGCCGGGGTCGAACTCGCGGTCGGGCGCGCCGGGCTTTACCGTCACGAACGCAACGATCTGCTGCTGATGCGCTTCTCCGAAGGCACGACCTGCGCCGGCGTCTTCACGCGCCACGGGGTCGGCTCGGCGCCGGTGGACTGGTGCAAGCGGCAGCTGGAGGCGACCGAGGGGAGGAATATGCGCGCCCTGGTCGTCAACGCCGGCTGCGCCAACTCCTTCACCGGCAAGCCCGGCGCCGACGCCGCCCGCCGCGTCGCGTCGGCCGTGGCCAAGCGCCTGGAGTGCCGGCAGCGCGAGGTGATGATGGCTTCCACCGGCGTCATCGGCGCGCTGCTGCCCGACGCCAAGATCACCGCCCGCATCCCGGAACTGGCGCGCGCCCTTTCCCCCGCCGGCTGGACCGAGGCGGCGCAGGCGATCATGACCACCGACACCTTCCCGAAGGGCGCCTGCGCGCAGGCCAGCATCGATGGCGAGGTCGTGCGCATCGCCGGCATCGCCAAGGGTTCGGGGATGATCGCCCCCGACATGGCGACCATGCTGGCCTTCGTCGCCACCGACGCCGCCATCGCCCCGGCCGCCCTGCAGGCGATGGCCCAGCTCTATGTCCACGCCAGCTTCAACGCCGTAACGGTGGATGGCGACCGCTCGACCAACGACACCCTGCTCGTCTTCGCCACCGGCCAGTCGGGCGCGCCGAGGATCGCCCGCGCCGGGGACGCCCGCCTGGCGGACTTCCGCGTCAAGCTCGAGAGCGTGCTGCTCGATCTGGCGCAGCAATTGGCGCGCGACGGCGAGGGCGCGACCAAGTTCATCAAGATCGCGATCACCGGCGCGGTCTCCGCCGCTTCGGCGCGCAAGATCGCTCGCACGGTCGCCGAAAGCCCGCTGGTCAAGACCGCCTTCGCCGGCGAGGACGCCAACTGGGGCCGCATCGTCATGGCGGTGGGCCGCGCCGACGAGCCGATCAACCGCGAGCGCATCGCCATCCGCTTCGGCGACCTATTCGCCGCCCGCGACGGCCGCGTCGCCGACGACTATTCGGAAGCAAGGCTCTCCAGCTACATGAAGCGGCGCGAACTCGAGGTCGGCGTGGACGTCGGCGTCGGTCGCGCCGGCGCGGTGATGTGGACCTGCGACCTGACGCACGGCTACGTCTCGATAAACGGCGACTACCGGAGCTGAGGCGCCCGCCCGGCGATCAGATGTCGATCACGACCTTGCCGAAGTGGCCGCCGTCGCGCATCAGGGCCAGGGCGTCGGCGAGGCGCTCGAGCGGGAAGCGGCGGTCGATCACCGGCTTCAGCTTCGCCGTGTCGATGGCGCGCACCATGTCCTCGGCGTGCTGGCGGCTGCCCACGGTGACGCCGCTGATCTTCAGGTTGCGGGCGAAGATCTCGACCACCGACAGGTCCTTCACCGCTCCGGAGAGCACGCCGATCACGGCGATGTGGCCGCCGAGCGCGCAGGCGGCGATGGACTGGCGGAAGGTGCCGGCGCCGCCCACCTCGACCACGTGGTCGACGCCGCGTCCGCCGGTGAGCGCACGCGCCGCCCGCGCCCACTCCGGCTGGGCGCGGTAATTGATGGTCTCGTCGGCGCCCAGCGCCCGCGCCCGCTCCAGCTTCTCGTCGGACGAGGAGGTGACGATCACGAAGGCCCCGGCGAGCTTGGCGAACTGCAGCGCGAAGATCGAGACGCCGCCGGTGCCCTGGACCAGCACGCTCTGGCCGGCCATCAGCCGACCCTCGACCATCAGGCCGCGCCAGGCGGTGACGGCGGCGCAGGGCAGGCTCGCGGCCTCGGCGGCGTCGAAGCCGGCCGGCGCGCGCGTAACACCTTCGGCCGAGATCGCGATCGCTTCCTGGGCGCAGCCGTCGAGCACGCCGCCCAGCGCCGGCAGCAGTTCCGGCTTGGGCGGCCCCGCGATCCAGCCGGGAAAGAAGCTCGGCATCACCAGATCGCCTGCCTTGACGCGGGCGACTCCCTCGCCCACCGCCTCCACGAACCCGGCGCCGTCCGAAAGCGGTATCAGGGGCAGGCGCGGAGCGGTGGGCGCGGTGACGGTGGCGAGATCGCGGTAATTGATCGAGGCGGCCTGGAGGCGGACGACCACCTGGCCGGGCCGCGGCTCCGGCGCGGGCCGATCGACGAGCGTCAGCCGCTCGAGCCCCGTTCCGCCGTCCAGAACCATCGCGCGCATCGCCGTCGCTCCTCGAGACCCAGGCGGCAGACTCGCCGTCCTGACGCACGGTCCGTCAAATCGGTGGGGCGTGGCCGGATGCGGGACTATGAGACGCCTCTCGCCCGCATCTGGAGCCTCCGGTGAAGCCGCTCGTCCTCGTCGCCGCCGCCGCCCTCGTCGATGTCGACGGGCGCGTGCTCATCGCCAAGAGACCACGTGGTAAACCGCTGGAAGGGCTGTGGGAGTTTCCAGGCGGTAAGCTTGACGAGGGCGAAACCCCCGAGGCGTGTCTCATTCGTGAACTGAAGGAGGAGCTTAATATTAAGGTCACTGAACCTTGCCTGGCGCCGTTCGTCTTTACCAGTCACGGTTACGATTCGTTTCACCTGCTCATGCCACTCTTCCTGTGTCGACGCTGGGAAGGTTTCATCACGGCGCGGGAACATGAGGCGATCGCATGGGTGAGGCCAGACAAGCTCAGCAGCTATCCGATGCCGGCGGCCGACGTTCCATTGGTGGCTTGGCTGCGCGACTTTCTCTAGCGCTGTGGCGCGACGAAGCCGGCGCGACGGCGGTGGAGTATGGCCTGATCGTCGCCTGCATCTTCCTGGCGATCATCGGCGGCCTCTCCATGTTCGCCTCCAGCGAGACCACCATGTACAACAACATGTCGAACACGATCTCCGGCGCGATGCGGTAGGGCGGCCGACCGCCTTGCCCGGCGGCCCTCCCCCTTGCTCTATCCTCCCGTTTTCTCGCCGGCCGGCTGCTCCTTGGCGCCCAGTGCATCGGCGAGCCGCATCCTGGCCGAGCCGGGGCGCAGGGGCCTGGGCTGGTCGGGATGCGGCGCCCAGCCGGTCAGGGTGACGATCTCGAACGTCGCCGGGACGCGCCCGCTCGCGCCGGCAAAGCGTTCGCCGTAGAGTTCCAGCGCCCGGGCGAGGACGGCGCGCCCCAGCGGCCGCCGCGCCGCTTCGACCAGAACATTGGTCTCGCCCATGCAACGAAGCTCGGCCAGGAGGGCGAGCGCGTCGGGGTACGTCGCCGTCACCCGATCGACGTCGGCCACCGGCATGGCGAAGCCGGCGCGTTGCAGCAGCCCCGCCCCGTCGGCGGCGTCGACGAAGGGCGAGACGCGGGGACCGGCGCCTCCCAGCAGCTCCAGCTCGGCGCCGGTGAGGGCGCTCCGCAACTCCACGAGCGTGGCGCCGCCCGCGAGCGCGCCCAGGAACAGCCCGTCCGGCTTCAGGGCGGCGCGGATCTGGATCAGCGCCCCCACCAGATCGTTGGTCCAGTGCAGCGCCAGCGACGAGACCACCAGATCGAGGCTTTGCGGCGCGAAGGGCAGACGCTCCTCGTCGGCCACCAGGCGCGCGCCGGGGCGGCCGTGCAGCATGGGCCAGGAAAGGTCGGTCTCGACGAGGAAGCCCACCTTGGTCCCGGCCGCGCTCCCCCTCATCGCCGCCGCGAACGCGCCATCGCGGGCGCCGAGGTCGGCGGCGACGGGAAAATCGCGGCGCACGGCGACGAGCCGCTCGACGATGTCCTCCGCCGCCCGGCGCTTCAGGAAGCCGGCCGCCGCGAACCGGGGCGCCGCGCGGTCAAGGCGACGCCGGTGCAAGTCGCGGTCGAAGAGGCGCGGCGGTCCGCTCATGGCCCAGAGCTCATGGCGCTGAGCTACTCCCGCGGACCCGTTCGTGCAAAATGCGCTCTCGCGAGGCAAGGGGGATCCACGCATGGGGGAAAGTTCGGCGCTCGCCCGCGCCAGCGGCGCCGCGCGCAGTCTGGTGCGCGGCGCCGTCGACATCGTGCTGCCGCCGCTGGCGCTCGACCCTGGCGCCCGCGGCCCGGTGCAGGGCCAGGGCCTTTCAGCGCAGGCCTGGCGCGACCTCACCTTCCTCGAGGCGCCCGTCTGCGACGGCTGCGGCGCTCCGCTGGACTACGATGTCGGCGCCGCCGCCCGCTGCCCCGCCTGCCTCGCCCGACCGCGCGCCTTCGACCGCGCCCGCGCCGCCGTGGTCTACGACGAACATTCCCGCGACCTCGTCCTGAAGCTGAAGCACGCCGACCGCACCGATCTGGCTCGCCTCTTCGCCACCTGGCTCGCCCGCGCCGGCCGGGATCTCTTCGAGGACGCCGACGCCCTCGTCGCGGTGCCGCTGCACCGCTGGCGCCTGATCGCGCGGCGCTACAACCAGGCCGCGGAGATCGCCCGTCCCCTGGCGCGCCTGACCAGCCTCGCCTGGCTGCCGGACGCGCTGGTCCGCCGCCGCCCGACCCCCATCCAGGGCGGGCGTTCCGCCACCGGGCGCCGCCGCAACGTCGCCGGCGCCTTCGCCGTGCCCCGGCGCGCCTGGAGCGCGGTCGAGGGCAAGCGTCTCGTGCTCGTCGACGACGTGCTCACCACCGGGGCCACCGCCGAGGCCTGCGCCCGGGTGCTGAAGGCCGCCGGGGCCCTGCGGGTCGACGTCGCGGCCGTGGCGCGGGTGAAAGAGATCGAATCCCGGCCTATATGACGGTCGCGCTGCATGCGTGTAAGTGAGCCATGGCCGACGTCGTAATCTATACCCGTCCCTTCTGCGGCTTCTGCGCGCGCGCCCTTTCGCTGCTGAGCCAGAAGGGCGTCGCTTTCACCGAGATCGAAGCCGGGTTCGATCCGGCGCTGCGCCGCGAGATGGTCGAGCGATCGGGCCGCACCACCTTTCCCCAGATCTTCGTCGGCGGCGAGCCGATCGGCGGCTGCGACGAGGTCATGGCGCTGGAACGCGCCGGCAGGCTCGACGCCCTGCTGGACGCCTGATCGGTGCGCGTCGGTCTGATCCAGATGCGGACGCCGGCGGACCAGGGCGCCGCGCTGGCCCAGGCGGGGCCGCTGGTGCGCGAGGCGGCCGCCAGGGGCGCGGAACTGATCGCCACGCCCGAGGCGACCAACATCCTGCAGCGCAACCGGCAGGCGCTGTTCGCGAAGCTTGCGCCTCCGGACCTCGACCTCGCCGTCCAGGGGCTGGTGCGGATCGCCGAGGAACTCGGCGTCTGGGTGCTGATCGGCTCGGCTCTGGTGAAGCGCGCCGACGGCAAGTGCGCCAACCGCTCGATTCTGGTGCGGCCGGACGGCGCGGTCGCGGCCAGCTACGACAAGCTGCACATGTTCGACGTCGATCTGCCCACCGGCGAGCGCCACCGGGAATCCTCGTCGTACGAACCGGGCGAGCGGGCCGTGGTCGCGCCGGCTGCGGGCTCGCAGCTGGGCCTGACGATCTGCTACGACCTGCGTTTCCCGGCGCTCTTCAACGCACTCGCCAAGGCCGGCGCGCAGGTGTTGGCCGTGCCGTCCGCCTTCACCCGGCCCACCGGCGAGAAGCACTGGGAGGTGCTGCTGCGCGCCCGCGCCATCGAGACCGGATCGTTCGTGCTCGCTCCGGCGCAGGGCGGGACCCACGAGGACGGCCGCGCCACCTGGGGCCGCACCATGGCGGTGGCGCCCTGGGGCGACGTGATCGCCCTCGCCGACCACGACGAGCCGGCCGTGGTCATGGCCGACCTCGATCTCGCCGAGGTGGCCAGGGCCCGCGCCGCCATCCCCGTCCTCACGAACGAGCGGCGGTTCCTCGGCCCATGATCCGTTACGCCCTCGCCTGCGACGCCGGTCATGAGTTCGAAGGCTGGTTCGGCTCGTCCGCCGATTTCGACGATCAGGCGGCGCGCGGCCTGCTCGCATGCCCCGTCTGCGCCTGCCCCGCGGTGACCAAGCAGATCATGGCGCCGGCGCTCTCGGGCGTCGGCGGGCGCGCCCATCCGGCGCCGAGCGGCGCCGGCAGGCGGCAGATGATGATGGAGGCCATGGCCCGCGTGCGCCGCCACGTCGAGGCGACCTTCGACTACGTCGGCGACAGCTTCGCCCGCGAGGCCCGCGCCATCCACGAGGGCAAGTCCGAGGAGCGCGGCATCTATGGCGAGGCGACGCCCACCGAGGTGAAGGGCCTGGTGGCCGACGGCGTCCCCGTCGCCCCGTTGCCGCCGGCGCCTCCGAAGAAGACCGAGGTGAATTGACGCCGGACATGGCGGTGGTCGTCGCGCCGGCTGGGCGCGGATCAGCCCTGCAAGCGCTTCAGCACCGACAAGCGCAGGCGCCAGCCGACGAGGAACATCAGGGCGAGAAGCGCCGGAATGAGACCGTGCGGAGGCCGGCGCAGCGGGCCGACCAGCGCGAGGAAAAGCGGCGGCGTCAGGCCGATGAGGCCCAGCAGGAACCAGCGCACCCGGCGCTTCACCTCGCTCGACACCAGGTCCGCGATCAGGGCCGCATAGCCCCACATCGCCGCCAGCGCCAGGCCGATGGCGACCACCAGCGCCGCATAGATCACCATCGCCGGCTGCACCGACCCCGCGCCATGGACGAGCTTCGTCGCGGCCGGCAGCAGCGCGACCAGCGCCAGCACGAAGAGGTTGAGCACGGTCAGTGGCGCATCGATGGTGACGATCATCGCCAGGAAGCGGCGATGGGCCAGCCAGTAGACGGCGATCACCAGGAAGCTCAGGGCGTAGGCGTCGAGCTGCGGAACCAGGACCGCCCAGATGTCGGCGACGTTCCTCCAGCTGGCGGGACCATGCAGGTCGAAGGCGAGCAGCGTCACCGCGATGGCGAACACTCCGTCCGACAGCATGATCAGCCGGTCGAACCAGTGCCGATGCCGCCGGCGCTCCAGCGGCTCTTCGATGTCGAGCGACTCCGGTTCGCCGGCCATGCTCGCGGGTCCCCCGCCCCCGCTGGCCCGATGTTGGCTGCGCCGTCCGGGTCTGTCCACATCTGGGCGCGAGATCGGGCGAAGCCGCGGCATGACGCGGCGCTGCGGGCTTGCTAGAGGGGCGCCGGCAGCAGAAAGGCGGGACCCGTGCGTCCGGAGATCAGCGTCACCCTCGTTCCGGTTCCGCTGGCCGACAAGCCGGCGCTGAAGGCGATGCTCGATCCCTACCTCGTCGAACATGCCGACGTCGCCGATCCCGAGCGGCGCTACGGCGATCCGGCCCGGTATCCCTATTTCGACGTCTATTGGACCGAGCCGGAGCGCACCCCGCTGTGGATCTTGGCCGAAGGCGAGCGGGTCGGCTTCGTTCTCGTCAACGCCCACTCGCCCTCCGGACGGGGGACGGATCGGACCATCGCCGAGTTCTTCGTGCTGCCGGCTTGGCGGCGCCGGGGCGCGGGGGCG
>Ga0307374_10003266_pt1 | contig 27849 bp, 32 predicted proteins | sample OX3MG_FD_202532 | JGI IMG/M metagenome (GOLD analysis project Ga0307374, IMG submission 202532) | Soil microbial communities from Risofladan, Vaasa, Finland - OX-3 | ecosystem: Environmental > Terrestrial > Soil > Coastal area > Acid sulfate soil | place: Finland: Risofladan, Vaasa | collected... | reverse complement strand
CCACGTAGTCCCGATAAACATCCACCGCGATGGTGCTTACGCCTTCACCTTGCGCGCTGATGCTGCGACCATGCCTCGGCTGTCAGAGGATGAAGAACGGCGGCTTGTGGTCCGGTCAGAGCGATTCCGCTTCGACTGCCGAGGGACCCTGGATGTCAGCGGCATCGAGCATGTTGAGCGAGATCCCAGCAGCAATATCGCTTCTATGAAGTTGCCGGTACAGACATATGACGTGGTCGTGCATCTGATGAATTACGACGAAATACCCGAGAGGACCGACCAACATCCCGATTTCATAGTCACTGGGGGACCTGCTGAGGCGAGCGCGCCTCGGCAATCCATCGAGACATTCGAGCGCCCCCAAATCGTCTGACTCTCCGCAACAGAGGCGCCGATAGCACCCAGGGCACACTCGGAGGAGTTGCGTCCCGTACACCTTTTAGGAAATACGGGGCAGGCTGCAGTGATCTGGCATGCCGCATTTGATCGGCAGAGGATCAAAATTGGGGCGAAGTGCTCTGGTACAACCTCAGCCTTCTCGTGCTCGTCGCAAGCCTTGGCATCGTGCTGGGCTTTTCGCATTTCCCGCGAATCTGGGCACGAGTCGGGTTCCTCAGCATTCTCGGATTCAAGATGAGCGGCGTCCTCATGGCGACCTGGCTGGTCATCACCTACGCTGAGCGCACCTCAACCGGGTTTTTAAGCGGCGCCTCGGCCCAAACCCTGAACGCCTCAGCCCTAGCCTCAACCATTCTCACTGCGGCTGAACGCAGCCTGGCCGTAATGCTCGCGGCAACGGTAGTCGGAACCGCCATCGGGCTCGGGGCGGCCTATCTCACTGTTTCGCAGAAGAGAAGGTCTCTGGCCGCAGTTGCGTTCGCGGCTGCGGTGATCTGGGTCTTTCCAACGTTCCTGACGGCGGTCTTGGTCCAGGAACTCCAGGCCCAGGTGTTCAACATCACTGGGTTTGCGGTCGGTGGCTCATATGGCAACGTCGACCCAGTGCAGGCAGCCTGGGCGGCCCTCGTGCTCTCGATCCGCCCTGCGGCTTACGTGTACCGCCGAGCTCGCCTGACGCTCCAAGACGCGCAGGGGGAGGATCACGTACGGACTGCCAAGGCCAAAGGGTTGCCCTGGCGCCAGGTCGTCAATCGCCATATCGTTCGCCCCGCGGGCCCGAGTCTTACCGCCGACTGGATCGCATCTTTTCGATTGATGATCGGTTCATTGCCGCTGGTCGAGTTTTTCTTCGCGTACCCCGGGCTGGGCATGCAACTGGTGATGGCGATCGGTATCGCTTACCCGGACCAGACCGGCCACTTCCAGCCGGATTTGGCGATCGGGCTGGTCGCGGCCATGGCGGCCATATTGCTGACCTTGGAGGCGATGGCGAAGCTCCTCCAACAGTGGCTCGATCCCCGACTTAATGAGCTCAGGATCAGCCCAGCATGAGTTGGATCCGGCGCCGCTGGCGGAGGATCGTCGGCGTGGCCGGCTTTGGGCTACTCGCAGCGCTTGCGGTGCTCGAGATAGTCGGCCTCGCCGAGCCTGCTCAGTGGTACACGGGCATCTCGGTCTCTCCGAGCTCGTTCTATGCGTTCGGATACCTACACGGGACGAATCAAGTTGTACTCCCGCCATTCGGGCCATTTTCGAACGTCGACGTTTGGACAGTCGAGCCTCGCAGCGCCGGCACCCACTTCTATCTGCTCGGCTCCGACCCAGGCGGGCGAGACATGCTGGCGTTGGTGGCGCACGCGGTGATCCCGTCTCTGGAGTTGGTTGCCATAGTCGTCGCGGCGCGGCTCCTTGTCGGCCTCATAGCCGGGCTCGCGATGGGCCTCGGGTCGCGCTTGGTGGCTAGCATCAGCGACGGCATCGGGAGTTGGATCATTGGCTTTCCATACCTGGCGCTGGCGATTGTGGTGATCGAAGCGCTGGCGCCTCGCGGCAAGGAGTTCGCCTTCGTGGTCGGAATGTCCATGATCGGCTGGCGCGATATTGCTGTCTTGGTGGCGGAGACCGTCGAACGAGTGCGGACCCAACCCTTCGCCACCGCTGCGGACGCGCTGGGCACCGGTGGCCTGCGATTCTTCCAACTCCACGTGGTTCCTTTCCTACGACCCGTGCTCACGATTGAAGTCGCCTTCCAAGCTAGTGCTTGCCTCGTGCTACTCGCCGAACTCGGTTACCTGCAGGTCTTTTTGGGCCCGGTATTGAGCCTGGTTCAACAAGGCGACAACAGTATTCCCATCATCACGCAGCTCGAGCTTGGCCAACTGCTGGCTCTTTCCCGGCGATACATCCTGTACAAGCAGATGGGGCCGGTTTTGGTACCGGCATTTGCCGTCGTGGCGATGGCACTTGCATTCGAGCTGGTGGGTACAGCTCTTCGTGGCAGATGGAGATTCTCCCGGTGAGGCGTCTCGCGATCGCGGGCATGGTGCTCTTCATGTCGGCCTGTGCCGTCTCTCCGGCTTCGGTACTCAAGGGTCAAGGTTCATGGAGCTCGTTCCAGCACAACGAGAACGGCCGGTCAGAAGAGACGGCAGCGGTGCTCCATGACGGGCGGGTGATGGTCGTCAGCAGCAATTTCAATGGGAGCCCAGACTCGACGACTGAAATCTATGATCCGCGCCAGCGCAGCTGGTCGACGGCAAGCGACATGCCCGAGGCGGTCAACTCGCCGACTGCCACGGTCATGGCTGATGGCCGAGTGTTAGTTGCCGGCGGTGGGGTTAACGCCAACGCCGGGGTTCACGCGCAACCAACTCCACCTCAGGCTGTGAATAGCGCACTCATCTTCGACCCATCGAGCGGGACCTGGACCAAAGTCGCTCCGATGAACCAGAGCCGCTACATGCAGAGCGCCGTGCTCCTCTCCGATGGGCGGGTGTTGGTGATTGGAGGCAGCTTCGGAAAAAGCAGGTTAGCCTCAGCAGAGATATTCGACCCTAGAAGCGGGAAGTGGATGAAGACCGCTGACATGCCTTTTGCAAGTGCCGCCCCAGTGGTCGTCGCGCTTTCAGATGGCAGCGTGCTGGTCACTGGCGGTAATTCTCCCTCCGAGGCTCCGCCTGCGGCTCTCTACGACCCCCGAAAGAATGTCTGGTTCAACTTAAAATTCCCACCGACGGAGTACGTTGTCGACTCAGCCTTCCTGAACCGCGCTGGGCAGCTCGTGGGGTTTATGGAGCGGGACCAAGCGACTCCAAGCAACAACTCCGGCGGACAACCACAGGGCCAAGCACCGGACGTAATACCCTTCGTTTTCAACCTGCAGAGCGGAGTAATCCGGACCGGTGTCATCATGCCGGCGGGATCTTCGGACGTCCAAGCTTCGGGTTTCACCCCCGGCACCACCCTGCTGTCCGACGGAAGACTCCTCACCTCCGACGGCAGTCGGACGCTGTTGTACAACCCGGCTGGAAATACCTGGTCCGTCGCTCCGACCTCCCCCGCAGTTCCAGACACCTATAGTGAGATTTCGCTTCTGCTCGACGACGGCCGAGTGCTCGTGATGGGCGGCGACTACTTCGTCCTGTTCGACCCCAACGGGGTGATAGTCGGTCCCAGCCCAGCGTTGATCGGGTCGCCTGAGCTCAGTTGGTGGCTCACGGTCATTGCCGCTCTCCTGATTGTCCTCGTCGGCGCCCAGTACGCTTGGAGCCGACGGCCACAGCGCGCTACATAAGACGCGGGCGCGGCGAGGTATTCGATCCCTTTGGTGATTAACCGATCAGACGAAGCGAGTCTGATCGTTGGGGTCTTGCGTCATCTTCTACCACTCAAGCGGGACGCCAAGATAGTCTGCCAGCCTTTGCAACCCATCTCGGCCCCAGAACAAACCGGGCGTGCTGCACAAGGTTGATCCATCAGACCGGAGAAACAATGTGTTTCTCGTGACCGGAGAGGGACCCGACCTAATGCGGGCCACCTCTTGCCGGTTGAATGTGTTTCGGCGGCCGGCAAAAGAGGTCAGCGACGGCCCAAAAGTAATGGTTTGGTCGTCCACCCGAATGTACGCCTTTGGAGCCCAAACGGCCACAGCAATCATGCACGCGGCAGCAAGTCCAATGAAGGCCGCGACGCCAACACCAAGAAGCCACGGGTCGCCCAGCCCTTGCTGAGCCAGCATCTCGTAGTCGACCCACAGGAACACAACGGCAACCGCTAGTGCAACGACGGGGACAACCCAAAGATTGAAGCGACTCGGCCCCAAGGTCACAGTCGGGGAAGCGTACCGATGTGAGACTGCATTCGGGTACTCGGCCTCGGCAGGACCTGATATCCATTAGCTTGGGCAACGCCGCACCACATAATTCGGCGCACGAGTGGTCCGAGATCAACGACCGTAATTAGGCAACTGCTCTGCCGCAGAAGTCGGGGTTCGAGTCCATCGCGGTCCAGCACCAACCGCGGCTCCACCGTGCGGGCCCCAAGTGTCGACTCTCCCCTTGCCAAGCTTGCCCATGGGCCTCATCGACACATGGAGACCGGTACGACGTGGACGTTTCACCGCGCCTTGGGACGAATGATGCTCTACTACGCGCGCATGAGCCTGGGCAGGCCGTCATCACGGCAACGGCGGGCCGTGAGCCTCGGCGCACTTTCGCTGATTGTGATTGCAGCGGCAGGAGTCGCATATCTGCACTCAACCAGCCCATCCCAATCGAGAACGGCGCCACAGCCGAGCAATGTTCAGGCCGTCCAAGGGCTTGCAAACGCGTTTGCGTACGACTTTGTCACGCCATCGGTAGGTTGGGCGGTTGCGGCCACTATGTCACCCACCAACCTCAGCGGGCCATTCTGGATCTTCAGGACTGGAGACGACGGCAAGCACTGGCAGAAGCAAATCGCGGGGCAGACCACCCTCGTACCCGATACCATCGGTACCCTTCAAATGCTCGACATAAGCAATGGATTCGTCGTTGCAGGAGAACCACTGAAGCTCTACCGGACGATCGATGGCGGCATCCATTGGACAACGCTCGAGCTCCCGACTCAGGACGCCGTGCTCCCCATCTTTTCTAGTCTCCGAGTGGGCTGGATGGAGGCTACTTCCGTATCAATTCCTCCAACTCATCTGGGACCACACCTATACGCGACGATCGACGCGGGCGATTCTTGGACCCGGCTACCAGATCCACCGGTCGATCTCGCAGGCGTCGCATTTAGCACCACGTCCGAGGTTTGGGCTGGGGCACAAGGTACCGCGCAGCCGAAGCTATACACGTCGGAAGACGGCGGTCATTCATGGCAAACACATCAACTGCCTGCGCCTCCTGGCCGTACCGGAATAGACACCTACTCGACGCAGGTCGTGATCCTCCCCAGGGGTGGTGCGGCGGTCACGATTTACTACCAAAGCGCGACCTATGAACTCACTTCGTTTGATGGGGGCACGTCGTGGACGTACACAAATCTCCCGCCGGGAACACACGCGGGAACGGGCCCGGGCTACGGATACCAAGACTCAGTGCACTGGTGGGCTGTAGAGGGCAATGCGCTGTACAAGTCGTCGGATGCAGGCCAATCTTGGACGCGTTTTGCCGACGTTATCCCTTCTGATTTGAACTTCCTCCGTGTCTTCGATGCCCGAACGGCCTGGGCTCGACTCAGTCTCGCGCCCGACTCGGGCTTGACATTCACCTCTGACGGCGGCCTTCACTGGACGCCGGCCAATCCGCCCGTCGCCACGGCTGGCTAGATCCCTAGCGCATTTCATCTTCGTTTAACCGTTTGGATCACTCTCGGCTGCGAGCGGTAATGTTCTCGGACAGTGACCTTGAGGCCGAGTCGCTTCTATCTTTGGGAAACCTCAATCCTTCTTCTTGTGGTAGCCGGCGGTGAGTTGGGGGGCGCCGCCTACCAGATCCTGCAACAACGAGAGCTGGGCGTCGCTTGGTTCCTTGGTGCCAGCGCCCTGTTCTGGATCGCCTTGGTGGTTGGGGCCCATAAGACTTATATTCAGGTGGACGCCTCGGCGATCATTTTTGGGCCTCAGCTATTTAGGCGCCGGACCTTCGACCGGCGACAGGTGGCCCGCATCAGGGCGAGTCACTCACCACTTACGAGGCGCACCCTGTTTCTCCGATCCGACGGATCAACGTTGTACAGCACGCCCGGCGTGATCTGGGGCCGAGATCGGTTGCAAAGCCTCGCAGACTATCTTGGCGTTCCGCTTCAATGGTAGTGAGTGGGTGTGCTTTTGGGCTCGGCCATATCCCCCCGGAGTGCGGTGTCGATTGAATGTCAATCCACCCAGCCGATAACCATTTGCCATCGTCGGCGCGTTGATCCCTGAACCGGTTTGGGGCCGTCTGTCACAGCGATGCGCTGGTGCCGATCACTGTCTGGCGTCATGACAACAAGTACTTGGCTGGACGTCTTCGACAAGCTGATCGGTATGCGCTGTCATAGCACCGACATCAGCGACGCTTTCGATGCCGCAGATCCCTTTTAGACTGAGCGACCCCGCCCCTGACAGCTGGGAAATGGGATGGAGGGGGACTTCGAATCGACGATTTGAGTCAACGACATGACTCGCTGCATTCCCAGAATCGCGTTGGCTGCTTTATACATGCGATCGCCGCAGGCTTGGCATCCGAGCAACTCCGACCCTTGGTAGGCTGCTAGCGTTGAAAGAAGAGGTTTGGGCTCCTCACCTGCACAAACCAGAGGACAAAGCTACGGTCGGGCCGTGGCTCCTGGGAGTCCTGAACGCGACGGATCGCTTCGTTCCGTTCGAGGCGGAGGAGTTGTTCCTGCCCGATCGACAGATTAAGTTCACGCTTCAGGGCGAAGAGGACAGGACTATACGAGTGGCCATAAACCCGGAGGTCACGAACCGCCTGCTGGTGTTGATCGGCGAAATGGAAATCCCGGAGCAAACTCTCCGAGAAGAGACTCTCGCTCTGCGGTTCTTCGCCGACCAATGGGTCGGCATTCTCTCCACCGCCGTGCTTGGGAGCGAGGAAAACTCTCTGTGGGTTGAGGCCGATGACTTCACACTCGCGCTGGCAAAGACTCTGGAGGTCTGGCGGGAGAAGATTAAGCCCCAAGCCCGTGCCTCAGAGCACGGCTAAAACAGCCAAGTTGGTCAGGGCCGGCTCCTAATCGGATAAGCGATCGGGCCCGGAGCTGATCATCGACTCCCCACTTGTGGTTTTCTGAAACGGCGCCGATGCACCAAAACCTGTGGTCTGATATTTCCAGCCTCTACCGCAGCTTCCAACCCAACTTCAGCTTCCAACCCAACTTCTGGTGTCACTTAATTCCAGAGCCGCCCCCGGCGGTCACCCGTAAGCTATGGGCATCCCAGGCAGCACTGGCTTGGAGTTTCACACCTTGGCAAAAGTCACCCAACTTCCCAAAGACGATCCGAGGCTCGTGCAGCCGTTATTTCTCATGCGAGAAGCGGCGGTATACCTGCACGTACCGCCGAGCACTTTCCAGACCTGGGCCCAAGGCTATGAACGCCATGATGGGCGTGGTCGGGCGACGATAGGTGCGCCCTTGGTTACGGCTGTCGACAGCCCACCCGGAGCTCCAAACATTCCTTTCATCGGACTGGCCGAGGGTCTCGCTCTGTCGGCTTTCCGCCGAGCAGGCGTACCGATGCAGCGCATCCGACCAGCGCTTGAGCGGCTTGAAGGTGAGATTGGACTTCGTCATGCGTTGGCGAGCGACCGCCTGTACACCGACGGAGCCGAGATCCTGTTCGACTATGGGAGGCAGACCGGGGAGGAGAAGATCGCTCAGCTGGTTGTCGTGCGAAACCAGCAGAGGGTCTTCATTTCCGTTGTCGAACAATACCTAAGACACATCACTTATGGGCCCGACCATTGGGCTTCGCGCATACGACTCCCCGGTTACGAGAGGACCCCAGTCATCGTTGACCCCAAGCGCGCCTTTGGTCGACCGGTGATCCAACGAGTTCGAGTCCCGGTCGAAGAACTTGTGGATCGGTGGTGGGCGGGGGATTCAATCCACGTCCTCGCTGACGACTTCGGCCTCGAAGAGGCGGAAGTAGAGGACGTTATTCGTGTCGCCACGCGAATCCCAGCGGCCGCCTGAGTTCTTAGTCGATCGTAGCCTCGGCTCCGTTATCGTCCCGGCTGCCCTCAGGGCTCGCGGTTTCACTGTCCACACCCTCCAAACGGTCTATGGCGAGGAGGTTGCGAGAGAGCTAGATGACGAAGTGTGGCTTGGGGAAGCTGGCAATCGCGACTGGATTGTCCTCGCTAAGGATGAGCGGATCCGGCGCCGCCCCAATGAGCTAGCCGCTATCCGCTCAAGCCGTGTAAAAGCCTTCTATCTGACAGCAGGCGGACTCAAAGGCGATGTCCAGGCCGCGATTCTGCTTAAGCACATCAATCGGATCATTCAACGTTCTCGCCAACCGGGTCCGATGATCTGGGCAGTCACCAAATTTGGCCTTCGACGAGTGCTATGAATGGGAAGAGAGGCGATGACGTTATCGGGAAGCTACCGATAACTCTTTGCTATCGACAGGCCCGGCGCGGTCCTACGTCCGACAAGCCGATGAAACGTTCACCATCGGGGGCTATCCAAATCCAGCAAGTCGGCTGAATCTGAACGGCTACCTTTTGCCGCCGTCGTCCGTTTTGGATGGACGAACGCGCGGCAAGACGGATTGTCGCCACAGTTGCGGTGCAACAAGGATCCAAATAACCATTACGACGGTTGCCAAGACGATCCCAATCAGGAATCCAGGAATTTGAGCCAAGCCCATGATCACAAGCCCACACAGGATGCCGAGTACCGGCCCAGCCGCGAACGCCGCGTACCTGAAGTCCGGACGGCGGTTAGGGTCCAACTTCCACCGGATGCCGCCCAACACGACTACATCGCCCTGCCTTGCGGCAAGGAGATTCCTCTGTGCGTCCACACCCCCTGGATTCATTTTTACGGCACGCTCGAATGCTTCCACCGCTTCCTTGCCTTTCCGCTGGCCATTCAGGGCAACTCCGAGATTGTTGTTATATCCCCAGTTGTCCGGCGCCAATCGAAGTGCCTCCCTGAAATCTGCTTCTGCCTCGACAAACCGCTTGAGCTTCAGTGCCGCTCTGCCACGGAGGTCAAAGCCCTGCGGGTAATCGGGTACGAGCTCGATCAACTGTGAAGCCATCGTGGCCGCCGCCGCCGGCTTGCCGCACGCCAAATTAGCCTCAACGGCAACTAACAGGCACTCAGGCTTCTTCGGATCCAACCGCAACGCGTGTTCCGCAGCAGACAGCGCCTGCTTGCCTTTCCCCAGTTGGATTAGGGCAAGGGCCTCAAGGCGACGTGGCCATTCCCACTCGGGGGCGTTGGCACGAGCTTGGTGAGCAGATCGCAGCGCCTCCCCAGGCTGCCCGGCGGCCAGCAGGGCTAAGGAGAGCGAGCAACCTAGTTGAGCGTTCTTCGGGTTTGAGCTGAGGGCCGCACGCAGTGGTGGAATGGCATCCTCGGGGCGTCCGGTGGCTATTAGAGAGTTAGCCTCCTCGATTACCTGCGCGGCTGGGTTGTCGCCAAGGCTCATCGCAACATCTTGGACACATAAGGGAGAGTTCGTGATCCATCAGCGAAAGAAGGCCCAGTGATCAATCCGCTTCCAGTCGCAGACGGTGGGACGGCGGTTCGAATTAACGCAGTTGCCCGTTCTCTTCAGCGGTCGATCGCACTTGTGTGCGCGGGGTGCGCAATCGACACAAAGCACGTTCAGCAGCCGCGCCCTTCTCACCTCTACATGGTCGCATCGTGATTCTCGGCGGCTTCAAGGCACGCATTGAGCCGCTGGCGAGGTATCGCAAGCCGCTCGATACAATCTCACGGTGAGCGAGGAGGAGAAAGAGCCGCTCGAAGCGCCGCACAATCTTGGTCGTCTCCCACGCGCCGACCCCCGAGATTGGCGGCGCGCGGACCGAGAGCGCTTGCGCAGCGGCCGTACCGCTGGTCAGCTGATGGCGGTCGTGCTGGTTCCGCTGGTGATAATCGCCGTCGCCCTTACTGCGAGCGGTGTAATTACACCGTCTCCGGAATGGGTGATCTTCGGAGTCTTGCTGGTCGCAGCAATCGTCGTTTGGTTCCTCGGCGTCCGGTTCCGCAAGCCCCCACGAAGGCAATAGCGAGCACGAGCTCGAATCCAGATCCCTTCTAGCTTGGGGGCTCCGTGTTGTCTCATGCCAGCGACCGGTGTAACTGGCGATCTATGGCCGGCAGCCGCGAGAAGCCTGAGCGTTGCCAGGTCACTCGTCTTAGGCGTCCCACCAGTCCAGGAGCTCGGACCGAGGCTTCGTCGGGCGCCCCAAAACGCCTCATCGCGAGGAGGCATGCGGCTGACGGCGGCTGGGCTGGTAACGCCGACGAGGATCAAGAAGGATCGACAATTGGCTTCGTGCCGCCTCGCCGAGAGTTCCTGGTGGTGTACGACTATGGGCAAGGGGGAGTTTGGCGTCGACTCCTTAGCCGACTCGGTTGATCAGATCCACGCCCGCTACCCCGCCTTGGAAGTGGTGCAGATTCGACCGCCGTGGATGGACGAGGAATTCGAAGCCCGCGTGCGAGTGGTGGATGTCGATGACTCTCAGGACGAGTTTCTGAAAGCGCTGAGAGACCAGCCGTGACCCTGCAGTGGCTTGCCGAAGGGATTTACGAGCCTAGCGCCACTCTCTGCGAGGCACCGCCCGCGGTCTTCAAAAGCGTTTGTGGCTTTGGAAATCACGCCGGGCCGGACGTTCACGGCAACGCGTTCCGTCGGACCAGCATTCCCGCCGTGCGGCTGATGCTCAGGGTTGCACCATGGATCTCGATGCCTGTATTCGGATACTGCGACGCTGGGTCCACCAAATTTTGATCTCACAATCGACCATTTGGCCCTCGATGCAGATTCGCGAAGGCCCGCTGACAGACTATTTGACAGACTATCGGACAGACTATCCCTGGTTCCGGAGGCGGAAAACCGGCGTTTCTTTGCGACGCGCGAGCTGGCCTGAAGCTGGTGGCCGCCAGGCCGTCGAGCGCCTTGCAGCTGGAGAACGATGGGTGGACCTAGACCTAGTCTTCCCAAGCGAACGCGGCACGCTCGCAGACGGACCGAACGTCACACACCGATTTCACAAACTACTCAACCGAGCTCATCTACCACCGATGCGCTTCCACGATCTCCGCCATGCATGCGCATCACTGCTGCTAGTCCAAGGCGTGCATCCGCGCGTGGTCATGGAAACGCTCGGACACAGTCAGATCAGCCTGACGATGGACACGTACAGCCACGTGATCCCTGCGCTCCAACGCGAGGCTGCAGATCGAATGGAAGCTGCGTTAGCAGACCACGCGTAGCCTGTTGGCGCTTTCCGCCGGCGTTTCTACACGAAGCCCGCTATGTCTAGCGGGTTCCGATTGATACCGCGCCGTTGTTGTCCACTGCGACGCAGAGGCTGGTGCTAGGACAGGACACTCCTTTCAGGAAGTTGGTGCCGACCACGTGGGTTGATTTCCAGGCGGCGGCCCCTCCAGTAGGGTCAGTTGTCGTTAACAAGTTCCCGATGTAGCCCACTGCCACGCAGAGGCCGGTGCTCGGACAGGACATACCGGTCAGTTGGTGTTCGCCCGCGACATGGGTCACCTTCCAGCGGCCCGCCCCAACGCTCGGATTGCCAGTGGTGACCTCGCCATTGACGCCGACTGCAACGCAGAGCGTGGTGCTGGGGCAGGACAGGGCCAGTGCTTGGGACAGGGCCAGCGCTTGGTTTGCGTTCGCAACCTTCTTCCACGCCGACGACCCTCCGGTGGGCTCGCGGGAAACGAACACGTTGCCGCTGGCGTCTAGAACGACGCAAAGGCTGCTGTTGGGGCAGGACACAAATGCAAGAGAATTGGAGCCGCCTACTAGGCGAGCTGACTTCCATCCAGCTGGCCCGCCGCTGGGGTTGGTCGAGGTGAGTACGCTTCCCCCGCTGGTGCCTACGCAAAGACTGATGCTCGGGCAAGAAACATCGAACAGACCACCCTGGGCGCCGAGTTGCGTCACGGTTGTCCAAGCAGCGGATCCCCCGGTAGGGTTGGTCGAGGTAATAACCTTGGAGCCATCACTTGCGACGCACAGGCTGACGCTCGGACACGACAAGGTTTGAACGCCGCCATCGAGCGAGACGCCAATATGGGTAACCGCCCAGGCCGCCGGCCCATCCGTTGGATTGGTGGAAGTAACGACGTTGCCGAAGTGATCCCATGCGACACAAAACACGGTGCTGAGACAGGACACTCCCTGAAGTTGATTGGAACTGTCGACGTTGGTCACTGTCCAGGTGCCTGCTCCCCCAGTGGGATTGGTGGACGTCACAACGTCGCCGGAATCCACGGCGACGCAGAGGCTGCTGGTCGGACAAGAGACAGCTGACAAACCGATTGATCCCTCCAATGGCGTGACCGACCAGGCAGCGGCGCCGCCAGTGGGATTGGTTGAGGTGATCACATCGCCGTTGTCGTCCACCGCTATGCAAAGGCTGATGCGGGGGCAAGAGAGTCCTGTGACATTGTGGTCGGGGGCCACCTCTGTCGCCTTCCAGGCGGCCGCTCCGCCGGTAGGGTTGGTCGAGATAACGAATCCGTCAGCGCCGTAGCTGCCTGGAAAAGCTAAGCACAGGCTAGCGCTGGGACAAGACAGTCCTGTCGCATAGCCGCCTAAGACCCGTCTTACGTTCCAGGCCGCAGCTCCGCCGGTGGGGTTGTGGGACGCGACCACGTTGCCAATGCCGTCCATGGCGAGACACAAAGTGATGCTGGGACAGGACACCGCCACCAAGCCGCATGGGGACGAGCCCTCGCCCCTAACGCACACGATCGGGCCGTCTACGTGTGTCACTTTCCAGGCGGTTACTCCACCAGTCGGGTTTGTAGATGTGACCACGTTGCCCCCACTGTCCACGGCCACGCAAAAGCTCGTAGTGGGACAAGAAATACCGGTGAAGGCGGCGCCGCCACGGAACCCATCAGAGTTGTCCACCTTGGTAAGCGTCCACGCCGCAGCCCCGCCAGTAGGGTTGGTGGAGGTGACCAAGGTGTGGCTGTTCTGGTCCGCGCCGACGCAAAAGCTGTCACTGGGACAGGAAATGCTTGCCAGGAATGGGATGTTGCTGAAACCGTCAATGTTGGTCACCGTCCATGCCGCAGCGCCACCAGTAGGGTTGCTGGAAGTGATCACGTTGGCGTACTCGACTGCGACACAGAGGTTGATGCTCGGGCAGGACACGCTATTTAGGCCATTGCCCTCGAATGGCGGTTGATGATCGACAAGCACGGGCGGCGCCCACCTGAACGGAGAGCCGGCGGGTGGGATCGCTACTGGTGTCGGAGACGGCGTTGGTGTCGCTGCGATCGGGGTCGGCGTTGCGCTCGGCGAGGAGGAGGTTCGTGCCTGCGGTACGGCGGAGTTGCCACACGCCGCGAGCATCACCACGATTGCGAGAACGGCGCCCTTCATGTAGGCGTTAACTCCCGCCGGGACTATAAGTTATGGCCTTCGCAAGGATCGGTCTCACTCGACCAGCCGAGCCAAATGAGACCGCCGTCTTGCCCGGACGTTCTCCAACCCAAAAACTGATGTCTGAATTGCTGTCAAGCCGTCAGGCGACGACGGCAAAACTCACCAAGGAGGCTCGAAATGAACTCGAGTTTGTGGTGGGCCCGGTTGGGATCGAACCAACGACCAGCCGATTATGAGGCCCGATCGCAGGCGTCTCAGGAAGTGTCAGCGCGTCGCAGGCGTACTCACTTCAGAGAATTACGGAGCCCATTCGTCTCAGACCGTCTCCGCGAGTATCACGAAGCTGATGTCAAAACTGATGTCAAAACCGAAGCACCAATAGTTGCCCGCGCCGACGCCGAAGCCGGCGGAAAAATCTCACAAGAATTTACTTGGTGTGTCACAGCGTGTCAGGAAGTGTCCAGGCGTGTCAGGGCGTCTCAACGCGTATCACCCACCACATCGCGCCGTCGGGGATCGGATCGATGAGCGATCTGATTTGTTGCCGGACGGCGTTCCGGCAATGGGGTGGGGAGGAGGCACGGACCGCCGCTGACCGACCCTTCGACTCCCACATGGGCAGTTTGATCGGGGACGATCATTGACAGCTTGTACAAGGCTGCATCGGTTGCATTGCCGAGATGCGAAACCGCATGTTCGCTGAAATGGGATTCGGCATGTTCAGGCAGCCGACTAGGACCTCGTTCCCGCCTCGTTCTGCATCCACGCCACATGTCCGCGAGCTGCGGCTGACATCGAGGACTACATCGGCGCCAGGCTTGATGAGTGTCAGGTCTGAGCCGCAGTCCGGGATTATCACCTCGGCGGCCGTGTCATTGGTGATGATCACAGGAACGGTCGAAAACAGAGGTGCAAGGAGCACGACCACAGCGCCGGCGACCACCACGATAACGCCAACGAGCGCGCCGATCCATGCCCAATGAACCTTTCTTGGAGAATTGGTGGCCACCATGGTTTAACAGGGCGACAGCTCAAAAGGTGTCGGTGTTTGGTTGCATGAGCGCCTTCACCGTCGCCGCCGACCATCTTCCAGCGACGCTAGGTTTCAGGGCCGACGGCGCGAAGATAGTTTGCGACTCGGCTAGACCTTTCGCGACGGCCCTGCCGGCACGGACGTTCTCGGAAGTTTCGATAGGATCGCTCCGTGGAACAAGCCCGTGTCGAGGAGGCAGCGGAACATTTCGGTCGGTACGCAGGCACGTTCATACAACTCCTCGACTCGGATGTCGCGGGTCACGACTTCCTCATAGAGCTTCAGCGCCAGGTGGCGAAGCTCTACTCAATGGCTGCAGAGCTGCCACAGGTGTCCCCGTCAGGGGAACCCCTATCGGAGGGGATGAGTAATGACGAGTCATCTGCTCTTCATCGCGGCCTAGGTCGCAGGCTGCCGTTTGCCCTCTACTGGGAGATATTTGAACCTGTCGGATCAGGTAAGGAACCTCCGGCACCGGTTGTCGGCGATCTATCGGACGACTTGGCTGACATTTACCGTGATCTTCACAGGGGGTTTGCTCAGCCATCGGCAGCCGACCGCATTTGGAGCTGGCGGTTTAACTGGGAGATCCATTGGGGGCGCCACGCAATCGCTGCGCTCCGTGCGATTACCGAGGCACTCAGATAAATGGTCTTCGCCGAACTTGGGGCCGCGGGCCGAGATCGACTTGAATTCGCCAGGGATCGAAGACTCCTTGGTAAGGAAATGTCCTTAGTCGCGTGCCGCCACAGCTAGAACCGAAGGGCCTCGAGGCGAATCACTATCCCTTAATGCCAACCACCAAAAGAAGCGCAAAGACGGCAAGCCCGAACCAACCCCCGAGGCGATTGAACGTGACATAGCTCCGCTCATCTCCCCATGGCCAAAGCCACGTTCCCCAATTGCGATAGAAGAACATGAGTTGTGAGCTCGCCCAACCCCTGAAGTCGAGCGCAAATGCTAGGCAGTAGAGCGCGCCAAGGCTACTAATGGCTAGAAGGGTGAGACGGCTCCCGGGTGACATCGATGCAGCAAAGTCTGAAGTCACGGCAACCCTCGCGGGGTTGCTTCACCCGGCTTGTTGCACTGGAGATAAGAGACTTGCCGACAGATGAGGACGTCGCGCTAAGATCGAGCCGAATACGGTAGGCCTTAGCCTCCGGTTTGGGACCAGGAGACAACGAGCGAATCTCGCACGCGCGAGCGCGACCAACACGTTGATGAGCCCTGACGCGGCCTACTGTGGCTTACCGGCTCTTCAGCCCTCCAAATCGCATACGCCTTGGCGCTGTTGATAACTCTTTGCTATCGCCAGCGGGTTTTGGGTCGGTTGGTCAGTGCACGGTCACGTCAAGACATCGCCTTCCCCCCCGCGGGTCTGAGTTCGGCACCCGGAGCAACTCAGACTGGAGACAGTCAGGCAGTGCAGGCGGCTGAGTAACTCACTGAGCTTTTACCACTCAAGAGGGACGCCAAGATAGTCAGCCACCCTCTGCAACCCATCTCGGCCCCAGAACAACCCGGGTGTGCTGGTCAATGTTGAGCCGTCAGATCGGAGAAACAGAGTTATTCGCGTTAACGGAGAGTAGGTCGCCCGGATACGAGCGACTTCGCCACGGGTGATGGTGTTTCGGTGCGCGGCAAAAGTGGTCAGCGACGGCCCAAACGTAATGGTTGAGTCGTCCACCCGAATGTAAGCCTTTCGACTCCAGATGGCTACGAAAATCAGGACTGCAGCGATGAGGACAAGGATGAAAACGGCGAAAGCGCCAGTGAGCCACGGGTCGCCGAGCCCTTGATAGACCAGTATGTCGAAGCCATTCCCGAGGAAAACAACAGCAAGTGGAACAGAAATGATCGGGACAACCCACTTATTGAAGCGACTCGGCCCAATGGTCATGGACCCCCTTAGCGTCGGGGGAGGCGGCGGAGCCGGTATCGCCAGGGGAAGCGAACGATCTCTACGGTGCATGGCCCAAGAGATGCTGACCGGAATGCCAAAAGCGACGGCAGTCGCCAGTGTTGCAACCAAGGCCGCGCCTATGCCGGCAGTTCTTGCGGTGCCCACAAACACTGCGACAAGAGCAAGCACCTCAATGCGGATCGCCAGTCGCATGCGGGCACGCTCTGAGCCCGTTTGTGGGCGGGCGATCTGCGCGGATCTAGGCGCCTGAGTCCGCTGTGAAATCGACAGGCCGAACCCGAAGAGCCTGAGCGTCGGCCCCAGGCAGACGAGCCCGCCGAGCCCGACTAGGAAAACACCAGGAGCGGCGGTCAAAGTTTTGGAGTGGTGCGGACTCAGCAGATCGAAGAGTACGACGGCCCCCAAGGCGACGATGCCGAACCCCAGCACAACGATGGTCCACAGCACCCACGGCATCCGAGACCTATCGACGGAGGGCGGGTGCGCAGGTCGACTAAACCACCCCGACCGGAGCACAGTTGGTAGACCTACAAGCCCGCCGATCGCGATGAGGAATACTCCGGTCGCCACACCGCCACCGCTAGCTTTAGGGTGGCCCGGAATCAGCAGATCTGTCAGCACGATCGCACCTAGGGCGACGATGCCGATCCCCAGCAATAAGACTGCCCAAAGGACCACCGCCCCAGCGAGGTGTCCATTGTGGGTCGGGTCCGCTGCACGGGCCACGTCGAGTTCCGGAGCGTCGGCGAGGGTCGAGAGCTTCTGCCAGGTCTGGCCGTCCCACCAATACTTGCCGTCCGGCGAGACCTTTGAAGCAGGCTGCATGGCGCCCAATATTGGGGTTGGTGTCCTCAATTGAGCCCCGTTGGAATGCGAACGGGGAGGTGAAATACCGGTGAGCTGCTCTGGCGGCGATTAGGCTGGCGACTCATAGCAACTCACCTCATCTCGCACAGGCGAGTCACTAAGGAACCGTTCCTTGCACAACCTTGCAACGCGCCCTTTGCAGTTTCCTTGCCTAAGGAGACGAAAGGTGATCGCTATCTGGCGTGATTAGCTGGCAGTGCGGGGCCTCGAACCACAGCGGTGGAAGGCGACGAACCAGGACATGGCTACCGCTGGTGTCGATAACTTAGTGCTATCGAAATCAGGTAGACATCTGACTAGGCTTAGACCGGAACCCATTAGGTCCGCAGTTCGGTGACTGGCGATACGCCGGCGGGACTATCTAATGACTTCCGTCCACGAAACCACGTCATGCGTCCCGTCGGGATGCTGATCCACGTAAACGGGCGATCCCGATGCGATGTCCGCGAACTTCACGGCGTAGTGCCAGGTTCCCCGCGTCGTCACGTCGCCGCCGAGGTAGACAGTGACCTGCCCACCAGCTGGAACGGCACCGCAGACCATCTCGCTCTTGGCGGCGACGATGACGCAGCCGGGTGTGGTGTAAAAGCCAGACATGGCCCAGTTGGCGTGACTCGCGAACCAGTTGTGATAGCCCGAACCGATGACGAAAATCATCGCCAGCTTTTGAATCGCAGGTCCGGTGTTGAGAAAGGACCCCTTCCAGCAAGCGGCGTCACCATGATGAGAAACCGGGCAGTAATCGCCGCCCAGCTCGCCGGTTAGTGGCTGGACGACGACCGGCGATGCGCTTGGCGACGGTGCCGACGATGGCGTCACGGATGTAACCGAGGCGCTTGTGGAGGTTGGAGCAGAGCGGTTCACTGCCTGATAAACGGCGTAAGCGCCTGTACCGCCGACCATGACGACAAGTGCAGCAACGGCGGCGATGATGATCGGCCGGCGACTAGGGTTGGCAGCTGGCGCCGCCCATGCCGGGGTCGGTATCCCGACGGGGGCGGCCACCACCTCCGGGTAGTTAGGCGAAGGAACTGACGCTGGTGGTCCGGGTATGACCGCGTCCTCGGGCAGCCAGTCGGGCCGCACAGAGGCGGGCTCGGGTTGGCGAACTTCTGGGATTGGGGTGGGCAAAGGCATTGGACGCCAAGTTTGCCCGTCCCACCAATAGGCGCCATCGGGAGAGATTGGAGGCGGTGATGCTGACATTTAGGCAGCTTAGCCAAAAGGTCCGCGCAACGGCCTAGCCGTACCGCAGGTTCCAAACTGTAACTCCAGCCACTGACGATTCTGATAATGGGTGGCTATCGCGAGCTTGTGACCTGGGGCAGTTTCAGGTAGGTCCCTTTGTTTCGCCTAGGCCCGTTTGAGTCTCGACAGGTAGGCGCCCACCGCAACGATCATGGTTAGCTCGATGACGCGCTGGCCCTTGCCCTGGCGAATCCTCGGTTACGCGCTTATCTCACTCGCTGTTTTGGCATGGGTCGGAGCGGGAGCAAGCCTCGCGGCCGGGCTCGGTCCGCCAACAAGGTCAAACGCCTTGGTTGCTGCAGCCGTTCTGGCCGCAGCCGGCTTGGTACTGATCATGGCGGCTGTTGGCCTAGGCATCTTCCTCGTCAGGAGCCGGCGCGTGGCGCGATTGCCAGTAGACACAGAGAGGCGCGCAGCAATTCGACAGTCGTTGAAGTGGGTTTGGCTAAGCTACCTCCCTCTGGCTGCTGGAATCGCGTGGTGGGTATTCGCGGTGAAAGAGTGGGCTGGCCAGCGTGGCTTCCTTCTTGGCGTAAGCGGGTTCATGTTCGGTCTCGCCTGCAGTACGGCAATCTATTCTCGATTCATGAGTGTCGTCGCGCCTGGTCGGCGAGTAGTCGGCATGTCCTTTGGCACCTACACCCTCGTAATGGCCGCCCTTACGTTGGTGTCAGCCATTGTTCTCGCTGTGCTTGCGTTCGCCTCACCCCAGCCTTGACTACGTTCCCCCTATCGTCAGCGCAGTCGCCGCCCTGGTGAGGCGAGTCCGCAATGGCATGCCTAGAAGCACGTTTGACCTCGTATGCAACTAATTGTCGCCGGCGCCTGCTAGTACTTATCGGAGCTGCTCTAGCGGCCAATGTTGGCGGGGTCGCGGATAAGGCGGCGCACTTCAACGTAAGGCATGGGTTTCTGTCGGTGAACAACGACCCGACAAGTTGGCGTTTTACTGGTGCGCTATTCGTAGTTACTGGCATTCTCCTGGCAGGATGGGCGACATTTGGCAGGGTTTAACACTCAAATATTTGGATGGACGCAAACTAGCCAAGGCAGTGTGGTGACCGACCTGCCACTCGCAACGACATAGGATGATGCGGCTGTGAGTCGGGTAAAGCCGATGCCTGACGAGGCGCAGGCCGACCCTCTGTGGGTGCGCTTCTCGACGGGGCTGTCGGACATTTGGCTGAGACACGGCTTTCGTCCAATTCCGACTAGCAGCGGCGTCGGCGTCCTCAGGGATCTGGCCGAGACAACCCAACTCGTCGCGTACGACGTAGGGGATCTAACGCCCGAACACGTAACGGTGTCCATCGAGCTAGGAGTGTGGTCGCATCGCCTTCTCAAGATGAGAACTTCTACTGGCGGTGATTGGCATGTTCGAGATGCTCACTGGTGGAATGTGTTGGCAGATCTGATGCCGGGTGAAACGGGCCATCTGTGGTGGACCGTCATGATCGCCAACTTCGAAGTCGGTATCTCGTCCCACGCGGAGTTGGCGGAAACCACAATATTGCCCATCCTGGGCAACCTGGACACCGATGCCGCTCTGGTCAAGGCATGGCGATCGGGAGGCAGAATGGCCGGGCTTGATCGCCGCGGGGACCGGGGTACGAATGCAGTACGGCTTGCCGAGATGGCTGGCGGACCTAAATTGGCGCAAGCCGTTGCTCACGACATGGAAGTCGTAGCTGAGCGGGCGCGTCGAAATCGACCAGTGGCTGTTGCAAAGATCCGACAGCTTCTCGAGTCGTTGCCATTCGACGCCGAATTCATAGAGGCGTCTCCGGACGATGAAGCCACTAACAAGACCTAATTCCTGTAGCAGTTAAGGTAGTAATCCTGGCTACGTCGGTGGGTGAAACTGACCCAGCGTCATCGAACGAACTCTCGAAATGAGCGCAAAGCGGTTGAGATTCGGCTCGGTAGACGACCGCCTAGAGTGGAAACCTGTGGGCATCTCTGCGTCTGTGGAGTCGCCTTCGCGAGAACTCTGCCTGCCGACAACGCCAAACTTCTCGTCGACAAGCCCCGCTAGAGGCTTGCGCGAGTGTATTGCTCGGCCTGGAGCTATTGGACCGATTAGGGAGGACCATGACTGCGCGTTTTCTGCCTCGAACCGGATCGACGGACCACGTCACCACAATCAGCATGCTGGCTGACCTCGCCAAAGCGGTACGGTACCCGGAGGCAAGTCCGATGCTGCTTGCGCTTGGCCTGAACAAAAGTGAAGTCGAGCAGTCTCGACAGGGCGCTGACTATCTTGTTGGCGATCAGCCCACGCTTCTGAGGCCGCCATACGACCCGAATACCGCTGCGGCACGATCCCCTGCTGTTGTGGCCACCTCAGAAGCCGGATTCAACTCAGATGTACGAGATGGCGTCGAGGTTCTTCTCGCCCTGGCTGACGAACTCATGTTTTGGGGACCCGATCCCCAAGCTTGGGCATGGATGATTTACGTTTTTGGATATCCGTTCGAGAAGCTGCTTGCGCGGTTGCCGCTGGACCTTGACGGCGCCACGCTCAAGGCCATCGAGCTGCCATTTTCGGCATACCGCCGTACCATCAACCTGCGGCCGGAGTGGGAGCACGCGGAGCCCGATTGGGAGGAGACGAAGCCGGAACTCACTGACCTCTTGGTCATGCTTCATCGAAAAGCACTTTTGAAGAGTGCGAGGCGGGTTCGCGGCATGCTTTCCGACCAAGAGTTAGAGATCTTTGAGCAGTGGGCATCGGCGGCCGCTGGCAAGGCGCTCAAAATGGAGTTCTGACGAAAGCTGCTGATAATGCCGCGTTAGCGTGACCAACCCCTTCGCGCGCCAGTCACCCGCCTAGCTCGGGCCACAAGGCCACTTAGCCATCGTCGTCGCGCTCGATGACACCAGCAGCTCGCGAATCGCCCTTGTAGCTCGAACTAGGGAGGAGGGGGGAGCACGACCATCTCGACGCGATGAACACCGGGCACACCGAAGGCTTTGGTTCGAGACCTCCGTAGCCCACCAAAGGTTTCGAGGCGGCCAGGAGCCGCTCGATAGTGATGTGGTCGAATGCATCTGTCCTCTATGCCGAGTGGGCCTGTTGATTCACCTCCGGGGGTCAGACTCTGGCCTTGTGCCAGCCGTGGGTGACACGACGCCAAGAATCGGGTGGTCAGGCGCCGACTGTACGGCGGCTACGATTTGACACGGAACTGCGACAGTTGCCCGCTACTCTCCGGCCATGGGCATCGATAAGCCGTGATGGCTGCGGTCGCGATCAACCTCGCGTTTCGGTTCCCGTCCGCAAAGCCTGGGCGACTCAACGCACTAGTGGCGATCTTGGAGAGCCAGCCCCACGCCTCTTCGTTGCAGGGCTCCGTGGCGATCCGTTCCTACCCCGCTGGCACCAGATGAGGTTCTTCGCCGTCGCCTGGCACAGCCGCACCTACCTTCGGATGCTCTACCTACTGCTCGCATTCCCGTTCGGCACGCTCTACTTCGTCTTGCTTACCTGGCTGCTTGTCGTAGGACTCTCGACGGTTCTCATCGCGGGCGTTGGCTTGGCGGTATTTCTATTGGCCGCGATCTGCACGTACGGTTTCGCCGTTTTTGAACGGCGCCTCGCAGTGCGCTTGCTTGGCGTTACCGACATGCCGCCGATACGCCTGCCTGCGCCGCCGCCGACCTCCAGACTCGACCGGCTAAAGAGACACCTGTCCGATCCGGTGACCTGGAAAAGCCTGGTCTACGTACTCTTGGAGTTTCCGTTCGGCGTCGCCGCCTTCGTTGTGGTCTTGACGTTGAGTGTAGCTTCACTTGCTGTCCTGCTCTATCCGCTCGAGTACGTGATCGACAACCTGGTTTTCAGCGCCAGTCCCGGCGGCCACAGCGGATTGTTCTTCCCGGGCGTTTACATGGATAGGGTCGGTGGGTCCGGCGAGATCTTCCCGGGAATCTACATAGACGGTCGGATCCACGCCGATGCGTTAGCCGTCTTACTCGTGGTGTCGCTGTTCGGCATCTTGGTTGTAGTTGCCTGCCTACATCTGTTCAACGGCCTTGGTTATGCGTGGGGACGATTCGCGCGCTTGATGCTGGCCGTCGATCCGAGCCGGTTGCGACTAATTGAGGCAGAAGCGGAGGCGACTAGATCTGCTGTACGAGCCGACATCGCCGATAGGAGCCGCCGCGAACTTGTGGTCAACGCCTCCCACGAATTGCGCACGCCCGTGGCCAGCCTGCGTGGGCATCTCGACTCGCTGTTGGCGCCCAACCGTCCGATCCCTCTGGACACGGAAGCGGCGGAGTATCTGGCCATCATGTCGGATGAAGTCTCGCGACTCAGCTCACTCGTCGACGATGTGCTCTCACTGGCTCGTGCCGAGGCGGACGAGCTGCGCCTCAACATCCAGCCGGTCCGTGTCGAGGCGATTGTCCAGCAGGTCTGCGACACGTTGGCGCCCCTGGCCAGGCGGGAACGCAACCTGAGCTTGGTGCACTCGTCGGAGACCGGTCTGCCCTCGGCGTTGGCGGATCCAGAGCGGTTGGTGCAGGTGCTTAGCAACCTTGTACGCAATGCCATCAACTACACCCCTGATAGTGGCATCATCTCGGTCACCACAACCTCAACCGCGGACCGGGTTGTATTGACCGTTGCCGATACCGGTATCGGGATGGCGCCGGATGAGGTCCAGCAGATTTTCGACCGCTTCTACAGGAGCGACCAATCCCGTTCGCGGGACTCGGGTGGGTCCGGTCTCGGTTTGGCCATCGTCCGCGAGCTTCTGACCGCGATGGGCGCCGACATACAAGTCGAGAGCGCCCTAGGTCTCGGCAGCAGCTTCCGGATCCTGCTTCGTGCGGCGGAAACCTGATCGTGGCCCGAGTCCTGATCGTTGAAGATGAGGCAAGAGTCAGCGACCTTTTGCGAAAGGAGCTAGAAGGCGAAGGCCACGACGTGAGGCAGGCGTTCGACGGCCCGTCGGCCCTGCAAATGGTTGCGGAGGATCCTCCCAACTTGGTGATCCTCGACTGGATGCTCCCCGGCCTCGACGGCTTGGCCGTGTGCCGTCAGCTTCGCCGTGACCACTTGATGCCAATCATCATGCTTACGGCACGCTCCGAGGAAGTGGACCGTGTCATGGGACTCGAGGTCGGCGCGGACGATTACATCGTCAAGCCGTTTGGGCGCCGCGAGCTGCTAGCACGCACGAGGGCAGTCCTGCGCAGGGTCGAGCTCGACCGACAGCAGCAATTACCCGCCGACGGTGAGGGTTACGCACAACCCATCGTTCGGGGGCCTCTGATTGTGGACCGAACCGGCCACCAGGCCAGCCTCGATGGAGTTGCGCTCGAACTGACGCCGAAGGAATTCGAAATTCTGGCCCTGTTCGCTGCCAACCCCGGCCGCGCCTTTGACCGCCAGTTTTTCATCGATCGTGTCTGGGGCGGAGAGTACGGCGGTTTAGACAGAGCAGTGGATAACCACATTCGAAGGCTGCGTCGGAAGCTCGGCGCCTACGGCGACAAGATCGTGTCGGTCTGGGGAGTTGGTTACCGCTTCCTTAGCTGAACAACCGCGAAACTGCGCCAAAGTCGCGCCCCGTTTGCGGTCGCAGCAGCACAGATTCGCGACAGCTCGCCTTCAGGCTTTGCCGCGTGCAATGGCATCACCCAGGGGCAGAGAAATCAAAGGTGTCGGAAGCCATCGGCTTGTCGCGTCGATCGGGACCGATGGGTCGTTCTAATCAGCTCAAACTTCCGGCAACTCCTCGGCCGCCGCGGCGCTGTCTTGAGGGCCAAACCGAGGCGGCCGCGCGACGGTCGCCAAACCCATGACTGCGGTCGTCGAGGTGCAAGACCTCCGCAAGCGCTACCGCTCGCGCGACCCCTGGGCTGTCGATGGCGTCAGCTTCGCTCTCCATCCCGGCCAGGCGTTTGGCCTCCTTGGTCCCAACGGTGCGGGCAAATCGACCGTGGTGAAAATGATCACTGGGCTGACTCGGCCCGATTCAGGCCGTATCGAACTCTTCGGCGCCGCGCCAGGTCACGCGGAGGCCCGCGCAAACGTCGGCTTCGCTCCGGAGGACCCTGACTTTCCCAAGTACCTTCGCGCGGGCGAGGTTCTCGACTACTTCGGGCGCTTGCTAGGTATCTCCGCAGGCGAGCGGGGCCGACGCGTCCCCGAAGCACTTGAGTGGGCGAACCTTGCCGGTGAGAGGCGCCAAGTCAGACAGTTCTCAAAAGGCATGAAACAGCGCCTCGGCCTGGCTCAGGCCATCCTCGGCCGCCCGGGTCTGCTGATCCTGGACGAGCCGACTGCCGACCTCGACCCGCTCGGCAGGCGCGACGTGCTGGCCATGATCGTCGGGCTAAAGGCCCAGGGAACGGCCATCCTGCTGAACAGCCACCTGCTCAGTGAGGTCGAGCGCGTGTGTGACAGCGTCTCGATCATGGCCATGGGCAGAATCCTGCGCGAGGGCCGGATCCACGAGGTGGTGCCCCAGGGTCATTCGCTAGAGGAGGTATTCATGGAGCTGGTGGAAGCCGCCTCGCCACGACGGGAGTCCAACCTGCCGGACTTTATCGCCGACGACCGGCCGCCCACGTCCGGAGCGTCCGCGTGATGGCGTCGCGGGCGATGGCGGTAGCCTTGTATACGCTGTTGGAGCTCACGCGGCGGCGGTTGCTGCTGGTTTTCGTTGTGATCGGCCTGGTGCTCACCGCGGGGATTGGGATCGCTCCGCTAGTCATCCCGAGCATACCCGCCGGCGAGGGCCGGACGTTGTTCGTATTGAACGCCTTGGACGGACCCGTCCAGGTGGCCATGGAGCTGTGCGCTCTTGCGATAGGGGCGACTGTAATCAACCATGACTTGGATTCGGGGGCGATCATCGCAATCTTCGCTAAGCCCCTTTCCCGGTTGAGCTATGCAAGCGGCAAATTCGTATCCGGTGCGGTGGTGGTGGTCTTTTTGGGCCTCATCTTCGCCATCGGATCGATGCTGGTAGTCGCCACCAACGGCGGCGGCCATACCGGGGTGCTTGCCCTGTACTTCGCCGCAATCGCGGGCAACGCAGTTGTTTTGATGATGCTGGTAATGATCCTGACCGTCTACCTGAACAACATCATTTCGGCCGTGATCGTCGTGTTTTTCACGGACGTTATTACCGTCCTCCACCAACTGCACTCGCAAGTCCAGAACCACCAAGTCATCAACGCCTTTTGGGACAGGGTCATCAACATCTTCTACTGGGTCTTTCCGCCCCACCTAGTCAGCAACCTGCAGCTGGACATCATCCAGACTCAGCTACGCCTGCACCCGCCTGGCACCCCGACAGCGGGCCAGTCCTTGCTTGGTTCGGTTCCCGCCGCGTCGAGCTACTGGGAGATCGCGTTGTGGTTCGCCTACTTGGCCGTCATCTGCGTGATCCTGTACCTCGCCGTCCGCCAAAAGCAGGTCTGAGATCAAGTTCCGCCAATCCGAAGCGACAGCCTGCGCCACAGTGCGCTGATCTCCCATTGAGCGCGTCCCGTTAGCGCCGTCTAGTCAAACCGATTGGGGAGTCTGGCCCATCAATCTAGGCCCACTTGTACTGGTACCACCTGCGAAAGGCGATGTGGCTAGCCACGCTGCAGAGTTCTCTGACAGCCAAGAAGACAGCCAAGCCGGCGGATGACTGCAGACGATGACCGTCAACCACGGATTGCGGAGGCTGATGTCTGAACGGAAGCGGACGCACCTGGACAGTGGTGGACACCAGTCCGGCGGTCTTCAAAACCGTTTGCGGGGCGCTGCTGAGGCGTCCTGGGTGGGTTCGATTCCCATCCATCCCCGCCACGCTTTCTGGAAGGCCTCTTCCGAGGTAAGTTGAATACGGAAACCGGTCCTCGGGACCGGTTTTTCGTCGTTTATGGCACCTGTAAAACCAGGGTCCAGGAGGAGGCAGACCAGTGGCAGTTGCGCGAATAACTACCCCGAAACCGTTGGGTATTTCAAAAACCGTACGCGACTTCGGAAGCCTGACCCGCGAGCCGGACGGAGTGCGTGGCCGACCGCGAATCGTGTTGCCGGCATCAATTCCCCGGCCGCTCGGGGAGTCTCGGCTCGAACCGGCCGCGGAGCAGGGCGGTGATCTTGCCCTCGAGGCTCTGGTCCGCGAGTGGCTGCTCGAGCTCAAGGTCATGGGTCGGAGCCCACGGACGATTGAGTGGTACGCGCAGAAGATGCGCTCCTACCTCGCCGCCAGCAACGCAACCAGGCTCTCCGAGCTGACCACCTTCGAGCTCAAGCGTTTCCTCGGCGAGCTCCGTGATCGCGGGCTGGCCCCGAACACGATTCATGGCTTCTTCGAGACGCTGAAGGCGCTCGTCAGCTGGGCCCAGCGCGAGCACTACCCGGTCGACGCCGCGTTGTTGCGGATGCGCGCCCCCAAGGTGCCGGAGAAGGAGATGGAGACCTACAGCACGGAGCAGTTGAACACCCTATTCGCAGCCACACCGCCAGGTTGGGCCACCCTGGCGATCCAGATCCTGCTCGGCACCGGAATGCGCCTGGCCGAGCTCTGCGCTCTCACGATCGATGACGTCGAGGATGAAGGTGAGGTCACCTTCCTCAAGATCCGCAGCGGCAAGGGCGCCAAGTTCCGCCGTGTCCCCATTAGCAGCCGACTCCGCCGGGAGCTGGTTCGCTATCTGAACCGCTGGCGTCCCGATGCGCACGACCGAGCTTTGCTCGTTCTGTCCGACGGTCGACCGGTAAGTGCGCTCACGCTGTCGGAGCTCTTCCGCCGCATCCGTCACCGCGTCGGCTTCGGGGTTCGAGCACACAAGTTCCGGCACACCTACGCGACCGCGTACCTGCGCCAGGGCGGAGAGATCGAGCGTCTGCGCCGAATCCTTGGCCACACCACCTATGTGATGGTCATGCGCTACGTCCACTTGGACAAGGGCGACCTGGCCAGGGACGTGGACTTGCGATCGCCGTTCTAACCGGCGGCACCAAATCGAGGTGAGGAGAAGACTGGACGACGCTGGAGCAGATAGACCGCACCTTGCGGTACGCAACTTGCGTGGTGGGGGGAAGGGAGGGATTGGAACCCGCTCATCTATCTACATGAACAGCCTGTAAGCGCACTTGGGATTGCTCCGTTAGCGGCAAGCAACTCCGCAGCCGCCTACACTCGCCACAATGTCGCGCCGCGCCGTAATCACAATCAGCATCGTTGGCGTCGTCGCTGTGATCGCTGCAGGCGCCGTCGCGGTCGTTCTAGTGACGAACCTAGTCCGGCCAGGCCGGGCTAGTGCACC
>Ga0307374_10003265_pt1 | contig 27856 bp, 25 predicted proteins | sample OX3MG_FD_202532 | JGI IMG/M metagenome (GOLD analysis project Ga0307374, IMG submission 202532) | Soil microbial communities from Risofladan, Vaasa, Finland - OX-3 | ecosystem: Environmental > Terrestrial > Soil > Coastal area > Acid sulfate soil | place: Finland: Risofladan, Vaasa | collected... | reverse complement strand
CTTCGAAGACGTAGAAGGGACTGGGCGAGACCTTCTGCATCGCCAGCACCAGAGCCAGAGCGGTCAAGGCCCGCTCGCCGCCGGACAGGAGCGGCATGGAGAGCACCCGCTTGCCCTGGGGTTGCACCTGCATCTCCACTCCTCCCGGAGCACCCTCCTCCCCCGGAGTGGAGATGAGAGAAGCCCTCCCGCCACCAAAGAGCTCCACCCAGACCGATTCGAACTCTCGGGTCACCTCCTGCAGCGTGCGCTGGAACCGGCCTCCGCTTACCGACTGAAGTCGTGCCAGAACCACCTCCAGGTCGGCCCGAGCTTGGAGGCAGTCGTCGTGCGCCGACCGGAGCCCCTCGGTACGCTCCAACAGCTCGGCCAGCTGCCCCGGGGCAAGCTCATTGATCAGCCCGAGCGCACTCAGCCGGCGCTCGGTCCTGGTGATCTCGGCCGCCGCCTTGGCCGGATCCTCGGGAGGGACGGACTCTTCCGCCTCCGCGGTGGCCGCAGAACTTTCCGCCACCTCGGCCTGAAGCCGCTCCACATGCTGGGTCTGGGCGACCAGATCGCGCCGCCACGCCTCCACCTGAGAGACTGCCGCGTGCACGGCCGCCTCGAGCTCAGCCCGCTGCCGCTCCAGGTCGCCGAGCCCCTGAAGCGGGTCCGGAGCGTTCTCCGAGACTGCCGCCCGCTGCTGCCTGGAGAGCTCGACTTGGTCTCGGGCCGCCGCCGCCAGCTGGCGCGCCAGCTGGAGCTGCTGGAGGGCCTCGACGGCGTTCCGCTCGGCCGCCCGAATGCGCTCTCTAGCCTGGCGGTCGCGGGACAGCAGCTGCTCTCTCCGCCTGGTCAGCTCCTCTGCCCGTCGCGCCCAGCTGCGGGACTCCGCCTCGACCCCGGCAATGGTCAGGCGCGCCTCCTCCAGCCGACCGCCCGACTCCTGAATGCGCTCTTCCGAGCTCGCGACTGCCGCTCGACAGGCCTCCACTCGCGCCGCGCCGGCTGCCAGGCTCTGCTCTTGGCTCTCCAGTTCGGCCTCGAGGGCGGCCAGGGCGGCTCGGTCATGGGCGCTCTGCTGCTCTCGGCTCTCCAGCTCGCGCTGCAGGTTGGCAATCGTCTGATCGGATCGCCCGGCCTCACCGAGCAGTCGATCGACCTCCGCCTGGCGAGCCCCGGCGGCAGCCTGGGCATTGGTCGCCTCCTGGCGCGTCCGATCCACCAGCTCCCGCTGCTGGCCGTGCGCCTCGCGAGCTCGCTCAAGAGCCTCCCGCGCCCCGGCCAGCTCGACCCGCTGGCGCTGGACGGTACGCTCCGCGTCCCTCATCTGCTCCACCAGGCGCAGCTCCCCCTGGGAGCGGGCAGGGGTGATCTCCAGGCCAGTTCCCAGCACGGTCCCGTCAGCCAGCACAGCCCGGCCGTCGGGGAGGCGGGCCAGCCACCTCGCCGCCGCAGAGCGATCCTCGGCCAGGCAGACCAACCGCGACACCCGGGCCACCACCGAGAGGGTGGCCGGCTCACCCACCAAGGTGGTCGCCAGTGGACGACAGCCCTGGGGTGGGTTGGCCACCACCGGCTCCTCCGCGACCGGCCAGCACACTACCTCCGCCACATCCCCGGCCAGCCCCAGCGCCCGGCGGGCCGCCGCCTCCTCGCCCACCAGCGCCCGCAGGAAAATGCCCAGGCCCGCCTCGACCGCCTGGGCATCTGCCGCCTGGGCGGCCCGGACTCCCTCGGCGAGCCGCCGAACTCGGGCCCCTCCGGTGGCGGCGGCTCCAGCTATTGGGGCCGCATGGGTCCTGGCCTCGATAGCTGCCACCTGGGCACCCAACCTGGCCTCGGCCTCCCGGAGCGAGACGGTTGCCCGGGAGAGCAGCTGCTCGGCGCGCTCGACCAGCTGCAGCCGAACCGCCTCGGCCTTCTGCGCCCGCTCCAAGCTAGCCGCCTCTTTGATGGCTGTCTGGCGCAGCGTTTTGGCCGCGGTTCCCGCCGTTTGGAGTTCGCTGGCCGCGCTGGCTCGCGCCTCGTCAGCCGCGGTTCTGGCCGCGAGGGACTGGTTGCGCCAGGTCTCCGCACCGGCCAGCCTCGCCTCCAGCTCGGCCCGCCGGCGGCGCGCTGTGGCTACCGTTCTTTCAAGCTGCTGGTCTTGGTTCTGAGCGGAGACCAGCTCCGCCTGGCGCTCGACCCGCGCCTGGCGCAGGGCGATCAATTCCTCCTCGATGCCTGCGATCACCGTCCTTCCCTGCTGCAGGTTGGCCTGATCCCCCGGCTGACCCGGGCCGGCGCCCGGAAGTGAGCCGAGGTCGTCGCGGGCTTCCGCCAGGGTCTGCGCCGCGGCAGCGCGCGACTCCGCCGCCTGCACTGAGCGCTCCTGCCACCGCTCCAGCTGGGTCTCCGCCTGCTGCGCCGCCAGGGCCAGGGCGCCCGCCTGGCGCTCGGACTCCAGGCGGCCCGCTTCAATCGCCTGCAGGCGCGCCCGCTCGACGAGATAAGTTGACTGGAACAGCTGAGCCCGCTCCCGCAGTTGCGCCACCCGTCGCTCACCAGCCTGAAGCTGTCGTTCCAGCTTGCGCATCTCGGCCACAGCCGCGAGCCAGGCGCCCCGCTCCAGGCTGCCCCGGAGCTCGCGCAGCCGGCCCCGGAGCCTGGCCGCCTCCTCCGCCGCGGCGGACTCCTCCCGCAACGACTCGATCCGCGGCAAGAGTTCGGCGAGCCGGCCGACCGACCCCTCAAGCCACTCGCTGAGCGAGCGCAGTCGGGCGCCCGAGTCCTCGATCAGAGCCTGGGCGCCGCGCACCCCGGCCGCCTCCTCGATGAGGTGTCGTCGCTGCGCCGGAGTGGCGCGAATGATCGACTCGATGTCGTTCTGGGCAATCACCGCGTAGCCGGCCTGGGCCAGCCCGGTGGCGTCCAGCAGGCGGCCCAGGTCGCGCAGCCGGACCCGGTGGCCATTGCGGCGGAACTCGCTGGTGCCGTCCCGGAATACCCGGCGGCTGATGGCGACCTCTACGTCCTCGACCGGCAAGCGACCGTCCTCATTGTCGAAGACCAAGCTCACCTCCGCCATTCCGACCGGGGCGCGATTGGCCCCGCCAGCGAAGATCACCTGGTCCAGCCGCTGCCCTCTCAGTTCGCGAGCGCTGGTCTCCCCCAGGACCAGCCGGATGGCGTCGACCAGGTTGGACTTGCCGCTTCCGTTGGGTCCCACGATCGCGGTGATCCCAGCACCCAACTCCAACTCGGCTCGGCCCGAGAAGCTCTTGAAGCCCTGAAGTTGGAGGCGGCTGACCCTCATGAAGTTGGGGGAGCCGGTCTCCCAGACCGCCGTCGGCCGCCCCGGTGGCCCCGATGCGTGCGCTTGCGCTGGGTGGGGTCCGTCGGCTCGTCGGTGGCCGCAGTTGGGGATGTCGCTGGAGAGATGGAAACCGGGAGCATTGTCTCCCCGGCCGGTGGGCTCGGCTCAGCCGAGGCAGCTGCCGCCACCGACTCGCCGGAGTTGGCGGCGCCGCCCCGGGAACGGCGGCGTCGGCGGCGGGCCGGTGCAACTTCCCGGTTGGCCGTGGCCGCACCCTCGGGCGCCAGAGCCATGACTGGAGGTACCGACGCCAGTTCCGCAGCTGGCTCGATGGCGGCGGCCGGAGCCGTTGGCTCGACAACCGCGCCGCCACTCCCTCCCCGAGGGCGGCGGCGCCGGCGTCGGGCAGGAGTCGACTCAGCGCCGGTTGGGACCGAGTCGTCGAGCTCGGGCATGGCGGTGGGAGACGGCGCTTCCTGCTCCGGTTGCGGGCTCGCGCCGTCGGCTGGGCTGGGTGCCACCGTCGCTCCCGTGGCCCCACCCGCGCCACGCGATCGGCGCCGACGCTTGCGGGCGGGGGCAGCCGTCTCCGGGGCAGAAACCGGTTCGCCTCCGCCGGCTGCGGGCGCCACCGCCAGGGGGATGTCGGCCGCGACCGCCTGGAGGGAAGCAGAGCTCAGGGGCTCACCACTCGCCGACACCACCGACGCCGACTGCGAGCTCCGGCGGCGCTTCTTCGAGACAGGTGCCACCAATCCGTCGATGGCCGCCCGAGCCGCCCCCTGTTCGGCCGCCTGCTTGGTGCCACCCCGCCCCTCACCCAGAACCGGCCCTCCCTCGACCGATACCTGGGAGAGGTACTGCCGGGGGCGGGCGTTGCCGTCGGGCAAAGTGCGATAGAGAGGCGGCATGCCGTACCGCTCCTGAGCGAGCGCCTGCAGGCGCCCTTTGAAGTTGGGGTCGGTCCAGGAGCTCAGGTCCCCGATGCGGGAGAGGAAGATCTTGCCGGCCTTCCGGTAACCCTGATCCAAAAAGGTCGCGCCGATGATCGCCTCGAACGCATTGGCATGGAGCGAGGTGAGCCGGCGGGCCCCCGATTTGGTCGCCCCCCGGCCCAGCCGGAGCGCCTCGCCGAGTCGCAGCTGCTCACCGATCCCGGCCAGGGCGACTGTGCTGACCAGAGAGGAGCGCATCTGGGTCAACTGGCCCTCGTCGTAGTTGGGGAAGCGGTTGAAGAGGTACTCCGCCGCGACCAGCTCCAGCACCGCGTCACCGAGGTACTCCAGCCGCTCGTTATCGCGGCCCTCGGCCCCCCGCTCGTTGATCCACGACGTGTGGGTCATGGCTTCGAGCAGCCACTCCCGTCGCTTGAACTTGATGTCCAGTCGGGCCTCCAGCTCCTGGAGTCGGCGCTCAGCCTCAATCTCTTGCTCGGCCTGCTCCTGCGCATCGGGTTGGGAGCGCCGCCGGCGAGCTGCCGGTCGGGCCGCCGGCTTGGCTGCTAGCTGGTCAGGTCCAGATGCTCCTTGATGTAATCCCAGGCCTGCCCCACCGTCTGGATCTTCTCCGCGTCCTCGTCCGGGATCTCCATCCCATAGGCCTCCTCGAAGGCCATGATCAGCTCCACTAGGTCCAGCGAGTCGGCGTTCAGATCCTCCACGAAGTTGGCTTCCGGAGTCACTTGATCCGCCTCGACTCCCAACTGCTCGACCACTATCGCCTTGAACCCTTCCCAGCTCGTGTCTGCCATCTCTTCCCCTAGTTGACCGACCTGCGGTCGTCTGCTCTTGCTGATGTTCCGGAATCGAGGCCGTCGCCCCCCCATCCGACCCCGGCGAGTTGCCGGTGCCGGGTCGATCCGCTTGACCTGGACCCGGTGTGTCCCCCGCGCCGGCGCCGGCGCCGCTGAGGCGCTCGCCGGGCAATACGGTAAAGCTTGCAGAGCCGCCGCTGCTGCCCGGAGCCTCGCTCCTATCTTCGGAGGCACCGACAGGCGGTTTCTCCCCAGTCCTGGCGCCAGCCAGCCGCCGAACAAAGGATTTCACAGCCCGACTGCCGAGAAGGGCGGCGGGGCCGCTGCAGGGAACATTTGCCGGGGCAAGCTGGGGGCCATTGTAAGCGGGGGCCGAGAAGCCTAGGCATCCCCTGGCCACGGGCTGCGCCGTTCGGAGCTCAGGGTTTCCGTCATGGCCTCCGCGGCATGCTCTGGGGTATCGACTGAGATGGTCGGCGCCGCGGGCAGAATTCGCTTGCCCAGCCCGGCCAATGTGGTCCCCGGGCCGCACTCCCAGAAGGTCTCGGCTCCCGCCGCTGCCAGCGTCCGGACCACCTCGACCCAACGCACCCGACCAGTCAGCTGTTCCCGCAGCCCTTCGCGGATCTCGGCGGCCGTCGGGGAGAGGGTTCCAGTCACCCCGGCCGCGACCGGAAACCTTGGCTCTCGGAGCGGCACCTGGTCCAGCAGGCTGGCGAAGGCCTTCGCCGCCGGAGCCATCAGTGGGGAGTGGAAGGCGCCCCCCACGTTGAGCTGAACCACCCGCCGGGCCCCGGCGACCTTGGCCAGCTCGGTGAGCCTCTCGACCCCCGCCCGGCTGCCCGACACCACCACCTGTCCGGGGGCGTTGTCATTGGCGACGACGCAGCACTCGCCCGCGGCCTCCACCTGCAGGCAGAGAGCTTCCAGCTCGGTGAGCTCCAGCCCCAGCACTGCCGCCATCGTGCCGTCCCGAGCCTCGCCCATCAAGCGGCCCCGTTCGAGGACCAGGCGCATGCCGTCCGCGGCAGTGAGGGCCCCGGCCGCCACCACCGCGCAGTACTCGCCCAGGCTGTGACCGGCGGCGGCTGTCGGCGTGAGCCCGCGCTGGACCAGGAGCTCGGCCAGGGCCACTCCGGTGTAGAAGAGGGCGGGCTGGGCCACCTCGGTCGGCCGCAACTCCTCCGCCGTGCCCGACACCAAGAGCCGCTCCAGGGGAACCGCCGCCTCCTCGGCCAGCTGCAGCAGCGATGACTGGCATCCACCTTCCACCAGGGCCCGACCCATTCCTGGGGTCTGGGCGCCTTGGCCGGGGAAGAGCAGCGCAGCGCCGGTGCGGGTCACCGCCGCGGTCCTCGCGAGAGAGTCCCCCCGGACCTCCAGCTACTCAGTCGCGATGACCTCGCGGCCCTTGTACTGCCCGCAGTTGGGGCAGACCGTGTGCGGCCGCCGCGGCTGGCGGCAGCGCGGGCAGGGCGAGAGCACCGGTCCCGACAGGGCCAGGTGGGACCGGCGTCGGTCGCGACGGGCCTTGGGGATGCGTTCTTTGGGAAGTGCCATGACGGGACCGGAGTCTATCAGGAGGCCTAGCGCCGCCGACCTTTCCCCTTGGGCTTCTCCTCGCCTTCCTGGCCCTGTTCCAGCGTCTCCAGCCCGCGCCGCACCTGAGCTAGGGCGGAAGCCAACTCAGTCTCCAGCTCCTCCATCCGATCGCGGACGTAATCGTCGGTGTCCCGGCGCATCTTGCGGCTGCGGTCGCGAGCTTCGGTCAGGAGCCGGTCGGCGTCGGCGGTCGCCCTTCGGGTCACCTCGTGGTCATCGGTGAGCCGGTCAGCCCGCTCCTGCGCGGCCAGCACGGTCTGCTCGGCTTGATCGGCGGCCTCGCGCAGCCGGGCGTCCCTGGTTTCCAGCACCATGCGCGCCTCCCGGATCTCATCCGGCAGGGAGACCCGGATCTGGTCCAACGCCTCCAAAATCTCATCCTCACCGACCACGATGCTGGAGGTTAGAGGCAGCCTACGGCTCTGGTTCACCAGAGCCTCCAGCCGGTCCAGGACGTCGAATATGGAGATGCCTTCGGACGCCGGCTCCATGTCGTCGTGGTCGTCCGCCATCTTGCCTCCTCTACCCGGTTCGGGCCGCTGGGGTACCTGCCGGAGCCAGTTTCGCCTGGAGCGCCCGTTCCACGGCCGGGGCTACCAGCCCTTCGATGCTACCGCCGTGGGCGCAGACGTCCTTAAGCAAGGAAGAGCTGAGGTAGACGTTGGAGAACCCCGTAGTCAGAAAGACGGTGTGGACCTTGGGCGCCAGCCGCCGGTTCATGAGCGCCATCTGAAACTCGCTGTCCAGGTCCGAAACCGCTCTCAGGCCCCGCACGATCACAGCTGCGCCCTCGGCGGCGGCGAAGCCCACCGCCAGCCCCGAGAAGTGCCGCACCACGATGTTCGAGCCCGGGGGCAGGCTCTGGCGGACCAGTTCGGTCCGCTCCTCCACCGAGAAGAGGTACTGCTTGTGCTCGTTGTCCAACACTCCGACGACCACCCGGTCGAAGATCTCGCGGGCCCTGCCGATCACATCCAAGTGGCCGCTGTGGATCGGGTCGAAGCTGCCGGGGTAGACCGCCGTGGTCATGGGAGCCTCCGGTAGAAGGAGAGAGCGGTGGTGCCGTACCGCGCGGTACGCACGCAATTTAGCGCGCCGACCTCAGGTGGAACCGAAAAATTTCGGTGATGTTCCGCCACCACCAGCGGATCCCACTGACTGAAAGCGGCGGCAACCCCGCCCAAGAGACCCAGCGCGTCCAGGCACAATTGAGGCCCAGCCTCCCGGTAGGGCGGGTCCAGCAAGACCAGCCGACAGGCGGTGAGGACCTCCCTCTGACGCCGCAGCCACGAGATGGCATCCCCTACCACCACCTCCGCCCGGTCCGCCCAGCCCAGGCTCACCAGGTTGGCCTCGATCAACTTGGCTCGCCGGCGGCCCAGCTCCACGAAGGTCGCCGAGCGGGCGCCTCGGGAGAGCGCCTCCAGGCCCAGGCTGCCGGCGCCGGCGAAGAGGTCGACTACCTGGACGCCCTCCACCTGGGCGCCCAGGATGTTGAAGCAGGCCGCCCGCGCCAGCCCGGTGGTGGCGCGCAGGTCTGGCGCCACCTCGGTCAGAAGCCGACGGCCAGCGGCTTCGCCGCCCGTCAGACGGGCGCCTACGGTGGTCCGAGAGCTTCCCTTTCGACGTGGCCTGGCTGGCACTAGATCTCGAAGGATCGCAGGACGGCGCCCTCGGGGGGGACGGTCAGCTGATCGACTCAATCGAATTCGAAGACCACCTGGTAGTTGCGCATCTCGCGTCGGATCAGCGGGTCCCGCAACTCGGGGTCGCGATCCAACAATGCTTCGGCCGCCGACCGCGCCTGTTGTCTCAACTCTTCGTTGAGCAGATCGCCCACGCGCATCTCAGGAATGCCGTGTTGGCGGAGGCCGTAGGGGTCGCCTGCCTTCCTCCATTTGAGGTCCATCTCCGCTATCTCAAACCCATCTGTGTGGTCGACCAGGGCCTGGAGCCGGGCGCGAGCCGCGGGGTCGTCTCCTTCAACAAACAGCCGACAGTACGACTGATCTGGACCTCGACCCACTCTGCCCCGAAACTGATGCAGCTGAGCCAGACCAAAGCGCTCCGCCCCCTCGACGGCCATCACCGTCGCATTCGGTATGTCCACCCCTACCTCGATCACGCTGGTGGCCACCAGGATGTCGACAGTTCCGTCAGCGAACGCCTGCATCCGCTTCGCCTTGTCGGAAGCCGCCAGCTTTCCATGCAAAAGTGTCAGCTGCAGGTCTGGGAACACGTCGGTCTGAAGCCGGTGAAACTCGGCTGTCGCCGAGCGAGCCTCGATGGTGGGCGAGTCCTCCACTAACGGGCAGATGATGAATGCTTGGTGGCCCGCGTCGACCTGCTCGCGAATGAACTCGTATGCCCCCGAGCGTTGCCCGGCTTCGACCAGAGTCGTCTCGGTCGGGAGCCGGTTGGGCGGCAGCTGGTGGATCCGGCTCACGTCCAGGTCGCCGTAGAGAGTCCTCGCCAGCGAGCGGGGGATGGGTGTCGCCGTCATTGACAACACATCCGGGTTGAGCGGCGCCTTCTCCAACAGGCGAAGCCGTTGCTCCACCCCGAAACGGTGCTGCTCATCGACGATGCACAGTCCCAGGTCGGGCAGAGTTACATCGTCCTCGATCAGGGCATGGGTGCCGACCACCAGTTGGTCGGAGCCGGCGGCCAACCCTCCCAGAATCTCCCGGCGCACGACTGCCGACGTGCTCCCCACCAGCAGGCGCGGGGTGATTCCGGTCGGGGATAGCAGGGCGCTCAAGGACTGGCAATGCTGGCGGGCCAGGATCTCGGTCGGGGCCATGAGCACGACCTGATGTCGTGCGGCAATAGCCATCCGGGCGGCCATCGCGGCCACCACCGTCTTCCCCGACCCGACGTCGCCTTGGAGCAACCGGTTCATCGGGGAAGGTCGATCCATGTCGGTCAGGATCTCGTGCGCCGCCCGGCGCTGGTCATCGGTCAGCTTGAATGGCAGCTCGGCGACAAACTCCCGCGCGATCCCCACGCTGTAGGGGCTGCGCACTCCCGAGCGGCGCAGCCGCTGGCGCCGAGCCAGCAGAGCTGCCAGTTGGGGGTAGAACAGCTCGTCGAATCCGAAGCGCTCGGTGGCTCGGTCCAGGGCGCTCTGGTCAGCGGGAAAGTGGATGTCATGGACGGCCTGACCGAGGTGGATCAACCGCTCACGATCTCTGATCGGCTCGGGTAAGGGATCTTCGACCTTGGTCGCCAGAGGAAGCAGTTTGGCGATCTGGACTCCAAGCCATCGTGAGGTCAAGCCGTAGGTCTCGGGATACGTCGGTACCAGGACGCCGACGCTCGCCTGGCCCACCCATTGGCGGTCCCGTTCGACCTGCGGATTGCTGATCTGGAGGTCTCCCTGACGGACGGTGACCTTGCCGTGGAGGGTGACTAGGTCGCCGACGTTTAGCAGGTGGCGCAGGTACGGCTGGTTGAACCAGATAACCGAAACTTCGCCCGTCGAGTCGACGACCTGCGCCTGAATGACGTCGATCGGTCTCCGCCGCGCGCGGCGGGCGTGAACGGCGGCGATCTCCACCTCCACCGTGGCGGACTGACCCGGTCGAAGTTGACTGACCGTCAGCCGTTCTCGCTGATCCTCATACCGCGTCGGGCGGTGGAAGAGGAGATCGCGCACGGTGCGCAATCCGAGCCGCTTCAGCGCCTCCACTCTCTCAGTCCGCTTGCGCTCCTCGCGCTGGCCTGCGATCGTGGGTAGTTGGGCAAGGGGGGACTCGAGGGTGAGTTCCGCGGCCCGGGGGCCTACCTTCCCGGCACCACGGCGAGTCCGGGGTGCGGAGCCCTTAGGACCGGGCTTCAAGGTAGCAATAGGCGATGGTTCCCGGACCGCAATGGCTGCCGATCACCGGACTGGCGTGCTGGAGGAGAATCTCCATCCCAGGGAACGTCCCCCGGGCGTCCTGGAGCAGGCGCTCGGCGTCTGTGGGATCTCCCACGTACAGGACCCCGCATCGAGCCAGTGGCCGGTGTTCCACCAGCAGCTCGCTTAGCCGACGAATTCCCACCGTCCGGCTGCGCACCCGGCCGACCGGGACCACGGCGCCGTCCTCACCCAGACTGATCAGGGGCTTGATCGAGAGGGCGCTGCCCACCATGGCCTGGACCCGGCCGATCCGCCCTCCCATCTGGAGGTAGCGGAGGGTGTCCAGGAGGCAGATGATCCCCGTGCTCTGCGACATGGGTCTGAGCGCCTCCGCTATCTCCGTCGCTGAGCGCCCCCGCTCCGCGAGCTCGACCCCCGCCAGCACCTGGAAGCCCGTGCCGAGGCTGACGGTTCGGCTGTCGACCACCTGGATCCGATCAGGGTCGACAGCCTGAGCCGCTAGGTTCGCCGAGCCTACAGTCCCACTCAAGGCAGCGGCGATGTGGATGGAGACCACCTGGTCCAGAGGGTCCTCCAGCAGGCGCCGGTAGACCGTCTCGAAATCACCGGGAGGCGGTTGAGAGGTTTGGGGCGGCACTTTGGCAGACCTGAGCCGATCCAGAAACTGCCGATCGTCGAGATCGACACGGTCTCGAAACTCCTGGTCCCCGAAGTGGAGTCGCAGGGGAACGGTCACCACCCCCGCCTCCTGCCGTCGGCTCTCAGGCAGGTCGCAGGTGCTGTCGGTGACGATCCGAACGGTCACCCGAAGCTCCTGTCACTCCGCCGAGATGATGAATTGGTAGAGCGCCTGGCCGCCATCGTGCCGATCGACCTCGAGGCCCGGAAAGTGCGCCTTGATGGCCCGCGCGAGCCTTTCACTGGCCTCGGTCTCCACGTCGGCCCCACGGTACAGGGTGACCACCTCCACCGAGCCTTTCGGTAACTCCCCAAGGGCCTCCAGAACTACCTGGTCGATCTCGGTGCCGCAACTCACCAGCTTGCCGTCGAGCAGCCCGATCAGAGCTCCCTGAGGGACCTTCTGGGCGCCCATCTGGCTGTCTCTCACCGCTCGCGTCACCTCGATGGCGTGGACGCCCTCCATGGCCCGCTCCATGCGGTACCGGTTGACCTCCAGAGGCGAGCGGGGGTCGAACGCCAGGAGCGCCGCGATCCCCTGGGGCAGGTTGTGCGAAGGCACCACCGCCGCCTCCTTGAGGGAGATCGCGGCCGCCTGCTCAGCCCCCAGCACCAAGTTCGAATTGTTGGGCAAGAGGAGCACCTCCTCAGCTCCGGAGCTCTCGATCCCCTGCAGGATCTGCTCGGTGGAGGGATTCTGGCTTTGCCCCCCCTCCACCACGACGGCCGCGCCCAGGCCCATGAGCAGCTCTCGGAACCCCTCCCCTTGGGCTACTGTGACCACCCCCAGCGGGAGGACCGCCGCGATCGGCGTGGGCAACCCGCCGCGAACCTGGGCGTCGTGGTGCTGGCTGGTCATATCGTCGACCTTGAGTCGCTCGATCTTGCCCATCTGAGCGGCCTTCGTGAGCAGCTCCCAGGGCTCCTTGGCGTGCAGGTGCACGTGCAGCAGCCCCCGCTCGCCCACCACCAGCGCCGAGTCGTCCTCAGCGTCGTCGCCCAGTCGGGAGCGAACCTCGACCGCCTCCAGCTCGGCCCCAACCAGGACGAACTCCGTGCAATAGCCGAATCCACCCTCGGGGGCGACGGCCGCGGCCGCCCCCCGAAGCCCCACCACCGTCGAGCCGTACGCACCGCCGCGGGCGGCGTCGGGGCGGAGGGCGGCAACCTCCGGTTCCCGCCCGGTGAGCCGCTCTGCAACTGCGGTGAGAATAACCGCCAGCCCAAATCCGCCGGCGTCGACGACTCCGGCCTCGCGGAGCACGTCCATCTGGTCCCGGCTGCGCTCCACCGCCGCCCAGCCCTCGGCGACCACCGCCTCCGCCAGCTGGGTCAGGTCGCCGCCTTGGTCGAGCGACTTCCGCGCGGCCCGAGCCGCGTCTCTGGCTACCGAGAGGATGGTGCCTTCCACCGGCCGCTTGACCGCCAAGTAAGCGACCCGCGACCCCTCGGCGAGCGCCTCGCTCAGACCGCGGGCGTCGAGCGACTCCTTCTCCTCGGCACCGACGGACCAGCCGCGCAGGACCTGGGAGAGGATGACCCCGGAGTTACCTCGGGCGCCCATCAACGAGCCGTGGGCGGCGGCCTTGGTCACGGCCGAAATTGGGGCTTCCTCAGGGAGTTGACTCACCTCCCGCCAGGCCGCCTCCAAGGTGAGGTGCATGTTGGTCCCGGTATCCCCGTCCGGCACCGGGAAGACGTTCAGCTCGTTGATGTGCGATTTCTGTTCGGCCAGCCGTCCGAGGGCCCGCTCCAGCCCCTGGCGCAGAGACCTTCCGGTCACGACCAGGGGCGCGCCCGAGGCGGCTGCGTCAGCCGCCGCCATCCTGTTCCTCAGGTGGCCTGATCCCCTGGACGTTGACGTTGACCTCGAGCACGCGCAGGCCGAGGTGGTGCTCCAGGCTGTAGGATACGGCGCTCATCAAGTTGTGGGCCACCTCCAGGATCCGAACTCCGTGATCGACGATGACGTAGAGATCGATCCCCAGGCCACCGTCCTGCACCCGCAGCTCGATGCCCCGCTCGGCGTTGTCCCGGTTGAGCAGCTCCGCTAGGCCGTCGCGGAGTCCTCGGGCCGACATCCCCACGATTCCGTAGCAATCTCCCGCGGCCTTGGCGGCCAGCATGGCCACCACCCGGGGGGAAACCTCCACGGTTCCCAACGCGTAGGTCTGCAAGAGCGGCCGGTTGCTTGGCAAGTGGGCCTTCCTCTATCGGCGCCCGGGGCGTCTCTCCGGAGCGTCGGCTGGCGCCCCGTGGCGCGGCTGGTAAACTGCGGCCGGAATCATACTCGGGGTTCGGTCCCAGCGGAGGGACCCTCATCGTCAGCTTTCTTCGAGGTCGTCATGGCGAAGCGGTGCGAGATCTGCGGCAAGGGACCGGTGGCGGGCAGCAATGTGAGCCACTCCAAGGTACACACGCGCCGCCGCTTCATGCCCAACTTGGTCTCGGCCCGAATCTCCCCCAAAGGTGGCGGACTGCCCCAGCGGATGCGGGTCTGCACCCGTTGCCTGCGCACTTCGACCAAGACCGCCTGAGCCAGGCTCCGCCGCCGTCGTCAGGCTGCACCTAGAAGGCTCCGGGCGCTAACGCAAGGTCACGGCCGGTCCGCCCGAAGTTGCCGCAGCACCGAGACCATCTCCAGAGCAGATTGAGCGGCATCGAAGCCCTTGTTGCCGAGCTTGCCCCCGGCCCGTTCCTCCGCCTGCTGGACCGAGTTCACCGTCAGGACCCCGAACCCGATCGGGAACCGGCGCGTGCTCAGAGCGGCGATCCCTGAGCTGACTGCCTCCGACACGTACTCGAAGTGCGGAGTCGCGCCGCGGATGACTGCTCCCAGCGCCACCACCGCGTCCCAGCCCCCTTGATCGATCAGCTCGGCCACCGCGACCGGTACCTCGAAGCAGCCCGGCACCCAGACCTGCTGGATTGAAGCTTCCTCGACCCCATGCTGGCGCAGTGCCCGGCAGGCCCCCTCCAGCAGCCGCTCGACTATCGTCTCATTGAACCGCGCCGCGACCAGGCTCACCTTGAGCCCCCGGCCGTCCAGGACACCCTCCACTGTTTTCATGACCGTCCTCCGGGAGCCGGGTCGACCTGCTCCAGCACGTGACCGAGCTTCTCTCGCTTGGTGGACAGGTATCGCTGGTTATGGCGGTTGGCGGTGATCTCGATGGGCACCCGTTCAACCATCTCCAGCCCATGCCCCTGAAGGCCGTAGTACTTGCGCGGGTTGTTGCTCATCACCCGGAGTCGGCGCAGACCGAGATCAGAGAGGATCTGGCTGCCGATCTGGTAGTCGCGGCTGTCAGCCGGGTATCCCAACTCCAGATTGGCCTCCACGGTGTCCCGGCCCTGGTCCTGCAGGGCGTAGGCCCGCAACTTGTCCATCAGTCCGATTCCCCGGCCCTCCTGGCGGAGGTAGACCACCACCCCCTCGCCCGCCTCCGTGATCTGACGCAGCGCCTGGTGGAGCTGGGCTTGGCAGTCGCACCGTTGCGACCCGAAGACGTCACCGGTCAGGCACTCGCTGTGGACCCTCACCAGCACCGGGCGGTCCGCCTCCGGTTTACCGAACACCAGAGCCAGGTGGACGGCGTCGGTGATGCGGTCGCGGTAGCCGATCGCTCGCCAACTTCCCTCCACAGTGGGGATCACCGTCTCCGCGCCCCGTTCCACCAGCTGCTCCCGCTGGCGCCGGTAGGAGATCAGTTCGTTGATGCTGATGATCGGAATGCCGTGGCGGGCTCCGAATTCCTCCAGCTGGGGACGGCGGGACATGGTTCCATCTGGGTTGGCAATCTCGCAGACAATCCCGGCGGGGACCAGCTCCGTCAACCGGCAGAGGTCGATCACCGCCTCGGTGTGCCCAGCCCGTTCCAGCACCCCGCCCGAACGCGCCCGCAGCGGGAACACATGGCCCGGGCGGGTAAAGTCCGACGCCTTGTACTCAGGATCCGCCAGGGCACGGATGGTGACCGCCCGGTCCTGCGCGCTGATCCCAGTGGTGACCCCCTCTCCAGCAGCGTCCACCGAGACCGCGAAGGCGGTCCGGTAACGGGAGGTGTTGTCCTCCATCATCGGGGGCAGCTGCAGATCGTCGAGCCGCTGCGGCTCCATGGCGACGCAGATCAGCCCGCGCGCCTCGGCCATCATGAAGTTGACCTTCTCCGAGCTGGCGGCTTGGGCGGACAGGCAGAGATCTCCCTCGTTCTCACGCTCCTCGTCGTCGACCACGATCACAAACTCACCCTGGGCGAATGCTGACAGTGCCTCCTCGATCTGGGCGAACTCCACCTCAGCCGCCCTCCTGCAATTCCGGTTCAGTTCGGGGCCGCCCGGCTGCAATTGAGCTCAGGTGCGGCGCGAGGAGCCGTTCCAGGAGCTTGGCAACTGAGTCCGCCTCCAGGTTCACGACCGCGCCCGGGAGATAGCCGGCGGCTCTCGTCGACTTCAGGGTGTGGGGAATTAGCGACACCATCACCTCCGCCGACCCGTCGACCGAGTCCTCGACCGCGACCAGGGTCAGGGAGCAGCCGTCGATCGCGATCGACCCCTGGGGGACGCAATATCGGGCCACCTCACGGGGCACCTGCACCGTCACCCAGACCGCGTTCTCTTCGCGCTGCACGACGGAGACCTCCCCGGTGGCATCCAGGTGTCCGCTCACCAAATGGCCGCCGATCGGGGCCCCAAGGGCTACCGCCGACTCCAGATTGACCTGGTCTCCGAGCGTCAGTTGACCTAAGTTGGAGCGGCGCACGGTCTCCGGCATCACCTCGAGGGCAACTCGAGAGGCCTCCCGGCGCACGACGGTCAGGCAGCATCCGTTGACCGCGACGCTCTCCCCGATGTCGAGATCGCCCCAACCGGGGGGATGGGCGATGACAAGTTCACCCTGAAATTCCTTGGGGGTGGCTTCGATCTCACCGAGGGCGGTCACGATTCCTGAGAACATCAGCTATACCTCCGCCGTCAACAGCAGGTCGGGGCCGACTGGCTCCGCGCGCAGCCCCCTGACTCGCCAGCTGCGCTCCAGAGTGGGTGCGCCCAGGCCACCGAGAGGTCCCGGGGCGCCGGCGCCGCCCACCAAGATCGGGGCGACGAAGGCAGCGATCCGGTCGCCCAGGCGCTGCTCCCAGAATGAGCCCAGTAGAACCGGACCTCCCTCGACCAACAGGCTGGTCACCTGTCGCTCCCCCAACCGCTGCAGAAGATCGGAAAGGGGCACCCGCCCGTCAACGGCCGGCAGGGTCAGCACCTCCGCTCCCGCCGCAGTCAGAGCGGCCTCGCGCCCGGCGTCCCGTCCGTCAGTGGTCGCCACCAAGATGGGTCCGCCCGGAGTGCTGAAGATGCGGGCCGAGGGTGGCGTCCGCAGGCGGCTGTCGACGATCACGCGAAGGGGCTGATGGGCACCTGCGGGCAACTCTCTGGCGGTCAGGCGTGGATCGTCCACGAGCACCGTTCCCGAACCGACCATCACCGCGTCGTGCTCGCCGCGCAACAGGTGAGCTCGGGCCCTGGATGGCTCTGAACTGATCCACTGCGACTCGCCTAGCGCTGTCGCCACCTTGCCGTCCAGGCTCATGGCGAATTTGAGAGTCACCGACGGACGCCCCTGGACGATCCAGACCGCGAATTCCCGGATCAACTGCGTGGCCTCCGCCTCGTGCTCCCCGACCGAGACCGAGACCCCGGCGGCGCGCAGCTGCGCGACCCCTCCTCCGCGGACCTTGGGGTTGGGATCCAGAGTCGCCACGTGCACCTCAGCCACTCCCGCCGCCAGTAGCCTCTCAGTGCAGGGTCCGGTGCGACCGGTGTGACAGCACGGCTCGAGGGTCACCCAGAGCGTCGCTCCCCGGGCCAGCTCACCAGCCTGATCCAGTGCCGCGACCTCCGCGTGAGCTGCGCCCGCGCGCTGGTGGCGACCCTCGCCGACGACCTGCCCGTCCCGGGTCAAGACCGCCCCCACGCGAGGATTGGGAGAAGTGCGGCCCTGCCCCGATTTGGCCAGTTCCAAGGCGCGCCTCATCTGGTCCCGACTTCCGACAGTCCCGCCCGCCGCCACTTCGGTCACCACTACTCCTTGCCACGGGGCAGGGAGTAAGGACCAGGCAATTGGGCGCCCAGACCCGTCTTCTCCCATCCAGACTCAAGGTCGAACCCTTCGTTCGCGCCTCTAACTGTCGGCCCCGGAATTCCACCGAGTCCTGCGTTCTGGGGCCGAACCCCTTCGCGCTCGCGGGCTATGACCGCCGGTCGGGATTTACACCCTGCCCCGAAGACGGATTCAGCCTAGCACAGCTTCTGAGCTTCCGAGATGGGCTCCGCCGAGCCTGGTCGGGTGTCGTGTCGCCTTCACGGTTGCGCTTCCGACGAAGCTGAGGGTTTTTGTACCGGCATTGAGAGCGCGAATGAGGGGACCAGTGGGGCGGACTTCCGCCCTCGGCTTCCTCGCCTATCCGAGCGCCCTGGTGAGCCGCTTCGGGGCGGTCAACCGGTAACTGTCCTCGACCAGCCCCTTCACCTCCGCCCAGTCGACCGGACGGTCCAACCGGACTCCGACCCAGCCGTACCGCCCAACGTAGGGCGGGACGAAATACCGCTCCGGATCACTGGCGGTCAGGCCCAACTGAGCGCCTGCAGGGGCCTTGCACCAAAGCGCCGTCTTGCCATCGCCGTGGTGATCGACGACATGCACGGTGAAGATCTTCCCCGCCACCTTGAAGGAGGGATTGCCTACGCCGTCCGGGTCCTCTACCGCCTCCGGAAGGGCGAGGCAAAACTCACGCAGACGGATCAACGGGGATCTCTGACTCACACCCTCATCCCAGTAACATCAGGCAGGCGTGCCGAGGTGGTGAAATGGTAGACACGCTGCTTTGAGGGGGCAGTGAGCGCAAGCTCGTCCGGGTTCAACTCCCGGTCTCGGCACCAAACTCTCGATTCAGCTGCGCCCCCCCCGACGGACTAGTTGGCTCTTCTGAATGATGCCTCTAAGGGGTGGAGCTCGCTGCCCGCCGGAATGAGGACGCCCCGCGATCTTGGGTAAGCGTGTCCGTCAGCCGTAGGGAGAGGTGAGCGGAATTCGAAGGAGTCGTGCACAACGATCACTGTCCCGCTTGTGAACCGGTGCAGCTTCCGGAGCACTTTGCCCGTGGACCGGGGCGGAACCGGATCGCTGCCCGGGCGCTCATCGTCGGGATCGGGGCCCCGATCCAAAAAGTTCCCGGACACGTCGGCGGCGACCATGCTTCCGAGCGTTCCGCGATCGACACTGAGCTGGGTGCAGCCCCCAGGGGTTCGCGTACTGTTCCGGAAATCGCGCCTGCCCTAGGAGGTCAGACGCGACTCCAACTGGTAGAGGAACCGTGATGCGGTCATGCCGTCAATCACCCGGTGGTCGAAGGACAGGGAGAGGTTGGCCCGCCGGCCCACGGCCACCCGCCCGTCCTTCACCACGGCGCGGTCTTGAATAGCGTGCACCCCGAGGATGGCCACGTTGGGCCAGTTGACCAAGGGAGTCGCCAGCAAGCCGCCTTGCTTGCCTCCACTGGAGACGGTGAAGGTGGACCCGCTCAACTCGGCCGCGGTCAGGGTACCGGCGCGGGCCGCCGCGACCACCCGCTGGAGCTCGGTGTGGAAGGCGTCGGAGGAGAGTAGGTCGGCATCGCGGATCGTGGCGACCCGGAGTCCGTCCGCCGCTTGAACGGCGATTCCCAACTGCACCCGGTCGTGGTAGACGAGTTCCAGTGCATCGTCGTCCAGGCTGGCGTTGAAGAGTGGGGCCTCCGCCAACTCGGCGAGGGCGGCGAGGCAGATCAATCCGAGCAGGTTGTGCTGACCCGCGCCCTGCCCACCGGCTCCCTCCGCCATCCTGGCCTCCAGTGGCGCCACATCGACCTCCAGAACCACGGTGACCTGGGGCACATGCTGATGGGTCAGCGCCACCTGCTCCGCCATCGCCCGGGCGGACCCCCGCAGGGGGACGCGCCGACCTTGAGTTAGCAGGTCCCGCAACCTGACCCGACCCCCGCCACCGGTCCCGGCGACGGTCTCCAGCGCGATCCCTCGTTGCCGAGCCGCCCGACGGACCGCCGGCAGAGCCGGGACCCGTCTCGCGCCAGCCGAAGCGGATGGTCGGCTCGGATGGGCGCCGGCAGCGTCCGGTTCCCGAGTCGCCGCTACCGGTTCCACTGTCGAGCCTCCCGCACCCTCTACCCGAAGCAGGGGTTCGCCGACCCGGATCCGGGACCCCTCGGATACCAGGATCGCCTCCACCCGACCGGCGAACGGCGAGGGAATCTCCACCGTTGCCTTGTCCGTCCCGATCACACCCAAGATCTGGTCGAGCTCCACGGTGTCGCCCGTATGGACGCGCCACTCAACCACCTCGCCCTCAGTCACGCCCTCGCCGAGGTCCGGCAGCCTGAATTCAGCCATGACGCTCAGTACTCGAGCATGGTGTGGGCCGCGGCCAGCACCCGCTCCACCGACGGGAGCGCATCATCCTCGTTCTGAGAAAGAGGGAATGGCATATCCATGCCGGTGACCCGCAAGGTCGGGGCCAGGAGTGCGTCCGCCACCTCCTCCTGCAACAGAGCCGCGATCTCGGCTCCGACTCCGCAGTGCCTGGCCGCCTCGTGGACCACCAGCACCCGACCGGTTTCCTGAGCGGCGCCGAGGAGACTCTCGCGATCAAGCGGGTAGATACAACGAAGATCGAGGACTCGGGTGGACACGCCTTCCTGCTCGAGCCGCGCGGCGGCCCCGTCGGCCACCTCCAGCATCGCTCCGTAGGCGACTACGGTCAGGTCGTCACCGGGCCGGACCACCACGGCATGGTCCAGGTCTCCGGGGGTGAACTTCGTCGGTAGCGCCTGGCGGCCCCGGCGGTACATCCGCTTCGGCTCTAGAAAGATGACCGGGTCGCCACACCGGGCCGCGGCCAGCAACAGCTCCCCGGCCGACAGCGGGTCGGACGGGACCACCACCCGCAGCCCCGGCATATGGCTGAAGAGCGTCTCCGGGGAGTCCGAGTGCAGCTCCGGGGCCCGGGTGCCACCGCCGTAGGGTATGCGCACCACCAGGGGCAGGCCGTAGGCGCCCCGAGTGCGCCACCGGAAGCGGCCGGCCTGGGAGATCAACTGCTCGAATGCCGGGTACACGAATGCGTCGAACTGGATCTCAACGACCGGGTGAATCCCTACCAGGCACATCCCGATGGCGGCCCCGACGAACCCCGCCTCGCTAAGCGGCGTGTCGATCACCCGCTCCGCTCCGAAACGCTCCAGCAGCCCGGCGGTGGCCCGAAAAACACCCCCGTTGGCCCCGATGTCCTCACCCATCAAAAGAGCGTCCGGATCCTCCTCTAGAAGCTGACCGAGCCCCCTGGTGATCGCTTCGACCATGTTCAGTCCAGCTGCCTCGCTCATCCTCCGTCAGCAGCCTCAGGCGTCCAAGAAGGCTCGCGCAGGTGGTCCGGCAGTAGACCCCACGGGGTCTCCCGGTGCACGGTGGTAGCGATCTCCTCGATCGTGACCGGTGCGCACGCCTCCACGGCGTCGCCGATGTTTCGGAGTCCGGCCACCGTGTCGTCGCGGATCCGGTCGAGCTCAATCTCGGAGGCGAGTCCTGCAGCCACCAGCGCCATCTGGGTCCGGCGCAGCGGCTCCATCGGTTCCCACAGCAAACCCGCCGCCTGATCCCGGTACAGCGAGGGCTCGTCGGCAGTCCCGTGAGGTCCGAGCCGGTAGCCGATCGCCTCGATCAAGCTCGGCCCCTCCCCCGCCCTGGCTCTGGCCGCGGCTTCTCGGACCACCTGGTAGCAGGCGAAGACATCGAAGCCATCGACTCGGACCCCAGGCATGCCGTAGCCGGCGGCCTTGTCGGCAATCCGGCGCACCTTGGTCTGCTTATTCACCGGGGTGCTGATGGCCCACTGATTGTTGTTGATCAGGAAGATCACCGGAGCGCCCACCACGGCGGCCAGGTTGCAGGCCTCGTGGAAGTCGCCGGCCGAGGTCGCGCCATCCCCCCCGTAAGCCAGGGACACCAGATCCAGGTGGCGCAGCTGGGCTCCCCAGGCGGCACCCACCGCATGGGGCAGGTTGGTCGCCACCGGAACGCAGATGGGGGCCACGCGGTACTCCATCACGTCATGCCAGCCGCCCGGATGGCCTCGCCACATCAACAGCGGCACCAGCGGCGGGCAGCCTCGCAGGGTTACGACCGCGGTTTGACGGTAGGTCGGAAATAACCAGTCCCCGCTGCGCAGGGCCCGGACGCTGGCGGCCTGGACCGCCTCCTCGCCATAGAAGGTGGGATAGGTGCCGATACGGCCCTGGCGCTGGAGAATGACCGCGCGCTCGTCAAAGGCCCGCAGCTGGGCCATCGCCGTGAACAGGTCGAGGGCCAACTCCCGGGACCATTCTCCGAGCGTGGCCACCATTTCCGGCTCCGGGAGCCCGAGGATGGTACGGGCTCCTTCCAGCAATTCTGCCCCGGGGGCACCGGCGCTCGGGCCTCGCGGCGGAAAGGGCGGCGTGCCGGCGATCTTGGGCGAACTCCGCACAGCGCGCTAACTGTAGCAATGGAGTGCTCCTCCTCTCTGCCGGTAGAGTGAGCGCGTGGGGGCACGGTAAGGCTGCCCCGGAGCTGGCAGCAAGGGAAGCAAAATTGACCCCCATCGAGGCGTCTACAGGCGAGCCCGCTACCAGCAGGTCGGCGGTCCCCGAAGGGTCCCCCGATAAGGCGGTTCTCCTGATGGCATACGGCAGCCCCCGCACCCGGTCCGAGATCCTCCCCTACTACACCCACATGCGTGGGGGCCGGCCCCCGAGTGGTGAGGCCGTGACCGAACTCGAGCGTCGTTACGACGCCATCGGGGGCAGCTCGCCGCTCCAGGAAATCACCCGTGCTCAGGCCGAGGCTCTGGAGCGCGAGCTGCGGCGGATGCACGGGGAGCGGTGGAGAGTGGTAGTGGGCATGAAGCACTCGGCGCCCTTTCTGGAGGATGCCGTACGCCAGTTGGCGGAGGACGGGGTCACCTCGGCGGTGGGACTGGTCCTCGCACCCCATTTCTCCCAGATGAGCGTCGGTGAGTACGTGAGCCGGGCCGAGGCCGCCATCGCCGATCGACCGAGCCAGCTGCAGCTCCATTTCGTGACCGACTGGCACCTCGATCCGGGGTACATCGGATGGCTTGCCGATCGGGTGCGGGAGCAGCTGGCCCAGATCGATGATCGGCGGTCGGAATCGCCCCTGGTCATCTTCACGGCTCACAGCCTGCCCGCTCGGCTCAAGGAGATGGGTGACCCTTATCCAGGACAGCTAGCCGAGACCGCGTCCGCCGCCGCACTACACGCTGGGATCAGCAACTGGACGACCGCCTGGCAAAGCGTGGCCAGGACGGGCGAACCGTGGCTGGGGCCTGAGCTGTTGGACGTGGTTCGGCTGGCGGCGGCCCGCGGAACCACTGACTTCGTGGTCTGTGCCTGCGGCTTCACCGCTGACCACTTGGAAATCCTGTACGACTTGGACGTCGAAGCTCAGGCCGAGGCCAACCGACTCGGGGTGCGGGTCGTCAGGACGCCGATGCCCAACGCGCGCCCCGACTTTGTGGCGATCCTCGCGGAGTTGGTGCAGGCGGGGATCACCACCAGCCCTTGACCTCTTCTCCGCGCCGACTGGCGGTGATCGGAGCGGGGGTCTCCGGACTGGCAGCGGCCGCCGAGCTGGTGAGGGTCGCCGAGATGGGTTCGGAGACGCTGTCTCTCTCCGTATTCGAGGCCAGCGACCGCCCCGGCGGCAAGCTGCTCACGGCCGATTTCGCCGGAGCCCGGGTCGACCTCGGCGCCGAGAGCCTGTTGGCACGCGGCCCGGAGATCGAGGCAGTAATCGACCGGCTGGGGCTGCGCCCGAGTCTGATCCGCCCCGCCACCACATCGGCTGGGATCTGGAACGGTATGAAGATGGTCGCGATCCCCAAGGACTCGGTCCTGGGAGTTCCGCTATTCCCCTGGAGGCCGGACGTGGTTCGGGCGGTGGGATGGGCCGGGGCCGTCCGCGCGTCACTGGAACCCCTGCTAGGGCGGGGTGAGCCAGATCCCGACGGCTCGCTGGGCGCCTTCTTGGGACGGCGGGTCGGCAAGACCCTCTTCGGGCGCCTGGTCGATCCACTGCTCGGCGGCGTGTATGCCGGCCCAGCCCAGCCGCTAAGCAGCGGCGCGGTGGCGCCTCAACTGGTGGCGGCAGCCGAAGGTGGCGGCAGCCTACTGCGAGGCTTGCGCCGGGCTGCCCGGTCCCAGCCTCAGCGCCCAGGGCTGACCCCCTTCGTCAGTTTCGAGAGTGGGCTGGATCAGCTTTCCTCCGGCCTGGCGGGCGTCGTTCCGGAGGGCTCAATCCATCTCGCGCGGACGGTCACCCGGCTGGAGGCGATCGAGAGCAACCGAGTTCGGATCCACCTCCAGGGCGCGCCGGCGGCCGAGTTCGAGGGCGTGATCCTGGCCCTTCCGGCCCCGGCGGCGGCAAGCCTGCTCAACTCGCTCAGCAGCGAAATGGGAGCCCTGCTGCGGCAGCTGGAGTACGCGTCGGTCGCTACTGTCACCCTCGCCTACCCGGACTCCGCGCTCTCGCGGCCGCTGGTAGGCAGCGGGTTCCTGGTCGCCCGGCGGACCCGGCGCACGCTCACGGCCTGTACCTTTTTGGACCGCAAGTGGCCCCACCTGCGCCAGCCGGAACTGACCATCCTGCGGGCCTCGGTGGGCAGTTTCGGTGACGAGTGGGTGCTGGCCTTGGACGACACCACGCTGGTGACCTCCATTCACCGAGAACTCCGGACGATCGTGGGGCTGTCCCAGCTGCCGATCGAGGTCCGCGTCGAACGCTGGCACGGCGCGCTGCCGCAGTATCGGGCTGGCCACCTGAAGTGGCAGGAGCGGGTCGCCGAGGCAGCGGCACGTCTACCGCTGCCACTCGAGATCACGGGCGCAGCGTTTGGCGGCGTCGGGGTTGCCGCCTGCCTCCAGGAGGGAGCCAAGTCGGCCAGGTCACTTTGGAGCCGGCTCGGCGCCGGCTGAGCCCATGGTCCGAGAACCGCCACCGACGGTTGCTGAGACAATCTCCGCACTGTGAGCCCGCCTTCCCCAGCACGCCGACCGTCCGTCCGAGGCTCAAAGGAGCCCTCGGCTAGCCCCACTCTAGGCCCCGAGACTGAGACCGCAGTCGCGGGGCTCCTGGCTCAAATGGGTGAGGATCCGGATCGGCAGGGCCTCAGCTCGACCCCCCGACGGGTGGCAGAGACCCTCGCCTTCTTGACTTCCGGATACCAAGTTGACCTCGACCGAGTTCTCGGCCAGGCCGTCTTCGAGGAGCCGTACGACGAGCTGGTGCTGGTCCGCGACATCACCTTCTACAGCCTCTGTGAGCACCATCTCCTCCCCTTTTTCGGAGTAGCCCACGTGGGCTACTTGCCCCGAGGCAGGATCATCGGATTGAGCAAGATCCCCAGGCTGGTGGACGCCTTCGCCCGACGTCTGCAGGTTCAAGAGCGGATGACCAGCGAGATCGCGCAGACGCTGCAGCGGCACCTCGAACCGCGGGGGGTCGCGGTGGTGCTGGAGGCCGATCACCTGTGCACGATGATGCGGGGAGTTCAGAAGGAGGGAAACCGCACCATCACTAGCTCCATGACCGGGATCTTCCGCAGTGATCCCCGGACCCGAGGCGAGTTCATGGGCTTGATTCGAGGGGGATGAGCACGCCCCATCTGGAACTCGGCAGTCTCACTTTGGCAAAGCTGCAGGAGATGGTCCTCGAGCTGGGCCAGCCGCGCTACCGCGCAAGCCAGATTCGCGCCCACGCCTGGGCCGGAGGGGTGGGCGGCTTCCAAGAGATGGCCAGCTTGCCGGTCGCGCTTCGCCACGACCTGGCCACCAAGCTCTCCTTCCGGAGCCTGGAGGTGGTCGCGGAGACCACCGCCGACCGCGGCCTGACCACCAAGCTGCTCCTCCGGGGCCACGACGCTGAGGAGGTGGAGGCGGTGCTGATCCGCCATCCCGGAGGGCCGGGGGTGCGGCCGCGTAACACCGTCTGCGTCAGCTCTCAGATCGGCTGCGCGATTGGGTGTCTCTTCTGCGCCACCGGGCAATTGGGCCTCCGTCGCAACCTCACCGCGAGCGAGATCGTGGATCAGGTTCGGGCCGCCGCTGGCATCTGGCGGGAGGCGGGCAGCGGGCTGCCGACCAATGTGGTCTTCATGGGAATGGGCGAGCCCCTGCACAACTACGGGCCGGTGGTCGGGGCCATCCGACTCTTGCAGGACTGGGGCGTCTCACCGCGTCATGTGGTGGTTTCGACCAGCGGCCTGGTTCCCGAGATCGACCAGCTCGCGACGGAGAAGCTTCCAGTGCGGCTGGCGATCTCGCTGCACGCCGCCGACGATTCTCTGCGCAACCGACTGGTACCCCTGAACCGCCGCTATCCGCTGTCGGAGCTCAAGGCCGCCGCACTTCGTTTCAGCGCCGCCACCGGACGCCGGGTGAGCCTGGAGTATGTGCTGATCGCCAATGTGAACGATCGGCCGGAAGACGCCGTCGCGCTCCGCCGGCTCGCCACCAGCGTGCGGGCCCACGTCAACCTGATTCCAATGAACCCGATCCCCAACAGTGAGTTGGCTGCCCCTCCGCAGCCAGCCTGCCGGAGATTCGCCGAGTTGGTGGGCTCGCGAGCCAGCATCCGCTTCTCTCGCGGCGAGCGAGCGACGGCGGCCTGCGGTCAGTTGCGCGCCTCCATGGCCGCGCTGCCCAGACGGACGGCCCTGGCCGCCGCCGCCCATACCGACCTCGTCGGCGGCGAGGTCGTTCTCGGTCGAGCCTCCGGCTGACCGGGGAAGGCACCTCGAGTACACTCGACCTTCCCCGGATCATTCAAGGCGGCTGATCACATCAGCCTGGCGGAGGAATCCCATCCAATGGCCGTCGGTGAGGGAGTCGGCCTGATTCGAACCGGCGAGGAACGGTCGAGCGCCGCGCTCGACACACCCCGGTGTGGCCCTCCGTCCCCCTCGGGGCTGGAGGTGGCCCGTTGAACTTCTGGGCACCTTGGAGCCATCTTTACGGCTACTCATTCCAGCCCGGCGCCTGGATCCCGGTGATCGTCGCGGCGTTCTTGTACTGGCGGGGACGCCGCCTGCTGGGGCGTGAACCACGACCCGGCGATCCCTCCATCGGCCCGTGGCGCGCGGTCTCGTTCTACTCGGGCTTGGTGCTCATCCTGTTCGCGATCGAGGGCCCGATCAACTATCTCGCCTCTTACCTCTTCTGGATGCACATGCTGGAGCACTGCTTGCTCCAGATGGTGTCCGCCCCGCTGATCCTGGTCGGCGCGCCGCTGCTGCCGTGGTGGCGGTCACTACCGCGGCGCTGGACACAAGCCGCGGGACCGCAGGCGCAGGCGTTCGGACGGCACCCGTTCCCGAGTCGCGTCGGGAGCGTCCTTCGAACGCCGGCAGGCGGGCTCGGGGCTCTGGCGATCACCTTCTGGACCTGGCACATGCCCTACGTATTCGACCTCGCCCTGCACAACGCCTTTCTTCACGGCTTCGAGTTCGCGACGCTGCTCCTCGCCGGCCTCGTGTACTGGTCCCAGACGGTTGACAGCTACCCCTTGCGTCGCGACCTCACGACTTGGCCGCTGGCCGGGTACCTGGTCGCCGGAACTGCGGTGATGTGGGTGGTCGCCCTCAGCCTGGGGTTCTCCGGTCATGCTTGGTACGCGCCGTACTACGACTTGGCCAGCCGCCCGGGTGGCATCTCCGCGCTGACCGACCAACAGTGGGGCGCGGGCGTGGCTTGGGTGCCCGCGGCGATCCCTGCCGAGATCATGCTCGACATCGCGGTTCTGCAGTGGTTGAGGGACGATGAACGTCGCGCGGACGCCGAGGTCGAGCTATACCGCCGCAACCAGTCAGCGCTGCAGGACCCCTCCCCGCCCAAAGATTCGTGAGCAGTAGCGCGGCGCGATGACGTCCTGGCTGCACTGGCTCGGCCTCTGGGAGTTCAACCCGGCCGTTTGGGTCGTATGCGGACTGGCAGTGTTGCTCTACCTCAGATTCCCAGGGGCCAAGCGGGACGGTCGGGCCGCCGCCTGGGTCGTCGGCGTGCTGGTGACGCTGATCTCGCTCGAATCAGCGCTGGACGTCGCCGGGCAGCGATACCTATTCAGCGTCCACATGGCTCAGCACCTACTTCTGGCCATGGTGGCGCCGCCGCTGCTGATACGTGGACTCCCGGAGCCGACGGTGGACTGGCTCCTCCGCAGCCGAGCAGCTCCAATCCTGAGGACGCTGGTCCAACCTCTGCTGGCAGCTAGCGCCTATTTCGCGATCCTGGTGCTATGGCACGTACCCGCGCTGCTGGACTACTCGCTGACCCATTCCGCTTGGTACCTAGTCCAGCACCTCAGCTTCCTCGCGGTCGGGTTGATCTTCTGGTGGGCAGTGGTAATCCACCGCGACGGGGAACGCTGGAACCTCAGCCCACTGGGCGAGGTGGCCTACCTCACCTGCGGTGCCCTCCCCTCAGTTGTGGTCGGATTGACCCTCGCGCTGCTACCGAAGGCGATCTACACGGAGTACTTGGTCCGCAGCGCCCTGCTCGGAGTGTCAGCGGTCGGCGAC